>Ga0210410_10000228_pt1 | contig 78623 bp, 67 predicted proteins | sample IncBWC4MmetaG_FD_161058 | JGI IMG/M metagenome (GOLD analysis project Ga0210410, IMG submission 161058) | Forest soil microbial communities from Barre Woods Harvard Forest LTER site, Petersham, Massachusetts, United States - Inc-BW-C-4-M | ecosystem: Environmental > Terrestrial > Soil >... | reverse complement strand
CCCCCCCCGCGATCTTCACCCGCACAGGCTGAAGCCTGTGCTACTCCCTGTTCCTGTCCGCACTCGGGGCACTCATACGTGTCCTCGCCGAGTGGCACGTAGTGCTCTTCGATCACCGGCTCGTCGTGGGATCCGAATCGCTGCGCGTCGGCAACGTAGCGCACGTAGCCGCCGATTTTGCCATCGGTCCAAAGATAGAAAGCGACGCCGGTCAGCAGGTGCTGCACGCGATTGTTTTGCTCGATCAGACTTGACACTTGCGACGCCGCTTTGGCCGTGGTGACGTCGGCGATCGACTGCGCCGACTGCGGGTAGAAGCGCGTCGCCGGAACGTCCTGGCTGATGACGGAAACGAAAGAGAGCCCGAACGCCTGATAGAGATTCGTGACGAATTGGTAGCGCGGCATCTCCGCCATCGCCGTGTCGTCGTAGATTTTCGACTCGAACGGCAGGTGCCACGTCATGTCCTGCGGATTCCACCACGCGTATTGCAATCCCTGCCAAAAGAGGCGCGCCTGACGGATCCGCCGGATTTCATGCCGGCGCGCGACAATTCCCTCCTGGCGGTACTGCACCTCCAACTCGCGCAGCGCATTCACCAGGTCCGGGCGCAATTCCTCGAGCCGCTCGTTGTTTAGGCCGAATGGATGCGAGCGACCAGCGAGGGATTGTAGGGGCACGGCCTGTCGTGCCTCTACGGTTGGCGCGTTGCCATCCTGCGGCGCGATCCTCCCGTCATTGGGTGCGAGCACGCTGGGGTTCAGTGGCGCGTCGGACGCGGTGCTCGGAATTTCCTGATCGGCCCGATAGGTCTGCTCGTTTTTCATTGGGGTTTAGTAGCACAGACTTCAGTCTGTGCAGGTTTCGCTGCGGTTTTTCTGGGCGGCTGGCGTAAATCAAAACCAGACAGGCTGAAGCCTGTCATACTGGGCGTCTACTCTCAACCCAGTGTTTGACGTTCGGCGAAGATTGTTCTAGAAGAGTGCCAGCGCTCTTATCTCAATTCGACTGGAGGTAACGAATGATAGGCGGCTTGATCTGGTGGATCGTGGTCGGACTTATTGCCGGCTGGCTTGCCGGAAAAGTGATGAAAGGCGGCGGATTTGGCGTCGTGATGGATATCGTCATCGGAATGGTCGGCGCAGTCATCGGCGGATGGGTGTTCGGCCTGCTTGGTATTTATTCCAATGGCGGATTAATCGGCTCCGTCCTGGTGGCATTCGTGGGTGCAGTGATTCTCCTCTGGCTAGTCCGAATGATTAAAAGAGCGTAGCACGCAGGTTTACCGCACGAACGGATTCCTCAGACTCGACATACGTTCACAACAACACCGAGCATTTGCACTTCAATCCTCGGCGAATATATTCTTCGCGGATTCGATGCATACGCGCTGCATTTCCCCTGGACGCTCCGGTTCGAGAGGACAAATCTCAAAGTTGCCGTACACGCGCGTTAAATCGGTTTTGAAGGCCCGATCCAGGTTGGCCGGAATTTCTGGATTTGAGTTTTCCTCATTATCGCCTCGCTTGTAACCTGGTCCGCTGTGGATTGTCAACATTCGGTGCGTACCGATCTTCCAAAGACGGATGAATGGAGTGCCGTTGGCTACGCTTACGCGGCCATGCGTCCAGTAACATGTCGCCGCATTCTGGGGCGTCTTACAAACTATCTTTCGTTTGGGATCGCGTGGCGGAGCGCCAATCGCTGTCAATGTGAGGGTGATCAGAGCCGTCAAAAGAAGCCAAACCCGCAACATTCCGTCAGTCTAGACCCGAGGGCGATTTCCCGCAATGAATCCCTAATTTTCGTGCGTAAATTGCACTATTTGTTCGGTGCACTTTTCGCGGCGGCGACTTCCCTGTCACGTGCGATCTGCGTCCATGTGCGGCGACGCACGGGAGACATCGCCACCGGGCCGCGCCGCACGTCATCATCGAGCGCGATCGGCGGGAATCCCGCCGTCCCAAGCAGCGAATTCACCAGCGCGCGATTTTCCCCGCGCAGCCGCGTCACTTCCTCTTCGAGCATGCGTACGTACCGGCCCCGCAAGGCGAGTGACGCGCGGCGAAATAATTCGGTGAGCATGGGGAAAGTGGCTAGTGGCTAGTGACTAGTGGCTAGTGATCGGTGACTGGTGGAAGAGCGTGTAACAGTATGATTAAATCCTACTGGCCGGTCCGAAGGGTTGAGGTTTCACCAGTCACTAGTCACCGGTCACCAAGGCCGCGGCCGCCAGCGCTTCGGTACTACAGGCGCCGTGCGACGCGACTCTTCCACGGAAAATTTACTCATCCAAATCGCGCGCGAAGTCGGATCAACTGCGGTGACGCGTTCGGCGGCAATCACGTCGGCGGGCGCGCGGCCCGGCTCGAGCGCCGATTTCAATCCGTACCTTGCGGCATCGGAGGGATCGTCACCATCGCACTTGAGCACATCTTCGACGTTCGCGGGATCGCGCGTCAGCGTCGGCAAATTCTCGATCAGGCGAACGCAATTTTCGGTGATCAGCCAGTGATCGCTTTCGAGCGCCTGGTACATCAGCATCCAGCCGCCCACGCGATCATTGTCTGCAGGCGAAGGACGCGGCAGGCCCGCGGCGGCGAGCCCGTCGCCCAGTTGATCCGCGATGGAAGCGTCGCCAGTGCGTTGCGCGAAAGCGTCAGGCGAGAGAAACACATCGCGGATACGCTCAGTGCGGCCCAGGCGATCCACACTGCGCTCCCCAATGGCCGCCGCCAGCATGCGCGGCGACAGGCGATTCTGCACGAACTCGCGGTACGTCACGACCACGCCGTCACTGCGCGTCGCGAACCAGTACACCGCGCTCGGGTGCTCGAATCCCCAGTCAATCGAGATCCAGCGCGTCGTCCACGGCTCGAGCTGCACCTCTTCGGAAGGTACCGTGTGCCTTCCGGCCGTGAAAATATCGAAATATTGTCCCGCGTAAACGTCCCACTCGCCGTCGAGAAACGCGCGCCGTAGCGCCGCAGGCAATTGCCCCAGAGTCTTGTGGTATTGCGCGTCGTCCTTGAACAACGGATTATCGGCAATGGTCGCGCGAATGAACGAGTAGTCGTTCGCGTCATATTGATCGGGGCGATCCATCCCCGGCGCGGAGACTCGGTCGATCCAAAGCGCTTTCACCCAGGCGTGACCGACGTTCCCGGGGTTTGTCGCGCCAGCCATGCAGGGTTGCGCGCTGCGGATGCGGCAGCGATTCCGGCTGGTGAGGAATTGCCACTGCTTCAGGGTGAAGTGTGTAAGTTCATCCACTCCAATGAATAAATATTCAGCGCCCTGATAGCGATAAACATCGTTTTCGCTGTCGCAGTAGGCGAAGCGGGTAGTTGAACCGTTCAGCCACGTAACGATGTGCTTGGCCTCGTTGTATTTTTCATACAGCTCGCGGGGCACATCCCGCCGGAAATAAGTGATGAGCGACGCCTCCAGCTCCGGAAACGTCCGCCGCAGCAGCAGCGTATCGACGCCTGGATGCTTGTGCGCCTGCAGTATCGCTTCGTACAGCAACGCTTTTGTCTTGCCCGGACCGGCTGCGCCTCCAAAAAGGCGATACTTCGCCGTCGATTCGTGAAATTCCTTCTGCCGAGGAAATGGTTCGTAGAAATCTTCGATCTTGTACGCGCGCTTCCGCCCCGTGGGCTTGGATTTGGTTGGCATTAAAGTAGGACAGGCACGCTTGCCTGTCTTCGGAAACGTGGCAGAGGTAGCGCCTGCACCAGCTCGAATCGTTCCGTGAGCTGCGGGGGCGTATGGATATGAACAGACACGAGTGTCTGTCTAACGTAAGTTCAGGCTGCCCGCATCTTCTTCCCGACGTAGAAAGCAGCGGCGCCGGCAACGAAGCAAATGCCGATCGCGTAGTGATGCAAGCTGAGGATCGCGCCAATAATGAATGCACCAGCGCCTGCGAGTTGCACCCACTGGCCAAGCGATTGCGAAGGTGATGTGGTCATGAATCCTCCAGTAGCACAGGCTTCAGCCTGTGTGGTTTTGGCTTGCGCCACCTTCAGTAAGGGTACACAGGCTGAAGCCTGTGCTACAAAAACCTAATCGCAACAACCCATCAAGAGAAGCGCTGACCTATTCGGCGGAAAGACGAAAGCGCCAATCTCCCATCCCGTTCCCATCGTATTCTGATTCAACTGGTAAACCCCGCTAGGCCACGAAGAGGACGGACTAAGTGCAAGTTGATACGTGGCCCCCAGATTGGTTCCCGCATCAATCGCGGGAGAGCCAAACAGCAACGTGAAATTGCGGCCCGCGCCATTTGTCAGCTTGGGGTCGGAGTTGAGAGAATGTGAATCCTGCGAACTATTCGTTTTCCAGTTGGCGAAATTGTATGCAGTGCCGCCCCAGCTGAACGGCGTCCCTGACGCTGAAAAATAATCGTTGTAATCGTACGCGGTGCTCGTCTCCGAACCTGCATCGACCGTCGCATAGGCCCCGGTCCAGAAAATATTATTCTTCACCAGGGCGCCTGTCGAAGTTGATGTCTGGCTGATCGCGGCATTCGTGTTCGCCGGACCGTAAACTGTATTGTTGTAGACGATCGCGCCAGCGGTGCCGACGAGTTGAATTCCGATATTGTTGGCCTGCGAGATGTCGATGAGATTATCGAACAGCGTGACCGTGCTTCCGGTTCCCTGCCCTCCGCTCTGTACCGCCTCGGAAAATGTCCCATAGATCAGTGAGTGCGAAATCGTGACATTCGTTCCCGAGTCGAATACGAGCACGCCTTGTCCCGCGGCGCTGCCCGCTGTGCTGTAAATCAGGCAGCTATCGACAGTGTTGCTGGTCGACCCGCCGTGGGCCACAACAACACCCCATGCCCCTGGAGGCGCCGAGGTGTCATTGTAGAACGTCGATTTTTGTACGGTGTTGCCAGTGGTACCCGAACCGTAGAAGGCGATAGGCGATGTCCCGTAGGAATTGTAAGCCGTCACATTCATGAAGGTATTGTTGGTAGCTCCGACGTAAATAGTGAGCGGATGCCGATAGTGGTCGTGCGCGGAAAGATTCCTGACGATATTGTTGCTGCCTGTCAGGTAGAGCCCGCCGAGTGTCGCGCTGCTGGTGTTATATGTTTCGGCCTGGTCGATGGAGTCGAAGATGAGCCAACTCTTCCCGTTGTCCCAGGTGGTGTAAGACGGACTCGACGCGGTGACGTACGTATACGTCTTGCCGTTGCTCGATACGTTTGAATTGTCCGAAGCGTGGATGTAGAGATACGTCCCGTCGTAATACCACGAGCCTGCCGCCGATTCCACGGCGCTCTGCGAGGCCTTGCTGGAAAGCAGCGTTCCGTTTTCCCACACGGCGGTGGGCGTTGACCCCAACGTATTGCGATAGGTAAATTGGGTCGTCTGGATGCTTGAGATATTTCCGATAACGCTGTTCCCACCAGATGAATAACCGCTGACTGTCGCGCTTTGCGACTGGTCCGGCCCGGAAAAGTTCGACCACAATGTTTCGCTGCTGTTCGAGTAGTATTCGACGTTTCGCGCTGTCGTATAAATTGTCACGATCTGATCGACCGTGTGATCCAGACTGTAGGTGATCGTGTCGGAAGTTTTGCTGGTTCCGTGCGTGACCGTCGTGTTGTTACTGCCGCCGTCCCAAGTGACCCGTGTGATGGAACTGGCATTGGGCGCTGTGGCCGCGGGGCCGATTCCGGCCCCGGTGATATTTAGATCCACCGTTGCTGAAGCGGTGACCGTAATTCTGATCTTTGTGGCGTTCGCCGTGATATCGAGGTGGGAAACCTGCTCCCGCCAATTCCGCGTCGCGCTGTCGGTGCTTGACGTGCCGGAATCACTCAACGAGAAAATTGTAGTTGGAATGTCAGGCGCGAGCACGTAGCCGCTCGTCACAAGCAACGTCGAGCCCTTGATGATGGGATTCGCTCCGCTGCCATAGGCGCCAAACGTAATGGGTGAGCCGCTGCTTCCACTCGATGGAGCTGTAAGCGAGGTCCCATACCAAACATCTCCCTTGTTGAACAGAATGGAATCGCCCGCGGAGAACGTCGAACCGTTCACCTTTGAAATGGTCTGCCAGGGATGTCCCGTATCGGTGCCGCTAAAAGAATCGTTTCCCGCGGCCGCCACGTAGTAGGTTGTCGCATGCACGGGAATGCCCGCAAGAAAGAAGCAGGCGAAAATCAAAATCGCGAGACTTGCGTCTTTGTTGCACAACGCGAAGGATGCGCCGGCTTTTAGTAGCACAGACTTCAGCCCGCCTCCCGGACGGGCAGGTCTGTGTGCCTTTCTCTGCGCCCAGAGAAAACTAAAACCACACAGGCTGAAGTCTGTGCTACGCGGATCGCGAATTCGTTTATTGAACGACATAGCTGATGCCGCCGGACACCTGTCCGGAGCCGGAATTGAACAGGCAGAGATTATCCGCGTTCGTCCCTTCCGCGCCCACAGCTGCGTCGCCATTGCCAAGCGCGATTCCTCCATTTGCCGCGAAATTCCACCCTGTTGCAGCCGTAGCGCCGCCAAATCCGCTGACCCCCGCAGTGCCCGTGGCGCACACCGAACCTGTCCCCTCGACGAGCGCGACGTTGGTGACAACAGCCACGACCAGGTGGATCGAGCAGATGTAAATCTTCTTGGACGCCGTCCCCGTGACGAGCTGTGTATTCGACGTTTGACTGATGCTGGCGTAGAATTTTGTCTGCGCTTTGCAAGGATCCACGACCAGGGTGTTCGTGCCGTCGGTGATTTTCACCGGCGCCTGTCCGGTGGAAAATTGCCCCTGAGCTGCAAACGCCGTTGCCGGGAGGAGGTAGGCGCGTTCCGCTCCCACGGATGCGTCCGCTCGGCGTTCTTCGACAGCATGAACCGATTCGGTGGCGCGGACCGCACTTGCTCGTCCTGACGCAGGAAGGGCAGCATGCGAGATAATCGAAACGTGGCGCGGTGACGCATGCAAACAAGCCGCAACCGCCAACATCGCGTACGCAGCCTGTAAGAAAAATCTCCACCACTTATTTCCGCCTTCGCTCCGGGAACTGCCCGGAGCTACGGCGGACTTGTCAGCCGAAGCTCCCCGATGTTTGGGAAGCGAAGGCGGAGAGGCCAGGTCAAGCAATCCTCGCAGCACGCCGAACTCCACCGCTACGGCGGCAGCTTCGTCAGCTGTGGCGTCCCCGCTATTGGGAACTACAATTCTCAGTTCACGCTCCGAATGGACAATGCCGCCCGGACGATCCACTACTACCGGAGCCGCGGCGAGTTGCGTCACATGCCGCAGAATCGCCCCCTCAAGCTCACTGTCCACGGAATCGAAATGGATCGACGCGATGTGCGTGGCGCCGGCCTCCCGCCGGTGATTTTCTAATTGTCTTGCATGCAAGTCCGCCGGCAAGGTGCCGGCGCCAAAATTTTCTCGCGGTCTGCCATCACCCGGCAAGGCGGGCGAGGAAGCGGTGCCATGCGATGGCAACGCTTCCCCGATGGCTGGGGCAGATTGGCCGTGCGTGGGGTGGTCCGGCTTGGGGGTAGGGTCAGGGTTCCCCCCGAGGATTCTCCCCGAGGGTGTGTGAGGGGCCGGGGCGAGATCGATGGCGATGACGTAGCCGGAGTGCGGCGCCTGCGTCACCACGTCCGCAGGAAGAAATTCTGTCACCGCAAAGCCCGCCTTACGCAGCAAGTGCCGCGTCGCGCGAGCGCAGTTGTTGTCGCCAATAATTTTAATGCGCATAGGTTCCTAGATTGAAAATCGAGGATGAAACCACAGATGGACACAGATACGCACAGATGAAGGAAGGAAGAAATGAAAAACCAGATCAAGCCCGGAGAAATGTCGTGCGTGGTTCGGACCCTTCTTGAAGCATTTTCTTCCTCGGTTTTTATCAGTGTTTATCTGTGTTCATCTGTGGATTCACTTCTAACGCACGAACGTCAACTGCGCCGGGCCGGTACCGCTGGCGGCTTGGAGATACGCAATCGTGTCGCCGGCGTAGAACCGCGTGCCGGAGCCGCCATCCTGCACACCGGCGGGATGCCTGGGCACGGAAATCGTCTCCACGCTTCCCGCTGAGATGGTGTCCTGCGTGGTGGCATCGGCGGAATCCGTGCGGATACGGAGATCCACCAGCGCGGAGTTCTTGATCGCCACGCCCATACAGTCGATGGGCGCAACGATCGCGGTCCAAGACACCGTGTCTATCGTAAGTTGTTTCTTAACGTAATTTGGATTGGAGGCCATTTGAATGATCGAATATGCGAATTTGACGTACGACTGCGATTCAATTACTGTACGGACATGCCCAAAAAAAAAAGCACCAAGAAGAAATTTGAGAAGAATGCCTTTCTCGGAAACCTGGACCATCTCGGCGGAAAGAAATTGATGCAGCACGGCGCCGAGGAATCCTCAAGAGCGAAGGATTCGCGCAAGCACTCCGTCGGCGGCGGCCGCAAGAAAGGCTAGAGAGGCAGTGACAAGTGGTCAGCGATTAGTGACCAGTGAAAATCTTTGCGTCCTGCTGCCACGTCGCCCGAGGAGGCGCGGCGAACCAACAGTTTTCACCAGTCACGAGCCACTAGTCACTTCCTACTACGGCAGAAGCTTCGCCGTCAGAGACGTCCCGCCGGTCGACGTAACTTTCTTGATTCGCAAAAATCGCGCACGCACGCCAGTCACAGTTCGCGCTTCGCCTGCCGTGGCAGTAGAGGTGTCGAGATCTGAGTACTCCGCGTCTACGTCGGCCATGGCTCCCTGCAGCCGAATATTGATCGCAGTTGGCGCTGTGCCGAAGATCGTCTGCCACCGTACCGCGTGCGTTTGGTCAGCCAGCCCCGCGGGCTCTGGAATCGCAAACTGTGCCCCGGCGGTGCCGTCCGCTGGAAATGTCTCGGCATTGAAACTGAATCCGACGTCGCCAGGAAAAAGCGAAAGGGGCGGCGTGGCGTTGATATAGGCGGGCATGAGGTCTCCTGGGGAATCTGTAACGAAGTTGGCGCGGGCTATACTTGCTCGTCCTGACGCAGGAAGGGTAGCCCGCCAGAATGAGGAATCTGTGATGAAGCGGGGTGCGAGATAGGCGCGCTGGTTCCCAGAGTAATTGAAAAATCATCCGGGCTGAGGACTTGCAGAAGCGCCTCCAAAAAAAAACGCCCGCCGCTGCTCCAGCAACGGCGGGCCATATTTCTACGAGGCGAATATTACCACAAGTCAATTTTATTTGTCAATATATTTCTATAAATATTTGAAATATCCCTGGGGCAAGCGCCAGTGACGCGTGCAGATCGCAACCCAGGCCATTTTGTGCCGAGCCGCCGGGGTTGAGTAGGACACTCTTGGCTGTCCTCTTGCGATGTGGCGATATCCTTAAAGGCAGCGGTGAGGTCTCCTCGTCTCTACTATGACGGCAAACACAACGCTACACCGGCGGCGAAGTACCACCCGCTGATAACGCCTGTCGGGCTACGCGACGTTTCCAGGAGCCGGAATCGAGTAACTGTGGAAATATTTCGAGGGTGGAAATACGCCCGTCCGGGTAAGCTCTTGTCCGACGCGCGTCCGGATTTCCTCCGCCCAGTCGGCCCAAGTTAGTTCACTGATCCCGAGATGCCGCCGCGCGGCCGGGTACTCCGCCCCGCCAAGGTAGTGCACACGGAACATCGCCATACGGCTTGCTCGAAACGAACTCGAAGGGTGCAATTTCCCCCGCCCTTCAAGCGCCCGCTCGCCGGCTCGCGAGAAGTCGGCCACATATTCTGCGAGCCGTGGCATCCGGTCCGGGCGCCAAATGTATTTTCCCGACGATTCCATATTCAGCGTTGGAATCTTGGTGTCGATCACCTCACGCGCGGCACGGTACACATCGTGACAAACATCGAATGCAAACGTCGCTAGCATGGTCCCTCCTCCACACTGTCTAACGTGCAATTGCGATTTGCCTAACCGAAACTGTGAGGCAAGTCTGATTTGTAGGTCACGGCCTTGCCGCGACTTTTGGCTCCCACAGCGAAATAAAGGCTTATCTCGGAAGTCCCCCGAATTACGGTGACCGGGCGCGATCACGTGCTCGGATTCGCTCGGGCACTTCCGGCTTCACGCGTATCGGCCCGCATTGTGGCCCTTGCCCAACTACCAATTCCCGTGCGAGAACGGAAGATTTGTCCCGATCACGGAAAGCGTTCTCGGCGAACGGTGGATGGCTAACTGGCCTAGCGATCGACGCGCCGGCAGCAGCTGAGCGCGCGGGCTGGTTCAACGCGGGATGTGTTGCAGGCGTTTTCGCTGGTTCAGGGTGTGGAATCGCCGATCTTGAATTTAGATTTGGGCGGCAAGGTTGTTGGCTCGAAGTTTCTCCCACAGCCGCCCGATCCCGCGAAGCGTTCTGCTTCCCTTCACTGAGGACCCTCGGACTTACCCCGTCCCTCTCCTGTTTCCTATTCCACTTCCAATCCTGTGCTTGAGCCGCCTCAAGGCTCTCGTTGAGAACCTCTTCAACGAGTCCGGGCTCTGCTTTTTCGCCGAACCCTTCAAGTGAAGTGTGGAGCTCGGCGGAAACCGGACGTTTGAATGAACCTTGGGGCGACCCTTGCAATGAATCGCCAAGGAATCCCCCGCCCGGCGACGCCGCCCGCCCGCGAGAGAATCGCGACATGAATTCCGCAAGCTGCTGCTTCGGCACCGGCGGGGCCAACCGTTCCAGGCGAACTCGCCACGAAGGAGCTGGAAGGCGCCCGGGCACATCGCTGCCTGTCCAATGCCCGTACCGTTTGCCGTTTTCTTCCCAAACAAAGAGCAAGCCCTTTTCTTGAAACTCATGGAAGATCTGTTCAAGCCGCTCGAGTGAAAAGTTGCGCCGAATCGCCGCGACGCGCCCCCAGATCACTCGCAAGTTCGTCAGCTCGAAGCAGCCTGAGGCGTCCGCCAGTCCGTAAAGCCACGCGTACTCGGCCTGTGCCCACTCCGCGCACGAAGCCAGCTTGTCCGATCCCCACATCGCATCGAAATCAATTACGCGCTTCGGCATGCGTCACCTCGGCTGTCGCGTAAGCATCCTCTCCTCCCGGAGGGATGCCTCCTGCAATCTATGCCTATGAATTCACCAGAATTTCCTCTCGCACCAAAGAAGTCGCGCCATGCTCCGACTCTAGAGTTCTCATAATTCGATACTCCCACACGCACTCGCCACGTCCGTCCGCTGATACTCTAGCAACCACCGCGCCCTCGCGACGTTGTTTGGAGACGTCGTGTCCGCCGTTTTCTAGCTTTCGCAAATGCCGGAGCTGTGCCGAAATAGACGCCTCGCCGAAATGGGTCAAGGCCCGCAACTCGCCTAACGTTAGCCACGTGTCGCAATCCGCGGCGGCCAGCATCACGTCGCGGATCACCTCGCGCTGCGAACGCAAACGGCGCGCATCATATTCGCCATATTTCACCACAACTGCCGCCCGCACACGCTCCGGCAGATCCCCGCGACACACCTCTGGGCTCATCCGTCTTTGTTGGACCGCTTGCGGATTGCGCTCTTTTTCGCTGTCCCGGCGGTGACTCTGCTGTTCCTTTGCAGCTCTTTCTCCCAATTCCTTCCCTAGTGGGTTTTCCCAGTTGCTGGAAAGACTTGTTCCAGATCTCATCTCTCCCTCCTCTGCACAGCCAATTGTGGGTGTGCCTTTTCATTTCTCATGCAAGGCTGCGTCTTTCGGTTCGCCGCAGACTTTTCTCGCGCGCGCCGAGAATTCTTCCGGGCACGCCGTCTGGTCGGCCGTGCACTCTGGCGAACAACCAGCGCGCGCGGGAAAAGTCAACGTTGAATGGCTACGGCACTGCTGTGAGAGACGTCTGATAACGGGTGCCGTAACCTGTTAATAACTACATGAATATATCCCGATCTAAGTTGATATTCGCCCCGTTCGCTATATGTTTACGAAATACTCATCCTGGCCACCGGTAAGAAAGAAGCCGCCCCGGTTCCGCGATTTCAAATCATTTTGACTATTTCCGCCTTCCTGACCGCGCACACTCCAAGTGGTCTTATAACGTTATGGTAATCAGGCAATTGCTCCCGCCCGTAATCGCAAGATAGCTGGGCGAATCTTATCGGCCACGTTTGCCCATACTCGGCGACCCCTCGTTATGCGAGAATCACAGCCAGTTAGCACCGACGCACGGTCCGCGAGGTATCTTTGCATTCGCCAAATAAAATGCCATGTTTGTGGGCCCTGTCCGATTCCGCTCCGTTGCCATGAATGCCCGCACAAGTTCCGTCGGCGCAGTGTCGTCGAACCTATCAATCTGGTCCGGCATCCTCCCTGCACTTCGACCCTAGCTTCATTGCTGCTCTTACTCTGGGAAAGTTAAAGCAACAGTGAAGTATCATATCAGGTGACATCTCTTTAGTAATGCATATGTTGCAAAATATGTACTGGCATACGAAAAAATAAAGCTAGACACGATCCGTGCCATCTCAGTAATATCCATTTGCCATATTCTGTTTGCTGGTCGAGTTGGTTCCGTCCAGTCTGAATAGGAGTTTCGCCATGTCTATAGCGCGCATTGTTCCCCCCATCGACTATTTACGTTCTGCTTCACGTTCTTCCCTGCACAGCTTCGAGCTCGCTCGCTTAAACCACGCTGCGAATCTGAAGCGTGAAATAGCTGTTTTGATCGATCAATGGTTGGAAGAGACGGCCGAAGCGATGTTGGCCCGCTGGATGCTCGATCATCACGGCTCGCTTCGCGAGCCTGCCTCGTCCCTTGCGGACCTCTTGCGCACCCTTCAGAGCCCGAGTATTGACCCACTGACTGAAATGTTGGAACCGCCTGTCGAGATTCATCCTGCGCCCCCACATTTTGCTGAACCCAGGCATCGCGTCACCGGAACTCTTAGCGCCAAACCGCACAAATAATTCCCCACTATTTCCTGATGTGCGCCGAATTGAAGCCAGCGTGCGAAACGGATATTTCACGGACCATGTTCTGGCCTTCACGGAGCGAACCGTAACCCCAACTTTATTTTCACCCGTGCCCTCAGTAATCCTTTGCCTCCCCGAACTGGTTGTCCTGATTCATCTGTTCACCCACCCCTTCTACACGCTCAATAACCTCACAGGCTGTATAATAATCTCGGTTAGAATCCCGCATGGTTTCCCTCGTGCAACAGGTGACTCAAATCGTGACGATCGTTTCCGCTCTTTGTATTTCTCGGCGAACAACGGCAACCCCGTGCGACTCAACTGCTGTTCTGCATTCGGATGAATTACCACGCTTCACGCTCATTTCAACCTGCCAACAATTCCCGGGACCATCCCGATGGCGCGCGTCTCGCCTTCGGCTCCAGTTAAATGCGTATCCAGTTTGTTTAAATCGCCCTCCGCAGCTGCTAATTGATCTAGTTGCGTTCATGATTTTCAACGAGTTCCAACCGCTATGTAGCGACCGTCCTCTTATAGCTTATGGGCCTTCTTTAAATCACATACTCGCTTACTTAGGATCAATGAGATCTCCAGGTACACGCAACGCTAATCAGAGCTTGAGATTGATTGGGTGGCATGGGCAACCCTCGTGGCGCAACCCGGGATTGTGATGTGTCGAAGGTGCGGTGCTTGCGGCCCGCCAGATTGTTCCAACGCGGGGAGAGTTGGCAGCGGAGGTATCGCTAGGCCGAGCGAGTGGAGCGTTATGGCCGGGGCGCTGTGAAAAGTCGAGACCCGCCGGACGCAAGCCCGCGGTGAATCGTGCCAAGTTGCGGCGCATCGTGCACTCACTGCAGCGCGGTCCAGATGCGCTCGTATTCGATACCCGCTTGTGGACTGCGCGGGCCGTGGCAGACTTGGTCACCAATGAGTATCGCGTCAAGTCGACCCAACCGTGTTCCACGAATCCTGGATCAGCCGGGTTGGACTTGGTGGCGGCCAGCAGTGGTTGTAGTCAACAACAAGCCCAAACAGCGTGGCGAGCCGCCATGTTCTTCGATGAAAACTAAGCGAGCATTCGCGTCAATGGCGCACGTGGGCACCGCCAAGGCACACATCACGGCGACAATATCATGGCAATGTGTGGAGGTTGTCGGCGCTGGTCGAGATGACTCGGTGGAATTTCCAGTATCCAGGATTTTCTGGCTCCACCAAAGAGCCGAGGATCGTTGACTTTCTCGAATGTCGCGGCGGCCACTACCGTCGAAGCTGCCGGCGAAATTGAACGGATTACCGGATCACCGCAGCCGGATAGCAATAGATTCTTTGGCCGGACAAAAGTGGAAATAGGAGCTGGACGGTGTCTCGTGATGGGTCGTATTCCCTTTCACTTCTCGAAACTTCGTGATAAATTCCCGCAGTCGCAGCAGCTTTTTCTGTATTGACTCCTCATGCCCTTTCAGGCCTCCACGCTTTGATGTCCGCCGACCTACTTGAGGGAGGCTGGATGAGAAACGCAAAATTACAAGAGACCATGTATATTCTAGCCGTAAAGGACAACGGCCCATTTACCGGAGCAACGAGATTGAGAATGCGAATGGAAACAGATTCGCTTGGCCAGCGCGAAGTGCCTGCCAGCGCGTATTATGGCATTCAAACGCTGCGGGCAATCGAGAACTACCCCATTAGCGGGTATCGTGCGCATCCACAGCTAGTCCGGACAATAGGAATGATTAAGAAAGCAGCTGCATCGGCGAACCGCGAATTGAAGCTATTAGACGCCAAACGCGCCGGCGCAATCGTGAAAGCGGCGGGCGAGGTGATTGCGGGCAAGTGGAACGAACAATTCGTGGTGGATGTATACCAGGCCGGAGCTGGCGTGTCGTTTCACATGAATGCTAACGAAGTCATCGCAAACCGTGCCATTGAGATACTCGGAGGAAAACGCGGGGACTACGACATTTGCCACCCAAATGATCATGTCAACTTCGGGCAGTCGACCAACGATGTGTTTCCAACCGCGATGCGGCTAGCCGCATTGCTCCTACTTGAAGAGGTACTCGATTCACTTGAGGTGTTGGAACAATCCTTCGCGAAAAAAGGAAACGCTTTTGACCATACTCTGAAGTCAGGTCGTACGCACATGATGGATGCTGTACCGATTCGGCTGGGACAGGAATTCTCCGCCTACGCGACAGCGATGCGGCGCTGCGCGATGATTTTGAGGCACGCCCAAGATTTGCTCAGCGAAGTCGGGCTGGGCGGCTCGGCAGTGGGAACGGGAGTCAACACCCACCCAAAGTTTCAGAAGCTCGTCGTGAAGCATTTGAGCAAGATTTCCGGCCGCGCGCTGAAGCCGACCGACAACATGCGTTATGCGATGCAATCCAATCTCGCCATGAGTGTCGCTTCTGCCGCATTACGTAACCTCGCGCTCGAACTCATCCGAATCACCAATGATCTGCGCCTGCTCTCCAGCGGCCCGAACACCGGGCTTGCGGAGATTGCTCTACCTGCGCTGCAACCTGGCTCATCAATCATGCCCGGAAAGATTAATCCCGTCATGGCCGAACTCACAGCCATGGTGGGATTCCAGGCCGTCGCTGCGGATATTGCCACAGCCATGGCAGTGCAAGCGGGCCAACTCGAATTGAACGTAATGATGCCGGCGATGGCATGGAATGTGCTTCACTCGGCGGAGATTCTGAAAAACACGATGCGCGTCTTGGCCACCAAGTGCGTGGATGGCATCACCGCCAACGAGGAGCGCTGCCGCTATTACTCGAACGCGACGATTTCGATTGCCGCTGCGTTGAACCCGTATATCGGATACGCCGCCGCGGCAGAGATCGCGAAGGAGAGTATCAAGACAGGCCGGACGGTGACCGAAATTGCTCTCGAACGCAAGCTGATTGACGAAAGGACGTTGCGCAAAATAATGGACCCCATGCGTATGACTGAGCCCGCGCCACCTCTTGAAAAGGCGCGCAAGTAAAGTACGGAGAAAGCGGACTAAGTAGCGGAAGGATCTTTTTCCAGAAGTTTTTCTTTTCGATAGATCAGTGCGTTGATGTTCGACGTGGCCAGCTCGAACCCATGTCCATGCGTGATGGCGTCGGTGGGGCATGCCTCGACGCAATAGCCGCAGAAGATGCAACGCGAATAGTCGATGTTGTAGACGCTGGCGTAGCGCTCCCCCGCGGAGATGCGCTGTGCGTCGGTGTTTTCCGCGGCCTCGATATAGATGCATCGCGCCGGACAGGCCGCCGCACACAAAAAACAGCCTACGCACTTTTCCAGTCCGTTTTCGTCCCGATGCAGAACGTGAATCCCGCGGTACCGAGCCTGGAAGTGGACCGGCTCTTCAGGATAGTTTTCGGTGACAGTTTTCCGCAGCATGTTGCGGAATGTGACGCTGAAACCCTTCGCTAAAGTGACGAAAGTTTCGCCGGCTTCTCTTATGATCGAGGACATCGCTTTTCAGTCTAGCAAAGAGCCCGATGTGCGGCAAATGCGATGGTTCTTGAGTAGTAGATCAGTTTGAATTCTCCCCCTGTTTGCAGCGCCGGATTCTCCGAGAGCCTTTTGGGCCTTTGCGCGGCACTACTTCCGAGTACGCCGCGATACTGGAGTTGGCCCGCATTCCGTTACTTTTTGGGTCGTTAATCGAGTAAACTCAGCCGACTCGCTTCCATGCCACTACCCGAAGGCACAGAACTCGGCACGCATAAAATCCTCGCCCTCATAGGCGTGGGCGGGATGGGTGAGGTGTACAAGGCGCATGACACCAAGCTCAGGCGCGACGTAGCCATCAAGGTTCTGCCAGGATCCTTCGCACGTGATGCTGGTCGGCTCTCCCGTTTTCGACGGGAAGCACAACTACTTGCGGCTCTCAATCACTCCAACATCGCCACGATTTATAACATCGAAGATTCCAACGACACAACCTACCTCGTGATGGAGTTGGTTCCCGGAGAGACGCTGGCCCAACGCATCAAGCGAGATGGCGCGGTTCCGGTTGAAGAAGCTCTCACCCTCGCAAAGCAGATTGCGGAGGCTCTCGAAGCCGCGCACGAGAAAGGCATCATTCACCGCGATCTGAAACCTGCCAACGTGAAGCTGACACCCGAGGGGAAAGTCAAAGTATTGGACTTCGGTTTGGCGAAGGCATTCGCGGGCGACACATCAACTGAGGACATGGGCAACTCACCGACGCTGAGCATGGCAGCGACGATGCAGGGAGTGATTCTCGGTACTGCGGCTTACATGAGTCCCGAGCAAGCCAAGGGCAAGGCGGTGGACAAACGCACCGACATCTTCGCGTTCGGCGCAGTGCTGTATGAATTGCTAACCGGGAAAGCGGCGTTTCACGGTGAAGACGTGACGGACATTCTGGGTGCTGTGTTGAGAATGGAACCCGACTGGAGCCAATTGCCGGAAGCTACTCCAGCCGCGATCCGCACACTGTTGCGTCGTTGTCTACGGAAAGACAAGCGGCAGCGTCTCTCAGACGCCACTGACGTTCGCATCGAGATTGAAGATGCGATTGCGGCACCGAAAGATTCCGGTACAGCGCAGTCTGCTCCAGCTTCCACGAGCAAGTTGCCGTGGGCTGTGGCCACAGCACTGGCAATCATTGCGGTCGTCACGTCATTAGCGTTGTGGCGATCGACGCGGCCTGTTGCGCGACCACTGGTGGGGCTGGACGTTGACCTCGGATCCGACGTGTCGCTTGGCTCACTTCCCGGGGCTGACGCCATACTTTCGCCCGACGGCACGCGGATGGTGTACGCGTCGCAAAATCGGCTCTTTACGCGACGGCTCGATCAGCCCAATGCCACTGAACTTGCAGGCACGCGGGGAGCATTTGCCCCTTTCTTCTCCCCGGACGGGCAGTGGGTTGCTTTCTTCAATAATGCAGTAAAGCTGCAAAAGATTTCGGTGGAAGGCGGCTCGGCAATCACCCTGTGCGACGCAACCAATGGTACGGGCGGCAGTTGGGGCGAGGATGGCAACATCATCGCTGCGCTCAACAGCACTGGCGGCTTGTCGCGGATTCCTTCCGCCGGAGGTCCTCCCACGCCAGTGACCGACTTACAGAGCGGAGAGTTCACCCACCGCTGGCCGCAAATCCTGCCAGGGGGCAAGGCCGTGCTGTTCACGGCTGGTGCAACGGGGGTGGCGTTCGACGGAGCCAATATCGTAGTGATGTCTTTGGCGGATCACCGCAGGAAAACCCTCGTGCGAGGCGGCACGTATGGTCGCTATTTGCCCAGCGGCCATCTGGTCTATGTGAACCGAGGCACACTGTTTGCTGTACCTTTTGACGTGGAACGGCTGGAAGTGCACGGCACCCCTGCCCCGGTGCTCGACCAAGTCGGCTACAACGCCGCACAGGGTTCGGCACAGCTTGATTTCTCCCAAAACGGAACACTGATTTACAGGAGGGGCGGAGCGGTCGGCGGACTCCTCACTGTTGCATGGCTTGACGCCGCAGGAAAAGCGCAGCCGCTGTTAGCCAAGCCGGGTGTCTATGCGCTTCCTAGCATGTCGCCTGACGGGCAGCGGCTGGCGCTCGTGGTGAGGGATGGATCGGGCGCAGACATTTGGGTCTACGACTGGCAACGAGACACGATGACGCGCCTGACCTTCACCGGAACAGTCGGTAATCCCATATGGAGTCCGGACGGTCGGTACATAGCGTTCCGAGCGGTGGGAGAAGGCATGTCTGTGATCCGTTCTGACGGATCGGGCAAGCCGCAACCATTGACCCAGAGCAAGAACTTCCAAGTTCCGTGGTCCTTCGCGCCCGACGGAAAGCGGCTGGCGTTCTTCGAGGTGGATTCAAAGACATCAGGCGATTTGTGGACCGTCCCGCTGGAGAGCGATAACGCGGGGCTACGCGCTGGGAAGCCGGAAGTTTTCCTGCAAACACCGGCGATTGAGCTGGCTCCTTCTTTTTCTCCCGACGGCCGATGGATGACCTACTCTTCCGATGAGTCGGGGACCTTCCAAGTTTACGTTCGAGCCTTTCCGGACAAGGGTGGCAAATGGCAAATCTCGAACAGCGGCGGCGGTTACCCGATGTGGTCGCGCAACGGACACGACCTGTTCTTCGAGACTTTGGATAACCACATCATGGTGGCAGCGTATGCGGTAAAGGGCGATTCCTTCGTGGTCGACAAACCGCGAGTGTGGTCGGAGAAGCAACTCGGGGGCGGGGGCCTGCTCAATGCCGCGAGGAACGTCGATCTCGCGCCAGACGGCAAGCGGATCATCGCGTTAATGCCAGTCGAGGCAGCGGAAGCGCAAAAGGCGCAGAACCAAGTGATCTTCCTTGAAAACTTCTTTGATGAAGTGCGACGCAGGGTTCCAATCGGCAAGTAACTGCAATCGCGCTTAACCCTGCAAATCTCCAATAAAAACCAGCATTTTGAGGTGGTTTGGGCGGATAGTTTATGGTTGGTCGGCTACCCGGAAGTTGACGTCCAAAACGCAAACCGGAGTTCGCGGAGGGTATCTGTGCACGCTCCTGGGTCCACTGACCCAATACAGGCTCTTCCGGGATTCCGGCCGCGCTAGCCGAGTGGTAAGGAAAGATCGGAATGGCTCCGCCCGCCGGTCAGCGCGGCAACGATCTGCTTCCCATGGAAGCGCCCGTTTTCGATGAAGATTTCACTCGTATGGTTTCCGCCAATCACCACTCCGGCCAGAAATATGCCCGGCACATTGCTTTCGTGCGTTTGCGGATCCATGGTTGGTTTGTTTGTCGAGGGGTCAAGCGAAATACCGAGCGACCGCAGGAAGTCGAAATCCGGGTGGTAGCCAGTCAGCGCGAATACCTGAACGGCCGGCAAAGAGTACTCCCCCGCATGATTCGATACCCAGACGCGTCCAGGTTCGATGCGCTTCACTTCGGTTTCGAAAAGCGCGCGAACCTGACCGGCCTTGATGCGGTTCTCGATATCGGGACGCACCCAATACTTGATTGTGGAGCCCAGCTCAGCCCGGCGATGCACGAGAGTCACGCGCGCGCCTGAACGATAGAGATCCAGCGCCGTTTCGGCGGCGGAATTCTTGCCACCGATCACGACAACATCTTGCTGCCAGAAAGGGTGTGGCTCCGTGTAGTAGTGGGAAACGTGTGGCAGGTCCTCGCCTGGTACTCCCAGCCGGTTCGGAAGGTCATAGTACCCAGTCGCAACCACAATCTTCTTGGCTTCAAATTGCGCCGCAATTCCCTGCTCGTCGCGAGTGTGTACATGGAAACGGCCATCGTTGCCTTCAACTCTCTCAACGCGTTGGCCCAACCGGAGTTCCAGCGCGTAATGCTCGGCGCACTTGCGATAATATTTCAGCGCCTCGGCGCGCGTCGGCTTCTCCGACGGACTGGTGAGTGGCAGATCCCCGATTTCGAGCAGTTCCGGCGTCGTGAAGAAGACCATATTGACCGGGTAGTGGTAGAGCGAGTTGCACAGGCATCCTTTGTCGATCACCAGTGGGCGCAGGCCCGCGCGTTTCGCTTCGATGGCGCAAGCCAAGCCCGTCGGACCCGCTCCGATGCAAATCAGATCAAATGCACTCACAAAAGTAGTTTGCCTTGTGAAAGGCGCATTTGCAACCGCCCGAAACGGCGCCCATTCATGCAGCGCTCACGTTCTTGTAACCAAATTTTTACATTCTACGGGTATAATCATCCGTTGGTGAGAGGTCAGTTTGGCAAACGAATCGTTGGCAGACGTCCAATCCACTCCACTCGAACCGGTTGAACTGTCCTCCGCGGCGCCACAGCTTCTTGAGCCCGCGCGCGCCTACCCGGGCGCGCTCATAGTGGTGGAAGGCATAGATGGCTCCGGGAAGAGCACGCAACTCTATTTGCTCAAGCGGTGGCTTGAAATCGGCGGCTATCGCCTGCATTTCACGGAATGGAATTCATCCCCCCTCGTGAAATCGGCGACGCGGCGCGGGAAGCAGCGCCGTCTGCTTACGCCCACCACGTTTTCGCTCCTGCACGCCGCGGATTTTGCCGACCGCTGCGAGCGCCAGATCCTCCCGCTGCTCCACAGCGGATACCTCGTCCTGGCCGACCGGTACGTTTACACCGCGTTCGCGCGCGATGTGGCGCGAAACTGCTCGCAACGGTGGCTGCGGAATCTGTACCGCTTTGCGCCCGTCCCGGACATCACTTTTTATTTTCGCGCTCCTCTCGATGTGGCCGTCAACCGCATCATGAGCGGCAGACCGAAATTGAAGCATTACGAAGCCGGAATGGATCTGAACCTGTCCCTCGACCGCGCGGAAAGCTTCCGAATTTTTCAGGGGCGCATCTTGGCCCAGTACGATGAAATGATTGAATCAGACAAATTTGTTGTGATGGATGGAACATTGCCTGTAAACAAGCTTCAAATGCAGATGCGCCACATTGTAAAATCGCGCATAGATCTGTCACGCTTTGCACCCAAGAAGGCCGCGCGGAGGCCTCGGTGAAAAAATTGCGGTCTGATCGCAGAAACGGTCACCTCAAGCAAACTTCCTCGCCTTCCGGAACGTCTGCTCGCAACTACGGACTGCCCCTTCCAGGCGTGAACGATGAAGAATTCGGCGGCTCGTTGATCGTAATTGAGGGCATGGACGGTTCCGGACGCTCCACCCAGATCTCGCTGCTGACCGAATGGCTGGAGTCCGAGGGCTTCGCCGTCCAGACCATGGGCCTGCGCCGTTCAGGCTTGGTGGCGAAAGATATCGACGCGTTGCTGGCCGAGAATACGATCACGCGGATGACGCTGACTCTGATGTATGCCACTGATTTCTACGATCAGCTCGAGCATCGCATTATCCCCGCGTTGCGCTCTGACTTTGTCGTTCTTGCGGATCGTTACTTCTATACGTTAATCGCCCGCGCGGCCGCGCGCGGAATCCAGCGCGATTATTTGCACGGCCTGTACGAAATGGCCCTGCGTCCCGACCTCACGTTTTGGCTCAACGTCCGGCCCGAAGCCGCCTTTGAACGGGAGTTTCGCAAGTCTCACACCATCAGCTACTGGGAGTCGGGCCGCGACATGTCGCTCTCCAACGACTTGTTTCAATCTTTCATCATGTATCAGGCCAAGATGAAAAAAGAATTCGAAGCGCTTGCTGAGAAACAAGGCTTCATCGCGATGGATGGCGAGGCCAGCGTGGCCAGTGTCAACGCCGAGCTGCGCAAGCGCATTGCCGCCCATCTCGGCATCCAGCGGACTCAATACAGGCCATCCGCTGCGTTGGCTCCGCTGTGGCGTTGAAACTTGCGAAACCCTTGTACCTGGCCGCGATTGATGCCGGCTCGAACGCGTTCCGGCTGATCATCGCCCGTGTCCGCTCCTCGGAAGATTGGGAAATCGTCAAGTCTTTTCGCGCCCCGGTGCGTCTCGGCCACTCGGTTTTTACGACGGGAAAGTTCGATCGCAAGACGCTTCGCGATGCCACAGATGCTTTCCGCCAGTTTCGCCGCGTGATGGATCGCCACGGTGTGGCGGCGTACCGCGCCGTGGCCACCAGCGCAGCCCGCGAGGCTCAAAACCGGCACGTTCTTGTTGAACGTTTACGCCACCAGGCAAATATCAATCTTGAAATCATTTCGGGCGAAGAAGAGGCGCGCCTTGTCCGCGTCGCGACGCTTCGGGCATTGCGGAGTCTGGACCCTCCGCGATTCATCCTCGATCTGGGAGGCGGCAGTCTGGAACTCAGCGAGTTACGGCGAGGAGTCCTGGAGAGAAGCATCGGTCTGCCACTCGGGACTGTCCGGTTGATGGAGGCGTTCCACGTCCAGGGCGCCATTCATGAATACACGGCCGATGACGTAAGGCTTCACGTCCTCTCGGTCCTGCAAAGCGCCCTTCCGAATCGTCCACGGCCCTCGGCATGCCTTGCCGTCGCCTGCGGTGGCAACGCCGAGACTCTTGCCGGATTGGCGCCCGGCCCAAGGGTCGGCGGTCTGGGAACGCTAAACGCGAGGCTGCTGCGGGAGCGTCTGCTGCAAATCCTGAGCCTCGATGTGGAGGGCAGGATCAGGTCGTTCGCAGTGCGCCGCGACCGCGCCGAAGTCATGGGCGTCGCCGCCATAGTTCTGGTCACAGTCGCCAGGTGGTTGCGGATTCGCTCCATGATTTCGCCGCGCGTAGGTGTCCGCGAAGGTTTGCTCAACGAACTCGCGGCGGCGCAAATGGCGTTGCCGGAGCCCACGCCCGAGCAACGGAAAGATGCGCAAATCATGGTTGCCGGCGCGGAATCCTTCGCCTGCCGCGTCCATTGCGATCTGAAACATGCGGAGCAGGTTCGCAGACTTGCGCTCCAGCTTTTCGACCAGCTTTGGCCCTACCATCACATGGATTTCGAATTGCGGACCGTCCTCGAGGCGGGCGCGACCCTTCACGACTCCGGGCACCTGATCCACCGCAAGGCTCACCACCGTCATGGGGAATACCTCGTGCGCAACGCGAAAATTTCAGGTTTGCGTGGATGGGCAAAAAATATGACCGGATGTCTGGTGCGCTATCACAATGGGAAGTCGGAGCCCAGCGCGGCGCACAAGCTCTTCGCTTCGCTCGACCGCAGCCGCCGCAAGCAGGCGCGCATCCTCGCGGGCATGCTCAGGCTTGCCGAGCGCCTCGAAAGCGATCACCACCAGGCCATCGCGGGATTGACCGTCGAGGGCGGCCCGCACGACGTCAGGGTTCACGTGGAACTGCGGGATGGATCGCGCCTGAATCTCGGCGGCATCGAGCGCAAAGCGCGCCTCCTCGAACGCGAGCTGAATTTGCGGTTGTTCTTTCAGCGCGTCTTAGTCGTGCAGAAAGCGAGGGTTGCCTGATCATGCGCCTCTATCTTGTCCGCCACGGCGTCGCGGTGGATCGCGAAGATCCTGATTGCCCTCCGGACACCGAACGCCCCCTCACGCCCAAAGGCATGAAGAAGTCGCATGCGGCCGCGCTCGGCCTGTTTGCACTCGGCGTAAAGCCCGATGCCATCCTCACCAGCCCGTGGCTGCGCGCAGTGCAAACCGCCGAAATCTTCTGCGAAGTGATGGGCTTCTCCTCCAGCAAGATCGTTCGCTCGGACGCCTTGAAAGGAACCAGCACCCCCGCCGAACTGCTTCGAGAGCTATCGAAAATGAAGTCCAAAGAAGTCATGTGCTTCGGCCACGAACCCCATTTGCACCTGGTGATAGGCCAAATCCTTCACACCAGCGCGAGAATCACAGAGCTGAAGAAAGCAGGCGTAGCCTGCCTGGACCTGGAACGAATTTCGCCCCCGCAAGGCCAACTAGTCGCCCTGTACCCACCCAAAACTCTCCGCCTCCTGGCCAAGTAATCGCAGCAACATGTTTTTGTAGCCCGCACCTCTTGTCGTGGCCGAAATGAAGAGTCAGACGCAGGTGTTTTCGTCGCCCAAAGAGACGTTTCCCGATGTAAATACAAGCCACCTGAAAAATTGCATCGTACCAATTTTCTTCGCACGAGAATTAATCCACCAAGTCGCGCCAACGGCGCGGAGCGTGCCAGCCCGGGGCAACGCCCCGGGGATGCGCCCGAGGGCAAGTTCCGCCCTGAAGGGGCGGAGGAATCCACTTGCGTCGACTCGGCGTCTCGTTCGTCCTGACACAGGAAGCGCCGTCATTTTTCAATTGCGGAAAAGACCTATGCCCGCGGCTCCAACAACATCTTCAACTCAGAAACAAATCTGTCCAGCTCCCCAACCCGCTCCGCAGTAGCCTCAACCCGCAATTTCTTCCACACAAACCAAGACTTCCCTTTATCCGCAACGCGCACCGTCAGATTCCCCTCCAGCAAGACACAAGGCTCGCCAAACACCCGCAACCCCATCCGTGGAACTGGTGCCAGCAACGCTGCACAGCTTCCCTTCCGAACACCAACCGCATTCGCATATAGCGGAAACGCAACGAGAGAAAATCCCCCGGCCACCAGCCTCTCCAATATCGCAACTTGCTGCGCCGTAAACGCGTTCATGAATTTGTTGCAAATCTCAAATTTTAGTTTTCAAATCGGCGCAAAAGAACCAACCTTCTTCCACTCACAAACGCCCGCTCTGTATCAAATCTCAAATTTCAAATTTGAAGTTGCCACAAAAAAAGTAGGGGCACGGCATGCCGCGCCCCCAGCGCAAAAATAAGTCTCTCGCGTGATTCTCAGGCCCGCACGCGACACATCCAGCGATGCCCCGAGTCAAGCCACCGCTGGATTCGCCTTGTCCGTGTCGGGTGAGGACCTCTGATCCTGCTCGAGCATCTCGAGAAGGCTTCGCAAACTCGCGATGAGTTCCCCGCGCGACACATTGCTTTTCCGGAACTGAATGCGCAATCGGAACGCCTCGCTTTCCGGATGATAATTGAAAATGAAAGGCTGCGGCCGGGGACCGGCATTCTTCTCTTCCTGCCGTTCTCGCCGCGCTTCATCGCGCGTCAAGCCGCCCTGCGCGATGCGATGGACCGATTCGAGCATCTTCCTCTCGTTGGGCTGCCGCGCGACCTGCAGCAGCAGCGATTTCGAGATGATTCCTAGCTCCATGCAGCGCTTGCGCACGGCCTCGGGAATCACGCGCAGCGACATCGTTTCCGTCACCGACGAGCGCGCCTTGGCGATTTTCTTGGCGATATCATCGTGGGTGTACTCAAACTGTTCCGCCAGCCTCTGCAACCCGTCGGCTTCCTCGAACGGCGTCAAATCCTTCCGTTGCAAGTTCTCGATGAGAGCCAGTTCCAGCGTTTCGGCGTCGTCCGCGATTTTCTCGATGCACGGCACTTCCCGCAACCCCGCGGCGCGCGAGGCATGATACCGCCTCTCGCCGGAAATGATGTGGTAGCAGTCGTCGCGCGGCACGAAGCGCACCAGCAGCGGTTCGAGCACGCCCTTTTCCTTGATCGAGTCCGTAAGTTCGCGCAGTTCTCCCAGGACTTTCCGGGGCTGATCGGGGTTGGGTCTGATCTTATCGACAGGAATCATGCGCCCCACAGCGGCGCCGCTGAAACTGGTGAGTTGTTCTACGTAGTGCGCGTCATGCCGCATCTTCAGCGTGACGGGCAATCCCATCCTCTTCGACACGGTCGATAACCTCCAGAGCGAGCTTCGAATACTCTTTCGCGCCCGGCGACTTGGGCGCGAACGTCATGATCGTTTCTTTGTAGGCCGGACTTTCCTCCAATCGCACGTTCTTGCCGATTCGCGTCTTGAACAGCACCGAGCCGAACACGGACCGGATCTGCTCGTGTGTGTCGCGGGAGATGTTGGTGCGCTTATCAAACAGCGTGATTAGCACGCCAAGAACCTTAAGCTGCGGATTGGGCCGCGCCCGGATGCGCTCGTAGGTCTCGAGCAGGTCGTCGGTCCCCTCGATGGCGAAATACGCCGCCTGAATCGGCACCAGCAGGTGCGTCGACGCCACCATGGCGTTGACGGTCAGGATTCCCAGCGCCGGCGGCGTATCGATGATGATGAAATCGTAGTCTTTCGCAATCGGCGCCAGCGCGTCCTTCAACTTGAACGGCGCGTCGAACTGCCCCGCCAGTTGCTGCTCCATCTTGGCCAGCGCCAGTTTGGCAGGCGCGACCGACAGCATCGGGTCCTTGGACGCCTTGATGATGCTGGCCAGTTCCGCGCGATGATCCCCCAACACGTCAAACATCGACGACTGGATGTCGAGGGAATCAAAAAAGGCGATGGTGGAATTGGATTGCGGATCGAGATCGATTAAGAGAGTCTTCTTTTTTCGCAGCGCGATGGCGGCAGCAAGATTGATGGCAGTGGTAGTTTTCCCCACGCCGCCCTTCTGATTGGCAATAGTCAGGATGGCGGTCATATATGGCCCGGGCATTTCCGCTCGGGCACAAACCCTCCTGGACGGCAACCCATACACGACATCCCTGCGGGGTTCAAAGAAAGCCCGCACTCAAGTCCTATGGAATTGCCAGTCCAACCCCCCGCGATGCCAATCTACTCGCCCGCTCAACGGAGTGCAAGCAAAAAAGCAAAAAAGCAACGAGGGCGAAAGCTAGCCCGCCAGTTTAAGCTTGCTGCGAGTCGCGTCAGGTGGGTAGTATTGCGGGCGCGGTCGAAGCTTAGCGGGAATCGGTAGCCGTCGGAACTTCGTAGAGCAAGCGTGGAGGTCTCCATGAAATGGGCTCCGACCCTTGCGCTCTTTTTGTGGGCCAATCCAGCAGTTGCTCAAGACCCGAATCAGAAACTGCCTCCCTCGCAGACAATTCCGGCAGTGACTTTCCACGACGGGAAGGTAACTCGAGATGGCTTCGATTTATTCTACCGCACTGCAGGCACCGGTCGCCCTGTTCTTGTCCTGGCCGGAGGCCCCGGCGACGACTGCGACTACATGCTGCCTGTAGCTGCAGATGCAGCCAAGTCGGCTCAGGCCATTTTGCTTGAACAGCGCGGTACGGGCCGTTCGAGACCTCCGGCAATCAACCAAACGACCATAAACCTGGCGAACTATCTCGACGATCTTGAGGCGCTCCGCATTCACTTGAGTCTTGAGCAATGGACTCTGGTTGGTCATTCCGCGGGTGGACTTCTTGCGATGTATTACGCGGCAGCGCATCCCGACCGAGTAGACAAGCTTATTCTGCTGGATACGGCGCCAATCGCTTCCGAGTTCCTGAGGCCGCTACAGGATAATATTCTGGACCGGCTTTCGTCCGAAGAGCGTGACCAGTTGGCCGCATTGGAGAAATCCGAATCCACTTCTCCTGAGGTCGTGAGCGCTATGACTCGGCTGCAGATTGGCGCTTTTTTCTTCGACCGAAAGGCTGGCGCAGAGGCAGCCGCTGCATTTGGGAACTCCTGGCATGCCGATGTAGCGCGCCTGCTGGGAAATGAAATGACCCCACGTGGGTACGATCTTCGGCCCCGTCTGAAGAATTTCGAGCGTCCGGTACTAGTCTTGAATGGGCGACAGGATCCAATGGATCCATTGATGGCATACGAGACACAAATTGCGCTGAAGAATTCGACACTGCGATTTATCGACCGGTCCGGGCACTTCCCATGGGCTGAACAGCCTCAGAAATTTAACGAAGTCCTGAACGAATTTCTGAAGTAGGTTTCTCCGGTCCTTACATCTTAGATCGCCCAAGGTCCTCGTCGGAGAGTCCCTCGAGCCACTTGCGGAGTTCTTCACTCGTGGATTTTTCGGATATCGCCCTGGAAATCTTGGCGCGTGTACGTCATTGGTCGGGAAATTTAAATGAGAATCCCGCCTAAGCCCTCGCACCCTTAACACACCCAGCAAAGATGCGGAGTCCCGAACTCCAAATTCAATCAAGACATGGCCCGCCGGACACGCTTGCGCGCTAGTCTGGTAGTAACAAAACCATAGCTTGAAAATACTTCTGCTCTTCATTTTGATAATTTAATGAGAAATAACTCATAAGTGAGCCAAATTGGACAGACACGAACATCAACTTCTCATATAACCATTGCCAGACGGCGGCGCATCCCGTGAGTACGGTGTCTTACTGTAGCCTTCGGGCCGTCAAATCGAAACAAAGTTAGAGAGGTTTAACATGAAAAAGCAGAATGAAGTGAGACGTGTGTCTATGGGACATACGAAGAGGGTCAAAGCGCTCCTCGTGGGGGTGGCGTTGGTTCTTTGTATATCGACTGCAAACTACGCGGCGGCACAAGCGGGTCCAGCGACTGTATTCCTCGGATCGGCCGGCACTTTCGCGGTTCTGGCCGCCGCCGGGGTCACCAACACCGGCCCTACCGTTGTTACTGGGGATCTTGGGACTTATCCAACCGCTTCATGTACTGGGTTACCTACTCCCTGCACTGGCAACGGCCCCGGACAAGTGAACGGAACGATAGACTCCGCCGATGTTATCGCGCAACACGCGCAAGCCTCCTTGCTTATCGCATATAACGACGCCAAGGGACGAACAACAAATCCTATCGGCGTAGCCGGAGATTTGGGCGGGCGTACCCTCACACCGGGCCTGTATAAATCCGCCACGACGCTGGCGATAACAGGGACTCTCACTCTAGATGGCGCCGGAGTCTACATCTTCCAGATGGGGACCGGACTGACGGTCAACACTGGCGCGATGGTTGTCCTGAGTGGTGGCGCGACTGCTGACAATATCTTTTGGCAAGTTGGCAGTGCAGCCACGCTCGGAACCACGGCTGATTTCAAGGGAACCATAATGGCGGGGACTGCCGTGACCATAGCCACGGGTGCAAGGCTGAATGGCAGGGCGATGGCTCTGACTGCCTCGGTTACGATGGAATCCAATAACATTACAATCCCGATTGGCAGCCAAACCGTATTGGTAGTACTGCCCATCCCACCACCACGACATCGGGGGGACTAACCCAGTTTTGCAACACGTTCACCCGTAGTTCCACCTACAGCGTCGGCCAGACCCGCGAATTTCGCGATTCTGGCCGACGCTACGTTTGGGCGGGTGGCCCCGCCTTTCAGGCGGAGTTTTCCGGTGGGTGCCGCACCCTTTACGGTCTTCGCAAAGGGTGCGGGTCTTTCCCCATTGTCGGGAAAGAGCTCAGACCGCCACAAGGAAGTCCCGTCAGGGACGAAACAACGTAGCCCACCGCGGAAGCGGTGGGACCCAGTTCGCGTGGAGCACCAAGCCCCGTAAGGGCGACACAGGGGTTGCGCAATTTGGCTCCACATCGTGCTTCGGCGGGTGGCACGGCCTTTCGCGCGGAGCGTGTCTGGTGGGTGCGGGTTTTCCGACCATTGTCGGCAAATGTTCAGTTCATGAAATCGGTCTTCGGCAGCCTACCAAACACGCTTTCATAGAACGCGAACAGCTGAACGCGCAGTCCTTCGGATGGTTCACGAATCTTCCAGGCAGGGGTGAAACGTTGTTGCCAATCGAACTCTTACTGAGAGACTTCACATCTTGTATCGCCCAAGGTCCTCATCGGAAAGTCCCTCGAGCCACTTGCGCAGTTCTTCACTCGTGGATTTTTCGGAGATCGCGCTGGAAATCTTGGAACTCTTCAATACTTCGTCCTCGACAAATATCGGGCAATCAACGCGCAACGCCAGCGCCAGCGCATCGCTTGGCCGCGAATCGATGGACATAATCTCGCCGTTGCGCTCCACCCAAATCAGCGCGTAAAAAGTGTCGTCCTTCAAATCGTTGACGACCACCTTCTGCACGCGCACATCCAGCCCCAGAAATACATTCCGCAGCAGATCGTGCGTCATGGGACGCGGTGTCTGCACTTTTTCGATTTCCAGCGCAATGGCGTTGGCTTCGTAAATTCCCACCCAGATCGGAAGCACCGCTGTTCCCTGCGCATCCTTCAGCACGACGATCGGCATGTTTGTAACAGGGTCCATCATGAGTCCGCGGATTTTCATCTCCACTTCCATGGCTGCCTCCCGGAAACTCACAGGGCGCGGGCTATACTTTTAGCCCGCCAGAACTTTAACCGATCTGCTCACCGATCAAGCTATTGGGACTCGCGCGGGTCACGCGCACCTGTACGTATTGTCCCAAAAGGTCCGAGTGCTGCGAAGAGAAATTTAAGATGCGGTTGCTGGAACTGCGACCTGCCCACTGGCCCGGGCGCCGGGAGGCCCCGTCCACCAGCACCTCAAACGTTTGCCCCACGATTTCATTGTTTCGCGCGACTTGGATTTCCCGTTGCCGGTCCTGCACCACGGCCAGCCTTCGCCCCTTCTCCTCCTCCGGAATCGAATCTCCCATTTGCAGCGACGAAGTGTTCGGCCGCGGCGAATACTGGAACGCAAACACGCCATCATATTGCGCCGCATCGAGCAGTGAAAGCGTCTCCGCGACGTCTTCCTCGGTCTCTCCCGGAAATCCCACAATGATGTCGGACGTCACGCTGATCGAGCGCCGCGCCGAGCGGATCATGGCAATTTTCTCCAGGTACTCTTCCCGCGTGTACGTCCGCTGCATCGCTCGCAGCATTCGCGTCGATCCCGATTGCACGGGCAGATGCACGTGATCGCAAAGCGCGGGCACGGAATCTATCGCCTCGACAATGTCCCGCCCGAAATCTCGCGGGTGGGACGTCGTGAACCGCACGCGCCGTAACCCACGCACCCCAGCCACGGCAACCAGCAACTGCGCAAACGTCATTCCACGCGCCGTCGGGTCCCGATAGGAATTGACAGTCTGCCCCAGCAGTTGAATTTCGGAGTACCCCGCATCGGCCAGCTTGCGTACCTCTTCCAGCACCGACGCGCTCGACCGGCTCCGCTCCGGCCCTCTCGTGTGCGGCACCACGCAATACGAACAAGATTTGTCGCAGCCTTCAATAATCGTCAGGTAGGCGCGAAAGGGATTGTCGCGCCTCGTGATTTCAGTTTCAAACGTCTCATCCGTATCGGTATCGAGGCCGGTCACCCGCCGATTCCCTGCCTCCAGCTCAGCGAGAAGCGCCGGCAATTTGCTATAGCTCGCCGAGCCGCACACCAGGCTCACCCACGGCGCCCGCTCAAAGATTTCTTCGCCTTCCTGCTGCGCGACGCACCCCAGCACTCCGATGACTTTTCCGTGGTCCGGATGCTTCCTGAATTCTCCCAGGCGCGAAAAAACTTTCTGCGCCGCCTTCTCCCGGATGCTGCACGTGTTGTAAAACACCAGCTTCGCCGCGTCCACGCTCCCCACCTGTCGGTAACCGCGCCCAAGCAAAACTCCCGCCACCTTCTCCGAGTCGTGAGCGTTCATCTGGCAGCCGAACGTCTCGATATAAAATGTGTCGCCGTCCCCCGGCAATATCCTGGAATCTTGCGCACCTCCCCGTGGCTCTGCGCGGGCGCCAGTCAGATCGTCAAGGCCGACATCAAACGATGGTGGCATTCTCTCTATCTGAAATCTTACCACACTCATTTCCCCCAGCATGAGAAACGCTGCCAGAGCATCTCAAATTTCCAATTTCAAATTTCAGATACGGCCCATTCTCCAGCAGATACGTTGAAATGCCGTGGCCGGCTTCTTCCGGCTCTGTGTCCTCGGTGCCCTCCGTGGTGAACGCCTTTGCGCAGTGTGGTCGTTTCAAATTTCCAATTTCAAATTTGAGATCCGGCGCAAAGTCCCGCAAATCCGCAGAACTCTCCTAACTCGCTTTTTCCGTCTCAGTGTCCTCTGTGCCCTCCGTGGTGAATGCCTTTGCGCAATGTGATCGTTTCAAATTTCCAATTTCAAATTTGAGATCCGGCGCAAAGTCCCGCAAATCCGCAGAACTCTCCTAACTCGCTTTTTCCGTCTCAGTGTCCTCTGTGCCCTCTGTGGTGAAATCTTTTCCGCGATATCACCAAACCGGCTCCAGCTCCTCGATCTGCGACCCTATTCCGTCTATACATCGTATTACGATATTTTTGCGTTGACAGTACCTTCAGGCACCCGTTAGTCTGTAATTGTTTGACCCCATTTGGCCCCTATGCTAGTTTGCGTTGGGAGCATCGATTGGCTTTCTGAGGGGGAGACAATTCGACTACTTGGGATTTTTCTGTTCGCTGGCCAACTCGGCACGCTCCTCGAGCAAACCGGGTGGGTCGCTCGCGTGGTACTTTTAATGTTGTTGGTCTTTTCCCTGTTTTCCTGGGCCCTGATTTTTCAAAAGTCGCGCATGTTCTCCCGCATGAATCAGCAAACCGCCTTGTTCCTGCGCATTTTCCGCTCCAACAAGTATCTTCCCGACCCAAAACAGATGAGCACGGGAGGTTCGCCCCTGGAGACTCTCTATAGCGCAGGGTATCGTGAAATGGATAGCCAGCTTCGTGCCGGCAATCCGCATCCGAAACTCACCAGCCTCAACGCCGTGACCGTCAACATGCAGCTCGCCGCCGCCGAGGAAGTCCGCAAAGCGGAAAAATATATGCCCTGGCTGGCCACCACCGGATCGGTCACGCCCTTCATCGGCCTGTTCGGCACGGTCTGGGGTGTGATGGATGCGTTCACGGGCCTGGGCGCAGTGGGGGCCGCCAGTTTACGCGCCGTCGCACCCGGCATTGCCGAAGCGCTGATCACCACGGCCGCGGGACTGTTCACCGCCGTTCCCGCCGTGATCGCCTACAACCATTTCTTGCACAGCATCAAGGACTTGGGTAGCCGCATGGATGGCTTTACACTTGAAGTCGCCGCTATGCTCGAAAAACTTTATCCCGATCAGCGGATGTGAAGAAACCGCGCGCGGGCTCCATTTGGAGTCCGCGAGAATGGACTCGTCGCACATGTTCATAGGAATCTTTACCACAGAGGTCACAGAGACCACAGAGAAGAGGAAGGCCGGCATGGGTGGGCCTCAAATGTTTTCTCTGTGTACTCTGGGCCCTCTGTGTTGAACGCTTTTGCCGTGAATTGAACCGCGTAGAGAGGTCATCCGACACGTTTCAGAGTTAATCAATTATGCCTCAGCTAGCACGACAAACGAGCACCTCCCTTTCGGACATCAACATCGTCCCCTTCGTGGACGTCATGCTGGTCCTCCTCGTGATCTTCATGATCACCGCGCCGATTCTACAGTCCGGTATCGAAGTCGACGTCCCCAAAACGAAAACCGTAAAGGAAATCTCCGAGTCGCGCGTCGTCGTCTCCATCGATCGCGCGCAACGAATCTATGTCGGAGACGATCCCGTAAACATCCACGAATTGGGCGCCAAGGTCCACGCGCAAATGCGCAATCCGCAAAGCGATCCTATCTACCTGCGCTGCGACAAGACCGTTCCCTTCGGCTCATTCGCGCTGGTGGTAGACACCATGCGCCAATCCGGCATCCAAAATATTAGTGTGGTTACGGAACCACTCGAGGATGCTTCTCACTGACGCCGCCATGTCCTATACCCCCCCCCATCCCGGCGCGGACACCCTGAAAAAGCCCCTGGCGTGGTCGCTCGGGTTCCACATGATTCTCTTCGGCTCGCTCGGCGTTTCAACTCTTCTCTCGCACCGGGGCGAATCCTGGGGCGGCCTGGGCGGCGACAATGCGGTCACCGTCGGCCTTGTCGGCAAACTTCCCGGAATCATGTTGCCCCGCCCGGACGCGGTCACGACCAGCCGCGTCGTGGATGAAAGCAAGGGCCTTTACAAATCCGAACCGCAGCCGAAACCGAAAGAAATCGCGCCGGACACCAAGACGATCCCGAAATTCAAGACGGAAAAAAAGCCGCAACTAATCTCGCACCCATCCAGGGTACTCGAAGACCCCACGCCTCCGCCGCCAAATGCCGTCCCCTACGGCCAGGGCGGCTCGCCTGCGCTCCCTTACTCGAATTTCACGGTGGGTGGCGCGGCGAAGGGTGGGCTTGGCTTCTCGGGACCGGGCGGCGGTGATTTTGCCGGCCGCTTCGCTGCCTACGTGGAGGGCGTGCAAAATCGCATCAGCAGCAACTGGTTGCAATCCACGGTGGACGTGTCAGTCCGCTGGGCGCCCCGTGCCATGTTTACGTTTCAAATCCTGCGCGATGGCACGGTGGCCAACGTTCAGCTGACGCAGTCGAGCGGCAACCGTGAGGTGGACAACTCGGCGCTGCGGGCCATCCAGAGTTCCAGCCCCGTTTCTGCGCTTCCGTCGAATTATTCCGGCAGCAGCGTAACCGTCGAATTCTGGTTCGATTTTCGCCGTTAGCTTTATTCGCAACGCAAGAAGTTTCACGAGCATCTGCACAAGGGTGGAAGCACAATGGTAACGAATCGGACGGCTAAGAAAGGCTCCACATGCGGGATTCGCCCGGAACTCGCCGGGGACTCGATGAAAAACGCCCTCTGTAATTATCTTATTCTTAATCTGTGTCTATCTGTGTTCATCTGTGGTTCCCTTTTCCTTCTTTCCCCCCCGCCAATCCAGGCGCAAGATTGGTTCCGCACCGGCACGGGCCTCGGTGTTTCCAAGGCGCGTGTCGCGGTGGCCGATTTTGTGGGCAAGTCCCCATCCGCGCAGCCGTTGGGTGTAGAATTCAGCGACATTGTGCGCTCAGACCTCGATTTCAGCGGAATTCTGGAACTGGTGAGCAAAAGTTATTATCCCCTGCAAGCCCCCGGCACGCAGGTTGAAGTGGATTACAAGGCTTGGACCGACGCCCCCGCATCCACCCAACTTCTCGCCTTCGGTAATTTGTCCACGGACAACAGCCTCGAGATTCAAGCCTGGCTGAACGACGTGCGCAACGCATCTCTTCCCCCGGTCATCGGAAAAGTCTATCGCGGAGAAGTCACCGACGCGCAGGTTCGAACCTTTGCCCATCAATTCGCTGATGAGATCATTAGCAAGCTCTCGGGCGGTCTGCCCGGGATCGCCAGCACGCAAATCGCTTTCGTAAGTAATCGCAGCGGCAACAAAGAAATCTGGGCCATGGATTATGACGGCGAGAACCAGCATCAGTTGACTCAGCTCCACACCATATCGCTCACGCCCCGCTGGTCTCCCGACGCCAGCCGCATTGCCTTCACCTGCTACATGCAGCCCGGCAGCAACACCGCTATGAGCGCACAGATTTGCGTCCAATCCATGCTCACCAATCATCTAATCTCCTGGCCGCGCTTTCGGGGCACGAACTCCTCCCCAGCCTGGTCACCGGATGGATCGCAGCTCATGTTCATGTCCAGCATGAACGGCAGCCCGGAATTGTTCATCACTGACGCTTCGGGCCAGCGCCCGAAGCGCATTACGTTCTCCTCCGGCGCGAGCACATCCCCTTCGTGGAATCCAAAAACCGGCCAGCAGGTCGCTTTCGTCAGCGATCGCGGAGGCATTCCGCAGCTTTACGTCATGAACGCCGACGGTTCCAGTCAATCTAAAATTGATTTGCCTGACATGGGTTACGTCATCGATCCGGCATGGTCCCCCAACGGCCAGTTGCTGTCGTTCAGTTGGCGCCGGCCCAACGGAAATTACGATCTTTACGTAATGGAAATCGCCACGCGCCAGTTGGTCGAGCTGACCCGCAATGAAGAGCGCAACGAACGCCCGAGTTGGGCCCCCGATGGGCGCCATCTCGTTTTCGAATCAACACGTACGGGCACGCGCCAGATTTGGTCCATGCTGGCCGACGGAACCGCCGCCCGCCAATTAACCACCCAGGGCCAAAACGAATCGCCCAACTGGTCGCCGAAGTGAATGCGGTGACCAGTGGCTAGTGACTAGTGATTAGTGACTAGTGACTAATGATGAGACTGACGAGGTTGGAATGGGAGGGTGATTCGTGAAAAACGCGCATAAACCATATGTCGGCGCGGTGCTCCGATCTTTCCACTAGTCACTAGCCACTAGTCACTTTTCCTAAATCGGAATTGCACTCGCTACACATATTTCAGTAGATTACTACCGGCAGATTGCTAAAGGAGGAAGAAGAAAGATGCGGACTCGAACTCACACCAGGGCCCTGTTCGGCATGCTGCTCGCTGTGGTTCTTTTGGGCGCAGCTTGCAAGAAGCCTGTGGTACAAGCGCCACCACCACCGCCACCCCCACCCGTGGAACCCCCTGCGCGCCCGACTGTGACCCTGCAGGCTTCCCCGACTCTTGTTCAGAAAGGTGAGTCGGCGACGCTAACTTGGTCCTCTACCAACGCAACCTCGCTAAGTCTGTCGCCGGGAGTTGGCAATGTGACGGCGCAAGGAAACACTCGCGTCACGCTGTCGGATTCCACCTCCTACACAATTACTGCGACTGGACCGGGCGGCACCGCCGATGCCACTGCGCGTGTTTCCGTCGCCCCTCCACCACCGCCTCCTCCCCCAGTCGTTCACGAACCGTCGATCCAGGAGTTGTTCGACAGAGACGTGAAAGATGCCTATTTTGATTATGACAAGGCGGACATTCGTCCCGACGCCCGCGATGCCCTCTCGGCCACTGCCAAATTCCTGAGCGCCCATCCGCAGGTAAAGGTCGTCCTCGAAGGACATTGCGACGAGCGCGGCTCAACGGAGTACAATCTAGCTTTGGGCGACCGCCGTGCCGCGGCAGCCAAGCAGTTCGCGGTTTCACTGGGCATCTCGGCCGACCGGGTAGAGACAGTCAGCTACGGCAAGGAAAAACCGTTCTGCAGCGCCTCCACCGAAGAGTGCTGGCAGCAGAATCGCCGTGGACACTTTGTAATGGCAAAATAACGGGGATCACTCATGGGGTTGGCCTGCGGTTCGCGGCGAGCCCCATGAGGGCCCAAAATTCACTAAGCTGGTTGCAAAAAAGTCTGAAGTTTTGTGGGTCGTGCCTTTAGGCACGACATAAAGGCTGCGTTCCCTCAGGGGTTTTAACCCCTGAAGATCCCAACAAATGTTTTCCCGCAGCCTGTTTGACCCACTACCCTCGAAGAAGGAGGAACACCTTGCGTACTCGTTGGATTCTATTTTTCGGTGCCGCCATGCTCGCGGGAGCCCTGGGCGGCTCATTGCTTGGACCGGCTCCGGCAGGCGCTGTCGCGCGCGAGATTATCGAATTACAATCCGGAGTAACTTCGCTCATTCAGGGCCAGCAGACCATGCAAACGGCGATCACCCAAAATGCCGCCGTCCAGCGGACCCTGATCGAGCAGTCGCTCGACTCGGTTAACAAACTCAGCACCACCTTGGCCGCAGTTCAAAAGAATACCCAGGATTTCTCGGCCGCCTCCGGCGCGCGTCTGGACACCATGGGCACCCAGGTACAGGGCCTCTCCGATAACGTCGCGGACCTGCAGGCGCGCCTGGGCAAGCTCGATCAAAAGCTCACCGACATCCAGAACACGCTCCAGAATGTCGATTCCAAGATGGCCGCGCCCCCTCCCGCGCCGATTCCCGCCGGCACGCCCCCCTCGCCCACGGTACCGGGAGCGGCATCTCCTCTGGCCTCCGTCGCGCCGCCCGCGTCAGCCGATGTGCTCTATTCCAACGGACTCCGCGACATCAATGGAAAGCACTATGATCTGGCCACGCAGGAATTCCAGGACTACCTGAAATATTATGGCGACACCGATCTCGCCTCGAACGCGCAATTTTATCTAGGCGAAATCGCCTTCATGCAGGGCGGGTTTCAGCAAGCTCTCGATGCCTACAACAAAGTGATCGAGAACTACCCGAAAAGCTTCAAAACCGCCTCCGCCAGAATGCGAAAAGGATTCTGCCTCGCGGAGTTAGGCCAAAAAGCCGCCGCCATCCGTGAACTGCGCACCGTAGTCCGCCAATACCCCGGCACGGACGAAGCCAAGCGCTCCGCCGCCAAACTAAAGGAACTAGGCGCCACCGTCGGCTGAAAGTCGAGGTTCTCGTCTTCTCCGCGTGCTTGGTTTCTCTGTGCCCTCTGTGTCCTATCTCCGTGCCCTCTGTGTTAAATCTTTTCTCCCACAATTTGCACCACACCCACCCCCGTGTTATCTTCCTCCCGCGAATGGAGAAACCACATGTCAGTCAATAAAGTGATTCTGGTGGGAAATTTGGGCCGCGATCCAGAGACGAGATACACAGCGGCAGGCCAGGCCGTCTGTAACTTTTCACTCGCCACAAGCGAAAGTTACAAGGACAAAAATGGCGAGCGCCAGAAGCGCACCGAATGGCACAAGATTGTCGTCTGGGCAAAACAGGCCGAGATCGCCCAGCAATACCTGAAAAAGGGCTCACAAATCTATCTGGAAGGCCGCATCCAATCCCGCGAATGGACCGATAAGGAAGGACAAAAGCGCACCAGCTACGAAATCGTAGCCACCAATTTCCGCATGCTCGGTTCCCGCTCAGACGCCATGGCCGCCGGAGCCCGCACCCCCGCCCCCGCCGCAGACTACGACCACGACGCCCCCGCACCACCGGCCGAAGAGCATGCCAGCCCCGAAGTCACCGACGAAGACATCCCCTTCTAGCCAGTGCTTCTCTTTTGGCTTTGGGATCTTGAGCCAGCCGTCGAAAAGAGTTTACACACGTAACCCTGGCGGGAGCAATGCACCCTGACGGGGTTGGGCATGCCTTATCCGTCGCCCGGGATACTAAAACGGAAATTTCGGCTAAGATTGATTTAACTTCGTCTCTCTAATCGATTTTCCTATAGTATTGGGTATTAACCGCGGAACTATGATACCCGCTCGGAAACTGGAGATAACAAATGAGGGCTTTTGGGGGAGCGACAGGAAATCGACTGGCTCAAACGAGCACTCTCTTCCTCCTAACATTTGCCACATTCGGATGCAGTACTGGCGGGGGCACGACCGCGAGCCTGACCGTTCCACCACCTCCCTCCAATTCTCTCTCCTTTGCGCCAATAGCAACCATCTCTTCCGGAGGAACCCGGCCGGGCTCTGTTGCCCTCGCTGATTTTAACGGCGACGGGAAGATGGATATCGCCGTGTCCAATTTCACTTCCAACACGATTTCCGTTTTCTTGAACAAAGGCGATGGAACATTCCAGGCCCCGATCGTGTCGCCGGTGCAAATCATTGCCCTCGGACTGGGCCCAATTGCTGTGGGAGATTTCAATCAAGATGGGAAGCCCGACCTGGTTGTCGGAACAATTGCCGGCCTCCAAGCCGACATCGTTTTGTTGGGCAATGGAGACGGCACTTTCCATCAACTTGCCCCCATTCCCAATTCATTCGGCTTCTTTCATGCCAGAGTCGGCGATCTCAATGGCGACGGTCATCTGGACCTGGTAACTGGCGACAATGGAAACATCTCCGTGTTTCTGGGACATGGCGACGGCACTTTCAGCGCTGGAACATTTCTCCCTACAGCCTCCTTCCCCAGCTCATATTTGGGGATCGTTGTCGGTGATTTCAACGGCGACAATAAGCTGGACATAGTTGCCTGCGATACCTTTTCCGGCCCATTTGGAACGCTGGTCTTCTATGCTGGAAAAGGTGATGGCACATTTCAATCTCCCACCGCTGTCCCGCTCATTTCTTCTTTCCCTGGGTCGCTCGCCAGCGGAGATTTCAATGGTGATAGTAAGAGGGATCTTCTGATTGGTTTTCCTGGCGAAGCTTTTGTCGCCTTGGGCAATGGAGACGGCACATTTCAACTGCGCTTAAGTTCTTTGATACCCGTATCTGGTTCCAATAGCTTCTTAACAAGCAATGCGCTGTATGTACAGGCTGCGGACCTCAATCAAGACGGTAAACTCGACGCGCTGGTCGCAGACTATGATGGAGGCACGCTTACTCTGGTCCTGAATGGTGCGCTCGGCAAGCTACCACCAGACGCGGGGATCTACCAATTCACATTAAAGCCAGGACTCAGCGATATCGCCGTCGGCGACCTTAACAATGACGGCCTACCTGACATAGTCGTCTCAAATGCACTGACCAACGAAATCTCCATCGCTCTTTCTCAAAAACCCTAACCGGCCTTGAATAACCTCTGTGCCCTCTGTGGCCTTTCTCCGTGTCCTCTGTGTTAAATCTTTCTTTATTTAAAGTTATTCATACCGCAGCGCCTCAATAGGATCCAGCCGAGCAGCCTTCCGCGCCGGGTAGTACCCAAAGAAAATCCCCACAGCCCCCGAAAAAATAGCGGCAGTGACAATAGCCCGGACCGAAACCAGCGTAGGCCACGACAGAAAATTACTGATCAGCGCCGAACCAACCAGCCCAATTAAAATCCCGATCGCCCCGCCCATCATGCTGAGCGTCACCGCCTCCACCAGAAATTGCCGCTGCACGTCGCTCTCGGTCGCGCCGACGGCCATGCGCACCCCGATCTCGCGCGTCCGCTCGGTCACCGAAACCAGCATGATGTTCATGATCCCGATCCCGCCCACGAGCAGCGAAACCGATGCAATCCCTCCCAACAGCATGGTCATCACCGATTGGGTCTGATTCATCAGATCAGCCACTTCCGATTGCGTGCGCACGAAAAAATCGTCGTCATCGCCAGACCGGATACGATGCCGCTCGCGCAACAGGCTGGTAATCGGAGCAACCGCAGCCACCGATGCCACCGGCGAAATCGCTGACGCGTTGATGAACTGGACCCACGTGATGCCGGAAATCTTGCGTTGCACCGTCGTGTACGGCGCGTAAATCGCGTCATCCTGGTCCTGCCCGATCACGTTCTGCCCTTTCGATTCCAGCACGCCATCCACCCGGAACGGAAGATTTCCGATTCGCATAGTCTTACCCACAGGGTTTTCATCCAGAAACAGATTCTTGGCGACAGTCGATCCGATCACGCACACGTTCGCAGCCAGGTCAACTTCCTCATCGCTGAACACCGATCCTGACTGTATTGACCAATTGCGGATTTCAAAAAAGTTCGGCGTTGTCCCGCCCACCACGGTGCTCCAGTTCTGGTTCCCGTAAACTACCTGCCGGCGACTGTTCACCGACGGCGCCGCTTCCTTAATCAGGGGAATCTCACGCAAGATCGCGTTCATATCATCGATCGTGAGTGTTTTCACTCCCCCATATCCCACCCGAACGCCGCCTGGCCGCCCGCTTCCCGCGGCAATGAACACGATATTAGTTCCCATGGCCTGAATTCCCTGCTGGACCATGTATTGCGCGCCCTGCCCAATGCTCACCACAGCGATCACCGCTGCCACGCCAATGATGATCCCGAGCATGGTCAGCGCCGACCGCATCTTGTTTCGAGCCAGCGCCCGCAACGCCAGCCGGAATGTATTCATGAAGTCCATAGTTCTTTTCTAGTTCCCCACGTTCAAAAAAATCGAGGCACCACGCGCAGAATCTCGATTCAACTCGGTCTCGATTCCGCTAGGAGGGGCGGGCTTCAGCGCGGCCGTAACGAGACTCCTGAAAGCGCCCTTAGCCGCTGAAGCTAACTTTGGTTGCGACCCCACCGCGCTGTGTCTGCTCCGCCTTTCTTTGGCTTTATCAGTCTTCATCAGTGTTAATCTGTGTTCATCCGTGGTTCCAAACATGCCGGTCCTACCCCGCCCCATCCCCTCCAGCCAGCTTCTCCTGACGCGCATTGTCTTCCGCATCCTCCGCAGCCTGTTCCTCCGCGGTAGGAAGCGTCTGCAACACCTCCCGCGCCACCAAACGGTCGCGCACCATGTTGTCCCGCCGCAACTTCCCGTCGCGAAACTCCAGCGCCCGCTTGGCATACTGCGCGATGTCGTGTTCGTGAGTCACGATGACGATCGTCAACCCCTGCTCTTCATTCAGAGTCTGCCGGATCTGCATGATCTCGACCGATGTCCGGCTGTCGAGGTTTCCGGTAGGCTCATCGGCCAGTAGGATTGCGGGCCGATTCACTAGCGCACGCGCGATAGCCACGCGTTGCTGCTGTCCACCGGAAAGCTGCGATGGGTGATGCCCGGCGCGGTCGGCAAGTCCCACGCGAGTCAAGGACTCCATTGCCCGCTTGGCCCGCTCATCGGGATGGATACCCGCGTACACCGTCGGCAGCTCCACATTTTCAAGCGCCGACGTGCGCGACAGCAGATTGAATTGTTGAAACACAAATCCGAGCTTCCGGTTCCGTATCCGCGCCAACTCAGTCTTCGACATCCCCGAAACATCCGTGCCGTCCAGGAAGTAGTGCCCTTTCGTGGGCCGGTCCAGGCACCCCAGAATATTCATCACCGTCGATTTGCCGGAGCCTGACGGCCCCATCACCGCGACGAATTCTCCCTCCCGCACCGCAAGCGAAACTCCACGCAGTGCCTGAACCTGGATTTCCCCCAGATCGTAAATCTTATGAACGTTCTCAAGGCGAATAACCGGCTTCCCCCCCGCCGCTGTTTGCATTGGTTCGATCGCCGGTATGATTTGCTCCGTCATGGGATGGTAGGTCGAGGATCAATTTTGTCCGCAAGCCATCTCATAAATTAGCTTTGCGGGTCGCGGCTTCACAGGCCGCGAAAAAAGTCAATTCGAAGCGGCTTTTAGTAGCACAGGCACTCTTGCCTGTGCGGGTTTTGCTGCCTTCGCCATCGAAACACAGACAAGAGTGGCAGTGCTACGCAACTTTTCGCGCAGCCTCTTCAGCGGCGACATCAAAACGCCATAAAAACTGGGCCTTAGAGCCTGTGTGAGAACCTGATAACCCTTGTCGGTCATGGCTTTTGCCAACAGTGGCATCGCCGCACCTACGGCGCTCGAAATTTCACCCTGCTGTGTACCCAGGGCTGCCGCACTGGGCTACGATCTTTCGCGCCGTTGGCGCTAAGTCATGACCCCGCATACACAAATCGATCGCAACAAAGCCTGAGCGCCGGAGGCGCGCCACAAACGTAGCCCAGCCCGGAAGGGCTGGGAATCGTGGCCATCGTAATTCTAAGCACCGTAGGTGCGACACGTTGCGGCCCCGAAACGTGGGTCTCACACAAACACTCTAGCCCCTGAGCCGTGAATCCCGTTCCGCCTGCCAAGCTTTATAAGGCAAGTTCTATTACCTAACTTAAAATCGCCGCGGTCCTCCCACAGGCCCGGCCTGCCCGCCCACCGGGCTGCGAGTCTGCGCTTGCGCGGTAGCGGCCTTGTTCGTGGATTGGCCGATGACGAGTTCGTCCCCAGGATTCAGTTTTCCGCTAGTCATTGCTGTAAATGTGAAATCAGTCACGCCCAGCCCCACTTGGATAGGCTCAAGAGTCTTGTCGGGGTGCAGCTTCCAGACAACGCCGTTGTCTTCACGCAGGCTATTCGCCACGCCCGCCCGCCCGCCGTTTTGACCGCCTCCGCCACCTCCCGCGACGCCCGCATCTCCGCCACCTTGCGCCCGGCGAGCTCCGCCACCCGCGCCGCGTCCCGCTCCCGCATCCGCCCCAGCCGCGCCTTGCCCTCCACCGGCGGACCCAATCCGTCCCGCCGCGGTAGCTCGCGTATTCTCCTTGATCCCGTATTTCGCGTACAGCGTTTGGCGCTCGCTATCGCTCAAATCCGGCTTGAACCGCAACGCCCCGTTGGGCACCTTGACGACGTCGTTGGCCCACGCCACCGGGATCGACACGTAAGCGGTCATCCCAGGAAACAGCCTCACATTCGGATTTTCGAACTCGATCGTCGTGTTGTATGTGACCACGTTCTGAATGATCCCCGCGTTCATGCGCACCTGCGCGACGCGCCCGTAAAACGTCTCCCTCGGAAACGTGTCCACACGGAATGACGCTTGCGCTCCCACCTGAATGCGCCCCACGTCCGCCTCATCGGTATTCGTATAGACCAGCATGTGCGTCAAGTCCTGCCCGATGCTAAAAAGGTTCGGCGCCTGCAAGCTGGCCGCCACTGACTGTCCCACGTCCACATTGCGGCTGATCACCGTCCCATCGATGGGCGCGCGGATCGTGCAGTAATTCAGTTGCAGCCGCGCGGAAGCCACTGCGGCCTGCTTCATGAGCACCTGCGCCTTGGCCTGATCGCGCTGCGCGACTGTGGTCTTCAATTGCGCCTCGGCCTGCATCTCTTGCGCTTCGGCAGCATGCTCGCTTGCCTCGGCTGTATCGTAATTGGCCTGTGCGTCGTCCTTCTGCTGGGCCGATAGCACCCCCTGCTCCGCCAACAACTTCGTGCGCCGAAGCTGCGTCTCCATATCCACTGACGTCGCATGCGCCTTGGCAATATTTGCTTTCATCGTGGACACATTGGCGCGGGACGTCTCAATCTGCGCCTCCAGACTCTTCACGTTGGCCTGCGAGTTCTGGAAGTCCGCCTCGGCCTGCGACAGCGTATTCTCGAACGGCACGGGATCGATCTGCGCGATGATGTCGCTCTTTTTTACTTTGGAATTGAAATCCGCATTGATTTTGACCACGTTGCCCGACACCACCGACCCCACCTGAACCGTCGTGACAGGATTAATCGTCCCCGTCGCCTGCACCACCTGCGAGACATCCCCCTTCTCCACCTTGGCGGTAAAGAATTGCGCGCTCGACCGCGTGCCGACGGAAATATACCCAACCCACAACATGAGCGCGACGGGCGGAGCCACCATCATTGCCCGATGCAGCATCGACCGTTGCCAATATTCCTTTAGTTTCCCTTTGAAACGTCCCATATTCTAAGTTCCTTCACTAAAAAGTTTAGTTCCATCTTCTATCGTGTCCAGCAAGCTCGTTGCAATTCTGGTTTGTGCGTCAGGGCTCTAGAGTCTGTGTGAGTACCCCGAATTTATGTGGGGGGCGGCCCCGCGCATTAGAGTCTGCGTAGTAATCCGATTTCGCTCCGGACTATTAATCCTCCGATTCGTCGCGCCGACCGCGGAATTTCGACTCCTTGGGAGGGCCGGGCTTCAGCCCGGCCGTAATGAGATCTTCTCGGAGCGGCTTCAAGCCGCTGAGGCTAGCTTTGGTTGCGGCCCCGCCGCGCTGTGAGTCCAGCCACGAACGAATTTCCAGTCCCGTCAGGGACGACAGAATGTAGCCCACCGCGGGAGCGGTGGGACAGTGTTCGCGAGCAGCCCCGAGCCCCGTAGGGGCGGCACACAGCTTGCCAAATCTGGGTTGCCACACACTTTCATTTACGCTTGGGGCTTACTGAAAATATCAGCGGAATTAATCTACCAGATTTTGACAGCAAGTTAATCGTGCGCTTCGTTCTGCCGTCTCAGCCGCTCCTCGTCCATGCTCCGCAGCAATTCCTCGAACTTCGGTTTCTGTTCCGCCGTCAGCACTTGCCGGATTTTCTCTCGGCCCGCCTGCCGCGCACGTTCATATTCGGGGTCGGCCTGGCTGTGGATCTCCGCATACCTTGCGCGTGTCTCGGTCAGGATTGCCTGGATCTGTTTTTGCTGGTCCGGATTCAGATTCAAGTCTCTGGTAAACATGGCCATGTGGTTAGCCGGAAGGTGGCCGGCCTGCTGCGGATGCGCAGCCAGCACGCGCGCGGTCACCAGATAGGTCCCGGCCGAGCCCAGGCCAATGCCCAGCGCGAAAACCAGGGCCACAAGCAGGATTGCTTTGCGACTGCCTCGATTAGTTTCCATTGTCCGTCTCAACCAGCGATTGGAAAACCTCATCGTTACTCTCAGGGTCTCCGGGAGGTTGTGGGAAATCGGCCGCCCTCAGCTCGCTTCCCGCGGAGGGAGGAACACTTGGCGCACGGCGCGGCCCAAACCCCAGCATATATACCGACAACGCCAATAGCAGCGCCGCTGCCGACAGCGACAACCGCGATGCCAGAAATTCCAGCGGATTCCAGAATGCCGCCGGGGACTCGGCCCGCGCCTTCTCTTCTCGAATTCTCGCCATAACTCCCGCCAAAAACGCGCTGTGCGGTTCGCTAGTCGGTTCCCAGGCCTCGCGCAGCAACTCCCCTCCCAACCGTGACCTCTCCAGCGCCGCGCGGCAATCCGCGCACAAGTCCAGGTGTTCTGTCAGTTCGACGTCAGCCGCCCCCTGAAGGTAATCCTCCAGGCGCGCTTCATACTTTCCGCATCGCACCGCTGCGGGCTCTACTTGTTTACCCCGAGTCCCGAAGGGGACCCCGCCAAGAATTAGCGATTTTAATTGTCTAAACACGCTTGTCGCTCCTTACTTGCCTGAGTCCGGCCCGCTGAACCGGCCGCTTGTCCAGCCGCTTCCGGTAAATTTCCACCAGCCGCCCTCGCGCCCGAAATAGCCTCACCTTCACCGTGTTCACGTTCAGTCCCAGGACTTCACCAATCTCTTCCACCGAAAATCCCTCGACTTCTTTCATCACCAGCATGATCTGGTCCTTCTCTTCCAACTCGCCGAGCAGCCGTTCCACCAACTGCCGCTGCTCCACTCTGCTCCCCGCGTCGCCCCGTGGCCGCGGATCGCCGAAGCTGTGCTCCGGCACTGAATCCAATTTCCGCACTTGCTCTTCGCTCATATCCGCTTCGTACACCAGCCGCCGCACCTTCTTCTTTCTCAGGTAGTCCCAGCACTCATTCACCGCTATCTTATACAACCATGTCCCGAACGCCGACCGCAGATCGAATCGCCGTATCGAAAAATAGGCCTTCGCCAGCGCCTGCTGCGCCACGTCCTCCACGTCCTCGCTGCCCCGCAAGATTCCTCCCACAACTCCCAGCACCCGGTGTTGATGTGTGCGCACCAACTCTTCGTAAGCGCTGACGTCCCCATCCTGAGCCCGCCGCACCAGCAGCTTCTCTTTCTCCGCCGGCGCCAGTGGGTCGGCTTTGGCTGCCGCCGGCTCACCCTGGCTGATACCCGAATTTGTGACGTTTGCCATTGATTTCAGGTTACACGGCTTTTACGGAATGTCTACTTTTTCGCTTGCAGCCTCTGATACTCTATGGAACAATGCCCACATGATTATTGGCGACCGTCTTCGCGCCTTGCGCGAGGAAAAAAAGTTCTCCCAAGGGGACATCGAAAAGCGCACCGGACTCCTACGCTGCTACATTTCCCGCGTAGAAAACGGCCATACCGTTCCTGCCATTGAAACTCTGGAAAAGATGGCCCGCGCTTTGGAAGTCCCTCTTTATCAACTCTTCTATGACGGAGAAGAACCTCCCGAACTCCCCAATCTTCCGAAGCGCAAGAGCGCCGACGATATCGTTTGGGGCAGCCACGGGAAAGAGGCTCGTCTTCTGAACAAGTTCCGCAGGCTGATGGGTCGCATTGAAGAACCCGACCGTCGGCTCCTGCTGTACATGGCTCAGAAGATGGCCAACCGCTAAGTCCCGCGGTTTCCCGACTCGCTCGGGGCGGCTTCCTCCGCCATACAGGCTCACAGGCCCGGGTTCTCCACAAGTAGCCTCGATGCTGCCAAGGCGACCCCACCCGGGCCAAAGCCGAACCTCCCGCCAAACTCGATGTTTCAATGTGGCACAGTCCTCGCTTCTCCTCCGCCAACTCACTGTGGTGCTCTTCTCCCGGTTTTCTCTGTGTTCTCTGTGACCTCTGTGTTGAAATCTTTTCTTGAAGCATTTAGCGCCACTACTCCCACTCAATCGTGCCAGGCGGCTTCGAACTAACGTCATAAACCACCCGGTTAATCCCGCTAACCTCATTTACAATTCGCGTCGAAATCCGCTCCAACACGTCCATCGGAAGCCGAGTCCAATCCGCGGTCATCGCGTCTTCGGAGTCCACCACCCGCACAGCCACAGTAAATCCATACCTCCGCTCATCGCCCATCACCCCAACGCTCCGCACGGGAAGCAGCACGGCGAACGCCTGCCACACCTTCTCGTAGAGCCCGGCCCGGCGAATCTCTTCCACAACAATCGCGTCCGCCTCGCGAAGCAATGCCAATCGCTCTTCGCTCACCTCTCCCAGCAACCGCACCGCCAGGCCAGGCCCCGGGAACGGATGCTTGATCAGCATCTCTGCCGGAAGACCCAGCTCGCCCCCGATCCTTCGCACCTCATCCTTGAACAGCTCCCGTAGCGGTTCAATCAGCTTGAACGGCAGGTCCTTCGGAAGCCCACCCACATTGTGGTGCGTTTTGATGGTTTGCGAGGGGCCGCGAACTGCCACGGATTCGATCACATCCGGATACAGCGTCCCCTGCACGAGGAAAGCCGCCCTGTTTGGACCGCTGGCCATACGGCGTGCCTGCTCATCGAACACGGCAATAAACTCCCCACCGATCCGCTTGCGTTTGTCCTCAGGGTCCGTTACCCCTCTTAGACGCGAAAGAAACCGTTCCGCCGCATCCACCCCTTCCACCTTCAGTCCCATCCGCTCGCGCAATAGCTCCAGAGTCTCGCGAAATTCATTTTTCCGAAGCAGCCCGGTATCGACAAAAATGTTCGTCAGACGGTCGCCGATAGCGCGGTGTATCAGCACGGCCGCCACAGCCGAATCCACTCCTCCGCTCAACGCGCAAATCGCCCTGGCCTCGCCGACTTGCTTGCGAATCGTCTCCACTGTTTCGGCGATAAACGCCGCCCCGCTCCAAACCGGCCGGGCATGGCAAATCTCAAAAACAAAATTGCGCAGAATCTCCGATCCGCAGTCCGTATGTCGCACCTCGGGATGAAATTGCACCGCGTATAATTTCCTCACCGGGTCTTCGGCGGCGGACAAAGCGTTCTCGGTCTCTCCCGTCACGTGGAAACCAGATGGCAGCGCCCGCACATGATCGCCGTGGCTGTTCCAGGTGCGGAATCTTCGTGGCAGGCCGGCGAACAATGCCGACCCGTTCTTCACATCGAGTTCCTTACGCCCGTACTCCCTCCGGTCCGCCCGCTCCACCCGCCCGCCCAAAACGTGCGCCATCCATTGCAACCCATAGCAAATCCCCAGCACCGGCACACCCAATGACAACACGCCCGGGTCGCAGCGCGGCGCGGCCACGTCGTACACTGAATTCGGTCCCCCCGACAGCACCACCCCGGCAGGCTCGAACTTGCGGATTTGCTCCACACTAGCCGTGCAAGGCAAAATCGCGCTAAACACCTGCTGCTCGCGTATCCGCCGCGCAATCAGCTGCGTATACTGCCCCCCAAAATCAAGCACCACAATCCCACCGCGCTCATTCATCATTACCTCATTTACTTTTACTGGCACTGCTCTCAGCCATGACCTAACTAACAAACTCCACGACGACAAAATATCAAATCTCCAATTTCATATTTGAAATCCCGGTTTGTCCACGCGAATTCAGCGAAACACGACGTCTCTCTCCTCCGAACTCTGTGCTCTCTGTGACCTCTGTGTTAAAAGCTTTGCCGTTCCCCTAAAACACCTTATGCACCGCCTGCCCCGCCCGAAACGACTCCAAATTCGCAATCGTAACTTCCAGAATTCGCACCAGCGCCTCGCGGCTGTTGAACGCATTATGCGGCGTAAATACCACGTCCTCTCGCGCCAGCAGCACGCGATTCCGAACCGCCGTGCGCAATCTCTCGATATCGACCGGCTGCTGCAGCAATTGCTGTTCTTCCTTAATCAATTCCTCTCCTTCAAGCACATCCAGCCCCACGCCGCCGAGCCTCCTGCTTTCCAGCGCTCCCACCAGCGCGTCCGTATCCACGAGGCCCCCGCGCGAAGTATTGATGAGCAGCGCCCCGCGCTTCATCCTCGCAAACTGCCCCCGCCCCACCATATGCTGCGTCTTCTCCGTCAACGGGCAATGCAGCGTCACGATATCGCTTTCGGCCAGCAACTGATCCATCGTCACATACGCAAACCCCAGCAGATCCGCCAGGAAAGGCTCGCTGCGCACATCGTACGCCAGCACGCGCATTCCAAACCCCCGCGCAATCCGGATCACGTGCAACCCAATATGTCCCGCACCGATCACGCCGATCGTCTTGCCCTGCAAGTCGAACCCCGTTAGTTCAGCCAAATCCACGTGCCCGCTGCGCACCTGTATCACCGACTGGTGCACCTTCCGCGCCATCATCAGCAGCAGCGCCATCGTATGTTCGGCAACAGTATTTTCTCCATACGACGGTACGTTCGATACCACGATGCCGCGTTTCAAGCACGCATCCAGATCAATGTGATCGAATCCAGTCGAGCGCGTGGCGATGAATTTGAGATTTGGCAGCCCCTCCAGAACCTGTGGCGTCACCTGTGAATGGATGAACACGGAAAGCGCCTCGACGTCCTGAATTCCGGCGCCCGGCATGGTCAACGTTCCGTCTTCAAAATGAGCGATGTCGCGCGGCAATCGTTCGTTCAAATAGGCCCGCTCCCAGTCCTTGACCTCGAAAAAAGCGACGCGCATTCGCTATCCCACAACCACGTTGACCAGCTTGTCCGGCACAACGATTACCTTTACTACGCGAAGCCCGTCCAGAAGTTTCGCTATCTTCGGCTCGGCAAGCGCGCGCTTCTTGAGTTCTTCTTCGCACAATCCGCTCTCGACTTGCACCTTGCCACGCACGCGCCCATTGATTTGCACAACCACCTCAACCTGATCCTCGGCCGCTAGTTCCGGCACAAACTTCGGCCACGCCGCATGCGCCAGCGTCTCTCCCGTGTGCCCGAGCATCTCCCAAAGCTCTTCCGCCAAATGCGGCGCCATCGCCGCCAGCATCAAAATCAGCAGTTCAAACACTTCCCTGGCCACCGCCGGCCGCACTCCTTCCTCCAGCGGCTCCTGCGCGTGAATTTCATTCACCAGCTCCATCAGCAAAGCTGTGGCGCTGTTGAAGTGCCAGCGCGTCTCGAAATCATTCGTCACGCGCCGCAATACCTGATGCGCTTTCCGCAGCAGCGCCTTCTCTTTCGGTGTCGCGGAATCCAGAGACACGCCAAGCTCAGTCCCCGCCGGCACGCCGCGCAATCTCTCCGCATGGCGTGACACGATCCGGTGCACGCGTTGCAGGAACCGCGCGCAGCCCTCGATCGCCTGCTCACTCCATTCCAGATCTTTTTCCGGCGGCGCCGCGAACAGCGTATACAGACGCCCCGTATCGCACCCGTACTTCTCGGCCATCTCTTCAGCTCCGACGACGTTCCCCTTCGACTTCGACATCGCCGTGCCGCCCTTCAGCACTAGCCCTTGCGTGAACAGCCTCTTCACCGGCTCACTGTGATTTACAAGCCCCAAGTCGCGCATCACCTTGCAGAAAAATCGTGTGTACAGCAAATGCAGAATCGCATGCACGATCCCGCCGATATACTGATCCACCGGCAACCAGTACCGCACCAGCGCCGGGTCGAACGGAGCCTTGTCGTTGTGTGCGTCCGCGTACCGGTAGAAGTACCAGGAAGAATCGATGAACGTGTCCATCGTGTCCGTTTCGCGCCGCGCCGTCCCTCCGCACTTCGGACACTTCACATTCACAAATTCAGGTACACTCGCCAGCGGTGATTGCCCCACCCCGGAAAACTTCGCCATCGCCGGCAGCACCACCGGCAAATCCTCATCCGGCACGGGAATCATCCCGCACTTCTCGCAATACAGCACGGGAATCGGTGTGCCCCAGTAGCGCTGCCGCGAAATCCCCCAATCTTTCAGCCGGAAAATAATCTCGCCTTTGCCGAACCCGCGCGCCTCGGCGTCCGCCGTCATGATCTCGATGGCTTTTTCAGAGGAAAACCCGGTATAAGGCCCCGAATTCACCGACCTGCCGTTCTCTGTGAACGCCGCGCGCAGCGTCTCCGGCGTCAGCTCTTTCCCCTCGGCCGGCTGCACCACGATCGGAATCGCCAGACCATATTTCGTCGCAAACTCAAAATCGCGCTCGTCGTGCGCCGGAACACACATCACCGCGCCCGTCCCATATTCCATCAGCACGAAATTCCCCACCCAGATGGGAATCTTTTCACCGCTGAACGGATTGACGGCATATCGCCCAACGAAGAACCCTTCTTTCTCCGCCGTAGCAATATCGGCCGCGCGCGTCAGACGCCGCCGCAGCCTCTCCACGTTCTCCTCAATTTCCGCCTGACCCTCCACTCCCGCAACCAGCCTGCCCAGCAGCGGGTGTTCCGGCGCCAGGATCAGCGCCGACGCCCCGTAGATCGTATCCACGCGCGTGGTAAACACCTCGATTGACGCGCCCTCCAATCCGTCCACCGCAAATCGCGCGCGAGTCCCCTGCGACTTCCCGATCCAATTCCGCTGCATCGCAATTACGCGCTCGGGCCACGCTCCTTCCAGTTGGTCCAAGCTCCCGAGCAGTTCGTCGGCATATTTCGTGATCCGCAAAAACCATTGCTCGATCTCTTTCTGTTCGACCTGCGTATCTTCATGCCGCCAGCAGCACCCATTCACCACCTGCTCGTTCGCCAGCACTGTCGCGCACTTCGGGCACCAGTTCACCCGGCTGCGTTTCCGGTACGCAATTCCGCGCTCCAGCATCCGCAGAAAAAACCACTGGTTCCACCGGTAATATTCCGGCTCGCAAGTCGATATCTCTCGACGCCAGTCGTAGCTGAATCCGAACCGGTGCAACACGCGCTTGAACGATTCAATATTCGCGTTCGTCCACTCCCGCGGATGAATCCCCCGCTCGATCGCCGCGTTTTCCGCCGGCAGCCCGAACGCGTCCCATCCCATCGGATGTATCACGTGAAATCCACACATGCGTTTGTACCGAGCAACAACGTCACCAATCGTATAATTTCGCATGTGCCCCATATGCATCGTCCCCGAAGGATACGGCAGCATCTCCAGCACATAGTATTTCGGCTTCGCAGGATCGGCATCCGCCTCGAACTCCCGGTCGGCATTCCACCGCGCCTGCCATTTCCGCTCAATCCCCTGTGGATCGTATTCCGTCACAACACCACCCCGGTCCCTCTCCGTATTTTTCCGTCCCAGTTCCGTCCTTTTCCGTCTTCATCTGTGTCTGTCTGTGTTCATCTGTGGTTCCATTCTCTTTCCCACTCTCAAATCTCAAATTTCCAATTTCCAATCTCTATCCCTTCCCGCCCTTTCTCGATTTCGCCCTAACTTTCTTGCCTTTCTCCCTCCTCCTCTGTGAACTCTGTGCCCTCTGTGTTGAAATCTTCTTTTTCTTCCGCACCATCGAAAACCCATCCACCGCCCCAGGCGCCTGCCTCACATCCACCCCCACCAACTCCCAAAGCGCCCGCACATTTCGCCGGTCATCCCCCGGCCGGTCGATCGGCGTCTCCAGAATAAACGCCCGCCCCGCCAGCCCCTGCAACCCAGGCCCCAGCCGCGGGTGATTCAAGATCCTCCGAAACGCCGCCAACCCAATCTTCCCCCGCCCAATGTGCTCGTGCCGGTCCACGCGCGAACCAAACCCCGTCTTCGAGTCGTTCACATGCAACACATAAACGCGGTCAAGCCCAACAGTTCGTTCCACCGCTTCAATCGTCCGCCCAAGCCCCTCCTCGGTAGTAATCTCGTACCCAGCCTCAAACGTATGCGCCGTATCGAGGCACACACCCATTGGCAAGTCACTGGTCTCATCCAATATGGCTTTTATCTCTTCAAACCGCGCACCCACCGCCGATCCCATCCCCGAAGTATTCTCAACCAATATCCGTAGGTCCCCGAGTTTCATTCCCCGCGCCGCTTGCCGCATCCCCTGCGCGATTTCCGAAATGGCCTCTGATTTCTCGCTTCCCATGCAGGCCCCCGGATGCGCCACCAGAAAATCCGCGCCCAGAGACACAGCGCGCACCAATTCATCGTGAAACGCCTGAATCGAACGCGTGCGCATCACCCGGTCCGGTGAAGCCAGATTGATCAGGTAATTGTCGTGGATGACCAGCGGCCCCAGGCCCAACTCCGCACGCCGCGCGCGAAATCGTACAGCATTCGCATCCGCAATCCGCGTGCCTCCGCGCGGCCACATCCGCGGGCTGGCCGAAAAAATCTGCAGCGCATTTGCCCCCAGTTTTGAAGCGATTTCAAGTGCCCCGGCAATATCCCCGGCAATCGAAGTGTGAATGCCAATGCGGAAGCTGCCATCCTGCCACGCAGGCGGCTCAGGAATTGGCTCGGGCTCGGGACGATACTCGTCGCTAACATCGTAGGCGAGTTCTGTTTTGTCCAACGGGTCGGCCATTCCCTCGGCAATTCTTTCAGGTGAGCGTTAAGCAACCATTCTATCGGATGCCCGCCCCCCCAGCAATCAAAACAGCCAGGCAACCACGGATGAACACAGATAAACACTGATAACCCCCCCCAAAAAAAAGAGAGAGAACGGGTAGAATCCAAAAATGGCCCCATATCCCAAGTCTCTCTAACCCTTAATCTGTCTCTCTAAGTCGTTTCCGCCTTTCTTGGTCTTCATCAGTCTTTATCAGTGTTAATCTGTGTTCATCTGTGGTTCCAATATGTCGCGCCGACTAAACTACCGTTTACTGATCGCGCTTCTGCTGATCATAGTTTCAGCCGCAGTCGCAATCGTCCGAGAACGCCGCCCGTCCTTCCTCCGCCCGGACCTGCGCCTCTACGCCTACGTCGGCAACTCGCGCGACGCCACCGTATCCGTTGTGGACCTCATCCGCCTGGGAACAATCGCCACCATCCCGGTAGGTCCAGCTCCCTCGGGCCTTCGCGCACACCCAACGCTCGACCAAATCTGGGGAGTCTCAACAGAGGGCGGCTACGCTTTCGTCATCGACGCACCAACCGGGCGGGTCATATCTCGCATCCCGGTCGGCGCATCTCCCTTCGCGGTCGATTTTTCACCTGACGGCCGCCTGGCGTATGTCGCGGCCTCTGGCTCGGCCAGCCTGGTCGCCATCGATTGCCGCACAGGGCATATTGTCGGGCGAGCACGCACCGGCCGGCGCCCCTGGCTAGCGCGCGTGACGCCCGACGGCAAGCAAGTTCTAGTTCCCAACCGAGACGATTCCACCCTGGAAATCTTCGACGCCGCAACGCTGGCACATGAGGCAACAATCAACGTAGCCAGCCATCCGGAACAGGTAGTGGTCCTCCCAGACAATTCCGCAGCGTTCGTCTCCGCCACCGGCTCTAACGAAATTTCAGCAGTCGACCTTCGCAATCGAACCTTGATTTCAAACCTGCGCCTGAGTGGCGCTCCCGTCGCGCTGCTACTAAAGCCCGACGGTGGCGAACTCTACGTCAGCATGCCGGATTCGCACGGCCTGGAAATCATCGACACCTGGAGAACCGAGATTTCCGACTCGATGCTTCTAGGCTCCGCCCCCGCCGCCGGAGCCATGACTGCCGATGCCTCCCTAGTCTATGTATCCGACGCCCAGGCCAACAGCGTAACGCCAATCGCCATGGCCGCCCGCCGCCTGCTCTTCCCGATTTCGACAGGCCGCCATCCCGGCCCCTGCGCCCTCGACCCCAGCGGCGACCTCCTCCTGGTCGCCAACGAAGACTCCAACGACCTGGCAGTGATCCGCGTCCGCACCCAAAGCCTACTCACCATGATCCCAGTAGGCTCCCGCCCCACTTCCCTAGCCATCAAGGTTTTTTAGTAGAACACGCTTCAGAGTCCGTGTGGCCACCCGCAATTATTTGTGGGTCACGGCTTCACAGGTTACGGAAAAAGGCGAAATACTGTCATTCTGAGCCCGCCGCAGGCGAAGAATACCTCTTAGTCGTCTGTTTTGAATCAGGAGGAATTCTTCCCTTCGCTCAGAATGACGATAAGAGGATTTTTCCCGCGGTCACATCAGCCGTGACATTACGCCTGCATTTTCAAATCGCCTTTAGGCGCTGACGCGCTGGATTTCAAGTTGCAGCACAGATTCTTCAGCCCGTCTGGTTTTTGGCCGGAGGCGGCCATCCAAAGCCGCACACATCTCTAACGAGTTCGCCCACGACGAAAGAAATCTCAGATCCAGTTATCGTAGCTCGACGATAGAACGGACAATCAGCGGAAAAACGCCAGGACAAATACACCCTCGCGATGCCCTCCCTCTGAGCGGGCAAAGAGCACAAGGCACTGTATTTCATTCCTCCAGAGCGGAATCATCTGGCCACACCGTGCCCCAGTCCCGTCAGGGACGAAACAATGTAGCCCACCCCGGGACCTGGATTATTCATGAGAAATGGCGACAGCGTTGGAAATGCGGCAAGATCCGGTCATTTCATTCAGAGTCACTTGGGGGTCTTTCGACACTCTGTCGTTGCCGCGAAGGCCTCCAAAATCGGCTCAACCCCGCATCCAGACTGTGTTTCACACGAATGGCCCGCAAAGCTCATGAATAATCCAGGGGGGAGGGGTGGGAGCGTGTTCACGTGCAACAGCAAGCCCCGGAGGGTCGGCACACGGCTCATCAAATCTAAGTTATCCGAGACGTGCGCACAAACGCACCCGTCAGGGCCCACACCTTCGACATCCTCGACGCAGACAACGCGATCGTTGCAATCACCGCTCTACCTCAGTCCGCCGGAAAATGCACTGGGACGCCGATTCGACAGCCGCAAGCTCTCCCACCAGTCACTAGCCACTAGTCCCTAGCCACTAGCCACTAGTCCCTAGCCACTAGCCACTTCTACTCCTACTGCGGCGGCCGTTGCCCTTGCCCTTGTCCTCGCCCTTGTCCTCCCCCGCCGCCACCGGCCGGAGCCTCCGGAAGAGGCGGCTGCGGCCCAAGCACCTTGATCAACGCCTGGTAAGCACACTGCTCGTCGGCATTCCCCCCGCCCACGCCGACCGCGCCAATCAATTGGTCATCCACAACAATCGGCAGCCCGCCCGACACGAAGTAATACGATAAACCTTCCGCCTTCCCGAGGTCCAACCGAATCAACCGCCCATCGACATCCTTAAACCGCTGTGCCACGACCGCCGACGACGATCGCGCATACAGCGCCGTCTTGGCCTTCATCAACCCCGTCTCCGCTCCAATCGGCAACACGCCGTCCATCTGATGCGAGTCCACAATCTGCCCCGTTGGCGAGAGCACAAAAATCGCGATGGACCCATTCCCGGGCTGTGCTTTCTGCCACTCCACGCAAGCATCCACAATAGCCCTGGCAGTGTCAGCGTTGATCACCGCCTTCATCAACGTCCGCTTCGCCACATCCGCCGACACCGTCACCTTGCTGAACGGAGCCGCCATCGCCCCCTGCGCCCAGCCGTTAATGTTCCCAAAAACTAGCGCCACCGCTACAGCAATCACAGCCAAACGAAACAGCCAAGTCTCTTTCACCATACATTTTTCCTCCGTAGGAGGGCCGGGCCTCAGCCCGGCCGCATAGAAACTTTTTTGAATTCGGCTTTAGCTGCTGAAGATGAGTTTCATTACGGCTCCGTCGCACTGCATTGACGGGGCATCAGAGCAGCCCTCAGGGGCCAATCGTCTATTCCGAACCCGATTGCCCCCGAGGCTGTTCAGTCTCTTACCAGATTAGCTTTAATGCAAATTGAATCTGGCGAGAAGTGGTATTCGTCAATGTAAAGACGCCGGCACTCCCAGTGTAATTTCCAGACGTGTCGAAGATCACTCGGTTGTCGTTCGGAGCTGTGAAATTCGGCCGATTGAAGACGTTGAACATCTCCGTACGGAACTGAGCCTTGAACCCTTCCGAAATCTTCGGGATCGGAATATTCTTGAACAGCGAAAAATCCATATCGATCAAGCCTGGACCAATCACCCCGTTCCGACCGGAGCTCCCAAGCTGAGTCCCTGTCGGGTAGGCGAAGCATTCAAGTTTGAGATAACCGTTGGCGTTTTGAGGGTGAACCGGCTTGTCGCACCCCGGCTTGTTCGTTAGGTTGGGATATTGATAGGGGTCCGTATTACTTTCCCCGAGCGGATCGCCCGCCACGAGCACGGTAAACGGAGTGCCGGCTTGGATCGACAAGATGCCCCCTGCTTCCCAGTTGCCAAGAATCGCCTTAGGAAGAGTTCCGAAAGATGTTGGCGTGGGGATATCCCATACGTAATTCATTGTCAGATTGTGCCGCTGGTCTTGATCGGACAGAGAGCGTCTGCAGGGTTTGCAAAACCAGAGCAACGTCGAAATTGAATTCCGGAACGGGTCTGAAGCCACTGAACCGCCACCGGTGTCAATATTCTTGGACCAGGTGTAGGAACCCTCCACTTGCAAGCCGTGGCTCATGGCCTTTTTGACTTGAGCCTGGAGCCCATCGTACTGGTAAATTCCGTCAAATAGGGCCATCTGGGTCCGGCCCATGAACGAGTTGAAGATGGTACCCGTGCCCGGGGTCGGCCACACAAGCGTTCCAGGATTTGGATAAACCATGTTGACGTCATCCGCCTGGAACCTCATGTGCCTGCCGCGCGCGCCCACATATCCCAGCATCAACGTGGTGCCAGGGGTAAGCTGGCGTTGAACGTTCATGTTCCACTGCATTACGTAGTTCCGCTTAGGGTCGAACTGCATGACGTAGAAGCGGTTGCTTTGGGCTGTTAGAGCTTGGCAGTAGGCCCCAGGCGGGGGAACAGTCGAGCAATTGGGACTGGCACTATTAGGTACATAAGGACTCGCTAAACCCGTCGCGCTGTACGCGATGTCAAATGGGAAGGAGCCGTCCACGCCCTACCCATTTCAACCGGCAGGGGCAGAACGTCAAAGATTCCAAAGCCACCGGCGACCGAGGTTTTTCCGTTTTTGAATGGGTCCCAGGCAAACCCGACGCGAGGCTCAAAATTCCTTTTCGTCGGATTCATAATATAGGGGCTGCCCAGGTGGTTGGGGTAGGCTGCGGTGTTCGGCATGACGTTAGGCAATAACACGCGAAGGTTCGCCAGCTTGCCCGCCTCCTCGGTAATAATGCTGGCCGTCTCGTACCGCAATCCCCAGTTCAAACTGAGATTTGGCCGGAGGTGCGTGTCATCCTGGAAGTAGGCCCCGAAAATCGTCTGGCGCACCCCCCGTCCAGTGACGGTACCCGGAACGTCCGCGTTGATGCCGGCAAGCCGGTTGCTCAAGAAGTCTGACAACCCCGTGTCGTTCCTGCCGTTGCCGTTGAAAATGATTTGACCGCCCGGGAAGTCCGCACCCGACGTGTTCCCTCGAAGCCGTTCAACGTTAACTCCAAATTTCATGGAGTGAATTCCTTTGGTATAAAACAAGTTGTCGTACCCCTGAATCGAGTTCCAATGGAACTTAAAAGGGGCCGCCACGTCCAGACCTCCCGAGTAGCCTGCAAGGTTATCCGACCCGATGACGATATTGCCGACCGTGGACCCAGGCACAAATCCAAGGCTCGTGTCACCGGCTCTGGAGCCGTTGATTACAGTGGCTCCAGAAGGAGACTCCACATTGTCGCGATTAAAACCGAAACGCGCGGAATTGAGTAAATTGGTCGTAATGACGTGGTTCTCTTCTATGGCCACCATTTGACGAAGCATGGGATTGTGAAGCAGCTTGGTCGCGTACTCGTCCGGCTCACTCTGAGACGCTTTGTCGAACAGGTAGGTGGTGAAGATGCGGTCCTTTTCGGAAAAATTATGGTCCGCCCGGATTGTGAAGAAATTCTCCAGCGTATTTTGAAGAGCAATAAACTTGTATTGTCCCGAATTACTGTTGGCCCCGACGGTACCAGGATTTGGCAACGGGATCAGATTTGAGGACAAGAATTTGCTGATACTTGGGTCCACCGTCAACGTACACGTGCCTGATTTGGTTGGATCTGAACAATTGTCTGGAGGGCCGATGAGGACACCGTTCGAGTCTTTCGCAGTAGGGTCGTAAAAAAGACTCCCGCCGCGAGCGGCCGACGAAGGCACGTTTTGAATGCTCGTGCTGCCAAGTGCCTGCTTGACCCCCTCATAATCGCCAAAAATGAACGTCTTGTCTTTCTGAATCGGCCCGCCGGCCGAGCCCCCATATTGATTGCGTCGAAGAGGCGGTTTCCCGTTCCCACTTGCGTTGTCAAAGAAATTGGCCGCGTCCAGCGCGTCATTGCGGAAAAACTCATAGGCGCTGCCATGAAATTGGTTTGATCCCGTCTTGGTGATCGCACTGATAACCCCCCCGGAAGTGCGTCCGTACTCGGCGGCATAGTTCGTTGTTAGGATTGAGAACTCTGCCACCGCGTCGGTGCCCAAGTTGCCGCCCAGCACACTCCCGGGGCCCGCGTTCGCATAGTCGTTGATATTGACGCCATCGAGCATGTAATTATTCTGCTGCGGGCGCGCCCCCGATATGGTCAACTCCAGCCCGAGACCACGTTTCACCCGGTCACCTGCGTTTATCGGAGGCTGGTCCTGAGACAAATGCACTCCAGGCTGTAAAGTCGCCAAGTCGGTCCATGAACGGCCGTTGAGCGGCAGCTCAGCCACCGTCGTACTGTCATTGATTCCGCCCAGTGTCGCGTTTGCGAGGTTCACAGTCGGAGCCGCCGCGTTCACCTCGACCGTTTGCGCGGCCATGCCAGCCTTCAAGGTAAAATTAAGCACGAGTTCTTGCCCAACATTCAGCGTGATTCCCTTGCGCACGTCGGTGTTGAAGCCGCTGGCAGCGGCGGTGATTTCGTAAGGCCCCGGCTGCAGATTAGGCACCGTATATAATCCCGAGCCGTTAGTGACTGCTAAACGAATGATCCCGGTGGCCACGTTCTTGACCGAAATGTTCGCATCTGGAACAACTCCCCCTGAGGTGTCAGTTACAGTCCCCGACATCGTAGCCCCCACCACCTGTGCCGAAAGCCGGGCCGGTACACCAACTAGAATTAACGCTGCCAATACTGCAAATACCAAAACATAACCCGCAACTCGCAAATTTCGCCGATGATGACTCACAGTCTGGTACCCCCCTAGGTCGATTTGATTGCATTTTTTTTCGATTGCGACCACTCACGAGTGCAGGATGATAGCGGTTGACAGTTACTTGGCCCGTGACCGCGCCGCTGAATACCGCCTGAGCTAAGATCAGGGTCCCCAGAAAATATTCCCAGTTCCAGCGCGATCATTTCATCCCAAACTTCAAATTCCCACTTCGTCTTTGCGCAGAAACATACGTCCCCCACTGTTTCGTGTCAAGGCCCAATCACGAGAAGAAACCACAGATGAACACAGATTCACACAGATAAATGCAAACAAGAGAAGCAGAGAAAAACTAAGTAATAAACCTACTCCCTGTCGCTTTCTGTATTTAACCAGCCTTTATCAGTGTTTACCTGTGTTCATCTGTGGTTCCAATCGTATTCGCTAATGCTGAGTGACAAGCCGTAGCCGCACCGTAAACGCCCGCCGCTGCCCTCCCGCAAACGTCAAAAAATTGGATGCGCTTTTGTTGTTCACAACCACATCCGGATTCGCGCGCCCGCTGATGTTGACTCCCGTGACTCGCACCGCCCATTCGTGTCCCCGAAACAGGAATCGCTTCTCCAGCCCCAGATTGAGGCTAAAATAATTCGGAAAGCGCAATCGGTTCGGCGCGCCGTCCAGTTGCTGCTGCTCGTTCAACACGCTGAACGGGAATCCCGAGCGGTACTCGAAGAATCCGCTGAGCAGCAGCCCCCACAGCGGAATCGGCGTCCAACCCGATGACACCACTCGGTTCGGAGTATCCCACGACAATGCCCCCGGCTGCTGCGGCGATAAGATCAGCACCCCCAAATTTGGATCCAGCACTTCATTCGTGCGGGCCCGTGAACGCGTGTAATCCACTTCGATTTGTGCTTTATCACCAAATGCGTGCCGCGCCCACACTTCGCCTGCGATGTAGCGATCCTGCCGGTTGTTGTGCAGTACCAGCGTCCCGCCCGTAGGCTGGGTTTCCCACGCGAAGCCATCGCGCGACTCGCGCAGCAAATACGATGCTCCGATAAACGTGCTCTCAAAAAACCTCTCCTGCCACTCGGCTGTCGTGTTGTAGGACCGCGGCTGTTGCAGTTCATTGAGCGGCGCGGAAAACGAAGTCACGATCGGCGGCCCAGAGGCAATTGGCGGGGGGCAAGGAGTCGGTGGCATGCAAGGTGGAGATGGTGGATTGTAAAACTGATCGCTGCGTTGCCCGTCGGACGCCAATCCAAAGACCGCAAGACTCAATGGCTGGTAGTGCTTCCCCCATGCCAGCGTGAATTTCATTCTCCCGTCTCCAGCAGGAATCCAATTCATGCCGATCCGTGGCTGGATGATGTTTTCGTGGATCAAGCGGTCCCAGTCCGTCCGCACTCCCACCGAGAACACGAAGCGCTTCCACGGCCTCCAGAGGTCTTGCGCATAACCCCCGAACTGCGTATTTGCCAGCCCCAAGACAGCCGGACCGCTCGAACCATCGCGATTCCTGAACGTGGTGCGATCGGACAAACTTGTGTCGGAACGTTCCACATCGATTTCGGTGCGCGACGTCTGCTGCGAAAAATCCAACCCGTCCGCATTCCATCCCCCCGACAGCGTATGCGTCCCAAACAGGTCGAGCGCACCCGTCGTTAAGTTCCCCAGCACTTGCCACCGCCGCGACTTTTGACTTAACGTCTGAAAATAATTACCCGAAGTGCTCGAAGGCGTCACGACGTACGGCTGCGTGCCCTGCGGCGTGCTGTCATTGATCCCCGTATCTACAGCAGCCCCAACGTCGAATAAAGTCCTGCCGAACCAGATTTGATCCTTCACCGACACAAAGTAGCGTCGCGTTTTGGCGTTGTTGGTTGTCATCAGCGGCGAAAATGGACCTAAGTCTTGCCGCGGATCGGCCGTGCCATTAAACAGGAAGCTTCCTTGAAGGATGTTCCGCGCCGTTAAATTGATTTGCCCACGCAGTAAATTGTCTCCTGCCCATTGCGTGTCGGTGTTCTCCCCCCTGGGTAGCTCTCTTACCAATCGAAAGTTACGCTGCACGCTCAATGCGTCGGAAAACCAGGCACTGCCCTTCTTGATAGGCCCTGAGATGGAAGTCCGCGGATACCAGTTCCCCAGATGCGCGCCCTGTTGCAAACTCACATCGGGAATGAAGTTGGTTATTCCAAATCGCAACCGGTCGTCGCCGGATTGCGTATCCAGCTCCAGGATGCCGGCGCTGGCATGCCCAAATTGGGCCCCGTAACCTCCGGTTTCTATCGTCACAGCTCTTACGGCATCCACATTCACCCGGGACGTGAAGTTTCCCGTCGCCGGATCGTTGATCTCGAATCCATCAAGTAATACTTCAGTTTGCCCTTGCCTCGCTCCTGCCACGTGAAGCCTGCCGCTGACGTCTGCCACCACCTGCGGAATCGTCCTCAAGTATTGCTGGAGGTCGTGACTGGACGGCACCGGTGCATTCAATATCTCATGTTGTACTAGAGATTCCTGATGGCTGGTGGTATCAGGATCGATTTGTACTGGCTCGGATTGCACTTCAACCTTTTCTTGAAGTTCTGTTTCGTGATTAAGCGTGAGGGTAACTTCGTTTGCCCCTGGCGCCAGATCCAGGACTCGATCATCGATTCGAAAAAAACTGGGCTTGGAAAGTGAAAGATGAACTTGAGATAAGCCTGCCGCGTGCAGTTCGAATCTTCCTGCAGCGTCCGTAAACATCGTCTGCGAACCGCCATTTCCAAAATGGAGGCCAACCTCCACGCGGGGAACCGGCTCCCCATTTTCATCAATAACCTGGCATCGCAACTCTGCCGGGGTTCCCTGCGATTGTGTGCGTCCACGAAGGGGACACAAAATTGTGAGCGCCAGAACCGCACCGATAAAAATGCCCCATCTTGACTGGCGCGTATGCATTTTCCGAGTCATTGTTCATGCCGACGATGAACGCAATCTTACTTCGAGTCCGCGGCTGGATGGCCACATTTTTTCGATGCCGAATTCTGCGGAAGTCGATCTGGCAGTCTGTGGGATCAGGGAGGTGCGTGTCCAGCCGCAATAACTCGGAAATATGAAGGATCATCTCCCGGCCGCTTCACCGGTTCGACCTTTTGAAATATCAAATTTTAGATTTCAAATTCAGTCTTAATAGCCTTGTCGAATTTTCGCCCGCATCGAACTAGCACTTCACACCGGTCACAGTCGGCGGGCCGACCCGTTTTCATTCCACTCCCGCACGAACCCGCAATCCTAAATCGGAAAACTCTTTGCTATCTCTTCTTGCCGCGTTTCTTAGCCGCGCGCTCCTCGATCACCGCCTGCGCCGCCGCCAACCGCGCAATCGGCACCAGAAACGGCGAAGCGCTCACATAGTCCAAGCCCACCTGATGACAGAATTTCACACTCGCCGCTTCCCCGCCATGCTCACCGCAAATCCCGATCTTCAGTTTCGGCCTCGTTTTTCTCCCGCGCTCGATGCACCAGCGCATCAACTGCCCCACACCGTGAGTATCCAGCGACTGAAACGGATCGTTCGGAAATATGCCCGCTTTTTTTTCATCCACATAATCTGGAAGAAAACGACCGGCATCATCGCGCGAGAGCCCCATACCCATCTGCGTCAAATCATTTGTCCCAAAGGAAAAGAATTCCGCGACCTCGGCGATCTCTCCTCCCAAAATAGCTGCGCGCGGAACCTCAATCATCGTCCCCACCGAATACTCAAGTTTTACATTAGATCTCCGAATGATCTCCCGCGCAACGCGGTGTGTTGCATCCGCCAAAATCTGAAGCTCCTTCCGATCCATTACCAGCGGATGCATGATCTCAGGTATTACTTTAATTCCTGATTTCTGGCATTCCACCGCCGCTTCAATAATCGCTTGAACTTGCATCTCCAAAATCTCCGGATAGGTAATGCAAAGCCGGCAGCCGCGGTGCCCCAGCATGGGATTCGACTCGTGCAATTGTTCCACGCGCCTAGCGATGACTTCGACATCCACTCCGATCTTGCGCGCCAGCTCTTCCTGTTTCTCCCGGTCATGCGGCACAAATTCATGCAGCGGCGGATCCAGCAGCCGGATCGTTACCGGATAGCCATCCATCTCCTTAAAGATTCCCATGAAATCCCGGCGCTGGTACGGCAGAAGCTTTGCCAGCGCCTTGCGCCGCGCCTCGGGAGAATCGGCGACGATCATCTCCTGGATTGCGAGTTGCCGGTCGACGCTCCTTTCAGGCTGCTCGAAATCCTTGAAGAACATGTGCTCGGTGCGGACCAATCCGATTCCCTCCGCTCCCATCTCGCGCGCTTTCCGCGCGTCATGCGGAGTGTCAGCATTAGTTCTCACCCCCAGCCTGCGAACGCCGTCCGCCCAACTCATCAAAATTGAAAACGAATCGGGCAACTTCGGAGTTGAAAGTTTTACTTCACCTTCATAGACGACTCCCTCATTGCCATCCAGCGTGATCCAATCACCCTCGTGAATCTTCTTTCCACTGGCTGTCGCGGTCTTTGTCGTGTAGTCGATGTCGAGTTGCTCGGCCCCCACGATGCAGCACTTGCCCCAGCCGCGAGCTACGACCGCCGCATGGCTTGTCTTGCCTCCGGTGGCAGTTACGATGCCCTGCGCGACGAACATCCCTCCCACATCCTCGGGACTGGTTTCACGCCGCACCAGAATTACTTTTTCGCCCTTCGCCGCCATCAACTCCGCTTCCTCAGCGCCGAATACTGCCTTGCCCGCCGCGGCGCCGGGCACGGCGTTGATCCCCGTGGCGATTTTCCGTTTGACGAGTTCTGGTTTCGGCACCGATGGATCGATCACCGGGTAGAACAGCCGTTCGATATCCTCGGATTTGATGCGCTCGAGTGCCTCTTCCTTCGTTATGAGCTTCTCATTCGCCATATCCACAGCCATCTTGAACGTAGCAGTTGGCGTACGCTTCCCCACACGTGTTTGCAGCATGTAGAGCGTGCCCTCCTCAACCGTAAACTCCATGTCCTGCATGTCACGGTAGTGCTTTTCCAGCAGCGAGCGTACTTTCTCCAGCTGCTTGTATACCTTGGGCATCAGTCGAGCCATTTCGGACAGGTGCATCGGCGTGCGAATTCCGGCGACCACGTCCTCTCCTTGCGCATTCACGAGGAAATCTCCGTAAAAGACTTTTTCTCCTGTGGATGGGTCGCGCGTGAAGCAAACCCCAGTCCCCGAATTGTCCCCGATATTTCCAAAGACCATTTGCACGACGTTCACCGCGGTTCCCAGCAAGCCCGTGATGCGTTCCACGCGCCGGTACGTCACCGCCTTCTCGGCGTTCCAGGATCCAAATACAGCGCCGATCGCTCCCCAGAGCTGCTCTTCCGGGTCCTCCGGAAAATCCTTCGACGTCCGCTTCTTGAAATGCTGTTTGTATTCGCTGACCAATTCCCTCCAGCCCTCCGCCGGCACCTGCGTGTCATCCTTTACCCTGCAGCGTGTTTTCATGCCCCGCAGTTTTTCTTCAAGTTCTTCTTTAGGTAACCCGATCACCACACTCGAATACATCTGCACGAACCGCCGGTAGGCATCCCACGCGAAGCGTTCGTTCTTCGTATTCCTGGCTAAAGCTTCGACAGACTTGCTGTTCAACCCCAGGTTTAGGATCGTCTCCATCATGCCGGGCATGGATCGAGCTGAGCCGGACCGCACGCTCACCAGGAGCGGGTCTTTCGCATCGCCGAGTTTTTTCTTTGTGACGCGCTCGAGCCGGGCCAAGTTCTTCTTTACCTCGGCGCGCAGCGACGCGGGATATTTCTGCTCGTGCTTCAAGTAATAGTCGCAACACTGCGTCGTAATCGTGAAGCCTGCCGGAACGGGCAGTCCGATGCGGGTCATCTCCGCGAGGCCTGCCCCCTTGCCCCCAAGCAATTCCTTCATCGTGCCATCGCCCTCTGCCTTGCCCGCGCCCAAAAAATAAACGTATTTCACGGATGCTCGCCCCCTAGTTTTGTCAGACTCCAAGCCATCGACAGACCAAAGCTAGCCCATTGGTGACGGTGCGCGGAGCCTACGTTCCCCAATTGTTCCTGCATGGAAATTTTGTCGGCGTGCCAACAAATTAAATCTAAAGCTTTACTTGATATGCGCTACCCCTTCTCTCCCGCCACAATTTCAGAGAAATCCGCAATCGTGGAAAACTGCGCCAAGAGATCCGAAAGCATGGTCAGCCGGTTCTTACGAACTTGCTCCTCCTCCGCCATCACCATGACCTCCTCAAAAAACTTGTCCACCGCGGGCCGCAGCCCGGCGATATCTTGCAGGGCTTCGCGGTATCGGCCTTCCCTCTTGTGCTGTTCCGCGAGGCGCGAGACCGCTGCCGCTTGCGAATGCAATTGGCGTTCCGCCTCCTCGGCAAAAAAATCCGGGCGCACGGCGGAGAGCTTCCAACCGGATTCAGGGCCGGCTTTTTCCAGAATCTTTCGGATGCGCTTGAAGGAGATGGCCAGCGGCTCAAAGTTCCTGGTTTTTCGGATGGCCTTCACCGCCTCGGCTCGCCGCACCGCATCCACGAGGTCATCGGCCCCCGCCGCCAACGCCGCATTGATTTCATCATGGGCTACGCTGCCGCGCTCTTTCAGTACGAATCGCGCACGTTCCAGAATGAAGTCCAAAACTTGTTTCTCAACCATTACATTAACATTTATTTTTGGCGGCAAGCTGCCCAGCGTCCGGATCGAACGAGCTACCGCCAGCGAAAGGGAGAGCGGCAGCTTGGTTTCAATCAGGATTTTTACGACCCCCATGGCGGCGCGGCGCAGCGCGAACGGGTCGCTCGAGCCGGACGGGATCAATCCAACTGCGAAGCAGCCCACCAGAGAGTCCAGCTTGTCGGCGAGCGCGACAGCCTGGCCCGTAATGTTCCTGGGAATGGAATCATCGAGAGCCGCGGGTTTATAGTGGTCGTAGACGGCCCAAGCCACATCTTCAGGTTCTCCTTGAGATTTTGCGTACAGCCCGCCGACGATGCCCTGAAGCTCTGTGAACTCCCGCACCATGTCCGTGACCAAATCGCATTTGGCGAGTTCGGCCGCACGGTCTGCCGAAGCAACGCTGGCCTGCGGGATGCTGCTGGCGAACCATTGCTCGGCAATCCATCGCGCCAGGGCGCGCACTCGTTCGACTTTGTCGCCGTAGCTCCCAAGCTTGGTCTGGAAAGTGACGGCGCCCAACTTCGGCAAGTAGTCGGCGAGTCGACATTTCTGATCCGTCTGCCAGAAGAATCTGGCGTCCGCAAACCGCGCCCGCAACACGCGCTCGTGTCCCGCGCGAATCAGTCCGGCTCTATCCCTATCTAGATTGATGATTGCAAGAAAGTGTGGCGCGAGTGACCCATCCTTCTTTTCAAGTGCGAAGTATTTCTGATGGTCCCGCATCACGGTAATTAGAATCTCGTCGGGAAGGTCCAGGAAACTGGGGTCAAACCCGCCCAGGATCGCCGTCGGGAATTCGTTGAGATACGTCACCAAGTCCATCAGGTGCGCGTCTTCATGAACGTGCAACCCCTTCCCTGCCGCCAGATGGCGCAGTTTCGTCTCGATCTTCTTCCGTCTATCCTCGGCCCGCACCAGCACGAAGCTGGCTCGCAGTTTCTGACCGTAATCCTTAGCTCCACTGATCTGCACTTTCGACTTACCCAGGAAACGGTGCCCTGCCGAAAATTTCCCGGCCATCGCATCACCCAGCGTAAGTCGCACCGGCTTCCCCCCAAGCAGAGCCACAACCCACCGGACCGGGCGGATAAAATGCAGCCCCGTCGCACCAGTCCAGTACATACTTCGCGGCCAGGGGATTTCTTTGACAGCGCGAGGAAGCACCTCTTCCAGGATTTGACTTGCCGACTTCCCGTGAATTATTTGCTGTGCCGCTATGTACTCCCCTTTTGGCGTTGCCACGAGCAAGAGTTTATCGACGGGGATTCCGAATTTTTGTGCAAAGCCCTCGGCCGCCCGAGTCGGTTTCCCGGCACTGTCGAACGAGGCTGACTTTGGCGGTCCCATCACTTCCTTGGTTTCGTCAGCCTGCTTGATCCGGACGTTTGCGCACGTCGCGGCAAGCCGTCGGGGTGCCGCGAAGGTCTCGACGCCACCGTTATCCAACAGGTTGTGGGTGGTCAAATATTTCTCAAGTATTACTTTAAGTTCCTTGGCCGCGCCTGGAAGCATCCCCGCCGGGATTTCTTCGCACCCGATTTCAAATACGAAGTCTGTGGTCGTCGCCTTCATTGCTTTCCCCCAGAAGACGCGGCGGAACTTGCCACGCCGGTCTGTTGCCCCAGGTGGTCAGCGGCGACGCGGCAGGCGATTTGGCGGACTCGCCCGATCAGTTGAGCGCGTTCCGTGGTGGAAATCACGCCGCGGGAATCAAGCAGGTTAAACAGGTGCGAGCACTTCAGGCAATGATCGTAGGCGGCCAGGAGGGGAAACCGGATTTTTTCCTTGTCATCAGCTTTTCGATACTTTTCCAGGAGCTGTTTAGCCTCCTTCTCGTGGAGTTCGAAAAGCGTCCGGGTTACCACCGGGTCGGCATATTCGAAATTGTAGGCGGAAAACTCCTGTTCCTCGAGCAAGCGGACCTGGCCGTAGGTTCGATTCGCGGACCAGCGAACGTCGTACACGCTGTCAACTCCCTGGAGGTACGCGCAAATGCGGTCTAAGCCGTAGGTGAGTTCGACGGAGACAGGGTCCAGGTCCAATCCCCCGCTCTGCTGGAAGTAGGTGAACTGCGTGATTTCCAGGCCATCGAGCAGCACTTGCCAACCCATGCCCCAGGCGCCCAGCGTCGGAGATTCCCAGTTGTCCTCTTCGAAGCGGACGTCGTGCTCGGCAAGTCGAAGGCCGATCGCGGAGAGGCTCTTCAAGTAGAGATCCTGGATGTTCGAAGGAGAGGGCTTCAAGATGACTTGCAATTGGTGGTGCTTAAAAAGGCGATTGGGATTCTCGCCATAGCGCCCGTCGGCGGGCCGACGAGATGGCTGGACGTACACGACCTGGTACGGCTCTGGACCGAGGACGCGAAGGAACGTTTCGGGGTGCATCGTCCCCGCTCCGACTTCGACATCATACGGCTGCTGAATTACACACCCGTAGTCGCCCCAATAATGCTGAAGCTGAAGGATGAGGTTTTGAAAGGTGGGCCCTTTCAATTTTGCGACGGGCGCCGGCTGAGGTCCGCGTCCAATCTCATGTTTTTCTTTAGGTTTTGATTTTTTCACTTTTCACCGTTACCAGCATGTGCCGCAGTACAGATTTCCTTCCCCCGTCGAATTGGAAACAATCTAATGTTTAACTTGAAATTCAATCCAACACGCGATGCGTCAGGTTATCCTTCAACAATCGCTTGAGGATTGTGGGTAGAGCTAATCTATTCTTGCCGCCGCCTTTCTCATGTTTTGCTTTAGCTTGTTCCCCAGGTCGTGAGCATCTGCCGAGCGACCAATTTGCGTTCCAGATGATGCTCCAAAATATCTAATGCGAAGCTTGAGATTTCCTGCGACGCCGGTAATGACGGATTCGTCTTCAACAAACGCTCGAGAGTTCCGGAAAGTGCGCCGCGACCAATTGAAAGTGCTACTTGAGATATTGGCTTTGCCCAATCCTCGCGGCATTCCTCACAATATAAACGTGAAGTTCCAGGTGAAGTGTACGCCGCTTCTTTTCCCACTGCCTTTCCGCATTGGTTGCATTGTTCGAGTGATCCAAGCCAGCCTCCGAGCCGCACAGTCCACAAGCTAAAATATGCGAGCACCGCCGGGGATGGTCCGTTTGCCCGGACTGCCCTGGCCGCCAACAGCAACAAACGGAATTGCGGGTCGGCAGCCTCACGTTCGCCGAGAACGGCCTCGGTGATCTCGCTCATCAGGGCCAAATAGACGCCGGCCTGATAGTCTTTTTGGACATCCAGGAAAGACTCGATCAGCTCGCACTGATTGATGCGAACGAGTTCCCTGTTCTCCCGTTCGAAATACCAGATTCGAATATAGGAGAGGAGCTCGAGAGTCGAACCGAACCGGCTCTTGGGCATCCTGGCCCCGCGTGCTACACCACGCAATTTTCCAGCCTGGCGATCGAGAAAGCTGACCAGACGATCACCCTCGCCCAGCGGGAACGTGCGCAAGATGATGGCTTCAGACTCCTTGAGTGGCATTCATTTTCTGGCCGCCTCCGCGCAAAACCCGCGCTATGGCGGCTTATGTAGGGCTGGCATCCGGTGTCGGCGCGCCGACTGGCCGTCAATCACCAACCAGCGAGTTGGCGCGACAAGATTCAGAACTTGGTTACTTATCACACCAAGAGGCGCGACGCAATTGAGAACCATCATGAAACAGAAAAATTGAATCTGTTTTCCGCGCGCATAAGAAAAAGATGCCCGCCCCAAACGCGGGCGGCCCCTACAAGTGCCACTGCTACGGACGCTTTGTAGAGATCTCTTGGTCCCGTTCACGGAGAATGTACTCGGTGGTCCGCGTTCGTTGGAACGGGGATGGCATATTTCACTGAAATCCAATTTGCCTCGACCACTGCCGCGCGCCCCTGCAACTTGCGAACAGCACGGGGATTGCAAGGCTGTCCTGAATATGTTTACTCGGTATCGCAGGTGTGAAAAATTATCGGACGCCTTTATTTGATCGCGGCCCCTTGCAAGTCCCCGGCGCGCTATGGCCAGTCCGCTTAGGTGGGACGGCGGGTTGGTTGCCAATGGCTGGGAAAATCCCCGCGTCTGAAGACGCGGGCCACAACAGGCGACACCCGCGCCGCGTGGGAGGCCAATAAGATCAAACTACTCCTGATCGTTTTCTCTTGCTCCCGCTTGGTTTTCTCGTAGAGTGTCTCGATGGACGAAACGCTTACCATGGTCGATGTCGCTGGCGTGGGACTCAATGCCACGGATACGATTGTTCGTCTGCCCCATTTCCCGGCATTCAATTCAAAAGTGGAGTTTCGCAATTCGGACGTCCTTCCCGGCGGGCAGGTGGCCAGCGCGATGGTGGCCTGCTCTCTATGGGGGTTGAAGACCCGGTACGTTGGGAAAATCGGAGACGACCACTTCGGGCGGCTTCAACAGGAGGCGATGGAACGCGCTGGAGTCGAATCTCACTGGCTCGTTGCGGCGAATTGCCAAAGCCAGTCCTCCTTCATTTTGGTCGACGAGAGGAACGGAGAAAGGACGGTTCTTTGGAAACGCGATCCGCGCTTGGAGCTTCTGCCGGATGAAATACGCAGGGAGTGGGTGGTTCGATCGAAACTTCTTCATGTGGATGGTCACGACTGTGCCGGGGCGGCGGCCGCGGCCCGGTGGGCTCGCGAGGTCTCTATCCCGGTCATCGCCGATCTCGACAATCTCTATCCGGGAGTTGAAGCGTTACTTGAGAATGTGGATTATCTCATTTCTTCACGAGAATTTCCGGCGCGCTTGACGGGCGAGCAAAATCTAATGAACTCCTTGAAGACTCTTGCCAGGCGCTTCCGCTGCCGGGTGACGGCCGCTACGCTGGGGGAGGATGGCGTTCTGGCCTGGGATGGATTGGAATTCCATTATTGCCCCGCTTTTGAAGTCACTCCAGTCGACACGACGGGCGCGGGCGACATTTTTCACGCGGGCTTCGCTTACGCACAGATTCAGGCTTGGGATCTCGGGCGGGCCCTCGAATTCGGCTGCGCTGCGGCGGGGCTTTCGTGCATGGGGCCAGGAGCGCGCGGAGGAATTGCCTCCGTGCATCAAATAGAGGAGTTGATTCGCAAAGGTCATCGCCGGCAGGCGGCCTATTCTCGAGAACCATTGGAAGAAAGCAGAAAAGTGCGATGATTCCACTAAAGGTCGACATTCTGCGAACGCGCGCGGCGATCTGCAACGGATTCCTCATTGCTCTGAACGTGCTGGTCTTTTTGTACGAGGTCTCGCTACCGCCCCGGGTGGGCGAGGCCCTCGTCTATCAGTTTGGCCTGATTCCCTCGCACACGGGTCTACTGTTCTCGCCGCATGGCACTACCCTCAGCCAGGCGTTTCTGCCTATGGTGACCAGCATGTTTCTCCACGGGGGGTGGATGCATCTTTTGGGGAACATGCTCTTTCTGTGGGTCTTCGGAGGGGCCGTTGAAGAAGCGGTGGGGCATTTTCAATATCTCATTTTTTACTTTATAAGTGGTGTGGGGTCCGCCATCGTGCACACAGTCTTCAATTGGGGATCGAATGTGCCGACGGTTGGCGCAAGCGGCGCAATTTCGGGAGTGATGGGGGCGTTTATCGTATTGTTTCCGGCCGCGCGGGTGGCTACGCTCATTCCGGCGTTGTTTCTGTTTTTCACAGTGCGCATTCCAGCATTTCTGATGCTGGGGTATTGGTTCTTCCTGCAGATTTTTAGCGGATTGGCGTCGCTGGGAGTGGGCGGCCAGCAAGGGGGTGTGGCTTGGTGGGCGCACGTGGGAGGGTTTTTGCTGGGAGCGCTGCTCGTGGTGGGTGAGAAGAGGAGAGGGTAGATTGTTTGGGACATTCGGGCTTCGCGTTCTGCGTCCGTCACGCCACAACCCATGTGTCGCCCCTACGGGGCTTGAATCTGCGCGCGAAAATTGCCCCCACCGCTTCCGCAGTGGGCTACGATCTTTCGTCCCTGGCGGGACTGGAAGGCGAAGGAAAACCCGCGCCCTTCACAAAAGGCGTGAAGAGTGCGGCACCCACGACATTTAATTCCCCCCCAAAGGTTTCAACTCTGAGCCAATGGGCTGCAATTTCCAGCGATTGGAGTTGCTCATCCACGCGAGTTTGCAACATACTCGGCGAGCCAGTCGCCGGCTTCGCGTGTGCCTAGGGTTCCCCCGAGATCTGTCGTGGTGTGTTTTTCGCGGACCGCGGTTCGCACTGCGTTGCGCAGCGCCTCTGCTTGAGTCGCCAACCCCAAATGATCCAGCATCAGGGCGGATGCCAGGACGGCGCCTGCGGGATTGGCAATATTTTTTCCTGCAATGGTGGGCGCGGAACCGTGGACCGGCTCGAACAGGGAGATGCGCCCTGGATGAATATTCCCCGAAGGGGCCAAGCCTAGCCCGCCGGCGAGTTGCGCGCCGAGGTCGCTCAGGATGTCGCCAAAGAGATTGCAGGTTACGATCACGCGAAACTGTGCGGGATCGCGAACGACTTCCATGACGAGCGTGTCGATATAGAGATGGCGCGACTCGATGTCCGGATATTCATCCTTTACTTGAGAAAATACGCGCTGCCAGAGTTCGTGTCCGAAGGCGAGGGCATTCGATTTGTCACTCATGCAAACGCGGGCGAGGTTGTGCTGGCGGGCATACTGAAAGGCGTAGCGGATGATGCGCTCGACGCCTTTGCGCGTGTTGACGTCCTCTTGCACGGCGACTTCATGCGGGGTGCCGCGCTGGAATTGGCCTCCCATTCCTACGTATAGGCCTTCGGTGTTCTCGCGGACCACAACGAAGTTCACATCATTCGTGCCGCGGTTTCGCAGCGGGGTCAGAGTGGCATCGAAGAGTTCGACGGGGCGGAGGTTGACGTAGAGATCGAGCCTGGCGCGCAGGCCGAGCAGGATGTCGGCGGCATGCTTGTTGGTGGGGACGCGGGGATCGCCGACGGCGCCGAACAGGATAGCGTCAAAGTCGCGGCGGAGCGTGACGACGGCGTCTTGAGGCAGCGTTGTGCCATCGCGGAGGTAACGTTCGGCGCCCCAATCGAATTCGGTGAACTCCAGTTGGGGGCGCTGGCCTGGTGCGGCGGCTTTCAGGACCTTTACGGCTTCGCGGGTGACTTCCGGGCCGATGCCGTCGCCGGGGATGACGGCGATGCGCTTGGTGGTGGAATTGTTTTCATCGCGGTTCAAGGGCATTCGAGGCGCTCCCGAAGGAAATTCGCCGTCACGCTAGCATGGGCTTGGTGTGGGGTCAATCGGGTGTACGTCAGAGGGCGTAAACCATGTGTCGCCCCTGCGGGGCTTGATGTTTCATGTGCACCGGGTCCCACAGCTTCCGCTATGGGCTACGTTCTTTCGTCCCTGGCAGGACTGGAAGCCAATTGGCTCTTTGATATCCCTTTTGACGATGTGGTTTTTTGGCCGCCCGAGGGCACCGCAGTTGCCGCGCGCCTCTTTGGACCCGGGGATTTTCTTCACGGGGCGACTAAACCCCCGCCTCTTAAGAGGCGGGCTACAGCAACTGCCACCGGCACCAAGAGGGAGGCCCACAGAAACTGTGTGACAACTAGGATTTGTGGCACTTTTGTAGCGCCCGCCTTCAGGCGGGCAGTGTTGAACGATGCACATGCTCGCCTAAAGGCGAGCGCTACAATCTCCAAACTTGAGTTCCCACACAGACTCCACAGCCCCAAGCCAATTCAAGAGAGGATTTCTTTTCGGGTGGTGAGTTTTTCGATGCGATCCAGGCGCGGGGTGTAGCCGATTCCGGGGGCTGGCGGGACGCGGATTGTGCCTTGGGGGGTGACTTCGACCTCTGGGTCGATTACGTCTTCAGTCCAGTAGCGGCGGCTGGCGGTGACATCGCCTGGAAGAGAGAAATTTGAGAGCGTGGAAAGGGCGATGTTGTGGGCGCGGCCGATTCCGGATTCCAGCATGCCGCCACACCAGACTGGAATTTGTTTCGACTCGCACAGGTCGTGGATGCGGCGCGCCGGGGTGTATCCACCGACGCGGCCGATTTTGATGTTAATGATCCGGCAGGCGCCTAGTGCGATGGCCGCGCGGGCGTGCTCATCGGTGTGGATGCATTCGTCGAGGCAAATGGGGGTATCGAGCTTGCGTTGCAGTTCCGCGTGGCTGTAGAGGTCGTCCCATCCTAATGGCTGCTCGATCATCATCAGGTAGTAGGGTTCCAGGCGCTTCAGGTGGGGCCAGTCATTCAGTTGATATGCGGAATTTGCATCCACCATCAGGCGGATGTTCGGGAAGCGCTGGCGCAGGTGTTCGACTGGCTCGACGTCTTTTCCTGGCTTGATTTTTATTTTAATGCGCTGATACCCTGCTGCCAACTCGTGCTCGACCGTGGCTGCGAGTTCCTCAAGTGATTCTTTAATTCCGATGGAAACGCCGCAGGGGATTTCTTGGCGGACTCCGCCGAGCAGTTTCCATAGCGGCAGGTCCTTTTGCTTCGCTTCGGCATCCCAGATCGCTGCTTCGATGGCGGCCTTGGCCATGTTATGGCCGCGAATTGGGGCGAGGAGGTCCCATACATCGGAGGCGGAATTGAACTTTCGATCTTTCAGGATTGGCCAGATGAAATCGCGCAGAATGTGCCAGGCGGTCTCTACCGTCTCTGGAGCGTAGAAGGGGCCTTCGCCTGCTACTGACTCGCCCCACCCGGTCACGCCATCCACATCTACCTCGACGAGCAACATGCGGCGATCCGTAACGCGGCCGAAGCTGGTTTCAAAGGGCGTCACCAGGGGCATACGGATTTCGCGCAGCGCTATTTTTTGAATCTTCATGCTCTTTTCCATGGCTCGAGAAGGTAGTCCACTCCTGTTTGCGTGAGCGCTACGGCTGTTGCGGCATAGCTCTTGGCGAACCAGTGCGTGAATTTCGATCGGATTTCGGACTGCATTTGCGCGGCTTTGGCTGGGTCTGTCGTTTTCACGTCTTCCAGGTCCGCCGGGATGGAAATCCGGACGGTTTTTTTGGCGATCGCAAGTGTCGGGCGCTTCCCTGCCAGGATGCGGCGCACCCGCGGCGAGCGCAGATGCCATTCGGCGATCAATCGATCTGTTGGGAGCGCGCCATGTAAGGGGCTGGTCGTGATTCCATAGGCGTTTGGGACGTATCTCCCGGCGATAGCACCCAGGCGCATGAAGTTGAAATAGGCGTTCTTCGTGACTAGCGGATCGAATGTCCACTCAATCAGCGAAATCCCGCGTGCCAGGGCGTCGGCGCGCTGGGTGAGCTTGAGTTGGCGGCCTATGCCCCGGTCGCGATACTCGCCGCTTACCGCCGTCATGTGGGAGTGGAGAAACGGCTTGCGGTTGCGCCATCCTGCGATGGCCATGGTGAAGCCAATTAACTGATCATCATGGAACGCGCCGAGAACCTGGCCTCCCGTTCCGGCGGCAATTACGAAAAGAGGAATGGGGACTACGTCGATGTCGGCGGATTTCCAGACTTCGCGCTCCAGGCGGACGCAGGCTTCAAATTCCTCGATACCGGTGCAACTCCTGATCAGGATGCCCTCGCGTGTAACGCGAGGAGGACGGGAGGATTTTTGCTGGGTTTGGGTGCTCATGATCCTTTTTGCTCTGGGGCCTCAGAGTCTTTGCGAGAACTCCTCCGTCGAAGGCCTGCGGCTGAATAGGTTGCGGAAAATGTCGGCTCGCGAAGCCACTCTTGCAGCAAAACCCGCACAGCCAAGAGTGGCTATGCTACTAAAAGCCGCTTCAAATTATTTTTTCCGCATCCTATGACGCTGTCCTGAATTCAGGCGACTTACGGCGCGGCTGAAGGGTCTGTCTGAGAACCGCAAAAGTAAAACTCCAGCGGCTAAAGCCGCACTCATTCCGCAGCGTTTATGTCGTGGCTGAAGCCACGACCCACAAACATTCGCGCGCTGCCAGACAGACTGTGAATCCGCGCCCCATAGAGATCGTGTGTTCTCACACAGGCTCCTTAGCCCGCTCACGCCTTTTGGCGGACTCCCAGAGGACTTCAAGTTCTTCTTTAGAAAGTTGGGTGAGGCGCTGGCCGGAGCGGGCTGCGTCCTCTTCCATATTTTGAAAGCGTAACTTGAATTTTAGATTGGAATGTTTAAGTGCTACTTCAGGATCGAACCCCAGGAAACGTGTCACGTTGACGGCGACGAAGAGCAGATCACCTAATTCTTCTTGGCGGCGAGATCGATCCTCTTCCGACAGAGCTACGCGTAGCTCGGAGGTTTCTTCGCGAAGCTTGTCAAAGATGCCTTCCACGGTTTCCCAGTCAAAGCCGACTTGGGCGGCGCGGCGGGTCAGCTGGTAGGCTTCGAGAAGAGCGGGCAGGCTGCGGGGGATGCCTTCCAGAACGGAGGGGAGGGATTGCTCTGATGAGCCATCCGGTTTCTTTTCCTGGGCTTTCAACTGCACCCAGTTTTTTAAGACTTGTTCGGCGGTATCGGCCTTTACTTTGCCAAAGACGTGCGGATGGCGGCGGACTAATTTGTCTTGGATGGCCGAGATGACGTGAGTGATGTCGAAACGTCCTGCTTCCCTGGCGATATCGGCGTGGAAAAGGATCTGGAGGAGGAGGTCACCGAGTTCTTCGGCCAGATGCTTTGCGTCGTCTTGCTCGAGGGCGTCCAGGACTTCGTAGGCTTCCTCGATCAGGTAGGTTTTCAGCGTGTCGTGAGTTTGTTCGCGGTCCCAGGGACAGCCGCCGGGGGCGCGGAGGCGGGCTTGGATGGCGAGTAGGTCTTCGAACAGTTTGCCGGGCTGCGGGGGCTTGGATTTTGGATGCTTGCGTTTGGAGGGCTTCGATTTCCTCGTTTTAGAATGGCGTGGAGGCACGGGTTGGCTTGGCTCCTGAGTGACGGAAAAACTTTACGGCACGTTTCGGGAATTCACAATGGGGAAAAGCGTTCACCACAGAGTTCACAGAGGGCACAGAGGGGACCGTCTCATGTGCTTCAAGATGTTTCCGGATGCAGGAGGAGATCTCAAAATGAACGCGCTCCCTAACGGTCGCGCTACTGACGGCCACGCTGCGGGGCTTGTGAGGGCGTGCGGGGGGGTGCTAAAATGCGTGCGCGACTTATTTGTTTGAGAAATATG
>Ga0210410_10000227_pt1 | contig 79546 bp, 66 predicted proteins | sample IncBWC4MmetaG_FD_161058 | JGI IMG/M metagenome (GOLD analysis project Ga0210410, IMG submission 161058) | Forest soil microbial communities from Barre Woods Harvard Forest LTER site, Petersham, Massachusetts, United States - Inc-BW-C-4-M | ecosystem: Environmental > Terrestrial > Soil >... | reverse complement strand
ACTAAGACGCGCGGAATACCGCTGCTCTGGCTGCCCTTGGCAGCCGGGCTTTGGGGAGTGCTGCTCATTTACGGGTAGTTAGACCTGCAGATTCCAATGCTCCCATTTTTCGGGAGACAAGTCCAGCGAACGCGGCTCGCCTAAACGATTTTTTGCTGGGTTTTCTCAGGAGTTTCGCGGAAGGCGCGCCCGCATTCTTCGCACGGGCAGAGCGTGCGCAGGTAATCGTAGCTGAAAATTCCTGTGGAGTGCCCGTCGCTGAAGCTGATCTGCACGGCGTAATTTCCCACCTGGGTGGCCCCTTGCGCCCGCGGCTTGGGCTTGTACATCGGCAGGAGCGGCGACGACAGCAGATTCGCGGCCGGCATCGCCTCCTTTTTTGCTCGCTCGTCGTTGCACGTCGCGCAGGGACACTGGTCCCGCAGATACGCAAAGTCGAAATGGCTCGAATGCCCGTCGGCCCAGGTGATGTCCACACCCGCGGCGGTCTTCACGTGAATTTTTACCGCGGTCGGCTTCTTGCGCTGGTCAATAGGTGTTGGCATGAAAAGAATGTCTTTCGAAAATAATCGCATTTTGCGGCTTACAGCTGCAATCTGAACCGGAATACGCTTCACTTTGGGCAGCGACCCTCATCCGCCCGTTCCCTTCTTGTGATCGCAGCATTCGCCCGGTGGAATCGGATTCCCGTGCGGGCACGTCGTTGGATGCCCTAGAAACGAGCAGATGCGCTGGTCCAGTTCCGGGCTGATGATGTGTTCGAACTTGCAGGCTTGGCTGTGCGCTTCCTGGTCGTCAATGCGGAATGTGTCCTTGAAGAGGCGCTCCGCCAGCCGGTGCCGCCGCACCACATCGCGCGCGCGGCTTTTGCCACGGTCCGTAAGTTGGATCAGGTGCTCTTCCAGCACTTGCACCAGCCGCAGGTCTTCCATGCGGGCCAGCGTCCGCACTGGATCCACACCACCTGGTGTGCGAATGTGTTCGATGTCTGCGGCCTGCCCTTCTTCTCCGCGAACCCAAATCTGTTCGAGCAGGTGGTCGAAGTGAATTCCGTCGTCCATCGAAATGCGTTGGTCCACCGCCAGGTGGCCGTGCACCAACTCAATCCGCCGGTCGGCCTGCTGTGCGATGTCCGGATCGTGCGTCACCATCAGGATCGTGTGCCCCGCGCCGTGCAGTTCACGGAACAATCCGAGTACGATCTCTTCATTCGCCTCGTCGAGGTTGCCCGTCGGCTCGTCAGCCAAAATCAATTTCGGCTGGTTGATCAGCGCCCGCGCGATCGCCACCCGCTGCTGCTCTCCGCCCGAAAGCTGCGAAGGCAGATGCGTCAGCCGGCGCCCCAGTCCGACGCGTTTCAGAGCTTCCGCGGCCTGCGCCTCGTCCGTCACGCTGTGAAAATACTGAGCCAGCATCACGTTTTCGATCGCACTCAGGTACGGCACCAGGTGGAACTGCTGAAACACGAAGCCAATTTTTTCTGCCCGATACCGCACCAGGTCGTTCTCGGAAAGTTTGGCCAGGTCCACGCCATCCACGATCACGTGGCCCGACGTCAGCGTATCCAGCCCGCCAAGAATATTGATCAGCGTGGTCTTCCCAGAACCTGATGGGCCCATCAACGCCACCCATTCGCCCGACTGAATGTGGAAAGAGAGGCCGTTCAACGCGCGCAGCGCCCCATACTCCTTCACCAGGGATTCAATGCGCACTTGCGCGTTCACGCTTCACCTCGAAACACGCTTGCAGGCCGTATGCTCGCCAGTCGGCGCAGGGGGAATGCGCTGGCAATCGAAACAATGATGGTGATGCCTACAGAAACAGGATACACAATCCAGCGCGGCTCCGCAGCCACGCCAAATACCGTTTTCCCCAGCCAGATTGAGCCCAAAATACCGAACGCCGAGCCGATCAGCCCGCCCACAATACCCATCACAATCGCTTCCGCCAAGAACAGCCTGACAACGCGGCGTACTGACCCACCGATCGCCTTCATCAGCCCGACGTCATTCTTCCGCTCGATCGCCACGTTGCTCATGCCCGCCATCACGCACAGCGAAGTCAGAAGGAGCACGATGATCACCGTGGCCGTAAGCAGCCCGCTGATGCGGTTGTAAAGTTTTCCTTCCGCTTCGGCAAGTTGCTTGATGCCGTGTACATCCGCACCGGGCAAGCGTTTTGAGAGCGCCTTAATGAAACGGTCAATCGAATCCGGCGTGCCGGTCACGCTGAGCTGCACCAGGCTGATGCGTCCCGGCAATTCCGCCAGCGTTTGCGCCGTGGCAAGCTTCGTGAAAATCTGCGTATCCTCCGCGCCGCCCGTAGCCACCACCGCGAACACGTTGCACGTCGCTTCCCTGCCCTGATTGCGCAGGTGGAGCGAATCGCCGGTGTGGACTTTGAACTGCCCCGCGGCCTTGGCGCCCGCCTCGCACGCCGCTGGATCTTTTTCGAGCTCGGCGGAATATTCCGTGCGCCGGCCCGGCCGCACTTGCGTTAATCCCTGTCCTTCGGTGCCGGCAATCACGGCCGCTTGGTAATGGATTTCGCCGGCCTTGGCCACTTCGCCAATCACGTAGAGAAACGCCACCGCCGGCACGGGTTTCCCGGCATTTTCCGCGGGCAAGCCAGCAATCACAGTCTGGTCCAGTGTGCCGCCCGAAGTTGCGTTCGCATCGCGGGGAACCACGATCACATTCGCCCCCAGCGCGCGAAATTCCGTCGTCAACCGGCGCTTGGCATCAATCTGCAAATTCAGTAACGCCGAGGTGATTGCCGCGCCCGCTCCGAGAGCAAGCAGAATCACAAACAGCCGCCCGTAATTCGCGGTGATCAGCCGCCGCACGATGCGCCAGAACATCGGAGAGTTTCCCATCACTCGCCTCTCAGGATGGGCGCGGGATCATACTGCGAAGCGCGGCGCAGGGGGTAAGCGCTGCCAAGCAGCGTGATGAACGACGCAAGCACCAACACGATGAACAGCAGAAAAAGCTTCGGCTCCGGCGTGAATCCAAAAATCTTTTCGCCGAGCAAACGCGCCAGCAGAATTCCTACCGCGTAGCCAATCCCGCCTCCAACAAACGCCACCAGCAATTGCTCCGCTGCCAGCAGCACGCCCACCAGTCCTGAACCGGCCCCGAGCGCCTTCATCAATCCAATTTCCGTACGCCGCTCGAGCACCGAAGCCGCCGCCGAAGCCCCCACCGCCAGTGCCGCCGCCGCCAGCGCGGCAAACGTCACCAGCCACAGCAGCGTGCGCACGCGGGTCAGAATCGTGCCTTCGCCCTCCGCCACGCGGCGAATCACGCGCACATCCGTCCCTTTCAATTCCTGGCCGATTTGCAACGCAATCGCCGAAACATAAGGGGAGCAATACCAGCGGTCGAACTCTGCCGGCGTCATGCTCTTCGGATCTTTCCGCCCAAATGCATCTTCCGGCTTCGTCAGCGCGCTCACATAGAGGCGCCGGTATTCGCCCGGCTTGCCAGCGAGACTTTGCGCTATGTCGAGCGGCACCACTATGGCGTTATCTTCTGGTCCACCCGTATCGAGAACGCCCACGACATCTAACTTGGGCCCCAGATGCCCATTCAATGTGTACGTGAATAAAGTACTTCCGGGCTTCAACTTATCTTTGGCAACGACTCCGCCACTGCCTGGCAGTTCACCAAGTCGAGTACCCATCGCCGCCGCAAGATTTTTCCCAATCACACATTCATTCCCGCCTTCCCTAAACCAGCGGCCTTCTTTCAGTTGCCACCACGGATTCGTCTTTTCGATTCCCGTCACGTAAGTCGTGCCGTCAGGAATCTTCACCTCATGGTTTACCCACGTTCCTATTACGGTGAACGCGGGCCAAGAGGGGCTGTCGGAAAGAGAGTACTCAGAAAATGGTGAGGCTTTGACCTGCGCTTCCAGAATGGGCGCAAACGCTTTGATGTTGTGACGCCAGAAAATTGTCTTCAGTTTTCCGAGGTCTGCTTCAGGAAGGTACGCTCCCGCGTTTGCGGGGCGGTAATCTACGCCGCCAATCTCCAGCGGCAGCGAATCCGCCTCCGGCGTAACCAGCAGATTCGCGCCCAAGCTGCGAAACTCCTGCGCCAGCCGGTCGCCCACATCCAGCGACACGCTCAGCGCGGCGGTTGCCACAGCCATCCCCAAAGCCAGCGCGGCCAGGGTCAGCATTTTGCGTTTTGGCCGGCGCGTGAACGAGTCGGCTACGAGGCGAAGGAACATTGATCGGGATTGGTGAGCGCGCCAAATCTCCTATCGCGGAATCTCTTCCGCAGCTTTGGCCACCGACGAAACGTCGATAACCACGTCATCGCCCTTTACCTGCGACGTAAACCCGATTGGATTGCATCCGCCCTTTTGCCCGATAGAAGGGATATAAATCGCCGACGCGCAGTGCCGGCAGATTACGTTCTGCCCGTCTTGCCGGTAGCCCTCAGCTCCACAAATCAGGCAGGCGTCGAGCGCCGTCCCATAACCATTGGGCTTCTTGATGACCATGAACCGGACGGTCTGCCCATTGGCTTTCAGCGTGAAGAGATGCAAATTCCCATCCTGCACTTCAGCGACAGGCACCTTCACGATGCCGTCTACGGCTTCCACCGGCTTCGCTTGCGGCGGCGCCGAATTCACTTTCGCATAAATAAAATCGGCCGTCAGCGCCAGGATCACCGCCAGGCTCATGCTCGCCGCGGCGATCATCCAGCGGCGCTGGCGGCGATTTTGCGATTCCAATAGCCGGCGTTCGGCGTCATTGGTCGCAGCGGTGGCCGCCTTGTTGTGCGAAGCCGCCTGCCATTCGCGGACAATCATCAGCGCGGCCGCGCCGAACACAAACACGAAAAAGAACAGTTCGTTGGCCACGATCGGCCCGAGAATCGCCATCTCCGTCTTGCTCGATGGCAGCCACTGCGCTTCACTCAATTCATGAAGCCCGGTTACCGCCAGCTGCACCGCGACCAGCATAAGGATCCAACTGGTCACCGCAAAGAACCGGTCGAGCGGCACCTTCAGCGTTCCCTTGAAGAAGAATAGTCCCACGGCAACAGCGGCCCCAATACCAGCAATCGTCCCGATCCACGTCTGCAAGCCCTCGGTCGAAAGCTCCACGGCGCGCAGGATCAGCGCAAGTTCCGCTCCCTCTCTTACCACCATAAGGAACACGAACAGTCCCAGGCCCCATCCGGCGGCCGAACCACCTCGCGAAGCGTACGTCTCCACTTTTTCTTCAATTTCCTTTTTCAGGTGCCGCGCAATGCGGTTCATCCAGACAATCATGGTGACCACAAAAAACGCCGCCACCAGCAGAAGCAGCCCCTCAAACCCATCCTCGCTGATATTGAAACGCTCAAGCGCGATGGCCACCGCCAAGCTCAGCGCCACTGCCGCCGCCACGCCTCCCCACACAAACCGGACCAGATGAGTCCGATTTGTACGCGAAAGATAAACAAGGATAATCCCCACGATCAGGGAAGCTTCGACACCCTCACGCAGGGCAATAAGGAAGGCAGAAAGCACGATCACTGCTCCAGTTGAAAATGATTTGCAACAACAATCCCAGTCTAACCCTCCCTCTCCACTGCGTCAAGTGCACGCGCCCTTTCCTTCGACACGGTAGAATGGTGGCTTGCGTCTATCTACTAGAATGAGAAGATCGCATCTCACCGCTATCACCGCTCTGTTCCTCTCCTGGGCGCTCGCCTGGCCAGCCCTCCCGGCGCAAGACCCACAGTCCCCCAACGCGAAACGCGATGCACAGCTCTCCTTTGTGAAGCCCGATCCCAAGCGCGCGAAGAAACTTGTCGAGCAGGCGGCGAAGGAAGAAGCCGCCGGGGATTATATCCGTGCCCTCAGCGATTACGAGGAAGCTGCCCGCTACGCCCCGTTTGATGTGACCATCGTCGGCAAAGGCACGGCGCTTCGTTCGCGCCTGCTGCGCGAGCACCTGGACGGCGCCGAGCGCCTAGCTGTGGAAGGCAATATTGACGGCGCAACACAGGAACTCGCCATCGCGCTGGAGATCGATCCCGGCAACCCGGCGATCCTCGAGCGCCTGCAGCAGATCGGCTCCATGAAGGAGACCCCCACGGGCGAGCGCCCCGCCGATCCCGCTGAAGGTCTGCCCCAACTTGCGCCGGAGAAGACCAACAAGAGTTTCAATCTACAGACCGACGTGAAATCCGCTTACGAGCAGGTCGCCCAGGCTTTCGGCTTGAAGGCCTCGTTTGATCCCGATTTGCAGGCGCGTGCCACACGTCTGCACCTTCAGGATGTCGATTTCTATACCGCGATGAAAGTCCTGGGAATGGAAACGGGCACTTTCTGGAACGCAGTGAACTCCAAACAATTTTTTGTCGCGGCCGACACAGCCGAGAAACGCCGCTTGTTCGATCCCGAAATTGAGCAGACTATCCCGCTGACCTCTTCGGTAACCGCCACGGAACTCGGCGAAGTGGTTCGCACCGTCCGCGAGCTCACCGGTATCACGCGCATCAGCCAATCCAATTCGAATCATTCGATTACCGTACGGGGAAACGTGCAACGCGTGCGCCTTGCGGACGAAATTGTCCGCAACCTCGAACACGGCCCGGGCGAAGTACTCCTCGAGATCGATCTCCTCGAAGTGGATCGCACGAACGCCACCAACCTCGGGATCACATGGCCCACAAGCCAGCGGCTTGTTCCGGTTCCTCCCAGTCTGATCAACTCCCTGCGCTCGGCCCCCGATTTAACTTCGTTGCTCACGTTACTCGCCCAGGTGTTCGGCGGCCCGGCGGGAGCCCTGGCGAGTGGCGGCATCTCCAGCCTCGCGTCTTCCATCCCCGCCGTAGCCGCCATCGGCGGCGGAAAGAGTACGTACCTTCTCGTTCTGCCGACGTTATCCGCGCAATTTTCCCAGGGACTTTCGCTGGTCCACAGCGGGCGGCAGATCCTGCTTCGCGCGCAAGATGGCAAGCCGGCCACCTTCTTTGTCGGCGACCGCGTGCCCATCACTCTTTCCCTGCTTTCGGGGAGTCTCGGCTCCAGCGGCTTCACGCCAAATCCCGGCGGCACCGGTGTCACCATACCCACCCAGCAATTCACGGTCGGGAAAAATCCCGTCGCCATGGTCGCGGCGGATTTTCGCAGCGCCGGCACAGAAGACCTCGCCGTTATCAACCAGACCGACAACACGCTGACGATTCTATTGAATCAAGGAACAGGGGCTGTTCCTCAGTTCGCGCAGCCTACCAGCGGAATCGGTTTGGTTTCGCCCGTTTCGCTTGGAACCAAGTGGACCAGTTCCACTCCGGCTCCAGCTTTGGCAACGGGAAGCCTCAACGCGGCCTCATCCGCCCCAAATAACGACAACTTTGCTGATCTGCTGGTCACCGATCCGGTGGGAAACACCGTCATCGTGCTTCTCGGCGACGGCGACGGCAGCTTCAAGACACCAGCCGCTCCGATTGCTGTTGGGAATGATCCGAGCGCCATCGCCATCGGCACGTTTAATACGAAAAATAACGATTCCAATCCGGGATTCGTCGTCACCAATTTCAGGGACAACACGTATTCCGTGTTCAACGGCAACGGCGATGGAACGTTTACCGAGGTGAAGGGTTCGCCTTTTGCGTTGCCTTCCACTGCGACCGGGCCGGTAGCAATGACCGTGGCCGACTTCAACGGCGACGGCATTCCCGATCTCGCCATCGTCAATCAAACGACACAGAATGTCACCATTCTCCAGGGCAATGGCAACGGCACTTTCACGGAATTTACTAAGTCTCCCATCGCCGTCGGCAAACTGCCTGTGGCCATCACGTCGGGCACGCTCGGCGGCAGCAATGGTCCGGCGCTGGCCATTGTGAATCAGCAGGACAACACTGTCTCCGTTTACCTCGGAAATGGTGACGGCACCTTCGTCGCGGCATCGCAGTCGCCCCTGGCCACCGACACCACGCCCAGCGGCGTGGCAATTGCCGACCTCGCCCAGTCTTCCACCGGCGGCATCGCAGTGACCAACACGGGCGTCGGCACGGTCACTGTATTCGCCGATCTCGGCAGCGGTTTGTTCGCCAGCGCGATTGAACCCGCCGCGGGCACGAGTCCTGACGCCATCCTCGCGGGCAGCTTTACCAACAGCGCCTTTCCGGACATCGTTGTCACCAACAATATTTCCAACGCTGTCGGCCAGGTCACGCTGGTGGAAAGCCCCGCCAGCCTCATCTCCAATCCCGCCATCACCCAGACGCCCTATCCCGGCTCTGAATACGAAGATATCGGCATAAAAATCAAAGCCACGCCCCAGTTGCACGACACCAAGGATGTGACGCTGCAGCTTGAATTTGAGATCAAAGCGCTTTCGGGAACCAGCGTCAACGGTATTCCGGTGATTTCGAATCGCAGCGTCACGCAGACTGTGCGCCTGAAGGAAGACGAAACCTCGCTCATCATCGGTCTGCTCAGCGACAACGAAACCAAGTCACTTTCCGGCATTCCCGGGCTCGCCCAGTTGCCCGGCATCGGTTACGCCTTCGGCACCCGGAACAATTCCTACACCAACGACGAATTACTTTTCCTGGTGACTCCTCGCCGCGTCCGTTCACCCTTCCATGAATCAAGAACGATTTACGCAGGCACCGGTGAGCCTACCGGCCGTGGCCAGGGTGGCGGAGCTATCCTCCGTCCGGACCAGGAGAGCAATCCCGCTATAACGCCCCCGGAAGCACCGGCCCCAACGCCCTCTGCGCCGCCCGCCGCGCCACCACAACCGCAACCCGGCCCTCCACCGGGTCAGCAGCCGCCGGCAAACCCACCACCACAAAATCAACCGCCGCAACCTCAGCCCGAAATTCCGCTACAGCAGCCTCCCGGCTGAAATTCCCGTCCGCCGCGGCGAGCCACACACATGGCAGGCAGCCATCCCCGCGTACACTCTGAAGTTGTCAATTCAGGAAGGAAAAATCAGGGCAGTGGATCAAACACGACAACCGGTTGGTAAGTCCGCGGCACCACCGCCTCGGCGATAGCAATTAATTTATTTTCCTGGCTGAACACTCGCAATCGCGGCGGCTGCGCCTCTTCGCTATCAAGATGCGTCGTGGCTCCCGGTGGCAGCTCCACGCGCCCCGGCTTCAACTGCGAAGGCATTATATTAAATTTCGCCCCGTGGCGAATTTTCTTCTCCAACACGGGCAGCACATTGGTCCGGGGAAAATTCGGCAGCAGATGCTCCAGCGGAATCAGGCAAGCCTCGAACTTGCCGTCCTTCTTCGCTTGCGAAAGCTCTTCCAGCCCGATGGCCTGGTCCAGCGAAAATTCTCCCACCGCCGTGCGGCAGATTTCCTCCAGGTGCGCGCCGCACCCCAGCTTCTTCCCCATCTCATGCGCCAGCGACCGAATGTAAGTCCCCGAGGAACACTCAATCGAAAACCGAGCGATCGGCCCTTCGATTTCCGTCAGCCGGTACTCGAAAATCTCAACCGGCACCGCCTTCAGCTCGACCACCTGATTCTTGCGCGCCAGTTCATACGCCGGCCGGCCGTGAATCTTCTTCGCGGAAAAAATCGGCGGCATCTGCTCGAACCGCCCCGTGGACTCCGCCGCCAACCGCTCCAACACTTCCCGATCGAGCGCCGGCGCCCTATCCGGGCCCGCCGCTTGCCCTTCCGAGTCAAAGGTATTTGTGGCAAAACCAAATCGAAACCCCGCGGTATACCGCTTGCGCCGCCCCGTATAAAAACGCACAAAGCGCGTGGCCTTGCCCAACAGCAAAACCAGAACACCGGTCGCCAGCGGATCGAGCGTGCCCAGATGCCCGATCTGGCGGAATCCCGCAAGGTGCCGCACCGCATCCACGATGTCGTGCGAAGTCTTTCCCTGAGGCTTGTTGATGACCAGGGCGCCGTCGAACGGTGCGGGTTGTGGTTGGCGGGGCACGTGACGCTATTCAGCGATTGGCTCTTCGCTGTCGAAGAGCACTTTCATTCTTTCTGTTTCGTTTTCTTATTGCAAATTTGGCTGGCCGGAAAAGTGGTGGAAACTTGCACCGAAATAATTTACCTGTCGCGATTGATCAAGGATTCGGTTCCGGCTTATCGGCCTTCTCCGACTTCATCTGCTTCAGAAGCTGCTCGATGCGCTCCACATGCTCCTGCGAAAGATCCAGCGTGAAGTGCAAATCTGGCACGCGCCGCAACTGCAACCGCTCCACCAGTTCATGCTTGATGTAGCCCGAGGCATGCTCCAGCGCCTTGATCGCGTCGGTCTGCTCTCGCGAGTTTTCTGTCCGCACGCTTACATACACCCGCGCGTGCTTCATATCCGGCTGGACGCGCACTTCGCTGACGCAAACATTCCCTTCCAGCCGCGGGTCCTTCAATTCACCCACCAGCATGGCGTTCAGTTCATGCGCGATTTCCTCGCCCACCCGCAAATGACGATGATGATCAGGACTCATTTCCTTGCTCTTCCTCGACTCCGCCTCTGTGTTTCCTGCTAACGGCTAGTGGCTGCCGGCTCGCGGCTCTTCAAAGAATTTCCACGGCATGCCCCACCACCATCGGCCCCAGTATCCCGTCGGCCTCCGCCAGAACCTTCTGCAGCGCCTCTTCCACCTGGCGCTCTTCATTCGAAAGCGTCACCACGCCGACCACCGATCGCTGCCAGGTATCCTCGAAATCCAACTCCGCCACCGCCACATTAAAATGTGCCCGCAGGCGATCCTTCAGGCTGCGCAACACCTGGCGCTTATCCTTCAGCGACTGCGCATCCGCGATATGCAGTTCCAATGTGAGTAATCCGACAGGCATGGCAAGCCACCCTCAGGCCGGGGAGCCTGATGCATCGCTTCTATTTGCGCGCGGCGGAGGATCCCTGGGCAGCGGCTTCGGCGGCGGACAGCTTGGTCACCTGGAAGCATTCCAGAATGTCCCCAATCTTGACGTCGTTGAAGTTCGCGATTCCCAGGCCGCATTCAAATCCCGTGCGCACTTCGCTGGCGTCATCCTTAAAACGCTTCAGCGAGCTGAGCTTCGACGTGTAAATCACCGCGGCATCGCGCACTACGCGAATCTGCGAGTCGCGCTTGATCACGCCGTCCACAACATAGCAGCCAGCCACCGTGCCCGACCCCTTGATGCGGAACGTGTTGCGCACTTCCGCGCGGCCCACGTAAGTCTCCTGGAAAACAGGCTCCAGCAGTCCTTCCATGGCTTTCTTAATTTCGTCGGAAACTTCGTAAATGATGTTGTGCGTGCGGATATCTACTTTTTCCTGTTGTGCCAGATCCTGCGCCTTGCGATCCGGACGCACGCCGAACGCGATGACGATGGCGCCCGAAGCCGAGGCCAGCAGGATGTCGTTTTCCGTGACAGTTCCAACGCCCGCGCTGATGATCTTCAGCTTCACCTGGTCGGTCGAAAGCCTCGGCAGCATCTCTTCCAGCACTTCGGCGGAGCCCTGCACGTCGGCCTTGATCACAATCGGAAGCTCTTTCACTTCCCCGGCCTTCAACTGCTCGTGCAACTGGTCGAGCGTAATGCGGCTGCCCGCGCTGGCGCGCAAAGCGGCGTCGCGCTGCTTGGACTGCCGGAATTCCACCACGTGCCGCGCCTTCGCCTCATCCGTAACCTGGAAATGGTCGCCGGCTTCTGGAACACCCTGCAAGCCGAGGACTTCTACCGGTGTGGACGGCGGCGCGGTTTTCACCGGGCGCCCGTGATCGTCAAACATCGCGCGAACCTTGCCGAACACCGAGCCGACGATGAAAAAGTCACTGTTGTTGAGCGTACCGTTCTGCACCAGGACGGTCGCGACCGGGCCGCGGCCCTTGTCCACGCGTGATTCCAGCACCGTTCCGCTTGCCGGCGCATCCGGATTCGCTTTCAACTCGCGTAAATCCGCCACCAGTAAGATGATTTCCAGCAGCTTGTCGAGATTCTTCTTCTGCTTCGCGGAGACTTCCACGAATTCCGTTTCGCCGCCCCATTCCGCGGGCATCAATCCGAGATCCGAGAGCTGCCGCTTTACGCGCTCCGGTTGCGCTTCCGGCTTGTCAATTTTGTTGATCGCCACGATGATCGGCACGTTCGCTGCTTTGGCGTGGTCAATCGCTTCCCGCGTCTGCGGCATCACCCCATCGTCTGCCGCAACCACCAGCACCACGATGTCGGTAACTTTTGCGCCGCGCGCGCGCATCCGCGTAAACGCTTCGTGGCCCGGCGTATCCACAAACACCACGCTCTTGTCACCGACCTGCACCTTGTACGCGCCGATGTGCTGCGTGATGCCTCCAGCTTCGCCCGCCGCCACATCCTCCTGGCGGATCGCATCGAGCAGGCTGGTCTTCCCGTGGTCTACGTGGCCCATCACCGTAACCACCGGCGGCCGCGGCTTCAAATTTTCCTTGGTCTCTTCCTTGGCCACCTCGAGAACCATTTCTTCTTCGAGGGACACGACGCTCACCACGCCGTTAAACGATTGCGCCAGATCGGTCGCTGTCTGCACGTCCAGAGCCTGGTTGATGCTCGCGAACACGCCGCGATCCAGCAGCGTCTTCAAGAGATCCTTCGCGCGCACGTCCAGCTTTTCCGCCAACTCGCGGATCGTGATGCCTTCGGTCAACGTAATGTCGCGTGGCGCGCGCGGCTCCGGCGGCGCGATTGCTGCCGCGGCCACTCCGCGGCCGCCTGCTCCCGGACGCTGCCGCGTCGGGTGGAGCTTCCGCTCGCCTTCCATCTCCCGTTTGTCCGCCATCGGACGCTGCCGCTGTTGCGGTTTGCGGGCATAAAGTGGCTTGCCTGGCTCCGCCTTGGTCGGCATTTTTTCGCCGAACGGCGGAGGCAGCATTCCACCTGGGCGACCAGGTGTGCGCGGTCCAGTACGGGCGCCCGAAGGCGCTGCTCCCGGGCGCTGCCCAAACGAACGACCACCGCCGGGTCCACTTGGGCCCCCCGGCCCGCTGGGACGTGGCGTAAACGGACGTCCACCCTGCCCGCCTGACTGTTGGGGGCGCATCGGCTGGCCTGGACGCGGGCCACTCGGCCGGCGCTCCCGGTCTCCCGGTGAAGTCCCAGGCACTGGCCCGCGGTTTCCCGTGGGCATGGGACGAAGAGGTTGTTGCGGGCGCGGCGCACTTGCCGGCGCGCCAGAGCGCGCAGCTTGCGGCTGCGTGCCCGGTTGCTGGGGACGCGCTTGCGGAGGAGGCGCCCCGCCGGAGCGTGCCGCGGGCTGTTGTGCCGGAGCGCGGCCCGAAGCATGCGTAGGACGCAAAGGCTGTTGTGGCGCAGGCCGCGGCGCGCCGGGAGCTGCGGGAGCGGCAGGCGTCGCAGGGCGTTCCGCCGCAGGTGCCGCTGGCGCCGTCGTCACTGCCGGTGCTGGCGCGGGTTTCGCGGCGGGAGCCGCCGGTGCGGGAGTTGCAACTGGCGCTGGCGCTGCAGGCGCAGGCTTCACGGCTGCGGGCGCCGGAGCATGTGGTGCTGACGGAGCCACCGCTGGCGCTGGGGCCGCTGGCTTCGCCGCCACTGGTGGATGAGCTGGGGCAACCGGATGAGCAGCAGGGACCGCCGCTGGTGCCGGGACCGCTGGCCGCCGCGCAGCTGCCTTCGCAGCCGCCTCTTTCGCCGAGCGCTCGGCTTCCGCCGCGCTTTCCGCGTCGGCTACACCCTGCAGATGATGCTTAACTTTCTCCGCTACATCGGCCGGAATCGAGCTGGAATGCGTTTTCTTTTCGGTAACGCCAAAACCGGGCAAAAGGTCAATGATGGCTTTCGCCTTGACCTCGAGTTCGCGCGCGAGCTCATTGATGCGGACTTGATTTGCGTCGCTCATGCTTCTTAGGAACTTTTCTCTTCCTGCTGTTCCGCCGGAGTTTCGTTCTCCGTGGATGCAGCGGCTTCAGAGTTGGCCTCCGAAGCGGAATCCTTTGCTGCCGAAGTCTCCGTCTCGCCCGCGGCTTCCGCCGGGCTCTCACCCGAAGTTTCCGCTGATGCCTCGGCTGCCGGCGTTTCTTCGCCGTTTTCGTCCGTTGTTTCCACCGGCGTCGAAGCGGCTTCGCCGCCTTCATAGAAGCGGTTCACCGCCTGATAAATCTTGTCGACCATCTTTTCGCCGATGCCCGGAATTTCCATCAATTGTTCTGGAGTCATACTCGCGAGTTTTTCCAGGTTCGCTATGCCAGCCGCTTCGATCTTCTCGATCGTCTTCGGTCCCACCCCTGCCAGAACCGTCAGCGGAGTCGTTGGCGCCGTCAGCGCAGTCATCTGCTCTTCGATCTCGCGCCGCTTCTCTTCTTCGCTCTTGATATCAATGTCCCAGCCGATCAGCTTGCTGGCCAGGCGCACGTTCTGTCCTTTTTTACCGATCGCCAGGGAAAGCTGCGAATCTTCCACGATCACTTCCAGTTTTTTATTCTCCGGATCGGTGATCTGCACTCGTGTTACTTTCGCCGGGCTCAACGCTTTTTGCGCGAACGCAACCGTCTCTTCGTTGTAGGGAATAATGTCGATTTTCTCGCCGCGCAGTTCCCGAATTATGGACTGCACGCGCATCCCCTTCATGCCGACGCAAGCGCCGACGGGATCCACGTCTTTGTCGCGGCTGGCCACCGCAACTTTGGTGCGCTCGCCCGCTTCGCGCGCCGCGGCGCGAATCTGCACGGTGCCGTCGTAAATCTCCGGCACTTCCATTTCAAATAGGCGCTGCACCAGCGAAGCATCCGCGCGCGACACGATCACCTGCGGCCCCTTGGCGGCCCGGTCCACGGCCTTGATCACCACTCTCAGCCGCTCGCCGATATTGTACGTTTCCAACTTCGACTGCTCGCGTTTCGGCAACCGCGCTTCCGTCCGTCCCATGTCCACGATCAGGTCGGGGCCTTCGGCGCGCTTCACGATCACCGTCACCAGTTCGCCCGCGCGGGTGTGATATTCGTTGTAAATCGTGTCCCGCTCCGCCTCGCGCACCTTCTGCAGGATCACCTGCTTAGCTGTTTGCGCGGCGATGCGTCCCAGCACGTCGGTAGGCTTGGCGGTCAGAATTTCCGTTCCGATTTCTGCGTTGGGGTTCTTTTTCTTCGCGTCCGCCAGGCTGATTTCGCGCTTCGGGTCCGTTACTTCTTCCACGACGGTGTACACCGAATGCACGTCCACCTGCCCTGTTTCCGCATTGAACTTTCCGCGCAAGTCCTCTTCTGTCTTGTAGAATTTCCGGGCAGCCACCACCATGGCGTCTTCGATGGCGGAAATCACCACTTCCGGTTCGATGTGCTTCTCCCGGCTCAACATCTCGATTTGTTGATAGAGCAGATTCGCCATTTCTCTTTCCTAAAACTCCACGACCAGGTTCGCCTTCCGAATCGCGCCGAGCGGTATTTCCACGATTCGCGCGTCTTTTCCTTTCAACTCCATGCGGACTTTTCCGTCCGCGAATCCCTGCAGCCGTCCTTCGAAAAACTTCGCTTCTTGAATGGGCTCGCCGGTCGAAATCTTCGCCAGCCGTCCCGTGAAGCGCTCAAAATCCGCCGCCTTCGTCAGCGCGCGGTCCATTCCTGGTGAACTGATCTCCAGGATGTACCCCGGCCCCGGAATCAATTCTTCCACATCCAGAATGACGCTGAGTTGCTGGCTCACGCGCTCACAATCGGCGTGGCTGATCTTCGGGTAAGGACTCGTCGCCTCATCACCTTCGATCGCCTCGGCAGGATTCGCGGGGGGTACTTTGTCGATGTACACCCTTAGAAACCGCTGCTTGCCGATCTTCCATTCGACATCCACGACTTCCAGGCCTTCCGAACGGGCAACCCGTTCGGCGGCATCGCGGACTTTTTCCAAATTCACGCGGAGACTCCACGGCCTAAGCCGGTCGAAAGCTCAGCACCGCCGGCGGCAACAAAAAAGTGGGCTTGCGCCCACTTCAAAGTGCGACCCGATTCAGAGCGAAGAATGAGTATATTCCGGGAGCAAGGTAAATGCAAGGTACCTTAGGGCTTAGCCGCCTGCCGGCATGGGTTGCTGACCCTCTTTCGGCTTCCAAAGCGCCGCCGGTTCTCATAACCCAATGGAATAGAAAGACTAAGTAAATACCTCCCACCCCTCCCGTTTCTGCACTTGACCTTCCCTCCGCGCGTCCCTACAGTTTGTCCTGCGTCAAAAAGGCGATATGGCCTCTCCCACGTCAGCCCAGCCTCGGCCAATGCTTCATTTCCTGCTCCTTTGCCTCCTTGCGCCTTCAGCCTCCGCGCTGCTGGCGCAGGGCCGCGGCGGCGGCCGGAGTTCCCCGATCCCGACCACCACTCTCACCGTCGGCGTTCGCGATTCGAGTGGCATGCCCCTGGATGTGCCGGCGCTGGTAAAGTTGCGGGGCGCGATGGAAAATGGCTCACGCGTGGCCTCCACGCAGGAAGCCGCCTCCGCCGTTTTTGAAGGCGTCACTGACGGAGAATATGATGTCGAAGCGCAGTGCGTCGGCTATCAGACGGCCGTCGAGCGCGTCAGCGTGGCCACCGTCAGCCCTTCCATGCAGGTCTACGTTTACCTGATGCGCGAATCGGAACAGAATTCACAAATCGCAAAGCCGCAGGGCATCGCGATGTCGCCAAAACTTCAGGGCGAAATAGAAAAGGGGCTGGACGCCCTGCACAAACGCCAGTTCGAAGCCGCACGGAATCATCTTGCCAAGGGAGCACAAATGGCCCCGGGAAATCCGGATGTGGTCTATCTTCTCGGAGTCTCCGAACTTGGCTTGAATCATTTGTTTCTCGCTCGTCAGAATTTTGAGCATGCGTTGTCGCTCGACCCCAGCCACGAACGCGCTTTACTCGCCCTGGGCGAGATGGAACTTCGCGCCGGCGAATTCTCCGCGGCTATCGTCACTCTGGAAAAGGCTTTCGTCAAAAACGGTGCCGGGTGGCGCACTCACCTTCTCCTCGCTTCCGCCTATTCCAAGGCTGGCCGCTTGCCCGACGCGGAAACGCACGCGCAACGAGCCGTGGATCTGGCCCACGAAAAGGGCGCCGGTGCTCGCCTTCTTCTGGGAGAGATCCAGCAGATGGAAGGAAAACTGCCCGAGGCCCAACACACCTGGCAGGAACTCACCGACAAGTTTCCCGGCGAATCATACGCGGCCGAAGCCAGGAAGAAACTTGCTTCTCTCTCCACCACGCCGCGGGCGGCCGTGTCTCTGGAGCCGGCCCAACTCGCGAATCTCCCGGTCCCCGTTTCTCCCAGCATCGAATTGATGCCGGCCTCCGAACGCCCCTGGGCTCCTCCGGACATCGACAGCCGGGAATACCCTCTTGCCCAGAATGCCTACTGCAGCGCGGAAGAGATTCTTCCGCTCGCCGAACACCGCCTGAAATCACAATTGCAGAATTTCGAGAAATTCACCGCGACCGAACATATCGATCACCAGGAAATTGACCGCCTCGGAAGGCCCGGCCCCGTTAAATCGCGTGATTTTTCCTACATCGTTTTCGTCAATCGTTATGCGGGAGATTCGTTCTTCCTCGACGAAGATAGATATTCCAATGGGCGGGACTCCAGTTTTCCGACGTCGCTTGCGACGGAAGGCCTCAACAATCTTGGCGTCGCGATTTTGCAGCCTGTCACCCGGAAAGATTTCGTGTACCAGTGCGAAGGCCTGGCCGGCATCCGCGGAAAGGCTACCTGGCAGATCCGGTTTCAGGAAAAAAAAGACTCCCGGAACGGAGTCCGCGATTGGCGCCGCGATGGCAAGCTCTACCATGTGCCTCTGAAAGGCCGCATCTGGGTTTCCTCTGCCAGCTACGATGTGCTGCGCATTGAAACCGATCTTTTGGGGCCGGTTCAGGTCCTCGGGCTCACACGGGATCATCTGCTCGTTGACTATGGCCCGGTGAATTTCTCCACCACGAATACCACCCTGTGGCTTCCCTGGAGCGCCGAAATGCACATGGAACTCCACGGCCATCGCTATCATCACAAACACTACCTGACGGACTACATGCTTTTTGAAGTGGACACCAACCACAAAATTGGGAAACCGAAGAACGCGCCCCCGCCGTCAGCTGAGGCTTCCCCCGCGACCGAGCCAAACCGTCTCTAAAATGAAATGGGCCGCCTCGGGGCGGCCCTCTCAAGTCCTAAATGTTGAACCGAACTATCTCTGTGGCTTGGCTGCCGGAGGAGCGGCTGGTTTTGGTGTAGCCGCCGGCTTGGCCGCAGGCGTGCCCGAACCCTTGATCGGATACTGCTGGTCGTACAGCCGGATAATTTCCTGGGTCACATCGATGTTGTTCGAAGCGTAGATAATTGGCGAATTCTGGGCCGACGAATCGAATACCGCCACGAATCCGTTCTCGCGCGCGTACCGGTCGAGCACGTCCATCATCTTCCGGCCGATGCGGTCGACAACATCGCCCTGCGCCGCATTCACGTCTTCCTGCAGTTCGTTATTCTTCCGCTCCAATTGCGCGGCGAGTCGCTGTCCCTGTGCCTGCGCCTTGGCTTTCTGCTCATCGCTCCAGGTGGTCTGGTTGGCCGCCAACTGCTGCCGGATATCGTTGATCTGCTTGTTCAGCGCTTCCATCTCGTTCTGCCGCGGAGCGAACTGTGACTGCAGTTCCGCCGAAGCCTGCTTTCCTTCCGCGGTCGTCACGATCGCTTGACGGACGTTAAGCACGGCAATCTTGCCGCCACTTGCCGCGCCCGCAGGCGTCGCACCCTGCGCAAGCACGGTTACTGTGCCCAGCAGGCACAACGTGGCCGCCACGGCCACACGAATCATGTTTCTCGAATTCACTGTTTTCTCCTTATTCATCTTGGCTCTGCCTCGTCCCTGGCGGCCGACGCCATTGAGATTGGCAGGCCTTTCGAAACTTAACCGGTGACCGGTCAAATTTTTTCAGTACCTGGAAAAAGTAAACAACTTCCTCACGCATGTTCCCCAGGGAGTCCGTCTGCACAGTCCGGCTGCTTACACTGGCCTGAACTGCCCGAACGCAAAGCGAACAGTATAGCTGAGCAATCCGGACCGCTGCAAACGCTATCCTGACAGGCGTGCGCCGGCCGACAGCGCTCTTCTCTCTTACTTCGGGAGATTCAGGAACACCACGCGATTGTTGTTCTGGTCCACAATCACCGCGATATTCGTGAGATTGTCCACGGCGATTGCAAACTGAGAAAGGCTGCTGATTCCCAGCGTCTGCCGCATCTTGAAATTCTGAACGTCCACCACCGAACTGCTGTTCGAAGTGGAATTGATCGTCAACAAAGTCCCGGTCTGATAGTTGTACCCGACTGAGAAGGGGTTGACTCCCACGCGAATCGTCTGGACGCTACCCGTATCAGGATCCAACGAATAAATCGCGTTCTGCTGCGTCGAAGTGGAATAAAAAAGCCCTGTCTGCCCGGTGGCGCCGTTCGGATCTCCGGGATCATAAACAATGCCCGTGAGGCTCGCCGACAAGGACGATACCGAAGCGGTCGTGCTCTTGATCGGTGGCGATGTGGCCAGATTCACAACGTCGATTCCTCCCGTCACGCTGGTCGTGCCGGAGTTCTGCAGGCTCGTAACCGCCGCAACTGCCCGGTTCGGATCAACGGCAATCGCTGTCGGCGGGCCGCTCAGAGCGACTGTCGTTGCCGTGGGCCCAGTCTGGGTATGACCGCCCGTCACCGATGGAGCCAGGACCGTCAGGTCGATGGACGAGAGGGTATTCGAACCGTTATTGGCCACCAGCGCCAGCGCGTGATCCTGATCGATCTTCACGCCAAGCGGAGAAAGCCCCACGGTGACGCTGTTGGTCGTCGTTGTGGTTCCAGAAGTCGTGGTGATGGGCACGATCTGGGGGCTTTCCGGATTGGTGATGTCAATAATGGACGCCGTTCCACTCGGCGTGTCCCCGTTGTTCGCCACCACCGCATATCCCAAGCGGGAAATCACATCGATGCCGATGGGATTTTTCCCAACTCCCACGCTGCCGATGACCGTGCCATACGGCGCAATGCCCCCAGCCGCTTTCGCAAATCCATTCGGATCGATGGTAATTACTGAAACGCTGCTGCAAGCATAGTTGGTGACAATCGCTATGCGCCGCGGCTCATCGATAGCCACTCCTTCGGGCCCTTGCGGAAACGCCGCCGTTGGCGTGCAAGCACTCGTCATGTCCAGGATTCCCACCACGTGCAAATCGATGGCGTTGGTCGTGGACGTCGCGCCACTCGAGCTTGTCTGCACGTCCAACGCGTAATCGTGTGGAGCAAACAGAAATGCCGCGGGAATGGTCACATCGATTTCGTTGTCCGTCACGGAGGTTGGAGGCGGGATCGGCACTGCCGTTGTCTGTCCCGCTGGCGTTATGGATGTTCTGCCATCCAGCCGTACAACCGGAGTTGCCGATCCGGACAAGAAACCCTGTCCAAGGATCCTCAAGTTTGCCGATTGTCCCACCCGTACCGCTTGCGGCATGCAAGGCTTCGTCGGGTCGGTGAGACTGCAGGTGGTGGCTGGCGATAGAGAACCCAGGGCCGGCTGCGACACCGGGACGCCATACGGCGGCGTGGCGTCCATCAGCTGCAGGTCTTGGATATGCGCCTTTTGGAAAGTGTTCCCCGGATCCAGGTTCATATAAGTCAAGGTATTGCTGCCCGCGTTGGCCACGAGAACATATTTCGTTTTTGGATCGTAAGTCATCGGACCGAACACGCTCACAGGTGTCGTCTGGCCCGCGGGAGTATACGAACCCGTTCCAACCTGCCCGGTATTAATCGCGGCAATAATCCGGGTGGGGAAATTCGTCGATCCAGACGGTGCCGGGCCTCCCGGATTGATGAGCGAGATCTCGTTCCCAACAATATTGGTGCCGGAATTTTCATTGGGATTGAAGGCAATCAGCACGTCGGTGAAGGGGTCAAACGCCACGGATCGGAAGCCCAGTTCGGGGCCGCCCGACGGAATCGGGGTGCAACCGCTGCTGCAACTCCCCGCTGTTAACGACAGAGTAGTCAAGGATTGATCGAGCGTGCTGATAAATCCAATTTGTGCCGAAGTCGCTTTGTAATCTGCATACGCGAAGGTGTTCGTAACCGGGTTGATAGCCGCGCCCGAAACCGTGGTGGAAGTACTGAAGGAAAAATATGGGGTTCCGTACTGGACGGTTCCCAATCCAGCGCCGCTGCTGCTCGTGCTGGTGTTGCTTTCAATGTCGTCGTTCAGTCCGAACTGCGCGTACGTGAAGGAAAACGGGTCGATTACCTGCGACACCTGGTAAGTCCCATTAAAACTCGAACCAGTTTTCGTTCCCGTGATGCCGGAAATGATCACCGTTCCCCCCAGAATCGGATTGATCCCGTGCGGGGTGAGGGTAATGATCTTGGTGGTTCCCGCCGTTCGCACTGCGCCGCTCGTTCCGCCAGATACAAAGGGCGCGATCTGCGCGCTGGTACCCTGCTGCAGCAAGTTCACCACCGAGGTGGCGCCGTTTCCTCCGCCGGGCGTGACATAAGCCAGCGGCAGGTTCGGCTGCATAGTCACCTTGGGCGTCAGTCCAGTGTTTACCGCTACCGGAGCAATGACGCAAGGCGGCGTTTTCCCCGCCAGGAAACACGTGCGGGTGTCTTTCCCATCCAGGTTCGGGTTCACATCCACAATGAACGCTATATTTGTCCCGTTCGTAGCCGAATACGCCACCACTCCCAGGTGAGTGGCCGGATCGACGCCAAACGAAACCGGTGTGGGAAGTCCCGTCGCTCCGGGCTGGCTCAGGAGCGTTGGTAGATCGACCGGAACTTTCGTAATGAACGTGAAACCACGCAACGCAGGCTGAATCGAGTACAGAGCCAGCGTGCTGTCGCCGCTGCTCACTACGATCGCCAGATCGTCCCCATTTGCGAAGAAGTTGCTGTTAATCGCGATGTCGGTCGGCGCCAGCGGTGCCGGTGTGGTCCCCGACGGAGGGAAAGGAGGCTGGACGGTAGGTGTCGCGCCAGTGAGATCGACAAATTGCAATTGATTGCTGGCCTGATCGGTAATTACCGCGTAGCCCTTTACCGAATTCAACGCGATCGCGCTCGGCGCCAGGTTCACGGCTGGCTGCCCCGACGCGATGAGTGGAATCGAAGCAGGCACGGGCGCAACGGTAAAAGCCGGCTGTACCGCAACATTCGTTGTTGCCGTCGGGAAAGGCGGCGGTGTTCCCTGCGTGGGGTTGCTGTTGATCGTGGTTTCGTAAAGCCCCGGATTTGGAAGCTGGAAACCATCTTGCGAAAAAATAACCCGTCGTGCTCCGGACTGGACGCTCTTGGTTACTCCGTTGCCGTTAAAGGTTACATTCACCCCGTTGCTGGAAGTCCCGTAATATCCGCCGTCGAGCAACACTTCGATCGTGCCATTCTGCGTTGCTTGCGGAAAATTGTCCGGTGCCGCCGCCACCAGTCCGGGGCTGACATTTACGATATGCAAAGGACATGCGATTGCCGTGGTGGACCCAGGAAACAAAACGCAAGGCGATGTCGGAGCCGGGGTCCCCGGCAAGTTGGAGATCAGGATCCACGCCGGTTGCGTGGGATCGGGTTCGGCCAGCGCAAGCTGGGGAGACAGCAGCCTCACTCTTGTCGTGAGCGAGGCGTCGCACGTCACGGTCTTTGTTGCTCCCGCAGTACCTGCAGTGCTCGGTGTGCAATACGCCGGCGAAATCGGAATCGTAAAGACCTGCGTGGTATTGCTCAGGGGTGTTTGCTGAGCGTTAGCAAGATTGGCCGGTGATACGGGCGGAATAAAGCTGATCTGGGAGGTGTTCAGGAGATTACTCGCTTTTAAAAAGACATCCTGAAGCACGCCTCCGGCCGCCACTGTTGGCGGATAGAGCCCCGAGTAAGTCACCGGGTTAGTTGTCGCATTTACGAGCGTGATAGTCGCCACGTTAAACTGACTGGAATCGGCTGACGACCACACCACCAGGAACACGGTGGTTGCTAAAGTCGATTTGCTGCCGGCGGGCTTGGTATCCGTTGGCAGTGTCGCAGGCGCAGTATAGATACCGTTGCCATTTGCATCCATCGTTCCGCAGGTGGGATCACACGAATCGGATTGTGGGTTCGCGGTTTGATCCGCGATGACGGTGGAACTCGAGTTCGGTTGCACCAATCTAAACTGTGCGCTCAACGGCGGGGCGTTCAGAAACGATGGGAAAAACGTGGTGGTTTGCGCGGGCGTCAGGCCCACGGGCACGGTCGCCGTTGCGGGCGTAATCGAAACGCGGATACCGGAGTCCAATTGCACCATCGCTGTTGCCGTCTTATTCTTGGCCGCGTCCGCCGTCGCAGTGAATGTCAGAACCGGAATGAATGGTTTTGGAAAGTTTGCCAGGGACGGCGCCGTGTATGTCAGCACATTCGAACCGTTCGCCGTGGTAATCGTCCAAGTTCCGATGCTTCCCGTCAGACCCTGAATCGATCCGCCGGAAGAGCATGGCCCTTTAACTGCCGTCGGGTTAGGCTGTGCTGTCGTTGGGGCCGGCGTGTAGGAAAATGTGCAAGGCCAGGTGGTTACCGTTGTCGTTGTGGATCCCCCCACCACTGCGGTAAATGTCTGCACCTGTCCAGCGAGCACTGTGACCTGGCTCGGCGTCACGGTCACCGTCACCACGTTCGCGCTCGAACTGCCGCAGCCCGACATCGCCAGCGCCGCGCCGGCCGCCGATACCACCAACATCGCATTTCTTGCCATACGCCAACTCATGGATGAAATCTCCCTCATGAATTCACCGCGCAAATCTCCCGCGGGCTTTCCCAAGTTATTTCGTTTCCTGAAACTCACATCCCACCGCTCCACTAGAACGTGCGGCTCACCGTAAACCGGAATGTCGTCTTCGGCTCAAAGTAGTTCAACCCGGAAGGCGCGAAGATCGGTTGCACTGCATGCACCACTCCCGGGCTGCAAATCGCCTGCCAATTGCTCAAATTGTTCGGATCAATGGGCGTAATCGGATTGGTCAGTCCGCTGGCGATGCACTGCCGCGAAAGGTTTATCCCGTTAATCTGCGCGTTCGGCGCGTACAAGGTTTGATGGATTCGCAGCGGATTATACGAGTAATAAATCCGGAAGGGGGCCTGCACGATCGGCAAATTCACGATGAACTCGATTCCGGCCGAATCCCTCAGCTTGAAGTTCGTTCCCGGGGCGATCTGCAATTGCGCATGCTGGTTCGCCAGCGGGAACATCTGGTTGATGTTGTCAATTCCGCTAGGAGCCAGCAGCAATCCTCCCTTGCGCAGAACCCCGACTGTGCCGATATCGTTAAAGAGCGACATCGCCACCGGTCCCGCGATCGGAATCCGGTATTCGAGATTCATCACCCCTTGCGTGTCGCCCCCCGGGAACGTGATGCTCTTCAGCAACACCGGCACGTTCAGCGTTGCTCCCGACACCGAAACCGCCTGGTTAACGGAGTTCGGAATGTACGTCACCGGCGAAACCGCGCGAATGTCAAACCCGCGCAGATCGTTTTCCCCGCCCAGGTAGAACCGGCTGTACGGAGGCACTTCCTTCCCGCCGTACCCCGTCGTAAACCCTCCGAGGAATCTCACCCCGACCGCGTTGCGCCGGTGATTCACTGGATGGAAATACTTGAACTCGCCCGTGTTCGTGATCGTATTCACGTTGCCGCCAATCGGCCCACCCGTGAACGACAGCGAATAAAAATAGCTTTTCCCGTGGGTCGCGTTGATCGGGTTGTCGATCGTGTTGTAGCTGATCGTTCCGGTCACCGTGCTGGCGATGATTCCGTTCAGCGCGCTGGGCCCCGCCAGGCTGCCGAATTGCAATTGGGTGAACAAGAGCTGCGACGACTGGTTGAACGTGGAAATGTTGGTGCGCGTCAGGCCGTAGGTTAATCCCACGCGCGTAAACACATGCTTCTTCAAAGCGTAGTTCGCAAACGTCGTGAATCCCGTGCTGTTCTGGTTGTAGTCCTGAATGAACTGCGGGTTGATGCTGACCTGCTGCCCGGTCAGTTGCGCCGCCTGCTGCGCCTGGTTGAATTTATACAGCGTTGAAAATATCGTAAAGCCGCTGCTGATCGGCCGGTCAAACAGATATGGCTCGGTGAATCCGAACATCAGGTTCCGCTGGTATTGCCCGATCTGCGCGGAAAGAGTCAGCGTTTCCCCGAGTCCCAGGAAATTATTTGTCTGGTACGTCAGCCCGATGAATCCGCCGGCCAGCCCGCTGACGCCGCCCTGCAACCCGATCGACTGCTTGCCCTTTTCATGGAGCTTCAGCAACAGGTCCACCGTTCCCTGCTTCTGGTTGCGCTTGATTTCCACGGCCTTGTCAGGATCCAGTTTGTCGAAATAATCCAGTTGGTTGATGCGCAGCACGCTCAACTCCCACGCGCGCTTGTTGAAGAGCTGCCCTTCGTCAATCAGCAGTTGCCGCCGGATCACTTTGTCGCGCGTCGTGGTGTTACCGCTGAAGTCGATGCGCCGCACGTAGTACTGCTTGCCTTCATCGAACTTCATCGTCACGTCAATCCGTTTTGCCGCTTCGTCAATATCCGTTTCCGGCGTGGGGACGAAATCAATGAATCCGTATTGCCCGTAAATCTTCGTGTAGTCTTCGAGCGCTTTGCGGATCTTCGCCGTCGAGAACACATCCCCCTGTTTCAGCGGGAACGCACCCTTCAGTGCCTCCACCTTCAGCGAAAGCGCCTTGTCCGGGTCGCTGCTGGCAATCCGCAACGTCCCCATCGTGTACTTTTGGCCCTCTTCGATCGGGATGGTGATGTTTACGGCTTTTCCGCTCGACCGCCCCATCACCACCGGAACGCCCCAGCGCCAGCCGTTCGTGTCGATGTTTTCCAGAATCGGGTCCTTCACCAGCACCTTGAAATACCCGTTGTCCTGGTACAGCCCGCGAATCCCGACTTCGATGTCTTCGATCAGCTTGTCGTGGTCGTAGGTCTTCGACATCACGTTGATTTCGGTGATCTTCAGCGGGATCGAATAAGGCCGATCGTTGTGCATCGCGCGGATCAGCTTCCGCCGGCTAAACGCATGATTCCCCGTAAACTGGATCTGGCCCACCTTGACCTTCGGGCCTTCTTCAATCTTGAACACCAGGATTACCGCGTTGCTCGAGGCAATCCGCTCGTACTGCGGCGTCACGGTCGCAAATTGCCGCCCGTGTTCGCCCAGCAGGTCCTTCAGTACCACCTCTGCTTTTTTGATGCGGGTTGGGTCGAACTGGCTTTCCACCGTCAAACCGACTTTTTTCTCTTTGAACCGGTCCAGGATGTCTGATTCCGAAATCGAGTGAATGCCGTCATACCGGATGCGCCGGATGACCGGCCGTTCCGTCACTTCGAATACGATGACCTTGCCATTTGGCTTGGATGGCGACTCCTCCACGCGCAATTTCACGTCTTCAAAGAATTGCGTGTTCCACAGCGCCTGGAAATCCCGCCGCAGTGTCTCTTCGTTGTAGGGATCACCGTCGCGGCTGAAGATGCGCGCTTTCAATGTGTCCGTTCGAATGCGGCGGTTCCCAACGAACTCGATCCGGTCAATCACAAAATTCCCACCGGTCAGCGCGGCTCCAGCCGACTGTTCGGGTGTAAAATCGTCAATTTTTTCGGTGAGGGAATTGACATCCAGGTTGGCGTGAAACAGGTAATGCTCGTGCTCGGAGCTTGCTTTTTCTTCTAACCTTGAGCTCCCCGCCCGAATCAAAGCAGGAGCAGCACACGACAGTGAGGCAAGAAGAAGTAAGAGTCGCCAGGGGACACCCGCTCGCTCAGAACGCGCCAGGTTCATCCCCGAGAACACACAGACTTTCCGTTTAGCGGCCATTGAGAATCTCAAGGCCGCGCCCCCAAACTCAAGATGTTATTCTCCCGCCAGGCCCGGTGGGGCTGGTCGTGCGTACTACGCGGGACGGTTTCCACTCTGGCTAAACCGCTTCGCGTTCACACGTGTTGCGTCAGATTCGCTAGTGGACGACTGGGGTTGCCTCGCCTACCGGCCGGAACGCGAGACCTTCCCCGGCAACGTAAATCTGCAATGTTGCGGGTCTCTGGATTCCCCCCTGGATCAGTGCTTCGGAGAGCGGGTCTTCCACGTACTTCTGAAGAGCCCTGCGCAACGGACGCGCTCCATAATTGCGGTCCGCGCACGTTTTCTCGAGAACCCACTGCCTTGCTTCGGGCGACAACACCACTTGCACTTGCCGGTGAATGAGTGTGTCATTCAACTGGCCGACGAGCAAATCGATAATGCGCAGCAGGTCTTCGTCGCCCAATGGATTGAAGAGGATTACTTCGTCCAACCGGTTCAGAAACTCCGGATTGAACGCGCGCTTCACTTCACCCAGTACCAAGTCTTCCATGCTTCGCAGGCTGGCTTCGTCGATTCCCGCCTGGAATCCGATGGACGTGCGCTTTTGCAAATGCCGCGCACCGATATTGGATGTCATGATGATGATGGTGTTCCGGAAATCAACCGTATTCCCGAGGCCATCCGTCAACTGCCCGTCCTCGAACACCTGTAACAATATATTGAAAAGGTCGGGATGCGCTTTCTCAATCTCGTCCAACAATATAACCGAATACGGCGTCCGGCGCACGCGCTCGGTCAACTGCCCGCCTTCTTCGTAACCGACATACCCTGGAGGCGCGCCGATCAGCTTGGACACGGAATGCTTTTCCATGAACTCGGACATGTCGAACCGCACCAGCGATTTTTCCGAGCCGAAAAGAAATTCTGCCAGTCGCCGCGCCACTTCCGTCTTGCCGACGCCCGTGGGCCCCAGAAAGAAGAAGCAGCCCACCGGCCGCGAGGGTGACTTCAATCCCGCGCGGCTGCGGCGAATCGCCCGCGCCAGGGCCGTAATGGCCTTGTCCTGGCTGATCACGCGCTTGTGAAGTTCCGGCTCGATGCGCAGAAGTTTTTGCTGTTCGTCTTCCTTGATCGAAGTGACAGCGATTCCCGTCCACCGCGAAACCACTTCTTCGATATCTTCGCGCGTTACGATGCCCGTCGAAGCGTCGTCCAGCTTGTAGCGCTCCCGCAGCACGCGCAGGTTTTCTTTCTCTTTGCGCTCTTCTTCCGAGTAAAACCGTGCCTTTTCGAATTCATGCGCGGCGATCGCCGATTCCATACGGTGCGTGATGAATTTCACGCGCTTCTGCACCTCGGCGACCTCTTCCGGTACCGAAGCCTGCCGCAACTTCACTCGCGCGCCTGCTTCATCAATCAGGTCAATCGCCTTGTCCGGCAAAAACCGGTCTGGAATATAACGGTTGGAAAGATATACCGAGTAGCGCAGCGCCTCGTCCGTGTAACTGACCGCGTGGAACTTCTCATACCGTTCCCGCACGCCGCTGATCACCTGGATCGCTTCTTCTTCATTCGGCGCCGGAACTTTTACAGCCTGAAACCGCCGCTCCAGCGAACGATCCTTTTCCACCGACTTCCGGTATTCCCCGGGAGTGGTGGCGCCGATGCACTGAATCTCTCCGCGCGAAAGCGCCGGTTTCAGAATATTCGCGGCGTCCAGCGAACCTTCCGCTGAGCCCGCTCCCACCAGTGTGTGCAGCTCGTCAATAAACACGATGGAGTTCTGGCTCTCCATCAATTCCTTCATGATCGTCTTCAGCCGCTCTTCAAATTGCCCGCGATATTTCGTGCCCGCTACGATTAAGGACAAGTCCAGTGAAAGAATCCGCTTGTCAGACAAAAATGGCGGCACATCTCCATCCGAAATTCTCTGCGCCAGTCCCTCAACGATTGCCGTCTTGCCGACTCCCGGCTCGCCGATCAGCACTGGATTGTTCTTCGTCCGACGGCACAGGATCTGAATCACCCGCTCCACTTCGCCTTCACGTCCAACCAGCGGATCGAGCGACCCTTCGGTGGCCGCCTGCGTCAAATCCCGGCTGAACTCCGCAAGCAGCGACGTCTCTTTCGGCCGCGAAGCCGTGGTCTTCTCACCCGTTGTCCGCGACAACTCTTCCCGCAGCGCCGAGAGGCGCAGCCCGCGCTCCATCAGGATCTCCGCGCCAAAGCACTTCTCTTCGCGCAGGATTCCCAGCAGCAGGTGCTCCGTGCCGACGTGTTTGTGCCCCAGGCGCTCCGCTTCTTCGGCTGCCATGTTCAGGATGCGCTTGCATTCCGCGCTCAGCGGCACTTCCACGGAGGTGGAAATACGCTCGCGGATGGTGATGCGGGCTTCGATTTCTTTTCGGATGGATTCGATCGAGCCCTGCTGCCGCAGGAATCGGTTCGCCAGCGCCTTGTCCTCGCGCATCAAGCCGAGCAGCAGATGCTCCGTCTCGATGTACGGGCTCCCATACTGGCTGGCTTCGTACCTGGCAAAAAAGATGACGCGTCGCGCTTTCTCAGTATATCGTTCGAACACGATTAGCTCGCTTCTCCCCCTGGGGTCCCAGTCGCCTCGGCTCTCACCGAGCGAGTCCGCAGAACGCCATGTTCCAGTCCAACCACCCGGTCGCATCTCGCTGCCAGCGCCAGGTTGTGCGTCGCGATCAGCGACGTCAGGCGATGCGTGCGATGCAACCTCTCAAGCAACTCGAACACGGCCCAAGCATTCTGCTCGTCCAGATCTCCGGTCGGTTCATCTGCCAGCAGCACGCGCGGCCCTGTGACGAGCGCCCGGGCTATCGCTACACGCTGCTGTTCCCCGCCCGAAAGTTCTCCCGCACGGTGTTCGGCCCGGTCCTCGAGCCCAACCTCCGCCAGCCATTTGCGCGCTGTTTCCAGCGCGACTGGCTGTGGTTCTCCGCGCACCAGCAACGGCATCGCTACGTTCTCTGCCGCGGTAAAATCCGGCAGCAGTTGATGCCTTTGCCAGAGAAACCCCACGGCTCGATTGCGAAATTCCGCCAGAGCCGCGTCTTTATTCGTTTCAATCGCTTTATGCGCAAAGTATACTGTACCGCTCGTTGGAGTGTCTAGCGCGCCGAGCAAGTGCAGCAACGTACTTTTTCCCGCTCCCGACGGCGCGACGATCGCGACCATCTCTCCTTCGCGCAATTCCAGGTTCGCATCCGTCAGAACTTCCAGTTTTTTATCGCCTGTCCCGAAATTCTTCCGCAGTCCGCGCGATTCCAGCACCACTTCGCCCTCGAAATCTGCTCCGGCCGTGCTGGGCGAATTCATCAGAGGCATACTCCGTCCCGTCGAGGGCTTCGGCAGGGTTTTCGGTCGTATAACGAGCTCGCGGGCATATACATAAGATGCGTAAGATCGGCCAGAAAACACTTCTGCCAATTGTCACTTGTTTGCACTGGCTTGCCCAAGAGTTTTCCCATTTTCTTCCCCAAGCTGCCCCTGGCAGTAGACCGGGAAACTGTTCGAAATTGGAACATTTCTAATTGTCAGTGTTTCAATACTTTACGGTAGGCTTTGCGGCCGGAATACAACTCCGGCTCCGCGGTTGAACCAGCCCCCAAGTATTGTCCTTTCCTAGGAGCAAATCGAGCACCACAACCCACCCGGCCCCCAGTTCCCCAAAGAACCACTCGCCGGCCTTCATTCAAACCGCAGGATTTCCACCGGTAGCAACCTCGCCGCTTCCCTTGCCGGCAACAGTGTCGCCACGATCGCGATGCTCATCGCCGCAATCGCAATCCACAGACCGTCGAAAAAATTGGGGTGAAACGGCACATAGGGCACGGCATACACCTGCGGATCCAGCGGAATCAGTTGATAGGTTCCCGCAATCCAAGCAAACGCATAGCCCGTCACCAACCCGAGCAACGTCCCCGACGCTCCAATTGCCAGTCCCTGAAACAAAAAAATCCGCCGGATCTGTTCCCGCCGTGCTCCCATCGAAAGCAGCACCGCAATGTCGCGCGCTTTGTCCGTCACCGTCATCGAAAGAACCACCAGAATATTCAGTCCGGCCACAAATGTGATCAGCCCGATAAAAATCGCCGTCACCAGCTTTTCCAGCTTCAGCGCACGGAACAACGCCTTGTTCTCCTCCATCCATGTAGCGGCGGAATATCCCTGTCCCACGGCTCGCTCCGCCTCCGGGGCAATCTGAGCCGCAAGCTCGGGCCGCGTCAGCCGGAACTCCAGCACGTTTACGATGTCACCCGCGCCCGCCAGCGACTGCGCCGCCGACAGGGATAGGAAGCACCAGTTCTCGTCGTAATCGTAGAATCCGGATTCGAACACACCCGCCACGCGGAATCGCCTCGTCCGCGGCATCAACCCGAAGGGCGTCAGACGTCCCTGGGGGCTCGTCAGCGTGACGTAATCTCCCGGCCGCAATCTCCACTCGTCGGAAAGTTGCTTGCCGACGATCAAGCCATCAATCCCGTCAGCATCCGTCGAAAAATCCAGGTGCCCTGAAGTCAGCTTCTGCAGTGCCTCATCACTGTTTTTCTCACGTTCGATGTCGATCCCCTTTGTCACCACCCCACGCGCCTGCCCGCCAAACGACAGCAACACCGTTTCGTAAATCGCTGGTGTAACCGAACGCACTCCGGGCATCTGCCGCAGTTTTTCGGATAAGGCCTGATAGTTCGGGATTCCGCCGGACCCCGGTCGGGTCAGGGAAATGTGCGCCGTCACTCCGAGCAGCCGGTCCTGCAAGGTTTCGCGGAAGCCGCTGTTCATCGAGAGCGCGATCACCAGCGTGGCCACGCCGGCCGCCACGCCAATCACCGAAAACAGCGTGATCAATCGCAGAATCGCCGGGCGGTGCGGCGACCTCAGGTAACGCCGCGCCACAAACCATTCGAAGCTCATGGCGCGCGGTATCCTCTACGCCTTCCCGGCTGCCTGCGCCGGTGGCTCATCTTCGTCCTTACCTTCTGGCCGCAGCAGGGGGAACAAAATAACATCGCGGATCGAATGCGAATCCGTCAGAAGCATCGTCAGCCGATCGATGCCGATCCCTTCTCCCGCCGTCGGCGGCATCCCGTGTGCCAGCGCCCGCACGTAGTCCACGTCCAGTTGCTTCGGCACCTCGTCGCCGCCCTGCGCGATTTGCGCCAGGAACCGTCGCTCCTGCTCGGCGGGATCGTTCAATTCCGAAAAGCCGTTTGCAATCTCCATCCCCGCCACGTAAATTTCAAATCGCTCGGTCAGGCTCGGATCCTCTGGCTTCTGCTTGGAGAGCGGCGAAATCTCGGTCGGAAAATCATAAAGAATTGTCGGCTGGATCAGCTTGTCCTCCGCGATTGCTTCGAACAGCAGCCCCGTCCACTCGCCGTCCGCCAGCTTCCCTTTCGCCGCGGCATACTCCGCGTGATTCGCCTTCGCCCAAACGTTGTAGCGCTCCGTCGCCCGCTGCGCGCCGCCCGGTGCGGCAAGCTCTTCGAGCGTCGGCGCCGCGCCGGCTCCCGACGGCCAATACTTCACAATCGCCTCGCGCATCGTCAGTCGCTGCATCTTGCTGAAATCCAGCTCCACCGCGCCGTATTTCACCGTCGTCGAACCCGTGATGGCCTTGGCCGTCTCGGCGAAAAGCTGCTCGTTCAGGTCCATTAAGTCCCGGTAGTTGCTGTACGCCTCATAAAACTCCAGCATCGTGAATTCCGGATTATGCTGCGTGGAAATTCCTTCGTTCCGGAAATTCCGGTTGATCTCATATACCCGGTCAAACCCGCCCACCGTCAGCCGCTTCAGATAAAGCTCCGGCGCAATCCTTAAATAAAGGTCAATGTCCAGCGTGTTGTGATGGGTCACAAACGGCCGCGCCGCCGCTCCTCCCGCAATTGGGTGCATCATCGGCGTTTCCACCTCGATGTACCCGCGCCCATCGAAAAACTTCCTCAACTCGCGCACAATCCGCGCTCGTGTCTCAAAAATCTCCCGCGATCTTTCCGTCGCAATCAGATCCAGATAGCGCATCCGGTATCGCAGTTCGATGTCCGCCAGCCCGTGCCACTTCTCCGGCAGCGGCAGCAGCGCCTTCGACAAAAAGAATAGTTCTTCCACCCACACGGAAAGTTCGCCGGTCTTCGTGCGGAACATGTGTCCGCGCACACCGATGTGATCTCCCAAGTCCAGCAATTGAAAAAGCTGAAAGCCGCGTTCTCCCACCACGTCTTTCTTCACGTAAATCTGAATTCGCTTCCCACCGCCCTGTAAATGGGCAAACCCCGCCTTCCCCATCAACCGGTAGGAAACGATCCGCCCCGCCACGCGCACTTCCTTCTTCACCGCTTCCAATTCCGGGGCCTGCGCCGACGTGTACTCCCGGACCAGGTCCGGTGCCGTATGGCTCCAGCGAAATTCTCGCGGAAATGCTTCAAATCCAAGAGCTTGTATCTGCTCCAGTTTCTTCTGACGCTGTTCAAACTGGTCCCGCGGCTCGAATTGCAAGTTGAAGTTCCCTTTCAAGTGGCTGCACGAGGAGTATAAAGGCGGCTGCCGGGCCACGGCAAGGAACGCTCGCATCCCATTCAAACGCCCCATTCCCGTTTTGGTACACGAAATAATATATTATCGATTCTTAAAACTTTTGCTATACTCCCAAAACTCTTCAACTCGTCCCGCGGAGGTCTAAAGTGCGGATCAGTTTTTCTCCTCTTCGTGCCGGTTCTGTGTCTAAAGACTGGAGATCCCCGCTCTCCGCAGAAAAATCCAGAACATACTTGGACACGCTGCGTGGTCTTGAAACGTCGTACGCCATGTTCAGCGTCAATCTGGATGAAGCCCTCGGCCTTCGTCGTCATGGGCGGTTCGGAAAAGCCCATCAGACTCTTTCGGTTACTCCAGCTCTTTGCAAGAGACTCGCCGATCCTCTCGTCACTCTTCTTCGCGCCATGCTTGCTCATGCCAAACACTTTCGCGTTATTCCTAATCTCACTCCGCTCGATCCCGAGAATTTTCAACAGGCCAAGAGCCGCCGAGCCGCCAGTTTCAATGGAATCTGCAGCCGCATTTTTCTCAGCCAGCGTTCACAATTTCTTCATAAAATCTCGACCCTCCTGGAACTGGTCGAGAATCTCAACGAATCCTTCTCTAACGCCACGGAAGAGTTGAACGACCCCTCCGCCTTGCAACCGGAACGCGAATGGGACCTGCTCGATGCCTCCCACTACGACCTCAATACCTGCCTCCGCGAATCCATTGTCCTTCTCAAGTGCTTCCTCCTGGCCCTCCCGGAGGAGCAATTGTTGGACTTCAACGCCGCCCTCAGGGGCGCTCCCATGCGTTCTCCTTCCACGCTGCTCGCCCCCAAGCGGCATCTTGCCCATAGACGGATGACCCTGCTCAAGGGACAATAACCCTTGACCCTTGGGGACGTCTTTTTGGCCCCCATGCAACCTATAGACCGCATTTACCTTCTATAGCTGCATATGTGCGCCTCGTCCGTCATCCCAGGGACAACTTTAGGAGCGACTCGGCGCATCCGTAGTATCAGTGGCGCCGCAACTGGACAGTTGGCCCGTCAAAGACCAGCACAACCGGTAGCGATGACCGAAGCAGAGGCTATCCGTCTGGCCCAGGCGGGAAATGCTGTTGCTTTTGAATTCCTGTACCAGCTCCATGGCCGCAGGGTTTATGCCCTATGCCTGAGGATGGTCGGGAATCCCGCCGATGCGGAAGACCTGATGCAGGAGGCTTTCCTTCAGCTTTTCCGCAAGATTGGCACGTTTCGCGGCGAATCGGCCTTTTCCACCTGGTTGCATCGCATGACCGTCAACGTCGTTCTCATGCGTTTGCGAAAGAAATCGCTCCCCACCGATTCGCTGGAAGAGACCCTGGAACCCGACGCCGAAAACAGCGGCCCCAAGCGGGATGTCGGCGCCCCCGATTTGCGGTTATCCGGAGCCGTCGATCGCGTCAACCTGGAGCGCTCCATCGAGAAGCTTCCTCCGGGTTACCGGACCGTGTTCGTCCTTCACGACGTGCAGGGCTACGAGCACAACGAGATCGCGGACATCATGGGATGCTCCGTGGGGAATTCGAAGTCGCAGTTGCATAAAGCGCGCACCCGTCTTCGCGAACTGCTCCAGGAAGAAATTCGTCAGCAGGCCCGCGAGGAACGCAAGGCCGCAAAAACTCCGTCAGGTTCCTTGGATTAGGCTAGAATGAAGAAAACACTTCAGTCACCCGGTGCAGAGAATTCGTGGAATAGGTTTCCAGGGACAGCCACCCAGTGCCTTTCCCTCGGGAGTTCCTTGTATGCACTGTAAAGAATTGGAATCCGTTCTCGAAACCCGGGGACTCGGGCAGCTTCCCCAGGACGCTCGGCTTCACCTCGCTACCTGTGGCGCTTGCCAGGGATTCGTCGCCGATCTCAACGCCATCGTATCTGCGGCCAAATCTTTGCCTGCCGAGGTCGCGCCGCCGGATCGCATCTGGATTTCTTTGCGTGCTCAGCTCGAAGCCGAAGGTCTCATCAAAGAGCCTGTCGGAGTCTCGGATCATTCTTCTTGGTGGGAATCCTTCGGGGCGTGGTTGAAGCCTCGCACGTTTGCCACTGCCACCGCTGCTGTGCTCGTGCTGGCGGTCGTCGCTTTCCTAGCGCGCGGTCCACAAACTCCTCGTCCGGGCGTCGCGAAGAATCAACCCGTTACCGAAGACCCGCGCCCCGTGCAGCCTCCAATCACGGCGCCCGTATCTCCCTCTCCGACAATTTCTAAGGGACCAACTCCTTCCAAAGCGAGAGAACTTGCTCCTTCGCCATCCGAGTCCGCCTCTTTCACACTCAATCAAGCGGAGCTCGACGTGCCCAATATGCAACTCGCCGGCAATTCCCAGGTGGATCTGGCCCTCCGCCAGAACTTGCGCACGCTCAATGCCTTCATTGCCGAGTGTGAACAGCATCTCAAGCAGAATCCTCAGGATGAACTGGCGCGCGAATACCTTAATACCGCCTATCAGCAGAAAGCCGATTTACTCGCCGCGATGATGGAAAGCGGCAGGGGTGAAAACTAAAATGCACCGTACGATCAAACATCGCCAATCGTTTAGTGTCTGGAGCTTCGGACTTCTTCTCTTCGCAGCCTCCACCGCCATTGCCGCTTCCCCTGAGCATCAGGAGCGCCATTTCTCCGTCAAGGGCCACCCGGTCGTGGTCCTGCAGAACATCGTCAACGGCCGCATCGAGGTCAAGTCCTCGAAAAATCCGGAAGTCGTCGTCTCCAGCACCTCCATCGCCGACAAAGTGGCGATTGACATCGAGCAAGTCGGCGATCGCATTGACATCAGTGCCTCGTCTCTCAGTTCTTCTCCGCTGCCACATGAAGTCGAAGCCAATTTTCAACTCACCGTTCCCGAACAGACCGAATTGCAGCTCAAGACTCAGACCGGCCTGATTTACGTGGAGCAGGTCACCGGCGACATGAAGCTCGAAAGCGTTGCAGGCGACGTTCACCTGAAGGAAGTTTCCGGCTACATCATTGTCAAGACCACCGGCGGTTCGCTTGTCTGCACGCTCTGCTCTGGCAAGCTTGAGTTCACGTCCATCAGCGGCGGCGCCCAGGTTCTTCAGCCATCACTCACCAACGTGAACCTGATGACCACCTCCGGCAACATTCTTTATGACGGCGATTTCATCCGCACCGGCATCTACACCATGCGCAGCGGCAAGGGCCTCGTCGAGGTGCGCTTCTCCGGCAACGACTCTTTCGACCTGAATGCCCGGACCAATCTCGGCGTCGTGGACAATCAGGCCGCAGCTTTCCTGAAGCCCGACACTCACGCGAGCCGCCATTCCGCCGCGCGTTACGCCCACAGCCTGTTCGGCACGGTCGGCCAGGGACTCGCCAAAGTCGAACTCTCCTCCTACAGCGGCACCATCCGCATCCTCAAACGCAACTAACTCCGCGTAGCGGCCACCTTCCGGTGGCCCCGCTTTTCTTCTCCTATTTTGGAGTGCGGCCTGCCCTGAGCTCGCCGAAGGGTGGCTCTGCAACCGCTTTTGTGCAGAAAACTCCTAGACAAAACTTTTCGCCCAGTCTCTTCCACAGTGTCGCTTTCACCAATTCCAATATCTTCGACTTTAGCTTCGCGCGGCGCGGCTGTATTCTCTATTTAGCGTTATGAACTCAATTCCACGCGTCCCTCTTCCGCGCATTCCCATCGTCTGCCTCGCCGGATTCATGGGCTCCGGCAAAAGCACCGTAGGCGCGCGTCTCGCTCAGCATCTCGGCTGGCGCTTCGTTGATCTCGACGAACGCATCGAAGCCGCCTCCGGCATAACCATCCCACAATTTTTCGAACGCCACGGCGAACCCGCCTTCCGCCAGCTCGAAGCCGATGAACTCCGCGCCGCCCTCGGCCGCGCCGTCGAACAGAAAGAGCCAACCATTCTCGCTCTCGGTGGCGGCACTTACGCGCAGCCCGGCGCTCCCGAATTCCTCCGCAACGCCGGCGTCCCGGTGATCTGGCTCGATGCCCGCATCGAGGTTCTTCTTTCCCGCTGCATGACCATGACCGGCCGCCCGTTGTTCCGCGACGAGGCCAGCTTTCGCGCGCTTCACACGCAGCGCATCGTTTCTTACCAGCTCGCCGATTTTCGCGTGGACAGTTCCGGCGACGCCGCCGCCGTCGTCGCTGAAATTCTTCGCCGGGGCATTGCCGGCGTCCCGGCCGCCGATCTCGAAGCGCATCTCGAACTCGAAAAGCCGAAACCCTGAGGGGGTTCCATGAGAAGTGATTCTCTCCGTCGAACTTCGTTCAGTGCTTTAGCCGCTTTGCTGGCCCTCGCCGTCGCGCTCGGCCTCTCCGCCTACGCCGCCGACAAAAAAGCTGCGCCCGGCTCGGTCTTCGTCGCCGACAAGGGGAAATTCAACATTCTTCTCGATGGCACATCCATCGGCCGCGAGGAATTCGAAATCGAACCCTCCGGCGCCAGCTGGATCGCAAAGGGTTCCACTTCGATGAAGACACCCGACGGGAAATCCTCCAAGGTCACCGGAACGCTGACCCTTCAGCCTGACGGCGCCCCGCTGAGCTACGACTGGTCCGCACAAACCGACAAGTCCAACTCCGCGCATATCCTCTTCGTCAACGGCGTGGCCAAAACCACCTTGCAGATGCAGGGCGCCGCTCCGTACCAGCAGGACAACTCCTTCGGCTCGTCGCTCATTGCCGTTCTGGACAACAACCTCTATCACCAGTTCGAACTGCTCGCCCGCATCTACGATTGGAACAAGAAAGGCGCGCAAACCTTCCCGGTCCTCATCCCCCAGGAATTAACTCCGGGCACCATCTCTGTCGAATTCACGGGCCCGGCCACCGCCGGCGGAAAATCCTACGAATCCCTGAAAGCCACCACCTCCGACCTCGAAATCCATCTCTATCTCGATTCCGCCCACAAACTCATCCGTCTCGAAGTCCCCTCCGCCAAAGTAGCCGTCGTCCGCGAATAACACCGCCTAGGCTCCCCGTTGCTGTTCCAACAATCGGAAGTAATCCATTTACCCGACTAGCATTGCGGGCGTTAGGTCCATTGGCCGGGAACCCTCTTCCTGGAAAGTGGTCAGCAAACGCTCCCGCGACTTGATGGGGTTGATCTGCATTTGGCTAGGCCAGCTTCTTTGATCAAGTGGTTAATGCGAACGACTGCGTAGTCGATCCATGCGATTTCGTGGGTAACGAATAGGGTGCTCAATCAGGGCGTCGCGGTCGCTCGTGTGTACACTGGAAATGAGAGATTCGGGAGACCCCTTGTGCGAACGCCAGACCTTATTTCCAGACTGGTTGTCGTGATGGCACTGATTTCGGTGGCGTGGACGGTTCGGGCCCAGGGTTCTTCTCCTGTGCCAGCAAACAGTGGACAAGCGAAGACTTCAGCTGACATGCCACAGCTCGAAGACGTGGAGCAGCGTCTCGGTCCATTCTCCTTAAAAGACGAGAACTTCACCGTCGTGCTGCACGAAAAACGGCTGCCAGGAGCGCCAGATCCGCTTTTTTCGCAGACGTTGGGGACTCTGGAGGTCCTCGACGGAAAGGGCGTCGTTCACTATCAGAGAATATTCAAGTTTGCAGTGGAAGGAGAAAGGTTCGAACGATCGTTGACCGCTTCCGTGCGGCTACTGTCCGGGAAATACTTCACGGGGCTGCTGATCAGCTACCGCTTGCGGCTGGCTAGCGGAGAGAATGCGGAGGCGTGGCAAGTGTTCGGGTATCAGGATGGCAGGTATAAGGCTCAGGATGCGAGGTTCAGGATCTTTGACAAGCCGCTGAGGGGCGAATACGGCGCAAACACCTCCACTGAGATGCGGCTCGTCACGCCAAATGGCGTGGTCACCAAGCCCATCGTCCCCGAGGGCGAAATTTTTGAGTTCCGCGTGTGGACCGGGAATTTTTATTTGCTTTTGCCGGTGGGTGTGGACTTTGCCAACGGCAAATTGAGGCGCGGAATGCGGTGCGCGGGAACGGGAGGCGCAAAACCGGGCATGCACGAGATCGGATGCGACATGCGCGTGGAAGCGGAGCGCAAACCGCCGGAGGCGGAGACGACTTTTCTGCGATTGCTTAACGGCTTCGAGCCCGACCAGGGAGAACCGCTGCATGTGGTGCTGGACAAGAATTCCAAAGTCGAGATCCTGAAGGCCAACGCGTTCGTTGACTGGGGTCTGAGCGGAGACCTGATGCAGGTCGCGTTGCACGATTTGTGGCTGCAAGTGCAGATCGATGGTGACGATCAAAAGAGAGGCTGGATTCATACGAACGAAGACTTTGCGGCCGTCGGATTGCCTGCGCGGAGGGCCGCGCCATGAGAATCTGGCTTTTCGTTGTGATGAGCTTGCTGGCCGTTCTAGCGATGGCTGTTGGCTGGAGAATGAGCCAAACGCGCGCTTCTTGGCAAACGAACCAGCCGCGCGCCACGCAGGAAAAGCTCCCTGGACAGAGTGCGGAGCAGCCCGCAAACGTTCAGCAACAAAGTCCGTCACAGCCCCCTGCCCAGGACACCGGAGCACCTTCCGGTGCGACAGAAGGAAAGGAAACCGAGCGACATGTTGGACCTTTCTCGATTTCGGGGAGCGACTACACTGTCGTGCTGCACAACAAGAAGCGGCAGCCAGGATCAACCGAGGAAAGCGGTGAGACGGTTGTAGCAATGGAGATTCGAGATGCTGCGGGGGCCATCGAATATCAGAGAAAATTTCCGTACCAGGGGGCAAACGATACTTTCTCAGATGCTTGGTTCGTTGACGTGCGCATTTTGGCGGGGACGAACGGTACAGGACTCCTAGTGAGCTACAGCTATGACACCGAGCCTTCGGCGCCGCAAGCAGAATATGACGGCTGGTGGCAGGTTTTTGGAATCGCGGACGGGAAACTGAAACCTTTTAGCGCGCCCATTTCCATTATGGGCCAGGTCGTGGGATGGGACGACGCCGGGAAATCCAACATTTACAAGTCCGCTGGGCCACTGGGTCCGCGGGGTGACACGTTGCAATTCAAAATATGGACCGGCCACTTTCGGATGATTTATCCGGTTCGCGTGGATTGGGCCGAGGGTAAAATGACGCCTGCTCAACCGTGCGACGAGCAGGCGGCAAAGAACATCTCAGGCGAGCTTCCGTCTTGCCAGTACAAGGTGCTGCCGGAGGACGATAGGCAAATCGGTAACACGACATTTGTCACGCTCTGCACCCGTCCCGGCGAAAAGTGCGAGAATTCGGAAAAAGTTGTGGTGAAAACGAATTCCAAAGTGGAACTCCTGGTCGCTCAGGTCAAAGCACGGTGGAACGAAGGCGTGGCGACGGGCCCCTCCGGAAAATCCGCGAAGCTAATGGATGCCATGGACGACGCCGGTGGCATCGGATGGGCTCAAAACGAAGAACTATGGCTAAAAGCACGTATCGACGGTAAGGAGGGCTGGATGCACGGCGAAGAAGACTTCAACGCGTTCGGCCTGCCCCACGATCAGTAGCGGTAACGCGCATGCAATAGCCCTAGAGTGCATAGGTCTGGTATGGGAGGGCGGCAGCAGCATACCGAAATTGGCAGTGTCTTGCTCGCACGTAAAACACAAACGGCGTCCCGCTAGCGGGACGCCGTTTGTCCGAGCTGTGATCTTGTTGCTCGAACTTTGCCTTACCGTGCCAGCGGTCGCTGGAACACGGGCATTCCTGGCCTCCGCAGCGGATATCCCTGCGGCTGACCATGGGCTTGCGCGGGGATCAGCCCATTCGAATGGCTTGCATGTCCGATGTGCCCGTGCTGCCCATTGCCATTCGTCGGCGCGGGCTGCGGTAGCCGTGCCGGGTTACCGATAGGGCGGAGAGTGATCGGCGCAGCGTTCACGTGATCGCTGATCGCCTGCAACCTCTTCAAAATGGATTGCCACTGTTCCCAGTCCAACTGCCGCAAAAAGGGACGCAACCCCTGGATGAACGGATCTTCGAGCAGCGCTTCGCCGTCCGACTCCGGTATGAAGAACCGGTTCAGCCCGACGTTCAGCGCTTCGGAAATCTTCTCCAGCGTGCCGAGGCTCGGGGTCATCTGCCCGCTCTCGATGCGCGAGAGGTACGAGCGGCTGACCTTCGACTTCGACTGCAGCTGGCTCTGCGTCATCCCGCGCGACTCCCGCAGTTGGCGAATCCGCTGGCCGATGTTCTCGACCGTTTCCTGATTCGCGAACTTCGGTGAGATCGCTTCGGGAGCCACTTCTTCCTGCGGGGCCTCCTGCGGAATCAGGTATTCCATCCGCTGAGGCAGGGCCCGCACACAACGCCGGCAATTGCCGGTACGCGTGCGGTATTGCACTAGCCCACAGGTCTTGCAGCGAATGACTTCGCGGTCCATCTCCAATGAATTCATCGTTGCCTCTTTATCCATGTGTGCGGACACCGGCACTCCTCGTTTGACTTTTGTTTTTTCCGGCGTGCGGATAGGAAGGAACGTCGGAGCGTTCTCGGGGGAAGGCAGTTACTGGCGCGATGGGAGTGTCACTCGAGCGCGTGATTCTTGTCAATAGTATTTTTCAAAAAAATGTGACGGGAACGCCCGAAATCCTCCCTGTTTACGCCGTGTTTTCGCCTGTCCGCCCGGCCGGGACGCCCGCGTTTCAACAGCCCCTAGTGCTCCCCGCGTCCTCGAACAACTACATCTTGTGCTTTTATTCTTTCCACAGGCCATTTTTCTTTCCAGCACATTGTTTCCTGTTGGCACGCTTGGAGTGCGAAAGCGCAGCTTTCGCTTTTGCGGTCGCACCCGCTGCACGCAAATTCCCGATCGTCCTCATCTGCTACCCCGCGAAGTCATCCTGAGGACACGCGACAAGGTCCGCTGTTTGGACTCCGGTGGTGTTTACAGGAGATGTCCGAAGGACCTCACCTCCACCTTCACCCGGCGCCAATCCGCGGAGCGACTCCGCCCTTCAATCTGCGCTACAATTTCCCTTTCCTCAGGAGCCATCATGCCCACGCGCGAAGACGCCTGGAACATCGTCTGCGAATTCACCCAATCTGAAAGCCTCCGCAAGCACATGCTCGCCGTTGAAACCTGCGTTCGCGCCTACGCCCGCAAGCAGGGTGCCGACGAAAATACTTGGGGCCTCGCCGCGCTTCTCCACGATTTCGACTACGAGCGCTGGCCCAACGCCGACCACACCGCCGACCGCGAGCATCCCGCCGAAGGCGCCAAAATCCTCCGCGAACGTGGCTACTCCGAGGAAATCGTCCGTGCCATCCTCTCCCATGCCGAGTACTCCGGCGTCCCGCGCCAGTCGCCCTTGGAGCACACACTCTTCGCCTGCGACGAACTCGCCGGCTTCCTCGTCGCCTGCACCCTGGTCCGCCCCTCGAAAAGCATCCTCGATCTCGAAGCCAGCTCCGTCAAAAAACGCATGAAAGACAAAGCTTTCGCCCGCGGCGTCTCCCGCGAAGACGTAATCAAAGGTGCCGAAGAACTGGGCGTCCCTCTAGACGACCACATCACCTTCTCTATCGCCGCCCTCCGCGAAAACGCCGACGCCCTTGGCATCCGCGGCACCCTCTAACAAATGTAGCGGCAGGTGGCCCCGCTCTTCTTTTTTTTGGAGTGCGGCGGCTCTGCCACCGCTCTTACCAACTAACCTGCGCAACCTCACCCCACCAACTTCGGCACCGTCAAATACGCCCAGCGCTCCACCAACTGCCGGTGCGCAATCCGCCAAATAACAATTCCCGAAAACTCATATTTCTTCCCCGTCGTGGCTTCCGTCCCCGTCCACCGGTTCTGCACCACCACCTTATCGTCTTCAGCGACCATGTCCAATATTTCCACATGAATGTCCGGAAACTTCTTATACGCCCCGCCGACATACTGAATCGCCCCGGCCGGTCCCGGAGGTGTTCCCGGCGGTACATCGGTTCCATGGTCCACAAACTCTGGCGCGAAATTCACGTTCCCGATCTCCAGGTTTTTGCGGTTCACGAACTGTTCGAAGTGGTTGCGCACAAATTCCCGTATCTCATCGTGTGTCATACCCGTCTTCGGATTTACGGCTCCCATCGGCTCGGTCGTCACCATCAGTCTTTTCCTTTCCATTTTCTACTTTCTAGTCTCTGATCTCTAATTTCCGCCGCTATGCGCCCGCAGCGTGGCTGCGGAAGATATCCTTGTTTTCATTGAGGTATTGATCGAGCGTGATCGGTGCGCGTCCAAGAAAATCTTTGATTGGCGGAGTAACCTCGGCGCCCTTTCCCGCAACGGTGTAATACTGTTGCAGCTCCAGCAGCGCGTTCACTTGCCACTCCGGCATTCCCGCATCAAGCATGCCCTGCCGTTGCGCTGCTTCTGGAATATTCGCAAACTGCACCGTGCGCCCTGCAACGCGCGAAATCTTCGCTGCAATCTCCGCGTACGAAAACGCTTCCGGCCCGTTCAACTCGATGGTCTTTCCCGCAAATGCCACGGGATTCGTCAACGCCTTCGCCACAATCGCGGCAATGTCCCGCACGTCTATCAGGCTTAGCTTCGCCTCTCCCATCGCCGAATAAAACTCTCCCTGTGCCCGAATGCTCGGCGCATTGTACGCGGCAATGTTCTGCATAAAACTGTTCGGCTGGAAAATCGCGTACTGCAATCCCGAAGCCCTCAGCTTGTCCTCAACCTGCCGATGCCAGGCGGGAAACGATTTCGGATAATCCCCCGCCCCGAGCGCGGAGTTGAGTACTACGTAAACCACACCCGCCTGCTGGCAGGCTTCGATCACATTGCCTTCCAATTCCACCAGTTGCGGAATCGGCGAGCACACTAGATAGATCGCGTCGATCCCTTCGAGCGCTTTCACCAAGCTCGCCTTGTCGGCGAAGTCCGCGATCACGGTCGCGACTCCCGCCGGTAGACTGCGCGCATCTTCTGCGCTGCGGTACATCGCCTTCACAGGCTTCGCGGTCTTTAGCACTTCCTCCAATACCTGGCGTCCTACTTGTCCTGATGCCCCGGTAACAAGAATCATGGCGTATCCTTTCCGTGCGGACGGCTCACATGCGCGGCGCCGGTTGAACTCCGACTGCGGCCCCCCAATTGGTTCGAGTCATGGTATAACCGCGATAGGAACCGCGTAAGTACGCACTTTTTTGTAAGTGATCTGGCTTACCAAAGCCCGCTGCAACCGCTTTTCAAGGCGTAAAACGATGAAGGACCATCACGGATGTCCCGTCCAGGCGACGGTTAATCTCATCTCCGGCAAGTGGAAGGTGCAGATTCTCTGGCACCTATCCTTCCACCCGCGGCGCTTCGCCGAAATTCGAAAAAAGCTGAGAACGATCTCAGAAAAAGTGCTCACCGAACAGTTGCGCCAACTCGAAAAGGACGGCCTGGTGCTGCGCCGCGCAACCAATTCTGTCCCTCCACAGGTCACCTACTCGCTTAATTCCCCCGGCGAGGAACTCGTCCCCATGCTGCAAACTCTCTGCGACTGGGGCTGCACTCACCTCCACATGAAGCCCAATCTTCCCCGCCACCCCTAGCGGCCCGCTCTCCCCAATTGCAAATTGTCCCCGCGCTTCACGATGTGTTACTTTCTCGACGACGAACCCGCGCCTTCCGCTCACTTCGCGGAAGAATTTTCGATTAGGCTCTTCTCAATAACAAGGAGACCCTGCATGGAACCTCTGGCCACGCTCTTCACCATCTTCGGCGTAATCTTTCTGCTGGTTGTCCTCGGCGCGGTCCTCGGCTCCTTCTTCACCGTGCAAACCGCTGAAGTCGCCATCGTGCAGCGCCTGGGCAAATTCGCGCGCGTCGCGGGGCCCGGCCTCAACTGGAAAACGCCCTTCATCGAAAATGTCGTCCGCCGTATGAGCATGAAGGTCCTGCAGTTCGATGTGCAGGTGGAGACCAAAACGCAAGACAACGTCTTCGTCCAGATCCCCGTCTCCATCCAATACAAAGTCCTTCCCGAAGGCGTCGAATCTGCGTTCTACAAGCTTTCCGATCCCGTCAAGCAGATCGAGTCCATGGTCTACAACGTCGTCCTCGGCCATGTGCCCAAAATGAAGCTCGATGATACCTTCCTCAACCAGGCCGACATCGCCAAGGACCTGCGCGACTCCCTCGATAGCTCCATGCACGAGTATGGCTACAACATCGTCAAGGTGCTCATCTCCGACATCGTGCCCGACCCGAAGGTAAAAGCTGCGATGAACGACATCAACGCCGCGCAACGCGAGCGAGAAGCCACCGTCTCCCGCGCCGAAACGAACAAGCTCCTCGCCGTCAAACAGGCCGAAGCGGAAGCGGAATCCAAGCGCCTGCAGGGCGAAGGCATCGCTAATCAACGAAGAGCGATCATCGCCGGATTGAAGGATTCCATTGAGGATTTTTCCAAAGCGGTGGCGGGCGCCACGCCACACGACGTCATGCAACTCGTCCTGATCACCCAATATTTCGACACGCTGAAGGACATCGCCGCCAACGATCGAACGAACACTGTTCTGGTCCCGCACTCTCCCAGCACGATCAACGATCTCTTCAACCAGTTCCGCGACACGATGGTCGCCGGCAACGCCCTCTCCTCGCCGCCCGACGGTCCCGGCCCCGTCGCCAGCCGCCTGAAATAATCTCCGCGTTGGCTTGCCGCCACGGCCAAATTTCACTGTGAAGTCGGAAGTGAGCCGGTCGGCAGCTTCAAGCGGAAGCGGTGTTCTCGGCACGAGCCGCGGCTTTGATGAAGCTGGCGGTCAAATCCGGCGCTGTAATCGGCAGCATATGCCCACCCGCCACCAATTCCACGCTCACCATCGGACTCTTCGCTTTCATCGCTTCCCCGTGCACCTGATGGCTCAGCACCTCGTCGCTCGTTCCATACAAGATTCGCACCGGCACTCTGAGTGATCCATACCGCCCAACCATCGCTCCCAAATCAAAATTGACGGCCCTCATGTCGGATGACGTGTTGTAAAAACTCCACGGCCGCAAGCCCAGAATTCCGCCCGCTCGGGTGGGAAAGTCCGCCGGCGCGGCTTCCGGGCTGAAGATGGCATCCAGGATTGCCTTCCCGCCGCGAATCCCGATCGGGGTCGCCACAGTCCACGCGACAAGCCATCGCAAAAAGTTCGACTTGATGTCCAACGCCCGGAACGGCGCCGGCGCATTTTTCTCCACGTGCGTCAGCGGCGCAATCAGCGCCACTCCTTTCACTGTATCTGGAAAATCGAGCGCCACTCCCAGCGCAATTGCGCCTCCCAGTGAGTGCCCGACCAGTAGCGGCCGGTCCAACGCCAACTTGCGGATAAACTCCGCCACCGTTGCTGCCTGCTCCGTGAGCCGCCCCGTCGCTCCGCGCGCCCGCGTCGAATAGCCGGAGCCGGGCCGGTCCATCAGGATCACGCGGAACTCGTCCGTCAACCGCTCGAGCAGCGCATATGTGAAATTGCCCATCTGCCCGCCCAGCCCGTGCAGAATCACAATTGCTGGCCCCGAGCCTTTATCCAGATAATGAATCCGCGCGCCGGCAACCTCAATGAATCGCCCGCGCGGCGGCAAAGCCGCCTCAACGCGCCGCGCGGTGACGGCGGTAAAAATCACCAGCCCGCCCAAACTCACCGTCACAAGCCCGATCGCAACAAGGAGCACGGTCATCATCGCGGACACATCCGCTGCTCACCGATCTCCCTGCTGCACGCCTCGCGTTTCACTGCGAGGTTCCCCGCTTCCCGGCGCGCTCAAACTCCATTGTGCCGTCATCCACGCTCGCAAATCGGAACTCCAGCATATCCAGCGCATAATTCTGATGCAGCCTCCACGGCCGCTTCGACCCCTGCTTCGGAAGCACATCCTTTGCACGCTGGATATACCCGGAACTGAAATCGATCGCCGGCTGCTCGTCAATCGAATCATCCCGCTTCCGCGGAGTGCACCGCGCATACCCGCGCGCATCCATGTGGTTCAGCAGCCGGCACACATACTCCGCCGTCAAATCGGACTTCAGCGTCCACGAAGCGTTCGTGTAACCGAACGACGACGCCAGGTTCGGCACATCGCTGTACATCATTCCCTTGTAACTCATCGCTCGCGCCAGCGTCACCCGCTCTCCGTCCACCCACACTTCCATCCCGCCCATCAATTGCACCTTCAACCCCGTCGCGGTCACGATAATGTCCACTTCCATTTCTTCGCCAGACCGCAGCCGCAATCCCTTCTCGGTAAATGTCTCGATCTCATCGGTCACCACCGACGCCTTTCCCGATCGGATCGCGCGAAACAAATCTTCATCGGGAATGAAGCACAGCCGCTGGTCCCACGGGTTGTAGCGCGGCGTGAAATGTTTCGCCACATCGAAGCCCGGCCCCAGCGATTTCTGCGCCAGCCCCAGCAGCCATTTCTTTATCTTTTCCGGTTTGTGCCGCGACTGGTTAAACAGGTACATCGCTACAAGCACGTTCTTCCAACGCACAATCGCGTAAGCCACCCACGCCGGCACTTTCCCGCGCAGCCAGTTGGCGGCCGCGTCCTCTGACGGCAGCGCCAAGATGTACGACGGCGACCTCTGCACCATCACCACATGCTCCGCCGCCTCCGCCAGCGCCGGCACCAGCGTCACCGACGTTGCCCCGCTCCCAATCACCGCAATCCGCTTGCCCTTGTAGTCCAGCGCTTCCGGCCACTTTTGCGGGTGCACGATTTGCCCGCGAAATCTCTCCATCCCGGGCCAGCCCGGCATGTAGCCCCCGGCGTAATCGTAATAGCCGCTGCACATGTAGAGAAAATTGCACGTGAACCGCGCCTCCGCCCCATCAGTTCTTGCCGCCTCCACCGTCCACTCCGCATCCGTCGACGACCACCGTGCCACCTTCACCTGATGCCCGTACCGAATCTTCCGATCGATCCCATACTCCTGCGCCGTCTCCCGGATATACCGTAAAATCGACGGCCCATCCGCAATCGCTTTCGCCTCTCGCCACGGACGAAACCGGTAGCCCAGCGTGTACATGTCGGAGTCCGAGCGCACTCCCGGATAGCGAAACAGGTCCCATGTTCCCCCGATCGCGTTCCGTCCTTCCAATAGAAGGTAATTTTTTTGGGGGCATTCCGTCTGCAGGTGATACGCCGCGCCAATTCCCGAAAGCCCCGCCCCCACAATCAGCACATCAAAGTGCTCAATCCCTCGTCTATCCCCCGAAACAAGAGGCTCGCCCTCCACTATCGCCGCTCGTTCCGTCATCCGCGCCGCCTCCATCCCAAACTTCTCCTGCCCACCGAACTCTGAACTCAGCCACTCGAAGTTTACTCAGTAGCGCGGAACAATACCACTTCTCCGATTTTCGTGGCACACGCTCTAGGGCTTCTCTCCCAACTGTTTCAATTTCTCTTCCGCGCTTTCCTGAAGTCCCTTGCGGAACGCCTCGTCTCCGCTCTGATCCGTCGCTAGTTTCTGCAGCGCCTTCTTCGCATTTTCACGCGCCGGGTCCTTCTGACCGTCTGCAAGATAGGCATCGGAAAGGCTGTCGTACACGTTCGCCGAATCGGGAAACGCGCCGGCATTCAGCTTCATAATCTCAATCGCACCTTTGTTGTCTCCCGCCTGCAAGTGTTCATAGCCGATCATATTCACCAGCGCTTCATCGAAGAGCTTCGCATGAGGATCCTTCTGCCGCGCCGACGCCAGTTGCTGCGCCGCCTTTTCCGCGCCGCCAGGCGAATCGATCAGTTTCAGTATCGTGGGAGGGTCCCTACGCCGCGCCGCATTTGCCGGCGCGCTCCCTGGCGTCTTCACCAGCGTCTGTGCGTACCAATCGACAATCATGGCCGGCAATTCCTTGTGCGCGGCAAAAATCTCCACTCCATGCCCGCCATTTGGATATTCCACAAATTTGCTTCCGGGATTCGTCGACAGGCTATACAGCCATTCCATCAATTCCACCGCGGCGCCATCGTCGTCAGCGGCGGAAAGCAGCACCGGCATTTTCTCCGACGCGCTCAGAAATGCCCGCCCTTCGCGATCCGCGTTCCCCGAAAGCAGCACTAACGACTTCACCTCCGGGTGCCGTATAGCCAGATGGATCGCCTGATTCACGCCACAGCTCGCGCCTCCCGCGCCAATCACGCGCGCATTCACGCCCGGCTGCGATACCAGGTAGCCATACGCCACGTCCACGTCCCCCGGCCATTTTTCATTCAAAACTTTCTCGCCCTCCGCCGGTGGCAAATCTTTCGGCGCCGTGCCTTCGCTCTCTCCATACCCCCGGTAGTCCAGCGTCAGCACCGAAATTCCCGCCGCCGCCAACTGCGTCGCCAGCCCATCCCAACCCTTGCGCTGCTGATTGCATTGGTGCAGAAGCAACACGCCCGGCCCGGCCTTCCCCGCCGAGAAAAACGTCGCCTTCAACTTCGTCCCATCCGCCGCCGCCAGATCCACCACGCGTGGCCCCGGCGCCTGCTGCGCCGCACAACACACTGCCATCACCAGCAGCGTCAACAGCAACCCGCCCGCCGCCCGCACATTCTTCGTTTTCATGGGAAAACCTCCTCGCCGTAAAGAGTCATACGTCCATCGCCCAATTGGACGCGCCATGGTCCCTTTGGTCTGGGTCCCTGTCGTGGCCAATCTTCAGATTGGCCAATCCAATCGCGGCTCTTCGCTACTCCGCGAACGGCTCATACCGCAGCAACACGCTCCCCGAAGCCAGCGCCCGCGATTCCAGCAGCTTCATCCTCGCCCGCCTCAACGCACGCCCAAACAACTGCTTCCCGCTCCCCAGCACTACCGGCACAAGGCATAGCCTGTACTCGTCAAACAATCCCTGTCCCAAAAGCGTCGCACTCAAGTCGCCGCTCCCAAACACAAAGATATTTTTCTCGCCTGCGCGCTTCAGTTCTTCCACTTCTTTCTTTACATCGCCTTTCAGCAGTTTGGTGTTCTGCCAATCCGCCCGCTCGAGCGTCCGCGAAAACACCGCCTTCGGCAAGCTGTTCATGTAGCCGGCCACCTCGCCCTGCGCCGTCTTCCAATACGCCGCCATCCCCTCATACGTCACCCGCCCAAACAAAAGCATATCCGCCGCGCGCAGCTGCTCGATCGACATCCGCTCCAACTCCTCGCCCCACGCATACTGGTGCCAATCCAAAGCCCAGTTCTCCGCTCCATCAAAGAATCCATCCAGGGTCATCAAGTTCCACATCACCAATTTGCTCATCGCAAAGTTCCCCGTTCTCCCTGTCTCCACCCGGCATCATCGTGCAGCCCGCGATATCCAAGCCGATATTCTATTGCGGCCGTTTTCGTTTCACCAGCCATCTCCCCGCCCACAACGCATGGAAGAGGGCGGGTGTATAATCCTCCCCGTTTCCGAAACAAGCAACGAGGGCCAGGCTGGAATCGCACGGCACAATCGGGGGTGCAGCTTATGCGAAGAATTTCTTTCCGCGGCGTGCTTCTGTTCGTTCTGATCGCTCTTGCCGGCTTCGCGCTCGCACCAGCGCAAACCCAGACCAACGCCAAATCCCCACAGCACTTTCTCGTTCTTCTGAATCGCCCTGCCAACGCTCCACAACTGAGCAAAGAGGCGGGTGCAAAACTCCAGGAAGAGCACATGGCCAATATTCGGAAGCTGGTTGCCGAACACAAACTTCTGATTGCCGGACCATTCATGGACGACACCACGCTCCGCGGCATTTTTGTCTTGCAAGCCGAAACCGTGGCGCAGGCGCAAGTGTGGGCGGATAGCGATCCGGCGGTCAAGGCGGGCCGACTCTCCGCCGAATTGCACGGCCCGTGGCTGATCGACCCGGGCGCCATTCACGCTCCAGCCGAGCCGCCCGGGATGGAGCAGTATACGCTTGTGCTGATGAAGCGCGGTGACCACTGGAACCCCAGCGCCCCGGAGTTTAACGAAGTGCTTAAGCAGCATCACGCTTTTGTGCAACAGATGACTGCAGAGGGAAACATCGCCATTGCTGGCCCGTTCCCGCTCAGCGATCCGGGCGAACTGCTCGGAGCCATGATTTTCCGCGTGGCGGAAGCGCAAACCGCCAAGCTGACCGAGGAAGATCCGGCCGTCAAAGCCGGCTTTCTCAAACCCGAACTCCATCCCTGGGCCACTGGCAAAGGCGTGCTTGCCTCAGGCCAGCCGCTCGAATAGCCATTGAGCACCAAACCACCCCCACCTTCCCGTCCCGAAAAGTCGCCGAAAATGCCGGAACCAGAGCACTATTCGTCGTCGGAGTTGGTGCTGGAGCCGCCGAGGCCTGCGCGCGTCAGGAAGCGGCGGAGGGCGGGTTCGCCGGCGGCGCCGCGTTGCGTACCGGCGATGGTGCCGTCACGGTCGATCAGCACGTAGATGGGATACACATTGGCCTGGTACATCGCGGCGAGGTTGGTGTCTTCCATCATTACGATGGGAACAGAGCGCGGGTGGGACTCCAGATATCGCTTCACGGTTTTCCTGGACTCGCCCACATCAATCGCCAGCACGATGAGGCCTTTGCCGGCGAACTCCTTGGCGATCTGGTCCACATACGGCGCTTCATGGTCGCAGAATCCGCACCAGGTGGCCCAGAACTCGAACAGGACCACTTTGCCTTTGATGGATTCGTTGGTGAACTTTTCGCCGCCGGTGGTGGTGGCGTGGAAGCGCGGTGCAGGCTCCCGGGCCGTGTTTGCGGCGAGTAGGCTGGAAGCGAGAACGAGCGTGGTGACGAGCAGCGGCACGCTCGAGGCCAGGGTTCGGGTGGGCATGCCGGGAATGTATCACAAATTGAGTCCGATTTGGTTACGTAGCAGCACGGGCACTCGAGGGACGTTGTAGTGGCCGATCTTAAGATCGGCCACTACAGAAACAATCAGTTCACTAGAGGTAAGGGGGCGGTCGCAGCGAACGAAACGGGAGGGAGCAGAGAGGGCCGGCTTCGAAGCCAGCGCTAAATGGCAGAATGCAGAGGAAAGCGCCCGGCGACAAATGACGCTCGGGCGCTTCAGGACAGGTGGGGATTTTCGTTTACCGGGTGTTTTACGCGGACTTCGCGCGTTTTTGCGCGGCCTGGGCCATTTGGGCGTGGATAGCCTTCATTCGCTCGCGGGCTTCGGCGACGCGCTTGCGGCCGTCTGGTGTGGCGTCGATCAACTTCTCGAAGTGGACGGCGAATTGCGATCCAATCGCTGCGCGGATTTCGCCGAGGAGCGGCTCGATCTTGGAGAAGACGCCGATGTGCTCGCCGTTGCTGTCGGAGAAAAGTTCGAGGCTGATGGCGCCGTTTTTGACGAGCGCGGCGGCCATCTCCCAATAGCTGATGACCATGCGCAGATAAGCGCTATTTTCACCAAACATCGCGGCGTTGAAGTCCGCAAACGATTGAGGATTGAAGTCGCGGAAATACCAGTCGCGCGCCTTGCGCATCTTCTCTTCGCGGCGCAGATCGTAAAGCTTGAGAATGAGTCCTGCTTCTTCTTGTTTCGACATGAGAGAAAGCTCCTTTTTGTTTTTTTGAGACTCCCGGGGCGCCGGCCGCACGCGGTCCGCCGCCACCGGGTTGATTTGGGAAAACGGGTTGTTGGATCCACGAGAGCCGGCTTGAAAGCCAGCGCTACATGGAAGAAGGAAGAGAAAGGTTAGTGGTTTTCGCCGTGGCAGCAGCCGGCATCGGCCTTGGCTGTGGCGGCGCGTCTGGCGTCCGCAGATTCTCTAGCTGTCGGCGCTGGATATTTGTCGTGGTGGCGGACCCAGGCCATGGCATGGGGCTTCATGTTGTTTTCGTCGCGGCCCTTGGGCGCGCGATCGAGAAAGAAATAAACGCCGAGGAGTTCCTCGAGACCGCGGCCGAACGTGGAGTAGGTGTGGTAGACACTGCCCGAAGCGTCGTTGGCAAAGACGCTGAATCCGGGCGCTTCTTCCGCAGGAAATCCCACCGTGCCGTAGTTGTAGATTTTCCCGGAGGCGAGTTCTTCCCTGGTGAAGGAGACGCGGAAGTCCTGATTGAACGTGCTGCCGGAGGAAGAGGCCCACGGGAAGCGCCAACCCATCCGTGTTTTGAATGCTTCGATTTTTGGCAGCGGCGCGCGAGAGATCGCGCTAAACGTCACGTCGCGCTGGAGAAGATGCGGAAGCACGCCGTCGATGCCGTCGCCGACCATCGAGCAACTCGGACAGCCCTCCGGCCACTCGGGGCCAAACATGAAGTGATACACAGCGAGCTGCGAGCGGCCGTCGAAGAGATCCGCGAGGGATTTCTTTCCAGCGGGCGTATCGAAGAGATACTTCTTTTCGACGCGCACCCACGGCAACGCCTGGCGCTCGACGGCAAGGGCGTCGCGCAAGTGGGTCAGCTCCTTTTCTTTCTTGAGCAGCGCCTTGCGCGCCGCCAGCCATTCGGCGGGCGTGGCGATGCGGGGGCGTTCGAGCGTAGTAGTGGTCATGACTGCTTCTCCTTTGTTTTTGAATCGGGACTGCTTTTCCGGAAACCGGGGATGCGGCGAAGTTTGGCGAGCACAAGCGCGACCGCTCCGCCGCTGGAAGTGAAGCCAACCGCGAAGGTTGCGGCATTGGCGATGCAAACAGGGCACATGGCTTTTTCCTCCTTCGCGCCGCGGCTTAGTGCTTGCGGCCCGCTTCGGCGCGACGAACTACGCGTTCGTGGATGTATTTCCAGCCGTCCTGAACTTTGCGGTCGGCTTCGACGAGCAGGCCAAACGCCGAGTGGTGGAATTTGATCAGCGTGCCGCCCGACACTTCGCTCAAGCGGTACTGCACGTTGGACACGACCGGGTGCGACATGAAGAGCGGACCGCAGATTTCGAGCAGCGTTGGCCGCTTGATGGCCTGCACCGTACCCCAGTAGTGGCCGTTGCCGTCGCCGAGATCGCGGAACCAGCGGCCGCCCGGCCACGGCTCGAGATTCATCGGCATGGGTTTCGCGTCGCCCACTTCGTTATAGGGCCCAAGTTGCTCGAGGAGTGCGTGAAATGTGGCGTCGAGCGACGCGCGCACGTGAATTTCCTGCGTGATGTTCAGGGTCAAACTATCCATGCTTGGTGCGGGTGAGCTCATGTTTTTCTCCTTTGATGGTATTGATTTGGAAATTCTATTTGGGCTTCTCGCTGGCCTCAGCGCGCTCTTTCACGCGAGCCAGTTGATGCCGCCAGTATTGCTCGAACCTGCTGGTCCATTCATGAAGCGGCCGGATCGCTTCGGCGTTTGTTCGGTAAAACATCTGGCGGCCATCGCGGCGGACGTCGACCAGGCCAACTTCGAGCAGCACGCGGAGGTGCTTGGAGACGGAAGGTTGCGGCAGATTGAGGCCGGCGACGATGTCGTTGACCGCGCGCTCCTCAGATACGAGGAAGCTAAGAATGTCGCGGCGGCGCGGTTCAGCAACGGCGTTGAAGGCGTCGGAGGTGGTGGAGGCGCGAGGCATGAGAGAATTATATTCCGATATGGGAATATGTCAAGTACTTATTTTTGCCTATACGGCCGGCATGCGGTAACCCGACACCAGCATGCGGCACAAATACGCGAGGACTGATAAAATGGATAGATATGTTGAACCAGATTGCGGGATTTGATGCCAACGCACTGCGGCATCCGCGGAAAAAAACGTATGGCGTGAGGGTGGGAAACATCACTGTCGGCGGAGGCGCGCCGATTGTGGTGCAGTCCATGACCAATACCGACACGGCTGACGTGGAGACGACGCTCGAGCAGACGCTGGAGCTGGCCGAAGCGGGCAGCGAAATTGTACGTTGGACGGTAAACGTGCCGGAAGCGGCTGCGGCCGTGCCGGTGATCAAGAAGCGTCTGCTGGACGCTGGCTGCAACGTGCCGATCATCGGCGATTTTCACTACAACGGCCACGTGCTGCTGACGAAGTATCCAGACTGCGCGGCTGCGCTGGACAAATACAGGATTAATCCGGGTAACGTGGGCGCGGGGCAGAGACGCGACGAACAGTTTTCGACGATTTGCAAAGTGGCCGTGGACCACGGCAAGCCGGTGCGCATCGGCGTAAACGGCGGCTCGCTGAATCAAGAGCTGGTGATGCGCAAGATGCAGGAAAACACCGACCAAAATTTAGGGAAAGAAAGCGAAGAGATCATCAACGATTGCATGGTGCTTTCGTCGCTGCAATCGACGGAACTGGCGCTGGAGAGCGGCTTGCGGCACGACCAGATTATTATTTCGTGCAAGACTTCGCGGCCGCGCGATTTGATTACTGTTTATCGCGATTTGTCGTCGAAGACGCAGCAACCGCTGCACCTGGGATTGACCGAAGCAGGCATGGGGATGAAGGGGCTGGTGTGGTCTTCGGCTTCGTTGGGAGTGCTGCTGGCGGATGGGATTGGCGACACGATCCGCATTTCCCTTACGCCGAAGCCGGGCGGCGACCGGCGCGAGGAAGTGTATGCCTGCTGCGAACTGCTGCAGGCACTGGGGCTGCGTTCGTTTTCGCCAAGCGTGACCGCTTGCCCGGGTTGCGGGCGGACGACGAGCACGACGTTTCAGGAACTGGCTGAACGCACGCAGGATTATATTCGCGAGATGATGCCAACGTGGAAGACGCAGTACGACGGCGTGGAAACGATGACGCTGGCGGTGATGGGCTGCATCGTGAACGGTCCGGGCGAATCGAAGGCCGCGAATATCGGCATCAGCCTGCCGGGAACCGGCGAAGCGCCGCGCTGCCCGGTCTACATCGACGGACAGAAGGCGATGACGCTCGAAGGCACCTACGACGAGCTGGCGGTTCTGTTCAAAAAGCTGCTCGACGATTACGTAAGCACCAAATATCCGCGCAAGGCCGCGGAAGCAATCAGCCGCTGAACTTCCGTGGTTTGCGACTCAATCGATAAATCAAAGAGTTTCTCGAGGGGCTAAAGCCCATCCATTGGCTCTGCTCATGCCGGAGCTGAAGCTCCGACCCCCTAAAGAAAATGCTAGAATTCACAATTCGTCGGTGAAGGTAGCAAAAGGGAAACCAATTGAAGATCTCAAGAGAAGATGTATTGAGGGTGGCGGAGTTGGCCTACCTGGATTTAACGGAGGCGGAGCTGGAGACGTACCGCGTGCAGATTGACGAGATTCTGGAATATATCGGGAAGTTGAACGAGCTGGATACCGCAAACGTGGAGCCGATGGCACAGGTGTTGGCGGACGATCAGACGGCGGACGCGACGCTGCGCGAAGACATCGTTGTTCCCTGCGCTGTGGCGGGAGACATTTTGAAGCAGGCGCCGGACCCGGAGCCGCCGTATTTCCGCGTGCCTAAGGTGATTGAGCGATGAGCGCCGCCTGGACCATTTCAAGTGTGCGCGAAGCAATTGCGGCGAACAAGATTTCGGCGCGGGAGTTGGCGGTGGAGCACTTCAGGAGGATTGCTGCGCGCAATGGGGAGTTGAATGCGTACCTGACGCTGAGCGAAGAGCGGGCCTACGCGCAGGCGGACAAAATTGATGCGGCGGTGGCGGCGGGCAAGCAGCTGCCGGCGCTGGCGGGCGTGCCGATTGCGGTGAAGGATGTGATCAGCACGCGCGGCGTGCGGACGACGTGCGGCTCGAAGATTCTGAACAACTACGTTCCGCCTTATGACGCGACGGCGGTTACCCGCCTGGAAGCGGCGGGCGCGGTGATTCTGGGCAAGACCAATTGCGATGAGTTCGCGATGGGCAGCTCGAATGAGAATTCAGCATACGGGCCGGTGCAGAATCCGGCGGCGGCGGGAACCGTGCCGGGGGGATCGAGCGGCGGATCGGCGGCGGCGGTGGCGGCGGACTTGGCGGTGGCTTCGTTGGGCACGGATACCGGCGGATCGATTCGGCAGCCGGGGGCGTTTTGCGGGATACCCGCGATGATGGGGAGTTACGGCCGCGTGTCGCGTTACGGGCTGATCGCGTTTGCGTCTTCGCTCGACCGCATCGGGCCGCTTGCGCGAAATGTGGCGGACGTGGCGGCAGTGCTGAAGGTGATGGCCGGGCGCGACGCGAACGATTCGACTTCCACGACAGCGCCGGTGGAGGACTACTCCGCGGAATTAAAGAAGCCGGTGAAGGGGATGAAGATCGGCGTCCCGAAGGAATATTTCGGTGAGGGGATGGACTCGGGCGTACGCGGAAAAATCACGGCTGGGATAGAGCTATTGCGCAAGCTGGGCTGCCGGGTGATGGATATCCAGATGCCGCACACCGACTACGCGATCGCAACCTACTACATAATCGCCACGGCAGAGGCCAGCTCTAACCTGGCGCGTTATGACGGCGTGCGTTACGGTCTCGGCGAAGAAGCCGATACGCTGGTGGCAACATACCGGAAAACACGCGGGGCGGGATTCGGTCCGGAAGTGAAGCGGCGCATCGTGCTGGGGACCTACGTTCTTTCGGCGGGATACTACGACGCTTATTACCTGAAGGGACAGAAGGTACGGGCGCTGATCGCACAGGATTTCCGGAATGCCTTTCAGAAGGTAGACGCGATTGTGACGCCCACTTCTCCCGTGCCACCTTTCAACCTGGGGGAGCGCACGAATGACCCCCTGCAGATGTATCTTGCTGATATTTATACGGTTACAGGATCGCTTGCAGGCTTGCCCGGGATTTCGGTGCCCTGCGGGAAGATCCGTGGCAAGCTGCCGGTGGGGTTGCAGATTTTTGGACCGGCATTTGGCGAGGCCCGCGTGTTGCAGTTAGCTCACGCATTTGAAGAGGCCGGCGGCGCGACAGTTTAGAGTCGTGGAAATGACAACACTCCAGCCGATTCGCGAAAAACTAGCGCGTGCGCAGACTACCTTTTTTCGCGCGGCGGACGTAATTCCCGCCGAAAAGTGGGGCAACTGCCCCGGATTGAATGAGTGGTCGGCGGCAGAACTTGTTGCACACCTAGTGGTTGTGGAACGAGGGGTCGTCACAAATGTCGACCGGTTGACACAAAAAGCCCCAATTCCAGTTCCCTTCCCGAAACGAATGCACCTGCCACTGTGGCTGGTGGAGACGCGTGTGATAAGGCGAAAATCACCAGTGCCGCTCGATCTGAGCCTGATGGCGGAAAAAGAGTCGATGCTCGGGGGACTACGCCGAGTGCGAGAACGCACGTTGGCCTTTATTTCGGAGACGGAACAGAGAGATTTGAGCGCCTATTGCTGGCGGCATCCATTCCTGGGGATGTTGAACGTGTATGAATGGGTGGAAATGATTGCAGCGCATCAACTTCGGCACACAAAACAGGTCAGGGAAATTGAGGCGAAACTTTCCCGAAAGTTGTAGGAAGTTCTCCACTTAGGTATGTTTTTGCATATTCCCGCCTGTGAATTTTTACAGGTACCCGTACCTCAAAAGTGCTGAAAAGCCGGCAAAAGCCGCATTTCCACAGGCAAATGAAAAAGTACTAGTGAAGAAGTTTTACCGTGGTGAAACGGAACGACTATTGCTCTAGTGATCTGCATCTCCTAACCTACGCTCAGCATCACATAAGGTGAGTGGCGGCGAAGGATGGAGACAACGTGAGGCAACCTGTGGTTACCGTCAAATCGAGTCAGAAGATATTCACCGACGCGGAAGTAGCCAGCTTGACTGGCATCTGCGTGGAGCATGTGCACAATTTCGCGAAGAGCCGTCATCTTGGGATGATCGCGCGCGCTGCGGAAGCGGCGGGCGCGCAGGCCGACCAGTGGCTGTTTACTCTGTCGGATCTAATGGTTCTGGTCACCTTGTTCCCGCGCTGCTCCCACTAACAGCGCCGTAATCCGCCTCGGGGGATCTCCGCCCCCCTCGGTCACCGGCCCTGTTTTTAAGTTATCTTCGAGCCAAGCTGCCTTGCGGTTCTCCCCAAGCCCGAGCTATCCTGCATGTAGATAAAGCGTTTGACGTGTTCGGGCGCATTGTCTGGAGTCTTCATGGCTCGCCGACCCACCAAAGGCCTCCTCTTTCCCTGTCAGATCGTTAGCTTGTGCTTTTTCCTTTTTGCGCTTTGCAGCTTGCCGGCCCTCAGCCGTCCACAGGAATCGAAGACCGCAAATACTGAAAAGAAGAGCGAAGTCTACCCTCGCGGATTGAAACTGATGCTGACCGACGGCACCTACCAACTGGTGAGGGAATACCAGCGGAATGGCGACCATGTCAGGTATTACAGCATGGAGCGAGGCGCCTGGGAGGAACTCCCGGCTTCGATGGTGGACTGGAATGCGACCGCGAAGGCGGAAGCGGAGACGGAAAAACAGTCCGCGGAACTGGTAGAAAAGGTTCACAAACAGGAAGAGGCGCGGCGGCTGGACAACGTTTCGGACATAGATGCCAGTTTGCGGGTTGGCGATGGAGCGTTTCTGCCGTCGGGCGAGGGAATGTTTGTGGTGGAAGGAAAAACGATCCGGATACTCGACCAGGCAGGGTCAGAAATGAAGATGGATAAGAAGCGGGTGATCGCGGAGGTGTTGTCACCAGTAAAAGTCGTGCCGGGAAAGCAGACCCTGGTGATGCAGGGGGCGCACGCCGTGGTGCGGCTGAGGACCGACCATCCCGAATTCTACCTGCGGGAAGCGCCGCCGGACGCGGAATCGACGAGCTCAATCCAGAGAACCAGGCGGGCGGCTGATGCCGGGCCGGACGTGGAACTGGTGAAAACCAAGGTGGGACGGAATACCCGGATACTCGAGTCGATCCGCACGCTCTTTGGCCAGGCGGTCAACGAGAACATCGATGTAATCTCGATGCAGAGATGGGAAGTTGCCCCGAATGTTTACCGCTTTACGCTGAGCCAGCCTCTGCCGCCCGGCGAATATGTGCTGGCGGAAGTGCTCGAAGAGGGTCTGAATTTGTACGTTTGGGATTTCGGCCTGGACACCGCCGCGGGGAAGACTAGCAAGTAGATGAAAAGTGGATCACGCAGATTTGCTTTGGCGACGGATTTATTGCCTGGTGGATTGAACCGGTGAGGGGCTGAAAATTTCCGTCAGAATGTGCAGAACGTCCGAAACCCGGAAGGGCTTCTGCAGGCGCCGCGCAGCCGGGGGAAGATTGGAGTTGTCTTCAGAGATCAGGTCACCAGACATGTAAATGATCTCCGGCCGGTTACCAGCCGCGGCGATTTTCAGGCGTTGGGCGACGCCATAGCCGTCGGAATTGGGGCCGGAGCCGGAAAGTTTCAGGTCGCAGAGGACCACGTCGTACTTGGTGTTGAGGACGAGGCTCATGGCCTGTTCCGCAGTGGCAGCGCAATCCACCTTCAATCCATACGAGGCCAGGCCTTCGGTGAGGAGCATGCGGATGCTCTCTTCATCGTCGAGGACGAGGACAGAGTGCTTTGAGAAAGCGTCGAGCGTGGGCATGGCGCGTTCGCCGGAGCCCGAATCGATCTTGCCGGAGACACGCCGGCCAGCCTCTAGTTCCGCGGCCGGCAGGGTGACGGTGAACGCCGCGCCTCCCGCGGGGAGCGAGGAGGCTTCGATGTTGCCGCCATGCTCGCGCACGATCGACATGCAAATGCTGAGGCCAAGGCCGGTACCGCCGCCGGGGCGCTTGGTGGTGAAAAAGGGATCGAAAAGCTTCGGCAGCACTTCCGGAGGAATCCCGATGCCGTCGTCCTGTACGGTGGCCGTGACGCGATTTCCAGAGCGGCCGAGACGAATCTGGATGCGGCCGGAGGGCCGCGCTTCGCGGATGGCCTGCTCGGCGTTGCTGATGAGATTCAGGAAAATCTGAATGAGCTGGTTGGCGTCGCCGACGATGGGCGGCAAACCCGGGACGGCCTGGAATTCAACCTCGACATTGTTGCGGCGGAGGGAGTGATCCTGGAGTTGCAACGTGCGGTCAATGACCACGTTGAGGTCCAAAGTCTTTTTCTGCGGAGAAGCGGGCCGCGAAAATTCGAGAAGATTCTGGACGATGCGCGCGGCACGGCGGGCCTGGCGGTGGGTCATTTCGAGCTGGCGCTTGGTGTTATCGTCCACGCCCTGGCGCTCGCGGAGAAGTTCGCTGGCACCGAGGATGGCGGTCAGAGGATTGTTCAATTCGTGGGCCACGCCCGCGAGCATCTGGCCCATGGCGGCGAGCTTTTCGGCCTGGATGAGCTGGCTTTCGAGACGCTTCACTTCGGTGACGTCGCGGCCGGAGACGACCGCACCCTCGATTTTTCCCTGCTCGTCGAAAAGCGGGCTGAAATTGCACTTCAAGCTGCGCCATTCGCCCTGTTTGTGGCGGACGCGAACCTCGATGGAAGCAAAGTTTTGTTTCCCGGTGACCAAGTCATCGAAGAGAGCCATCATCGCCGGGCGGTCGTCCACGTGAGTGCGCTCACCAAAGGTGAGTCCGACAACTTCGGCGGGTTCGTAGCCGAGGACTTCCTTGAACTTGGGGCTGACGAAATTGTAGCGGCGCTCGGTATCCACGACAAAAATCAGGTCAGGGAAACTGTCCACCAGGCGGCGGGCAAATTCCTGCTGCTGGTGGAGCTGCTTTTCAATCGCGCGGCGCTCCGTGATGTCAACGAGCGCTCCCTGGAAGCGGATCACGCGCCCGCTGGTGTCTCGAACGGCGGAAGCGGTGTTCAGGCAATAGACGGGCTGGCCGTCTTTGCGGCGCAAGGTGAGTTCATGGCCTCGCGGGCTGGCTTCGCGGGTAACCTCGCGGACGATCGACGTGCGCTGTGATTCATCCTCGAACACTTCCGAGACCCGCTTGGACATCAACTCTTCCTTGGAAGAGTAACCCAGCATTCGGACAAGAGCGGGGTTGACCTCGAGAATCTTGTCTTCCGGCGTGACGATGTAGATGCCTTCCTGGAGAGTTTCGAAAAGTTCGGTGAAGCGGGCTTCGCTGCGCTTCATCGCGGTGATGTCGCGGGCGAGAACGGTGACGCCGTGGACCTCGTCGTCGCGGAGCATGGCGTGGGCGACACAGTCGAAAAAATACATCGTGTTGCGCTTCTTGAGGCGGACTTGAACGACGCCGGACCAAGTACGGCGTTCTAGGAATCTGGCTTTCCCGGTCTCCATAACTTCGATTGGGTTACCGTCGGCATCCTCAAAAAATTCGCTCAGGCGGCAGCCGATAATTTCCTGGAAAGGCTTGCCGACGAGTTCCGCAAAGCTCCGATTGACAGCCCGAATTTCGCCTTCAAGATCCATGGCCAGGAGGATGTCGTCGAAAGAATCGATCAGGTCGCGGAAACCCTGCTGCGACTTGGAAATCATGGAGAAAAGATGCTGGAGTTGGTTGTCGCTCGGAAGGACTGCGTCTTTCTTATCCAAGCCGCGGACCAGGCCCTTCAATTCGGCGATCTCCTGAGTCTTTTTCCAAACATACACGCCAAACAGAGCCACCAGAACTACCAGACCGATAGGGAGTGCCTCGAGGTGAAGTTTTGTGGAGCGCAACCAGTCCCAGGACAGCCACGCGAAAACCGCACTGACGAGAAATAGAACAAAAAAGGTGAGGCGCCAAAGTTCCTGCTGGCGTTTTTCGAAGAGTTCCAGGCGTTCGTCCGCAGGGGTGCGCGGCTCTCTTGAGGAGGAGAGATTTTGGGGGGCGTCGGAGTTCGTCTCAGGCTGCATGGCTTCCAGTCAGCCGGAAATAGCTGCAATCGGCCTCAAACAGCGATTTCCCATGATAAGAAAGATTCAAGAAACTCGGCAAGTGAGTTGGGAAGCAGGGGTTCCTGCGGCATACCTGTACGAAGGGGCAGATTTCGGCTGGTTTGGTGTAACAACGGACAGGTTGTGAGGTAACTTCCGGTAGCTCAAGCATGTACAACTTGTTGTTTGCGGAAATTGATGCGGGGCAAGTGAGTGCCCATGCCTATCTGTTTCACTTCTGAAAACCGGCGGGTGAGGATTACACAAGTATTACAGAAGCTTTTTGCCGCTCATGCTACGGTGGGAATCGGAGTCAAGAAAACCGGAGCGAGGGCCTGCGAGAGTCATGAGCATCTTCAAGCGCGACAAAACATTTACCCAGCCGATCATCTGGGTCACGACACTTTTTATGATCGCATTCCATGTCGGCGCCCTTGCGGCGCTATTTTTCTTTACCTGGAAGGGCGTGGCGCTGGCCGTTTTGTTCTGGTGGGTGGCTGGAAGCCTGGGCATCGGCATGGGCTATCACCGGTTGCTGACGCACCGGGGATATAAGACTCCGAAATGGGTGGAATATATTTTGACAGTTTGCGGCACGCTGGCGTTGGAAGGCGGGCCGATCGCGTGGGTGGCGACGCACCGCGTTCACCATCAGAATACGGACAAAGAAGGCGATCCCCATTCGCCGCAGGACGGTGGACTATGGGCGCACATGGGCTGGATCATGACGGGCAAGGCGATGCATAACAAAGCCGACGAACTGCTGCCTTATGTGCCCGATCTGCGCAAAGACAAATTTCATGTGTGGATCAGCAAGTGGCACTGGGTGCCGATGGGCTTCGTGGCGCTGGGGATGTTGGTGCTTGGCGGATGGTCGTGCCTACTGTGGGGGTTTTTCTTCCGGACGGTTTTTGGGCTGCATTCCACGTGGCTGGTAAACTCCGCAACGCACATGTGGGGATCGCAACGGTTCCTCACTGGTGACACGTCGACCAACAGTTTCTGGGTGGCGATCCTTACGTTTGGGGAAGGCTGGCACAATAATCACCACGCGGCGCCACAGGTGGCGCGGCACGGTCTGGCGTGGTATGAGATTGACTTGAACTGGTACGGAATTTTGGCATTGAAGAAACTTGGACTGGCGTGGGACATCAAATTGCCACAGTTCAAGGAACCCCGAAAGACGCAGCCGGTTGTTCCGGCTATTCCTGTTATCCCTTCCTCTGTGGACGAGGCGAGCGTTCCGGTTTCGCCGACCTACGGCGACTGATCCCGCGCTCGGAGGCTGTCCATTCAAGCGCTGGACTCTCAAGGCAAACTTTCCGCAAACTGTGGTGTACAAGGCGTTTCGCTACTATGATTTGAGCGGAAGGCCCTATGCGCATTTCCAGACGCACAAAATCGATGGCGTTCTTTATCACACTGGGCGTTTTCCTGGTAGCGCTCACGGTAGTGGTCAACATCGGCTGGATTGTGATCAACTGGCGCAGAGTTGCGCCGCTGATATTCGGCGTCATTTTTTTTGGCTTGATCATCGCCGGGCTATCGGTGAATACCGTTTTTCTGGTGCGGGAAATCCGCCGCAATGAGCAGCAGGACAGTTTCCTGAACGCCGTCACGCACGAGTTGAAGACACCCATCGCTTCCATCCGGATGTACCTGGAAACGCTCGAAAGCCGTCAGCTTGAGGAGCCGCAGCGGCACGAGTTTTATCGCATCATGCTGGAGGACACGGACCGGCTGCTTGGCACGGTGGAGCAGGTGTTGAAGGCAGGCGAGGCGCGCCAGCGCAGCAAACGGAAGAATTGGCAGGAGCTGGACTTCTCCGAACTGGTGAAGAGTGCGCTGGAGCTGACGCGATTACGACACCATCTGACCCCGGAGAATTTGAGCTTCGGCGCTGCGCCGCAGGAGGGGCTGCTGGTGCTGGGAAATCCCGAGGAGTTGCGGACGGTGGTGTTCAATCTGTTCGACAACGCGGTGAAGTATTCCGGGGGTAACCGGGAAATCGTGGTGAACGTACGCACGCCGGACATGGACACGGTTCTGTTGTCGGTCCACGACCTGGGGATTGGCATTCCGCGGCGCGAACTGAAACGGATCTTCAACCGTTTTTATCGCGCGGCGAATCCGCTGGCTGGACAGGTTAAGGGTACCGGATTGGGACTTTTCATTGTCCGGTCGATCGCGCGGCGCCACGGAGGCGATGTATACGCGGAAAGCGAAGGCGAGGGGCGGGGCAGCACGTTTACGGTCCGCCTGCCGAGGATTTATCGGATATGAGCCGGATCCTCATCGTGGAAGACGAAGCGCATCTCGCCCAGGGGCTCCGCTTTAACCTGGAAGCGGAAGGCCACTCCGTCGAGATCTCCGACCGGGGCGAAGAGGCGCTGGCGCGTTTGTTGAAGGACAACGAAAACTACGATGCGCTCGTACTTGACGTGATGCTGCCGGGGAAAGACGGGTTTTCGGTTGCGCGCGAATTGCGCGAGGCGAAGAATTATATTCCGCTGCTGATGCTGACCGCGCGGGGGCGCGCCGAAGACGTTCTTAAGGGATTTGAGTCGGGCGCCGACGATTACCTGCCGAAGCCGTTCAATCTGGCGATTCTGCTGGCGCGGATTGAAAGCTTGCTGCGGCGCAAGCAATGGTCGCAGAATTCCGCAACGCACATTACTAAACCTGCCGCACCGGAAACCGGTTCGGATGAAAGCTACAGCTTTGAGGACAAGGTGGTTGACTTTCAGAATCTGCGGTTGCACATGGGCGACAAGGTCTTGCAGCTTACGCTGATGGAGATGGAACTTTTCCGCTACCTGATCCGGAACGCGGGGCGTCCGGTTTCGCGTAAGGCGATTCTGGAGGACGTGTGGAATTTACACGAGGACACGGACACGCGGGCGATTGATAATTTCATTGTGCGCTTGCGGCGCTACATCGAACGGGAGCCGGCCAAGCCTGTTCACCTGCTGACGATTCGCGGCGTCGGTTACCAGTTCGAGCCAAATCCAAAACGCTAGGCAGTTTTTTTTTGCTGGCCGGCAGGAAGCGCGCCGGATATTGCATCGCGTCGGTCAGTAAATAGCAGGATCAGGGTGCTCGAGTCTCCAGTCGGCGGCCATCTGCTGCGCTTGGGAAATCTGTTCGGGGGTCATCTGTTTCTGGATGTCGGCAATGTTTCTGTCGGTGCCAGCAAGAGAGAACCACATGTAAGCCTTGACGCAGTCTTTTGGGACTCCGTCGCCGCCGGCGTATAGAATCCCCAAGTCGTTTCTTCCCTGCCCTGCGCCGCCCAGATCTGGCACGTGTTCAGCTGCTCTGCGAAACCAGTAGGCTGCCTTGCCATAATCTTGTTTGACGCCTTCGCCGACTTCATAATGTATGCCTAGGGTGTATTCGGCATCCGGATTCCCTTGTTCTGCCGCTCGGCGGAACCATTTCAGTGCTTCCCGTTCGTCGGTCACCCCGAACCATAGGTGCTGATCGAAAGCCACGCCGAGCCAGAATTGCGCCTCCGGCACGCCCTTCTCGGCGGCGCGCCACAGGCACCGCTCGTGTTCGAGGGAATCCTGATTTGCACTCATTCCGCAGGCCCAATATTCGGCCGGAGCGTAGCCCTGTTCGGCAGATTTCTGGTACCAATACGCTGATCTTTCTTTATCGAGAGGAAGAATTCTACCCGCTTCATAAATTCTACCCAGCCAGTATTGCGCTTCCGGGTCACCTGATTCGGCCATAGTGAAAAGTGCGTCCCAGTCGCCCTGCTGTAACGCGGGCAGACGCAGAATTTCCGCCAGCCGAGTATTCGTCGAAAGGGGCGCGGTCTGCGCAGGGAAAAAGGAAGCAACGAACAAAATGAAAAGCAGGGATGGGACCAAGGCAAGGTACTTCATGGAGTCCCCTAACTAACGGAATACTACACCGGTGATTGGCATAATGTATGCGCCATTTCAGCGACCCAGGCGGCCCGGCTTCCATTCAGAGAGATGAAGCAGCTTTTGGCCCGGTAGGTATTCCGGGCAGAGCGGGAAAAAGTTCCCGGAGGTTCTGATGTAAAAAAAAACGTCCCGATTTGCCCGAGAGGGGCGAACCGGGACGCTGGAAAAACGCCTGAGGCTTGCGCCCCAAGGATAGACTTTAGTCCTGGCCTTCGGTTGCTGCGGCTGCGTCAGCGTCGTCGTCCTTGCCGCTGAGGAAGTCGAGGCTGGCTGCATCCTCGGCACCGGCGAAGTCGGCTGCTTCGGGGAGTTCTTCCACGGGCGCCGGGACCGGAACTTCGGTCAGCAACTGCAGGCTGCGGTAGTGTTCAAGACCCGTGCCGGCGGGAATGAGCCGGCCCATGATGACGTTTTCCTTCAGGCCGCGCAGGTAATCGACCTTGCCGGCGACCGCCGCCTCGGTAAGGACGCGGGTGGTCTCCTGGAAGCTCGCCGCGGAGATGAACGAGTCGGTCGAGAGCGACGCCTTAGTGATACCAAGGAGCAGCGGACGGCCGGTTGCGGGACGCCCACCTTCGGCAATGATCCGATCGTTTTCCTCGCGGAAGCGGAACTTGTCGATCTGCTCCTCGAGAAGGAACGTGGTGTCGCCGACGTCTTCGACCTTGACCCAGCGCATCATCTGGCGGGAGATGGTCTCAATGTGCTTGTCGTTGATGTTGACGCCCTGCAGGCGGTAGACCTCTTGAATCGCGTTGACGAGGTAGGCCTGGGTGTACTTTTCGCCCAGAACCGCAAGCAGGTCGTGGAGGTTGAGCGGGCCGTCGATGAGCGCTTCACCGGCGCGGACGTGCTCGCCTTCCTGAACGTTGATGTGCACGCCGCGCGGGATGGCGTATTCCTTGGACGTTTTGCCATCTTCACTCTCGACGTAGATTTTGCGCATGCCCTTGGCGATTTCGCCGTAGCGGACGGTGCCGTCGATTTCGCTGATGACGGCAGGATCCTTGGGCTTGCGGGTTTCGAAGAGTTCGACCACGCGCGGGAGACCGCCCGTGATGTCCTTGGTCTTGGTGGTTTCGCGCGGGATCTTCGCGAGCACATCGCCGGCCTGGACCTCGTCGCCATCCTGCACCATCAAGTGGGCGCGGGAGGGCATGAGGTACTTCTTGCGGACCTTGCCGGAAGAATCGCGGACCAGAATCGCAGGCTGGTGCTTTTCGTCGCCCGGCGGCAGCGTGACAACAAGCTGCGAGAGACCGGTGACTTCGTCCACCTGCTCTTCGATCGTAAGGCCCGGACGGAGATCGTCGAACTTCACAGAGCCTGCCGTTTCGGTCAGGATCGAGAAGGTGAACGGATCCCATTCGGCGAGGATCTGGCCCTGGTTGACCATGTCGCCGTCCTTGACGCGGAGACGCGCACCGTAGACGACGTGATAGCGTTCCTTTTCGCGGCCCTTCTCATCGAGAATCACGACGAGGCCCGAACGGTTCATGGCGATGGCAGTGCCGCCGCGGCCTTCAACGTGGCGAAGGTCGACGAACTTGACGACACCGTTGTTCTTGGCTTCGAGTGTGGAGCGCTCGCTGACGCGGGTCGCCGCACCGCCGATATGGAACGTGCGCATGGTGAGCTGCGTGCCGGGTTCGCCGATGGACTGCGCGGCGATGACGCCGACGGCTTCGCCGAGTTCGACCATGCGGCCGGAAGCGAGGTTGCGCCCGTAGCAAAGAGCGCAAACTCCGCGGCGCGATTCGCAAGTGAGCACGGAGCGGATGCGGACGCGCTCGATACCCGCCGCCTGAATCTGGTTGGCGAGTTCCTCGGTGATTTCCTGGTTGACCTCGACGATCACGCTGCCCTCGAAGTCCTTGATCTTCTCGAGCGAAACGCGGCCAACAACGCGGTCGCGCAACGGCTCGACTTCGACGCCGGCTTCGATGATGGGTTCGACGTAGATGCCGTCGGAGGTGCCGCAGTCGTATTCGTTGATGATGACGTCCTGCGCCACGTCCACGAGACGCCGCGTGAGGTAGCCGGAGTCGGCGGTCTTAAGAGCCGTATCGGCCAAGCCCTTGCGCGCGCCGTGCGTGGAGATGAAGTACTGCAGCACGGTCAAGCCTTCGCGGAAGTTCGAGGTGATGGGCGTCTCGATGACTTCGCCGGAAGGTTTGGCCATCAAACCGCGCATACCCGAAAGCTGGCGAATCTGCTGCTTGGAACCGCGGGCACCGGAGTCCGCCATGATGTAAACGGGGTTGATGTTGCCTTCGCGGTCCTGGGTTTCCAGGGCCTTGAACATTTCGTCGGCAACTTTTTCGGTGACGTCGCCCCAGATGGCGATGACCTTGTTGTAGCGCTCGCCGTTGGTGATGGCGCCGTCGAGGTATTGCTGCTGCACCTTGACGACTTCCTTTTCGGCGTTTTCCACCAGCTTGTACTTGTCGCTGGGGATGAGCATGTCGTCGATACCGATGGAGATGCCGGACTTCGTCGCGTACGTGAAGCCGAGCGCCTTCAGGTGATCGAGCAATTCGACGGTCGAAACGAGGCCAAAGCGCAAGTAGGCGTAATAAACGAGCTGCTGCACGCCCTTTTTCTTGAGCAAGCCGTTGATGTACGGCATGTGCTTCGGCAGGTTCGAATTGAAGATGACGCGGCCGACGGTGGTCTGGATGAATTGCCGCTGCATCTTCACAGGTTCCGTGTGCGTGACATCCTGGTTGTCGAACGCCGTGGTCAGGTCAATGACTTCGCCGGTGTAGCGGAGGCGAATCGGGGTCAGCAACTCAACTTCGCCGGCTTCGAGCGCGAGGTTGACGTCTTCGGCGGACCCGAACACGCGGCCTTCGCCCTTGGCGCCGGGCTTGTTCTTGGTCAGGTAATAGATACCGAGCACCATGTCCTGCGACGGAACGGCGAGAGGCAGACCGTGCGCGGGCGAAAGAATGTTGCGCGAGCTGAGCATAAGCACGGACGCTTCGACCTGGGACTCCGGCGAAAGCGGAATGTGCACGGCCATCTGGTCGCCGTCAAAGTCCGCGTTGAACGCGGTGCAGACGAGCGGGTGAATGCGGATGGCCTTGCCTTCCACGAGGGTCGGTTCAAACGCCTGAATGCCCAGGCGGTGCAGCGTGGGAGCGCGGTTGAGCAGCACGGGATGCTCGCGGATGACATCTTCAAGGATGTCCCACACGACGGCGTCCTGCTGTTCGACCATCTCTTTGGCCTGCTTGATGGTGGTGCAGTGCCCCTGAGCTTCGAGCTTGTGATAGATGAACGGCTTGAAAAGCTCGAGCGCCATTTTCTTGGGCAGACCGCACTGGTTGAGCTTGAGTTCCGGGCCGACGACGATGACCGAGCGGCCGGAATAGTCAACGCGCTTGCCGAGGAGGTTCTGGCGGAAACGCCCCTGCTTGCCCTTGAGCGTGTCGCTGAGGGACTTGAGCGGGCGGTTGTTGGTGCCGCGCAGCACGCGGCCGCGGCGGCCATTGTCAAACAGCGCGTCGACGGCTTCCTGGAGCATGCGCTTTTCGTTGCGGACGATGACGTCCGGCGCACGGAGCTCCATGAGCTTCTTCAACCGGTTGTTGCGGTTGATGACGCGGCGATAGAGGTCGTTGAGATCGGAAGTGGCGAAGCGGCCGCCGTCCAGAGGCACGAGCGGGCGCAGTTCCGGCGGAAGCACCGGGATGACGTCCAGAATCATCCACTCGGGCTTGTTGCCGGACTTGCGGAAGGCTTCGAGAACCTTCAGGCGCTTGGCGTACTTGATGCGCTTTTGCAGCGAAGGATCTGCCTTCATTTTTTCGCGGAGATCGTCGGCGAGCTTGTCGACTTCCACGCGGCGCAGGAGTTCCTTGATGGCTTCAGCGCCCATCTTGGCGACAAACTGGCCCGGATATTCCGTGGCGAGCTTGCGGTATTCCTCTTCCTGAAGAACCTGGCGCTCTTTCAGGATGGCGACTTCGCCGACGTCCACGACGACGAAGGCTTCGAAGTACAGAATGCGCTCGAGGTCGCGCATGGAGATGTCCAGCAGGTAGCCGATACGGCTGGGCAGGCCCTTGAAGAACCAGACGTGAGAGCAGGGCGAAGCCAGCTCAATGTGGCCGAGGCGCTCGCGGCGGACTTTGCTCAGCGTGACTTCAACGCCGCACTTGTCGCAGATGACTCCGCGATGCTTCATGCGCTTGTATTTGCCGCACAAGCATTCCCAGTCCGTGACCGGACCGAAAATCTTGGCGCAGAACAGGCCGTCGCGTTCGGGCTTGAACGTACGGTAGTTTATGGTCTCCGGCTTGGTGACTTCGCCGTGGGACCAAGAACGAATTTTTTCAGGACTCGCCAAACTGATGCGAATGGAATCGAAGTCCGCAATCAAACTGGCGCGATCATATGGGCTGCTGCGATACAAGGTCGTTTCCTCCTCCCCAGCTTTCGCCGGGGTCGCGTTCCGGCGGCCTTCCTTTCAGAAGGCCGCCAGAACGGCTGAGAACCCAACTACTGAAAACTGCTTACTGCCCGGCCAAGAAGAACACAGGCTAAAGCCCGTGCTACTAGTCGGCGGCCTTTTCGGCCGTCGGCTTCTGGCGCTTCATTAACTCGACGTCGAGACAGAGCGACTGCAACTCGCGCACGAGCACGTTGAACGATTCGGGAACGCCCGGCTCGATGCCCGGTTCGCCCTTGACGATGGCCTCGTAAATTTTCGCGCGGCCATAGACGTCGTCGGACTTCGCGGTCAGGAGTTCCTGCAAAATGTGCGCCGCGCCGTAGGCTTCGAGCGCCCAGACTTCCATTTCGCCGAACCGCTGCCCGCCGAACTGCGCCTTGCCGCCCAGCGGCTGCTGGGTGATAAGCGAGTACGGCCCGATGGAGCGAGCGTGGATCTTGTCGTCGACCAAGTGCGACAGCTTGAGCATGTAGATGTAGCCGACGGTGACGGGCTGATCGAACTGCTCGCCGGTCATGCCATCGAACAGGTTGATTTTGCCGGCATGCGGCAGGCCCGCGACTTCGAGCAGGTGGCGGATTTCCGCTTCGCGGGCGCCGTCGAATACCGGTGTGGCAAAGGGAATGCCATCCTTGAAGCCTTCGGAGTATTCCAGCAACTCGTCGTCGCTCAACTTCGAGAGCGACTTCCAGATTGCCGTTTCCGTGAAGACTTCGCGGTACCAGCGGCGAAGCGCTTCGGCTTTCACTTCCTTGCTCAACAAGCGCTTGAGGCTGTTGCCGAGTTCCTTGCCGGCCCAGCCGAGGTGCGTTTCGAGAATCTGTCCGACGTTCATACGCGAAGGAACGCCGAGCGGGTTGAGAACGATTTCCACCGGTGTGCCATCCGGGAGAGAAGGCATATCTTCTTCCGGAACGACGCGCGCGATGACGCCCTTGTTGCCGTGGCGGCCGGCCATCTTGTCGCCGATGGAGAGCTTGCGCTTCATGGCGATGTAGACCTTGACCAGCTTGATGACGCCCGGGGGCAGTTCGTCGCCCTTCTTGAGTTTTTCCTTGCGCTCTTCGGTGATCTTGCGGAGAACGTCGATCTGGCGCGAGGTCATCTCCTCGATCTCTTCGATCTTTTCGATCAGGAGAGGATCCTTCTCGTTGAGCTTCAGGCGCTTCAAGTTGCGCGTGGAGATCTTTTCGATCAGCTCGCGCGTGAGTTCGACGCCCTTGGTCAACAGGCGCTTGTTGGTCTTTTCGTCGTGCAGGTCGGCCTGGAGAATCTTGCCGCCCAGCAAATCGCCCAGGCGCTTCAGGCGCTCGTCGGTGAGAATGCGGATTTCATCCGCAAGGTTCCGTTCGAGCTTGAAGACCTGCGCGGCTTCGATGGCCTTGTGGCGCTCGTCTTTTTCTCCGCCCTTGCGGGTGAAGATCTTGACATCCACGATGGTGCCTTCGATGCCCGGCGGGCAATAGAGAGAAGCGTCGCGCACGTCGCCGGCTTTTTCGCCGAAGATCGCGCGGAGGAGTTTCTCTTCCGGCGTCAGGGTCGTTTCGCCCTTTGGCGTAACCTTGCCGACGAGGATGTCGCCCGGCTTCACGACCGCGCCGATGCGGATGACGCCGCTTTCGTCGAGGTTGCGAAGGAACGACTCGCTGATGTTGGGGATGTCCCGAGTGACTTCTTCGGGGCCAAGCTTCGTATCGCGAGCTTCGATTTCGTACTCCTCGATGTGGATGGAGGTGTAGTAATCGTCCTTCACCAGCTTTTCGCTGACGAGGATGGCGTCTTCGAAGTTGTATCCGCGCCAGGGCACGAAGGCCACCAGCACGTTGCGGCCGAGGCCGAGTTCACCACGGTCCGTGCAGGGGCCGTCGGCGAGCACTTGCGCCTTCTTCACGCGGTCGCCCACGCGAGCGAGCGGCTTCTGGTTGATACAGGTGTTCTGGTTGGAGCGCTTGAACTTGGTCAGCGAATAAATGTCCGCTCCGACTTCGCGGCTGAGCACGCCGGAGTGGTCGCTTTCGACGCGCACGATGATGCGTTCGGAGTCGACCTGGTCCACGATGCCGTCGCGCTTGCAGAGCACGACCGCGCCGGAATCGCGAGCGGTGACGCGCTCCATGCCGGTGCCGACGAGCGGCGCTTCGCCGCGAATCAAAGGCACGGCCTGTCGCTGCATGTTGGAGCCCATCAAGGCGCGGTTGGCGTCGTCGTTTTCCAGGAACGGGATCAAGCTGGCTGCGACGGAAACGAGCTGCTTCGGCGAGACGTCGACATAGTCGACTTCATCGCGATGCTTCAGCACGAAGTTTCCGGCTTGGCGGCAGTTGACGAGTTCCGTGGTGATCTTCAGACGATCATCGAGCGAGACGTTGGCCTGGGCGACGACGTACTTGTCCTCTTCCCACGCCGAGAGATAGAAGCAATAGGGTTCGTAGACGACCTTGCGGCGCTTCAGCTCATCGTTGAGTTCTTCGACGCGGTCGCGTTCGACAATGTCCCCGGCTTTGAATTCGCTGTCGCCGGCGTTGACGATGTGGACATAGTCAATGATGCGTCCACCCTTCACGCGCCGATAAGGCGATTCGATGAAGCCGTAATCGTTGATGCGGGCAAAGCAGCTGAGCGAGCTGATCAAGCCGATGTTCGGGCCTTCCGGCGTTTCAATCGGGCAGATGCGGCCGTAGTGCGTGGGGTGAACGTCGCGCACTTCGAAACCAGCGCGCTCGCGCGAGAGACCACCGGGACCAAGGGCCGAAAGACGGCGCTTGTGGGTGATTTCGCTGAGCGGGTTGGTCTGGTCCATGAACTGGCTCAACTGCGAGCTTCCGAAGAATTCGCGGATAGCCGCCATGACCGGCTTGGCGTTGACCAGGTCATGCGGCATGGCAGTGGACATTTCCTGGTACACGCTCATCTTTTCCTTGATGGCGCGTTCCATGCGGACCAGACCGATGCGGAACTGGTTTTCGAGAAGTTCGCCGACTGCGCGGACACGGCGGTTGCCGAGATGGTCGATGTCGTCCACCACGCCGATGTTCTTGCGCAACTTGAAGAGATACTTGATGGCCGAAACGAAATCGGTCGTGTCCAGGGTGCGATTGTCGAGCGGCGTATCCAGCCCCATCTTGATGTTGAACTTCAGGCGGCCGACGCGGCTGAAATCGTACTTGCGCGGATCGAAGAACATGCCGCGGAAGAGATTGGTGGCCGTTTCGAGCGTCGGGGGATCGCCGGGACGCAGCTTGCGATAGATTTCGATCAGCGCTTCTTTCGAAGAGCGGATGGAATCCTTGTCGAGCGTGCGGGAAAGCACCAGACCGATATCGTCGCGCTCCGGGAAGAAGACGTCGACTTCGGTGATGCCGCCCTCGGCAAACGCCTGCCAGAGATCGGCGGTCAGCGGCTTGTTGGCTTCGAGCAGGACTTCGCCAGTCTGGCGGTTTACGACGTCGGCGACGCTGTAAGCGCCTTCGAGGTCGGCAAGGGCCGCGCGAACCTGGGAAACCTTGGCCTTGATGAGTTCCTTGAACAGGGTTTCGGTGATGCGCTTGTGCGCGCCGATAATCACTTCTTCAGATTTGGGATTGCGGATTTCGTGGGTCAGCTTGCGGTCCACGATGCCCGGCGAAACGTTCCAGAGCAGTTCCTTGTCGCGCAGGGAAATCCGCTCCACCTGGTAGAAGGTGCGGAGGATTTCTTCGTTGGACTTCATGCCCAGCGCGCGCAGAAAGATGGAGCCGAGGAATTTGCGCTTGCGGTCAATGCGCACGTAGAGAATGTTCTTGGTGTCGTACTCGAATTCCACCCACGAGCCGCGGTACGGAATGATCTTGCCGAGGAAGTAGGTGCGGTTGTTGGCGCTCTCGAAAAAGACGCCCGGCGAACGGTGCAACTGGCTGACGATGACGCGCTCGGTGCCGTTGATGATGAAGGTGCCGTTATCGGTCATCAGCGGAATGTCGCCGTAGAAAACTTCCTGCTCCTTGATGTCGCGAATGGTTTTCGCGCCGGAGTCGGGGTCTTTATCGTAAATGGTGAGGCGAATGGTGACCTTGAGCGGGGCGGAGTACGTCATGCCGCGCTCCTGGCACTCGTTCACGTCGTACTTCAACTGCATGGCAACCGGGTCGCCGCACTTGTTGCAGAAGGTCGGCGTATTTTTGTTGAAGGTGCCGCACTTCTGGCAGACCACATCGCCCGTCTGATACGGATTGGTTACGACGGAAGCGCCGCAATTCCGACAGGTGGCGCGCAGATGGTGCAGGCCCTTCAGGTTGCCGCACTTGCATTCCCAGTTTCCGATCGAGTAATCCACGAATTCGAGTTGCGACATTTCGCGGAAGTCCCGGATCGGAAACACCGACGTGAATACCGATTGAAGGCCGCCATCCTCACGCTCGCTAGGCAACAAATCCATCTGCAGAAAGCGCTGATAGGACTTCTTCTGGACCTCAATCAGGTTGGGGATCTGAATCGATCCCTGGATTTTTGCAAAATCCAGTCGCTGGCGTTCCCGAACGTGCTGGTTGCTGTTGGACATGCCTGATTTACCTCGTTCCCTTTCGGGCAGGGTGCAGAAAACCGCAGAAAAGACACTTAGCCGTGGTGCGAGGCAGCTTGCCCGAAGCCGCTCTGCACACGGTAAGTGAAGGTCCGATGAGGACCCAGGATGTTGTAGACAATACCGGCCGTAGCTTGCGTACCAATTCCCCTGGCGCGGTAACGCATCGTTAAAGCCGCGCCGAAACCGAAGCCCGAACCATGGTCAGCCGACCAGCGAATGGCCGGCCTTCCATTACTTGATTTCGACCTTGGCGCCCGCTTCTTCGAACTTCTTCTTGATGGTCGCCGCCTCGTCCTTGCTCACGCCTTCCTTCACGGTCTTGGGCGCGCCATCGACGAGGTCCTTGGCTTCCTTCAAGCCGAGGCTGGTGACTTCGCGCACGGCCTTAATGACGTTGATCTTGTTGCCGCCGACGTCGGTGAGCACGACGGAGAATTCCGTCTTCTCTTCCGCCGCTGCCGCTGCGCCGCCTGCCGCCGCTCCACCGCCCGCCGCCACAACCGTGGCCGCGGCAGCAGAAACGCCGAAGGCTTCTTCCATCTTTTTCACCAGGTCGGACGCTTCGAGAAGCGTCAGGCCCTTGATTTCTTCCAGGATCGTTTCGACTTTCGACATGACTCCGATTTCTCCTCTCAAATTTTCTGAATCAAAATTTTCGGAACCCATCGGGCGTGCCCGAGGAGCCCCCGAATCCTTACGAACTAAACTTGTTGGCCTTGACCGCTTCGCTGACGGTCACCGCGAGGTTGCGCGGCAGCGCGTTCAGCGCGGTGGCGATCCGCTGCGCCGGAGCGTTCAGGAGGAACATGATCTTGCTGATCAGCTCTTCCTTCGACGGCATGGTGGCAAGCTGCTGGATCTCCGCAATCGAGATCACTCTGCCTTCGACGACGCCGGACTTGAACTGGAACGCCGGAACGTCTTTCGCAATCTTGGTGAGCGCCTTGGCCAGCGCCACGGGATCGGTGCTTGTGTAGGCGATGGAGTTGGTGCCCTTCAGGTTTTTCAGAACGCCTTCGGCGGGCGTGCCGGTGCCGGCGCGCTCCGCGAGAGTGTTCTTGACGACCTGATACTTGCCGCCGGCTTTTTGGACTTCACGGCGGAGCTTGGTGTCGTTTTCAACGGTGATGCCCTGGAAGGTGGTCAGAATGACCGTGGAGACCTTCGCAAGCTCCGTCTTCAGATTGTCGAGATCTTTCTGCTTTTCGCTTTTCTTCTTCATGGTCTATGTTCCAAATTCCTTCCGGCTTAAGCCGCCGCCGCGAGTGTTTCAGCCTCGGCGAGATCCACGTTGATTCCAGGGCCCATGGTCGAGGTCAGGGTGATTTTCTTCACGTACTTGCCCTTGGCCGCTGCCGGCTTGGCCTTCACGACCGCAATGATGATGGCGTGCGCGTTTTCGGCCAGATTCGGCGCTGTAAACTGAATCTTTCCGACGGGGCAGTGGATGATGCCTGCCTTGTCCACACGGAACTCCACTTTGCCCGCCTTGGTTTCTTTCACGGCTTTGGCGATGTCCATGGTGACCGTGCCGGTTTTCGGGTTGGGCATAAGGCCGCGGGGGCCGAGCACCTTGCCGAGTTTTCCGGCGGCGCGCATCATGTCCGGTGTGGCGATCACGGCGTCGAAATCCGTCCAACCTTCGATGATTTTCTGGACCATGTCGTCGCCGCCGACAAATTCGGCCCCGGCATCGGTTGCTTCGCGCTGTTTTTCGCCGCTGGCGAGAACTAGGACGCGAACCGATTTGCCGAGTCCATGAGGCAGCACCACCGTGCCGCGAACCACCTGGTCGGAATGCTTTGGGTCCACGCCCAGGTTGATGGCCAGTTCAACGGTTTCATTGAACTTGGTGTGGTGCGTTTTCTTGATCAGTTCGGTGGCTTCGGAGAGCTTATACGGCCGCGCTTCGACCAGCTTGCGCGCTCCCTCCACCTTTTTTCCAGACTTCTTCATTCTTCCTACCTCTTCGATCCCGGGTCGCCTCTTACTCCCTAGGCTTCCACGACGTCCAGACCCATGTTGCGCGCCGTACCCATCACGGTGCGCACCGCGGAGTCCAGATTAGTGGTGTTGAGATCGACAAGCTTAATCTTGGCAATTTCCTCGACTTGCTTCTTCGTGACCTTCCCGACCTTGTTGCGGTTGGGTTCCGGCGAGCCCTTGGCGATGCCGGCGGCACGGAGCAAAAGAACCGAAGCCGGCGGTGTCTTCAGGATGAAGGTGAAGCTGCGGTCCGTGTAAATAGTGACGAGGACCGGGAAAATCATCCCGTCGGCTTCCTTCTGCGTCTTTGCGTTGAACTGCTTGCAGAAATCCATGATGTTGACGCCGTGCGGACCAAGCGCGGTGCCCACAGGAGGCGCCGGCGTGGCCTTGCCGGCCGGGAGCTGCAACTTGATGGTGGTCTGTACCTTCTTTGGTGGCATGTTTCCTTTACCTCAATAAACTTATTTGCCCGGGCGCCGCCGCCCGCGGCGGTTATCCCAGCTTTTCCACGCTTGCAAAATCGAGTTCAACCGGTGTGGAGCGCCCGAAAATCGTGACTGAAACCTTGAGCCGGCTGTGGTCGTTGTCGATCTCTTCGACCGTGCCGTTGAAATTCGCAAATGGGCCGTCCACGATGCGCACCTGCTCGTTGCGCTCGTAAACCACCTTCGGCTTCGGCCGATCCTGCGGCGTGTGTACGCGGTTGATGATCGCGTCCACTTCGGATTCGGAAAGCGGCGGCGGCGCGGTGGCCGAGCCGACAAAGCCGGTGACCCGCGGCGTGTTGCGCACGATGTGCCAGGTGTTTTCGTCCAAATCCATTTCCACCAGCACGTAACCCGGATATGACATGCGCGAAGCGACCACTTTCTTGCCGCCACGCACTTCGACGACGTCTTCTGTGGGAATCAGCACGCGGCCGATTTTGTCCTGCAAGCTGAAGGCGGCCACCCGGCTCTCCAGGCTTTCCTTGACCTTCTTCTCAAAGCCCGAATACGTGTGAATGATGTACCACTGCATCGACATAAGCCGTTTCGTCCCCTAGACGTGAAAATACTTGAGCAGCCGATCGAGACCGAGTTGCGCGAGCTTCTCGACAATCGCGAGAAACACGCCGAAAAATGCGACCGTGGCGATGACGACGCCGGTTGTTGAAATCACGTCCTCACGGCTTGGCCAGGTGACTTGCTTCACCTCGACGCGCACGTCGTGAAGAAATTCCTTAGTGCCCTCAATCGTGCCGGTGACCTTCTCGCCTAATCCCGAGGCCACCCCGGTGATTGCATTGCCTTGTGAATCGTCGTTCTTCACTTTGACCGCCTGCATAGCCATGAATCCTTTTCACCCGCACGAACCCTGCGGTTCGTGTCCTTCGAAATCCTGGCAGGGGAGGAGGGATTCGAACCCCCATACCCGGTTTTGGAGACCGGAGTCCTAACCGTTGGACGACTCCCCTAAGACCAAAACCTGTCTGCCGTGTCCCGCTCGTCCCGGCCGAAACTCCAGCACAATCGCTCTCACTTCACTTCTTTGTGAGCGGTCTGCTTGCGGCAGGTGTTGCAAAACTTCTTGGTCTCCAGCCGCTCGGAATGCTTCTTCTTGTTTTTCGTGGTGGTGTAATTGCGATTCTTGCAGTCACCACATTGCAGCGTAATGATTTCCCGCATTTCTCGAATCCTTTTCAGAAGAGTGCGGACCGGCTTGGCCGGCCCGCCTC
>Ga0210410_10000226_pt1 | contig 79635 bp, 63 predicted proteins | sample IncBWC4MmetaG_FD_161058 | JGI IMG/M metagenome (GOLD analysis project Ga0210410, IMG submission 161058) | Forest soil microbial communities from Barre Woods Harvard Forest LTER site, Petersham, Massachusetts, United States - Inc-BW-C-4-M | ecosystem: Environmental > Terrestrial > Soil >... | reverse complement strand
TCCCCAGCTTTGTATCGGCGCCACAGTTCAATCCGCTCCGCCGCAGACCAATCTTTCCCCTTCGACATGACTGCACCTCCTCACAAGAATTGTAGAAGGTGTTGCATCGATCCATTGAAACCGCCCGCTATAGCAGCGGTTAAAGCGACAAAACGTCGACCGCAATAAAAACGATAGCCCCACCGTCGCCGATGCCGAGCTATCCGCAATCCGGCGGAGGACCCGAGTGAAAGCGGAACAGTGGATCGGGCAGCGTGATCAGCTCCGCTTCGAGCGCGGCAAACTCCTCGACTCGCGCCTCCAAAACCACCCCCGCCCGCCTGGCGGCGCGCCGCGCGAGATCCAGGTAAACACGGTAGTGCCGCGCCTCGGCGCCGTGCAGGCCCTGAAACAGATCGCCCAAGGGTGCGCCGATGGCTTCGCCCAAGGCTGCAAAGCGCTCGCAGGACCGCGCCTCGATGAAGGCGCCGCAAACCATCAAGTCGACTTCGCGCTGCGGTTCGGTCTTGGCGACCAGGCGGCGCATGCGTGCGGCGTAGCGGCCCGGCGCCAGGCGCTGCGGCGCCACGTTCAGGCTGCGCATGAGCTTGGCGACCTGCTCGTAATGGCGCAATTCCTCGCGCGCCAGCCGCGACATTTTATCGGTCAGCTCGAGGTCTTCCGCGTAAGCGAACATCAGCGCGAGGGCGGTCGACGCCGCCTTTTTTTCGCAATTTGCGTGGTCAATCAGCAGCACGTCCCTCGTCGCGCGAGCCTGTTCCAGCCAACCTTCGGGCGTGGCAACCCGCAGCAAGGGATGCGCAAACGACTCGGCCATGGGACTCACGCCGGAAGCTTGAGCGCCGAAATCGCCTCGAGCAGTTCACGAGCCGACTGATAGCGATCGGCCGGAGCCTTGGCGAGCAAGCGCCGCAGCATCCCCTCGTATTCGGCGAACTGCGGCGCAATCTCCGGCAGATCCGCCCGCTTGTGCTTGTAAATCACTTCCATCGCAGTCGCGCCGGTGTAAGGTTTTTGGCCGGTCAGCATTTCGTAGAACATGACGCCCAAGCTGTACAAATCGCTTCGAGCATCGATTTCCTCGGCGTGGCCCTGCTCCGGGCTCATATAGTACGGCGTCCCGAAGATCTCCCGGGTGCCCGTCAACGAGGCACCCATTTCATTTGCCTTGGCCAATCCGAAGTCGATCAGACACACCGAACCGTCGCTCCGCAGCATCACATTGGCCGGTTTCAGATCCCGGTGCAGCACGCCCACCGAATGAATGGCGTCGAGTGCGCTGGCAATCTGTTCCAGAAACTTCAGCGCCGTCGCCGGCAACAGCGGTGCTTTCATGCGATGGCGCAAATCGCCGGCCGGAAAGTGTTCCATGGCGATGTACGCATGATCGTCGGCGACGCCGAGATCGTAAATGCGCACGATGTTCTTATGGTTCAATCCGGCGACGATTTCATATTCCTGCAAAAAACGGTCGAAGCTCACGATGCGCTCGGAGATGTCGGGCACCTGGCTGAACACCTTGAGCACCACCAAGGTGCCGGCGCGCTCGCTCTCGGCGAGATAGATGGTGCACATGCCGCCGCTGCCGACCTGCCGAATGCACCGATGACCGCGGATCATCACCGACCCGAAGCGGTAGCGCCGCTCGAATTCCGGTTGCCCGCGCAGCATGGCGAGCGTCTGCGTGTGCTCGCGGGATGCGGTCATGATCGCCCTGATGAGCCGATCGCGATCGATCTTGCGGCCGTAGATGCGCTGCAGGCCGCGGACGGCGGCGGGCTCGGGGTCGGGGGCGTCTCGCAGTAACAGCAGCACGATCGGCGCGAATTCGGGTTTGGCCAGCAACCCGGCTGCAAGAGCTTCCGCCGCGGCGGCCGGCGGCACTCCGACGATGATGACCGCGTCAAAGCCGACGGCGGCGAATTGCGCATCGAGAGGGCTGTCTTCGCCCAGCCGGTGCTCGACGAGATTCGCGTCCGGCCACTCGATCTCCACGTGCTTTCTGACCAGCAGTCGATAGTCGGCGCGCGCTGCGATCACCAATAGACGCATGGTACGCCGCGCGCTAGCCGCGGGGGTTATCGGACGGACTTGAGCCCACGACCGGCACCATCGCGACGTTGCTGCTTGGCCTCGTCGGACCGCTCTCCCTGCAGGCGCTTGAGATACTCCGGCGTCACATCGCCCGTGACGTATTCGCCCGAGAAGCATGAGGTATCAAAATCCTCGATCTTCGCATTGTCGTGGCGAACCGCATGTTCCAGGTCCACCAAGTCCTGATAGATCAGCCAATCGGCGCCGATGATGTCGCGAACCTCATCGTCGGTATGGCCCGATGCCACCAGTTCCGACGCATCCGGCATGTCGATGCCGTAAACGTTGGGATAACGGACCGGCGGCGCAGCTGACGCGAAATACACCTTCTTCGCGCCCGCTTCGCGCGCCATGTCGATGATCTGCGCGGATGTGGTGCCCCTCACGATCGAGTCGTCGACCAGCAGCACGTTCTTGCCGCGGAACTCCAGATCGATGGCGTTGAGTTTGCTGCGCACCGATTTCGAGCGCTGTTCCTGGCCCGGCATGATGAAGGTGCGGCCGATGTAGCGATTCTTGATGAAGCCCTCTCGGTACTTGATGCCGAGCAGCTGCGCGACCTGCACGGCGCTGGTGCGGCTCGTGTCGGGAATCGGAATGACCACATCGATGTCATGGTCGGGGCGTTCACGCTTGATTTTCTCGGCCAAACGTTCGCCCATGCGCAATCGCGCCTTGTACACGGAGATATTGTCGATGATCGAGTCCGGCCGCGCGAAGTACACGTATTCAAAAATACACGGCGTGTGCCGGGCCATCGCCACGCATTGCTGCGCATAGAAGCGGCCTTGCTCGTCGATGAACACCGCCTCACCGGGCGCGACGTCGCGCAACATGTCGAAACCCAGCATATCGAGAGCCACGCTTTCGGACGCCAGCATCCATTCGGTGCCCTTCTTGGTATCGCGTTTGCCGATCACCAGCGGGCGGATCCCGTTCGGGTCCCGAAATCCCAGGATGCCGTGGCCGATCACCATCGCGACCACCGCATATCCGCCGCGGCATCGGCGGTAGACGGCGTTGGCCGCGGCGAAAATATCCGCCGGCGTCACGCGGGGCGTTCCGACGCGCTGCAGTTCTGATGCCAGGACATTGAGCAGCACCTCGGAATCCGACCCCGTGTTGAGGTGGCGGCGATCTTCGCGTACCAGCACTTCGGTGAGTTCGCGCGAGTTGGTCAGGTTGCCGTTGTGGCCGAGACAGATGCCGTAAGGCGAGTTCACGTAGAACGGCTGCGCGTCGTTCGCGCTGTCGGCGCCGGCGGTGGGGTAGCGGACGTGTCCGATCCCGATGTTGCCCCGAAGTTTGAGCATGTGCTTCTGCTGGAACACGTCGCGCACCAGCCCCGAGTCCTTGCGCATGAATAGCTCGCCGTCCACGGAGGTCATGATGCCCGCGGCATCCTGTCCGCGGTGCTGCAGCACGGTCAACGCGTCATAAATGCGTTGATTGACCGCGCTCACACCCACCATTCCGATGATTCCGCACATGAAGGACCTCCGCTACTTGCCTCTGACTTTGACTCCGGTCAAGCGCTCCAGTTTGGCCCAAGGATCGCCTTTCTCGCCGACCATGGACCGCAGCCAATCTCCGACCGTCTCGCCGTAAGGAACCAGCTTTGAGCGAGTCCACCACTCTTCGTGATTCATGTGCAAAAGCTCGCCGCCGATGATCATCAGCCCCACGATCACGATGCCGCGCAGAATGCCGAACAACACTCCGAGACCTCGATCCATCACGCCCAATCCTAGGCTGCGCGTGAAGTAACTCAGCACCACGCCGACGAGCCAGCCGAGCAAAAGGACGAGTACCAAGACGACCAAGCGTCCGACCCATGGCGCCACGCTTGGATCGGCGAGCAGGCCGCCCAGGCGAGGCTCCACGACGGGGCCGAATTTCCACGCCATCCAAATGGCGGCGATCCAAAAAATCAGGGACACGGCTTCGCGCACGAATCCGCGCAGTAATCCGATGACGGTCGAACCCAGCAGAACCAAAACTATGAAGACATCGACTTCGGTCAAGGCGTAACCCCAACTCACCTAGCCCGGGCATTCTACCGGAGCGCCGCGGGCGCCGTCGTGAAACGAGCGTCACAAACTCGAAATCAAGGCGCCGGGGGCACGATGGTAGCGGCATGTCCCAGGGACTTGAGCTTGGCAACCTCCTGGGCGGCGGCTCCGCGATCCGCCATCGGGCCTATGCGTACTCGGTACCGCAGCGAGGGTCCAGAACCGCCCGATGACATGAAAACCGAAAGGCCCTGCGCCCTCAATTGCCGCAGCAGTTTGTCAGCGTTGTCGCGGCTGGCGAAGCTGCCGAGCTGCACGGCCCAGGCGCTGCTCGCCGTCGTCGGTTTCGCCGCTGCTGCAGCGGATGTGGGGCGCGGCGTGGCGGTTTCAAGCCGTACGGGCGGCGCGTCCCCGCTCGATGCAGCCCCGCTCGGTGCAGCCCCGCTCGATGCAGCCCCGCTCGATGCAGCCCCGCCGGCCGGCATCCCGCCAGGCGCCTCCGGCGGCCGCGCCACCGGCTCGGCGGCAGGCGTGGGCGCCTTGCTGGGCGCCAGATCCACAGTGACATTGCGAACCGGTTCGGGGGTGCTCACCGGTGGCTTCGCAATGACGGGATTCGGCGTGGGGCCCGACAGCAGTTCCGGCACGATCAACACGATGATCGCCACCAAGATCGATGCACCGACCAGGCGCTCCTTGACGCGACGATCCATACAGCGTGTCAGCCTTGAACGAAATTGGCGCGAGAAGCCGCAGTATATTCAGGAAGCGCCGCCGGCGGCAGCAAGTCCTGCGCCTCGAGCCAATCCAGTGCGGGTCCGATCGTGTGAAAGGAACCGAAGACGACGATTCGATCCTCGGGGCGTGCGCCGGCCAATGCCGCCGCGCATCCCGCGGCAATGCTCTGTGCTGCCGTCACCGGCGCCGCGACCGCGCCGCCGATCGTCTTCGCCAACGACTCCCCGCTGCGGCCGCGTTCTCCGTCGGTTGGAACGCACCACCAGGCTTCGACGCACCCGCGTAATTCCGCCACCACTCCCAAGGCGTCTTTGTCGGCCAAAATTCCGCATACCGCCAGGGTCCGCCCGGCGCTCGGAAGGTCACGCAAATTGCGCGCCAGCACGCGCGCCGCCGCGGGATTGTGCGCGACATCCAGTATCCACGTGGGGGCGGCCGGATGGCCGGATTTGATCACCTGGAATCGCGCGATCAGCCGCACCTCTTTGAGCCCCTGCGCCACCGCGCCCGCAGGAATCGCCAAACGCCCATCGATCTCTTCCAGCGCAGCGATGGCCGTCGCCGCATTCGCGTACTGCGTGTCGCCGATGAGCGCCGGCGCAGGCAGCCGCGGCAAATTCCAGCGGCTGCCGCGGAAGTGCCAGGCCGTCCCTTCCTGCGAGTAGGTGAAATCCGCACCCAGGCGTTTCAGCGGCGCGCCGATCGACCGCGCAATCTCCTCGATGACGGCGGGCATATCGCGGCTGCCGAGCACAGCCGGGCGGCCTTGCCGGAAAATCCCGGCCTTCTCGCGCGCAATGGCCTCGAGAGTCGCGCCCAGATACTCCTGATGATCGAAGCCGATGCTCACCACCACGGCGACATCCGGATCGACCGCATTGACGGCATCCAAACGGCCGCCCATCCCGATCTCGAGAACCCAGGCGTCGAGCTGCGCCGCCTCGAATATCAGCAACGCCGCCAGCGTGTTGTACTCGAAAAACGTCAGCCCCACCTCGCCGCGGGCGTCTTCGATTCGCTCGAAGGCCGCCACCAGCTCTGCGGCGCTGACTTGTCGATCATGGATCCGGATCCGCTCGCGGTAATCGCGCAGATGCGGCGAGGTGAATGTGCCGACGCGGTAGCCCGCGGCTGCCATGATCGCCGCGCAAATGCCGCTCACCGAGCCCTTGCCGTTGGTGCCCGCCACGCTGATGACCGGGACCTTGGGCGGCCGCCAGCCGAGGCGGCGCTGGACCTGCCGCAGGCGATCGAGTCCGAGATCAATGGATTGCGGGTGCACCCGCGCTTGGTAGGTCAGCCACTCATCGAGACTGCGTGGCTCGCGGGGAATGCTCAGACTTGGCTCCTACGCTGCGGCGGGTTCTTTGCCGGTCAGCAGGCGCAGCATGGCGCCGATACGATCGCGCAGCTCGCGCCGATCGACGATCATATCGAGTGCGCCGTGCTCGAGCAGAAACTCGCTGCGCTGAAACCCTTCGGGCAGGGTCTCGCGCACCGTCTGTTGAATCACGCGCGGACCGGCGAAGCCGATCAGCGCCTTGGGTTCACCGATGTTGATGTCCCCCAGCATGGCCAGACTGGCCGATACCCCGCCGGTGGTCGGATCGGTCATGACCGATATGAAGGGCAGGCGCGCTTCCGACAGGCGCTTGAGAGCGGCGCTGGTTTTCGCCATCTGCAGCAGCGAGTACAGCGCCTCCTGCATGCGCGCACCGCCGCTCGCCGCGAAACACACCAAGGGCATGCGGTGTTCGAGACTGTGCTCCACCGCCCGTACGAATTTCTCGCCGACCACGGATCCCATCGAACCGCCCAAAAAGCGGAATTCGAACGCGCATGCGACCACATCGATGCCGGCCAATTTTCCCGCCATCACGATCAATGCGTCGCGTTCACCGGTCTGTTTCTGCGCTTGAGTGAGGCGGTCCTTGTAGCGCTTCGAATCCTTGAATTTGAGCGGATCCTCGGGCTCGACCTTGGCGGCGAGTTCGGTGGTCGATCCGGTGTCGAGAAATTTCGCCAGCCGCTCGCGGCCGTTGATCCGCATGTGATGGCTGCACTTCGGGCACACGTGCAGATTGCGCTCGATTTCCGCGCGATACAGCACGGCATCGCAGGCGGGACACTTGGTCCACAAGCCTTCCGGCACCGATCGCGTGCGGCGCTCGGTTTTGATCCGCGACGGGACAATTCGCTCGAACCAGGACATACGCTAGTCTAAACCAAACCGGCGAGCGGCGGCATCAGGCCTCCGGCGGCAGCAATAACCCCTTCCGAAGCTCCGGTATGCCGTATATGGGCGGGTACTCGACCCGCCACAGGTACAGGCCCGCGGCCGGGGCGGTAACGCCGGCGAAGCGGCGATTGCCGCCCGCCAGCACCCGGGCCACCGCCGCCGACGGCTCCGCCTCGCCCTGTGCGGCAAGCAGCGTTCCCACGATGTTGCGCACCATGTGATGCAAGTAGGCATTCGCCGTGATCTCGAGCCACAGATAGTCACCCTCGCGCCGCACCTCGATCCGCTCGACGCGCCTGACTGTGGTATTCGATTGGCATTCCACCGAGCGAAATGCGGAAAAGTCGTGTTCGCCGATCAGCGCCTGCGCCGCGGCGTGCATGGCCGCGGCATCGAGCGGGCGATGGATCCACGCGGTGCGCGTCCGCTGCAAAGCCGAGCGCGCGCTGCGGTTCAATATGCAGTAGCGGTAACTGCGGCGGATGGCTTTGTGCCGCGCGTGAAATCCAACCGTCACTTCCCCGGCCCATTGCAGGGCAATCGTCGGTGGAAGCTTGGTGTTGGCGCCCAAAACCCAGGCACGGGGCGTGCGGACGGCGGTGCTGTCAAAATGGATGACCTGGCCGACCGCGTGCACGCCGCTGTCGGTGCGGCCGGCACAAATTGCGACGACGGGTTCGCCGGCCACGTAGGAAATCGCGGCCTGTACGACATCCTGGATCGATGCCGAGTGCTCCTGCGACTGCCAGCCGGCGAACTCGGTGCCGTCATACTCCACGATAGCGGCGACGCGGCGGCTGAGATCTCCCACGTTATCCGGGCAGAGTCTCGATCAGGCGCTGCGCTTCCTGTTTCTGGCTGGCGGAACCTTCCTGCACGACCTCGTCGAGGATGCTGCGCGCACCTTCCGGATCACCCATGTCCATGTATGCCCGCGCCAGATCCAGCTTGGTGCCGACCTCGCTCATGGTCACCGGCTCCAATTCCGGCAGTGCCAGATCCTCGGTCTTGATCTTGGTGGTGCGAGTCGTCGAGGAGATCGCCTGCATCTTGTTGGTGGGCGCCTCCGTGCCGTTCAGGGCCTCGCCCACGTCCAGATCGACGCGCCGGCTGCGCTGGCTGGCCTCGAATACTTCAGTCGAGAACACTGCATCTTCCGAACGCGGCTGCTCGACGGTGTCTCCGCTTCCCAATGCATTCGCAAGACGGTCCAGATCCAGGTCGATGCTGTCGCCGCTGAGGCCACGCAGCTTCGAGGTGGAATCGACGTCTACACTCTTCGGATCCGCGACGTCCGAGTATTCGGGCGCCTTGAATCGCGACGTTGCAGAGGCGTCGAAATCGCGCGGCATTTGCACCGTGGGCGCCGACTCCGGACCCAGCACCGCGGTCTTGACTTCCTCCGTCTGACCCGCCGCGTCCAGGTCCGCGATGAACGAGGCCTCCAATTCGCGTTCCAATTCGGTCAGATCGCGATCGCGTGAGCGGCTCTCCGCCTCAGCCATCATGCGCCGCGACTTTTCATCGAGCCCGGCCACCATGGTCGGTGCGTCGGAGGGATGATCGGTCTGCTCGAGATGCGAGCCGCTGACCGCCGGCGTGCCAGTCTCGCTGAGTTGATCGAGGTCCAAGCCCAAATCGTCGATCGACACTTCCGCGGTCTGATCGGCTTTCGCCGCGCCCGACTTCGCGCCGGCACGGTCGCGCACGTCGCTCGACTTCAGGGCGGGTGATTCCGTGGTGGGAGAATCGGCGAAATTCATCATCTCGGATTCGACTGTCGGCTCATCGCGCGGCGCCATCTCCCGCGTCGGAGACTCATCCGCACCGCGCTCCGGCGTATCCAAGGTAAAGTCGAGATCGGTGCCGGAGTGCATTTGAGGCATTTCACCGGTCGCCGCCGTATCGTTGCCCTCCTTCGCAAGGGGGCGATCCAAGCGGCTGCGTTCGCCCTCGGGATCGCCGAACAAATCGATATCGACGCGGTTCTCGCCGCCTTCGAGGTTAAGATCGACCAGCGCGCCCGCGCCTCGGCCGCTTCCGGCGGTGGACGCAAACAGGGGTTCGTCGGGGCAGATCTGCTTGCCCATGATGACGATCTTGTCCCATTCGCCGGCGGGAGCACGGTCGCGCGTCGCTTCCAGTCCCTTCGCGGTCTGCAGGAACGCGTCCTTGTTGCCCCAGACGAAATAGATCTCCAGCAGCTTCAGGCGCAGGTCGCGCCGATCCGGCTCGCGCTCGAGTGCGATGCGCACCAAGTCGGCCGCCTGGTCATACAAACCGTATGCCATGTGAAAGTCGGCTTCGGCCAGTGGATCGCCCTGATCGAGATTGACCGCGCTCTCGCTCGACATCGTGTCATCGGCGGACTTGAGATTGGCGTGCGTATCGGCGTGCGTATCGGCCAAGGCATCCGGCACGTCGTCGAATTCGGGGATCGGATGTTCGCCCGACTCCTCGACCACGAAAGAATCATCGCCCTTGCGCAGCGAGCCGATTTTGGCGCTCGGATCGCGGAAGTTGGTGACGTCCGTCGCCTCCATCCGGCTCAGATCACCCGCGCCGCCTTGTCTGCGCCGTCGCGCGGCCACGAGCAGCACGAGCACCAGCGCGACGAGCACCGCGCCCGGAACCCACCAATGGCCGGCGACCCAATCGATCCAGGACTCCGACTCCACGGGCGCGACGGCCGGTTTCTTTTGCGCGACGGGCGCCGGCGCGCGTACGGGCGCGGGCGGCGGCGTGCTTTCCGCGGGCGGCGGCAAGGGAGTCGCTGTCGACGCCGGCGGCGCAGGCGGCACGGACGCGGCCGGCTGGGTCACGGGCGGCGCGACAAAGGGCGCGGGCTTGACCGGAGCCGGAGTCGGCTGCGCGGGCGCCGGGGTCGGCGCCGCGGCCGTGGCGGGCACGCCGAGCTTGCGCTGCAGGGCGGAGAGCTCGCTGTTGCGGATATCGATCAAGCGATGCGATTCCGCGAGCTGCCCTTCCAGATCCTTGACGCGATCCCGAAGCGCTTGTGCTTCCGCGGTGGCGGCGTTCGCATCGCCGCCTCCGGTCGCGCTGCCGCCTGAGCTCGGAGCCACGAGGCGCAGATGGCCGCCGGGGGCGGCACCGTTCACACCGTGCCAGTCGTTCATTTGGCGGTGAACTTCTTTCATCGCTTCGGTTTCGTTCAACGCGGCAATTTCATCCGCGCCCGGAACGCGCAGCACGCTGCCACGGCGCAAAATATTGATGTTCCCGCCGAAGGCATCGGGATTCGCGCGATACACCGCCATCATGGCTTGATTGACGCTCGCGGGCGTTCCGCCGCCGGACTGCAGACTGCGCGCGATCTTGGTGAGCGTATCGCCCTTGCCGACCCGATAGGTGTTGCCGGTGATCGGCGTCGAAGGCTCGGCGCCGGCGGTGGAAGACGTGCTCGCGTCCGGCACGCTCGCTGCGGGTGCGCTCACGGCAGGCGCGCGCGCCGCGGGCGTCCGCGCTGCCGGCGTTTCGGCGCGACGCGAGGATGGGGCGGCACTGACCGCTGCGGTGACCGGCGCCGCGCTGCTCGCCGTCTCGCCGGGCGTGTAAACCGGCGGATCCAGCAACACCGTGTACTCGCGCATGAGGCGGCCACGCGCCCAATTCACCTCGACCAGGAACGTCACGAAAGGCTCGGGGATCGCGTCGGTGGAGTGAACCAACAAAGCGTCGCGTCCGTCCTTGCCCTTGCCCACCTTGAAGGTAAGCGTCGACAGGAAGGGCGGGCGATCGATGCCGTAGCGAGTGAACGCATCGCGGCCGGCAAGAGTGGCGCGAAGGGCGGCCAGTTCATCCGGCGTGGCGGCAATCAGGTCGATCTCAGCGTTCATCGGCTCGTTGAGCGACGAATTCAAATGGATCTCACCCAGGCCCAACGCCCAAGACACGGACGGCCACACAAAAGCCGAGGACAGCAGGCACGCCATCAGGGTCAGGCGAGGCATCGTCACGGACATTTCTACTCCCAGGATTCTGGTAGGCAAGCGGGTAAACTTCATTGTGGTATAGGAACTTGGACGCTAAATCTCACTTGCCTTTTACATAAGCCAATAACTATATCTTACTGGGGTCTATTTACCAAAATATGGGCGACCGAAACTGCGTTATGTGCCGCACATTTCCGAACATTATCGGCCACCACCCAAAAATTTAGAGCGCGGTCACGGGTCAAATCTGCGCGTAAACGGCCTACATATACCTTATCGGGCGCCATTGCCAGTGTGGCCGGAGTCGGAAATTCCGAGGTCGAATCCGCCTCGATGACGCTCACTCCCATGCCGCGCTGCAACACCGCCACGGCCTCCGGCAGGCTCAGGGAGCGCTCGAAACTGGCATGCACCGCCAGGCTGTGGCCGAAGAAAACCGGTACTCGAACCGCCGTCGCGTTGATCGCCAGACCCGGCAAACCAAGCACTCGCCGGCACTCCTCCCACAGGCGCCGCTCCTCTCGCGACACCCCATCCGGCTCCAAAGCATCCACTTGCGGAATCACATTGAAGGCGATCTGCCGGCCAAACGCCCGTCCCCTCGCCTTCTTGCCGCTCAACATCGCCACGGTCTCGCCGGCGAGCTCATCCATGGCGCCGCGTCCGCTGCCCGACACCGCTTGATAGGTCGCCACCTCGGCTCGCTCGAGGCCCGCCAGGGCGTGCAGCGGTGCGAGCGCCGTCGCCAGCGCCACGCTGGCGCTGCCCGGCAGCGCGATCAGCCCCCGTGCGCCGACGCTATCCAGCGCCGCGGCATTGACATCCGCCGCGACCAACGGCACGTCGGCGCGCGCTCGAAACGCCGCCGAACCATCGATGACCCAGGCGTGCGCGGCAGCCGCTTCCGCGTAGCGCAGGGACAGTGCCGCACGCCCGCAAAAGATGGCCAGGTTGACGCGCGAAAAATCAAAGGCGGCGACGTCGCTCACCGCCAGGCTTTTCGCAGTCTCCGCGTCATCGCCCTCGCTCACCGGCCTGCCGAGATTGCGTGCGTCGTCGAGCGCATGCAATTCGGCGAACACCATTTTTCGCGCCCGCAGTTCGTCGATCACGGCCTCGCCGATCAGGCTGGAGACGCCGACCACGGCGACGCGCAACGCGGCTCCTTTGCTCATGCTCACGGCCGGCGGAATATCATGGAGTACCCGTGATGACCGGCGTCGTGCGCACCACGTCGCCGCACTGGGCGCGAAACCGCAGATAGTGATCCATCAACACCAGCGCCAACATCGCCTCGGCAATCGGCGTGGCGCGAATGCCGACGCAGGGATCGTGCCGTCCGGTGGTGACGACCTCAACCGATTTGCCATGAATGTCGATGGTTTCTCCCGGCAGCGTGATGCTCGAGGTCGGCTTGAGCGCCAGGCTCACCACGATGTCCTGGCCCGAAGAGATTCCGCCCAGAACTCCGCCGGCGTGATTGCTCAAAAATCCCCGCGGAGTGAGTGCGTCGCGGTGCTCCGAGCCGCGTTGCTCCACCGCCCGAAAGCCCGCCCCAATCTCGACTCCCTTCACCGCGTTGATACCCATCATGGCGCTCGCCAGGTCCGCGTCGAGCCGTTCGAACACCGGTTCCCCCCAGCCCGGGGGCACGCCCTTCGCGATCACGGTCACGCGCGCGCCGATGGAATCTCCGGCCTCGCGAATACGCCAGATGTATTCCTCGAGCTCTTTGACGCGGCTCGGATCCGGGCAGAAAAACGCATTGTCGTAGGCGCTCGGAGGATCCACCGGCTGCAATACCAGGGGGCCCATCTGCGCCAGGTAGCCGTGGATGGTCACCTGCAGCCGCTCGCGCAGGTACTTGCGCGCGATGGCGCCGGCCGCCACGCGCATCACGGTCTCGCGCGCCGAGGAACGCCCACCGCCCCGATAATCGCGAAATCCGTACTTTTGATGGTAGGTGTAATCCGCGTGTCCGGGACGAAAACGATCCTTGATCTTCTCGTAGTCGCGCGTTCGCTGATCTTCGTTCGCCACCATGAGCCCGATCGGCGTCCCCGTCGTTCTGCCTTCGAACACGCCGGACAAGATGCGCACCGTATCGGGCTCGCGCCGTTGGCTGGTGTACTGCGACGTGCCCGGACGCCGCCGCTCGACATCGGCTTGCAAGTCCGATTCGCTGAGCGCCATCCCCGGCGGGCAGCCATCCACGACGCAGCCGAGCGCCGCACCATGACTCTCGCCGAAGCTGGTCACCGTGAAAACGCGACCGAATGTATTGCCCGCCACGCGTCAGTTCTCCTTCCGTCGATCCGCGACCATCCCCGTACCGTCTCTAAAGCGGAGCGTCCAGGTCCGCCGCCCGCAGCAAAAATACCCCGCCGCCGCCCATCGCGATCTCGGGCCATACAAACGGCAACCTTGGAAAGGCGCGCAGTAGCGCATGCTCGGTATTGCCGACTTCCACGACCAGGATGCCGTCTCGACGGAGATGCCGCCGCGCCGCGGCGAAGATGGCCCGCACCGAATCCAGGCCATCGGCGCCCGCGGCAAGGCCCATCAAGGGCTCGTACTGATACTCGCGCGGCAGCCTGGCGATTTCCGCGCGCCCAACATAGGGCGGATTGCTCACGATGATATCGTAACGGCAGCCCTCGACGGCGTCGAAATAATCCGATTGCAGCATCCTGACGCGCTTTCCCAGCTTCAGCCGGCGCCGGTTGCGGCGGGCCACCTGCAGCGCGGCCACGGACACGTCGACGGCGTCCACTCGCGCCCTGGGAAAGGCCTGGGCACAGGCCAGTGCGATCGCGCCCGAGCCGGTCCCCACATCCAGGATCCGGCGTATGCGGCGCGCATTCACCCAGGGCTGAAATCGATGCAGGACGAGCTCGGCGATGGGCGATCGCGGCACCAGGACACGCTCATCCACATACAGCTCGAGTCCGGCAAAGAAGGCTCGATGCGTGAGATAAGGCAGCGGAATGCGCTCGGCGATCCTCCGTTCGAGCAGCTCGTTGATCCGGATCGCATGGCGTGCCCGCAGCGTCTTGGAGTAGGCACTTGCGCCGAGGGCGTGCGCAACGCCTGCGGCGAAGAACACCAGCTCGGCGGCCTCGTCCCGCGCGGTGGTGGTGCCATGGCCGAAATGTACGCGCGCCGCTTTGAGCGCCCGCGCAACACGGTCGATGGCAACGCCCACGGTGTCGCCCGCAGCCTTACGGGCGGCGCCGGCTGCTCGAACGGTATGGGATAATCGGCGCATGGCGGCTCCATCGAAATACTTAGGCCTGGCACTCCTCTGCATCCTCGGCATTGCGGGCGGCGCCACTCTCGGGGTGTGGCGTCACCCTGGTCCCACTGTCGAATTGGCCACGGGGACCTTTCTCACCCCCAGCCACAACCTGCCGGATTTTAGCCTGATCGACCAGCATGGCCGGATATTCGGCAGCGCCGAACTGCGCGGTCATTGGTCGCTGCTATTCTTCGGTTATATGAATTGCCCGGATTTCTGTCCGACCACGCTCACGACGCTGGCCGCATTGCAAAAGCGCCTGCGCGCAACCGGGGGCGCGGTCCTTCCCCGGGTGATCTTCGTGTCGGTCGATGCCAAACGGGATACGCCGGCGCAATTGGCCAAGTATGTTCCGTATTTCGATCCCGATTTCATCGGCCTGACCGCTGCCGATCAGCCGAGCGTCGAAGCGGTCGCGAAAAAACTCGGGGTGAGCGTGCTCATCGTGCCCACCGCCGACGGCAACTACACGGTCGATCACTCCGAAGCCATGTTCGTGCTCAACCCCGACGGACGACTCACCGCGATACTGAATGGCCCCTTCAGTGTGGACGTGTTGCAAGATGACTTGCGGCGAATCGTGGCCGCCGCCTCATGAACGATTCAAACGGGGGCGCGAGTCATGGCGCCGGCGGGGCGAGCGATGGCGCCGCGGATGCGCGCTGGGGCAGCCGGCTGTTTGTCTGGTTCCAATATCTGTTGCCTCAGCACGGGCTTTCGCGGCTGATACGGGCGGCAACTCGGGTGCGCGTCGCGTGGTTCAAGAATTCGACCATCCGCGGCTTTTTGAAGCTCTACAGCGTCGACATGAGCGAAGCGTCGCAAAGCGATCCTTACGCGTACTCCAGCTTCAACGAGTTTTTTACTCGTGCCCTCAAAGACGGCGCGCGCCCCATCGCGGGCGACGCCGATGCCATTGTGAGTCCGGCCGACGGCTGCGTCAGCGAAGCGGGCACGATCGATGGCGGCCAGCTGCTGCAGGCCAAGGGCCGGCGCTACGCACTGACGGAGCTGCTGGCCGCCCAACCCTGGGCGCACCGCTTCGAAGGCGGCTCTTTCGCCACCATTTATCTTGCGCCCTTCAATTATCACCGCGTGCACATGCCGCTTCGCGGCGAACTCAGGGAGACCGTGTACGTTCCCGGCCGCCTGTTCAGCGTCAATTCCGCGACGGCGCGGCTCGTCCCCGGATTGTTCGCGCGCAACGAACGCGTGCTGACGCTGTTCGACTCGGGTGCCGGCCAGTTCGCCCTGGTGCTGGTGGGAGCGCTCAACGTGGGCAGCATGGCCACCGTGTGGGCGGGCGACATCACGCCCGCCGCGCGGCGCGTGATCACCCGGATTCCGTGCCCGACGACGACGCTGGAGAAAGGCGCGGAGCTTGGGCGCTTCAACATGGGTTCGACCGTGATCCTGCTGTTCGAACCGAATCGCGCGCGCTGGCACTCCCGGGTGCACGCCGGCAGCGTGGTGCGCCTCGGGCAGTCGCTGGGCGTCGTCTCGTGAGCGCCGCAGACCGACAGGACGACTCTGCTTGGCGTCCGACGGCCGCCTTGAGCGCTCTCCAGCGCCGCGCCGCGATGTTGGCCGCCGCGCGCGAATTCTTCGCGGTGCGCGGCGTGCTCGAAGTGGAAACGCCGATATTGAGCGCTGCCGCGGTGAGCGATCCGCAGATCGAATCCCTGACCACCCAGGTGGCCGGTTTGGCGGCGCCGAGGTTTCTATGCACCTCGCCTGAATACGCCATGAAACGGCTGCTGGCGGCCGGCAGCGGCGATATCTACCAAATCTGCAAGGTGTTTCGCGATGCGGAGCGCGGCCGCTGGCACAACCCTGAGTTCACGCTGATCGAATGGTACCGTCTGGGATTCGACGATACGGCCCTGATGACCGAGGCCGAGTCGCTGATCGGCGGCCTGCTGGCACCCTATCGGCGGCTCGCGCCGGCGGAACGCCTGAGCTACTCGGCTGCGCTGCAACGCCACGCCGGGATCGACGCGCACAACGCGAGCGACAGAGAACTGGCGGAGTCGGCGGCGCGCCACGGCATCGTTTGCCGGGCCGAACTCGACCGCGACGCCAAGCTCGACCTGTTGATGGGCCTCATCGTGGGTCCCCGCCTGGGGCTGGAGCGCCCGTGTTTCATCTGCGACTACCCGGCCTCGCAGGCAGCGCTCGCGCGATTGAAACCGGGATTTCCGCAGGTCGCGGCGCGCTTCGAGTTGTACCTCGACGGTGTTGAATTGGCGAACGGCTTTCACGAACTGGCGAATGCCGGCGAACAGCGCGCCCGGTTCACTCAGGATCTGCAACTGCGGCGCGCCCGCGGCCAAGTGACGCGGCCGCTGGATGAGCATTTATTGGCGGCGTTGGCGGCAGGCTTGCCGGATTGCGCCGGCGTCGCTCTTGGCTTCGACCGGCTCGTGGCGATTGCCTTGAGGAAGGCGGGGCTCGCCGACGCCATGGCTTTCACCATCGACAACGGCTGACGGGGATCGACCACGCCGCGATCGACAACGCCTCGGTTAATTCTTGCCGCGCGACTCGGTTAGTTCTTGCCGCGCGACTCGGTTAGTTCTTGCCGCGCGACAGGTATTCGCCCGTGCGGGTGTCGATGCGCAAGATCTCGCCTTCGTTGATGAACAGCGGCACCCGCACCATGGCGCCGGTTTCCAGCTTCGCGGGCTTGGAGCCGCCGGTCGCAGTGTCGCCGCGAAGACCGGGATCCGTTTCGATCACCTTGAGCTCCATGTGCGCCGGCGGCGTCACCTGCAGCGGCACGCCGTTCCACAAGGTGACGACGCAAATCGTGCCGTCCTTCAGCCACTGGGCCCCGTCGCCGACCGCTTCCTTCGAGGCCGTGAGCTGTTCGAAGGTTTCGGGCGCCATGAAATGGAAAAAATCTCCGTCGCTGTACAGATACTGCATATCCGTGTCGACCACGTCGGCGGCTTCCACGGTATCGCCGGACTTCCAGGTACGCTCGATGGTGCGGCCCGTTTTCAGGTTGCGCACCCGGACGCGATTGAACGCCTGACCCTTGCCGGGCTTGACCATCTCGTTCTCGACGATGGCGTAGGGGTCGCCGTCGATCAGAATCTTGAGACCGGACTTGAATTCGTTCGTGCTGTAGTTCGCCATCGAGCGCCTCGGACTTGAAGGGCGCGTATGATAGCCGCAACCTCCGGCCTTGGCCAATTCCGGTCGATTTGCCGGCCTGGGATCAGCGGGCGCTAGACGCCGGTCCCAGAAACGACAAATCCTTAGGTGTACACTTTCGTGCCATTTTGAGAGGATTTTGACCCGTGAACGAACAGGCGGCCGTTCCCATGATCGTCATGACGAGGTCGCAGGACCACGTCGAAGCGATCAACAGCACGCTGCGCAAAGCCGGCCATCCCGTGCACTGCACGTGGCTGCCGGATGCCCGCGACCTTGCGGACGCTCTGACGCAAATCAACCCCGAGATGCTGATCGCATTCATCGAGGAACTCGGCATCGACGTGGCGGCGCTCATGAAGGTCAAGCAGCAGAGCGCGCCGGGGATGCCGGTGCTGATCGTGCGCGAGCATGTCGACGAGGCCGCCATCGCTGACGCCATGCGCCTCGGCGCGCAGGACGTGGTGACGCTGGCCAACCGCAGCCGCCTGCAGTCGGTCGCCACCCGCGAGCTTCGCGCCTATCGCCTGGAGCGCGCGCTCTCGACCACGCTTTCCTCGGCTCGCGAGTACCGCGAACAGCTGCAAAATTTTCTCGAGGGTTCGGCCGACGCAATCACCCATGTGCAGGAAGGCATCATCGTGGATGCGAATCGCGCGTGGCTGGAACTGTTCGGCTATTCGGGCGACGATGCGCTCACCGGCCAGCCGCTCATGGATTTGTTCGAGCAGGAGACGCATCCCGCGCTCAAAGGGGCTCTGGTGGCCTGCTTGCAGGGCAAGTGGTCGGGTCACGGCCTCAAGGTGCGGGCGCTGCTGTCGGACGGCTCCAGCATGGCGCTCGAACTGCTTCTCACCAAAGCCGATTATGAAAATGAGCCCGCCATCCGCATTGCGATATCGGCAACGCAAAAAAAGGATCGCAATCTCGAGGTGCAGCTCGCCGATGCGGTCAAGAACGACGCCTCGACGCGCTTTCTGCAGCAGCGCTATTTGATCGCCGCGGTGCGCGAGCGCTGCGCTCTCAGCATGAAGGGCGGCGTGCGCCAGTTCGCCCACATCAAGCCGGACCGCTTCATTGAAATTCAGAATTCCATCGGATTGCTGGCGAGCGAGGAATTCATGGCGCAGATCGCCGAGTTGCTGCGCTCGCAACTGACGTCCACCGATATCTGTGGCCGCTTCGGCGGCAACGGTCTGCTGATCCTGCTGGAGCGCGGCACGGCTCGCGACGTCGAGACCTGGGCCGAGAATGTCGTGAAGCGCGTCAACGAGCATACCTTCGCGATCGAAGACAAGACCCTGTCGGCCACGGTAACCGTGGGCTTGGGGCTGCTGCCGACGGGCAATCCCGACGTTGGGGCGGCGGTATCCGATGCCGTCAGCGCCACCCGCCGCGGCCGGGAGCTCGGTGGCAATCAAATGTACGCAGTGGACAAGTCCGACACGGACACGCGCGTGCAAGCCTACGACAGGATCTGGGTCAAGCACATCAAGAGCGCGCTGATGGAGAATCGTTTCCGTCTGGTGCAGCAGCCGATCGCGAGCCTGCTCGGCGAGGACAAGGGCATGTTCGACGTCCTGGTACGCATGCTCGACGAGCAGGGAAGCGAAGTACTGCCGGCGGAATTCATCGCCGCCGCCGAACGCAACGATTTGATGAAGAACATCGATCGCTGGGTGATCGGCGCGTCGATGTCGTTCGCCGCCAACCGCAAGGCCTCCTGCATTTTCGTGCGCGTGTCGAAGGACACGGTTCTCGACAAGAGCTTGCTGACCTGGCTCGACACGCAGCTCAAATCGCTCAAGATCGAAGCGAAGCGGATATGCATCCAAGTGACCGAGGAGCTCGCGAATCAGTACGTGCGGCAGACCAAAGACCTGGCGGATAGTTTGCGCAAACTGGGCTTTAGATTCGCCTTGGAGCATTTCGGCACCGGCCGCGACCCGTTGAAGCTGCTCGCCGACCTCGACATGAATTTCATCAAGATCGACGGCTCGCTGATGCAGGGCCTGTCGACGAATCAGATTCAACAACAACGAGTGAAGGGCCTTGTCGAGGCCGCGAAGCGCAAAGGCATCGAAACGGTCGCCGAGCGCGTCGAAGACGCCAACACCATGGCCGTGCTGTGGCAGCTCGGCATCGAATTCATCCAGGGGTACTTCGTGAACGCTCCCGAGGACGTGACCATGTCCTCGAGCGACCGGCACTGACGCGCACTAGGCGGTCAGCCCGCTCGCCCAGTAGCCGGTCAGCCCGCTCGCGCAGTAGGCGGTCAGCCCGCTCGCGCCCGGCCGCCGGATCGGGCCCGGCTACGCCGGCGACGCCTCGAGCCGGTCGACCTGCTTGTAGGCGCGCGAGAATCTCTGCCGGCGCCGCCCCTTCCTGTCCTCGAACTGCTTGAGTTCCTCGAACTTGAGCTTCATCGGCGCGCTGTTGCCGCTGTAGATCGTCAGCACCTCGCCTGGATTGACGACCGCCATCGCCACCAGGTATTCGTCGCGATCCGCGGATTTTCTGCCCGGTATCCCATACAAATTCTGCCCCTTGCCGGCGCTCATCTCCTCGATTTGCGCGACCGGCAGCGCCAGCGCTTCGCCGTCGTTGTTGACGAATATCGCGAGCGCGGCCGGTTGCACGATGGGCTGCGCGGGCAAAACTCGCGCATTTTCCGGCACCTTGAGCACCGATTTGCCCTTTTTGTTGCGCGCGTACAGCTCGCGCAGTTTCACGGCGAATCCGTAACCCGCGTCGCTCGCGACCAGCCAAAGATCGTCCGGTTCGCCGATCAGCACCGCGGCGAAGGTGGCGCCGTCGGGAGGATCGACGGAGCCCGACAGCGGTTCGCCGTAACCGCGGGCAGCCGGAAGCTGATGCGCGTCCAGACTGTAGGCCCGGCCAGTGGAATCGATGAATACGGCTTGCTGCAAGTTGCGGCCGCGGGCGGCGGCCTGGAACTCATCCCCGCCCTTGTAGCTCAAGGAGCGCACATCAATATCGTGCCCCTTGGCGGCGCGCACCCAGCCCAACCGGGACAGGACGACGGTGACGGGCTCGCTGGTGAGAAGCTCCGTCTCGGAGATGGCCTGTGCGGCCTCGCGCTCCACCAGCTTGGTGCGGCGCGCATCGCCGTATTCTTCCGCGTCTTCCAGCAATTCCTCGCGCACCAGCTTGGCGAGCCGCGCCTTGCTCTTCAAGATGCGGTCGATTTCATCGCGCTCCTCCGCGAGCTTCTTCTGTTCCTCGCGGATTTTCATTTCCTCGAGCTTCGCCAGCCGGCGCAGCTTGGTCTCCAGAATCTCCTCGGCCTGTTCGTCGGTGAGCTTGAAGCGCTTGATCAACGCCGGCTTCGGCTCCTCGACGGTGCGCACGATGCGGATCACCTCATCGAGGTTCAGGTACGCGATCAGCAGGCCGTCCAGGATATGCAGGCGCGCGGACAGCTTCTCGTGGCGGAATTTCAGCCGCTTGGTCACCGTGTCCTTGCGGAACTCGAGCCATTCTAGGAGCAGCTGCTTCAACCCCATGACGCGCGGGCGTCCGTCCAGGGCGATGACGTTCAAGTTGACGCGGTAATTGCGCTCCAGATCCGTGGTCGCGAACAGGTGCACCATCAGCGCCGTCGTGTCGACGCGGTTGGACTTCGGCACGATCACCAGGCGCGTGGGATTCTCGTGGTCCGATTCGTCGCGCAGATCCTCGACCATCGGCAGCTTCTTCTGCTGCATCTGTGCGGCGATTTGCTCCTGCACCTTGGCGCCCGACACCTGGAACGGCAGGGCATCGATGACGATCTCCCCGTCCTCGATTTCGTAGGTGGCGCGCGCGCGGAAGCTGCCGTTGCCGGTGTCGTACATCTGCACCAGATCGGCGCGCGGCGAGACGATCTCCCCGCCGGTGGGCAGATCGGGTCCTTTGACGTGCGCCATCAATTTGCGGGTGGTGAGATCCGGATCGTCGAGCAGCGCCACACAGGCATTAACCACTTCGCGCAAGTTGTGAGGCGGGATGTCGGTGGCCATGCCCACCGCGATGCCGGATCCGCCGTTCAGCAATAAATTCGGCACCCGCGACGGCAGCATGGTCGGCTCTTCCAAGGTGCCGTCGAAATTGGGCGCCCATTCGACCGTGCCCGAGCCCAACTCCTGCAGCAGCAACTCCGCATAGCGCGTGAGGCGCGACTCGGTGTAGCGCATGGCGGCGAAGGACTTGGGGTCGTCCGTCGATCCCCAGTTGCCCTGGCCGTCCACGATGGGATAGCGGTAGGAGAAATCCTGCGCCATGTGCACCATGGCCTCGTAGCAGGCCGAATCGCCGTGCGGGTGGAACTTGCCGATCACATCACCGACGGTGCGCGCCGATTTTTTGTGCTTGGAGCCGGCCGCGAGGCCAAGCTCGCTCATGGCGTAGATGATGCGCCGCTGCACCGGCTTCAATCCGTCTCCCAAGCTCGGCAGCGCGCGGTCCAGGATGACGTACATCGAATAGTCGAGGTAGGCGCTTTCTGCGAAGGCCTTGATGGGCTTGCGCTCGATGCCCTCGAAATTCAGCTCTTGGTCTTTCATGGTCAATCGCTACAGATGGGCGAGGTTGCCCTTGCTCTCCAGCCATTCGCGCCGATCGGCCGCGCGCTTCTTGGCGAGCAGCATGTCGAACAACTGGTCCGGACTGTCTTTGGCGTCGATGGTGAGCTGCAAAAGGCGGCGCGTTTGCGGCGCCATGGTGGTTTCGCGCAATTGGGTCGCGCTCATTTCACCCAGGCCCTTGAAGCGGGTCACCACCGCCTTGGTGCGCGAATTCGCCTCGGCAATTCGCTTTAACGCCTTCTCGCGCTCGGCTTCGTCGAGCGCATACACCACTTCCTTGCCAGCGTCGATGCGAAACAGCGGCGGCATGCAGACGTACACGTGGCCCGCCACCACGAGCGGTCGGTAGTGGCGCAGGAACAATGCGCAGAGCAGTGTGGCGATGTGCTGTCCGTCGCTGTCGGCGTCCGCCAGAATGCAGATCTTGTGGTAGCGCAGACCCGATAAATCCGCGGTGGCGGGATCCACGCCGATAGCGATGCTGATGTTGTGCACCTCCTGGGACTGCAGCACCTCGCCGGCATCGGACTCCCAGGTATTCAAGATCTTGCCGCGCAGCGGCATGATGGCCTGGGTGACGCGATCGCGCGCCTGCTTGGCGGAGCCTCCGGCCGAATCGCCTTCTACCAGGAACAGTTCGCCGCGCGCCGGATCCTGGCTCACGCAATCGGCGAGCTTGCCGGGCAGCGCGGGACCGGCCACCACGCGCTTGCGCGCGACTTTCTGGCTGTCCTTGAAGCGCTGCTGCGCATTGGCAATGGCCAACATGGCAATTTTCTCGCCCTGATCGGGGTGCTGATTGAGCCACAGCGCGAACGTGTCCTTGATCACGCCCTGCACGATGCCGGCGGACTCGCGCGAGGACAGCTTTTCCTTCGTCTGCCCGGCGAATTGCGGCTCGTGCATCTTCATGGACAGCACGAAGCTCACGCCGTCCCACACATCCTCCGGGGTCAGCTTCAAGCCGCGCGGCACCAAATTGCGGAACTCGCAGAACTCGCGAACGGCATCGGAGGCGCCGGTGCGCAGACCGTTCACGTGCGTGCCGCCCTCGGTGGTGGGAATCAAATTAACGTAGCTTTCGGTGACCGGATGCTCGGACTCCAGCACCCAGGCGAACGCCCATTCCAGAGCGCCGCCCTCGATGTCACGCTTGCCGTAGAAAGTCTCGGCCGGAAGCCACTCCCCCTTGCCGAGTTCCTCGGCGAGATATTGGTGCAGGCCGCCGGTATAGAACCACTCGTCCTTCTCGCCGGTGAGCTCATTGTTCAGCGTCACGCGCAGGTTGGGGCAAAGTACCGCCTTGGCGCGCAGCACCTGCTTGAGCTTCGGGACGGCGAACTTGTCGGAATCGAAGTATTTCGGATCGGGCCAAAAGCGGATGGTGGTGCCCGTCCTGGACTTCGGCACGTCGCCGACCACCTCGAGTTTCGATTTGGGTTTGCCGCCGGCGTAGCTCTGGTTGTATTCCTTGCCGCCGCGGCGCACCCACACTTCGAGGTTCTTGGACAAGGCATTGACCACCGACACGCCGACGCCGTGCAAGCCGCCGGCATGCTGATAGCTCTTGTCGTTGAATTTTCCGCCGGCGTGCAGGCGCGTGAGAATCAACTCGACGCCGCTGATCTTTTCCTTCGGGTGGATGTCGACCGGCATGCCCCGGCCGTTGTCCTCGACTTGGGCCGAGCCGTCCTTGTGCAGCGTGACATTGATGGCGTCGCAATAGCCGTTGATGGCTTCATCGACGCTGTTGTCGATCACCTCGTGCGCGAGATGATTCGGCCGCGTGGTGTCGGTATACATGCCCGGCCGGCGGCGAACCGGGTCCAGGCCGCTCAATACCTCGATGTCGGAGGCCGTATAAGACGATGCCATCGATTCCTTGTTAGGCGCTGCGCGCCACCTTTCAACGGGGTCGAAGCGACCCCGGCCTTGGTTGTTTAAAGCCGTGCCACGCCGCCGGGCGAGGCGGCGGAGTCTAACATGCGAATCCGGCGCTAATCAGCTGGCAGCTTGGGGTTGGTTCGGCTATCTTCCGAGCAATGGGAATTGCCAATCCTCAAAATCTGGTGCGCACGCTGCCGGTACTGCCGCGTCCCTACGGCATTCGCGTGCGCCTCAAGGCCGGAGATCCGTTTGCCAAGCTGCTCGGCATCGACTGGCAAAAGACGCATTGGTTTTTCACCGCCGCGGAACGCGACCGCGTCCTCGAGGACATGTCGCGAAAACATGAATACTCGCGAATCGGCGACCAGCCGGCGCAGGTGTTCGAAAAAGTGGAAAAGCTCGCCGAGAGCCGTAATTTCTAGAAACTGCGCCCCAGGAACAAATAGAACGCGGCGGTCCCCGATGTGTCGTAGCCGGACCCCAGATAGACGGGTCCGAGAAAGGTGTCGAACGCGAGAAACAGCGACGCGTCCTTGCGTGCCGACCCGTAACTTATGTCGCCGCGATGCTGCCAGGTATTGCCGACTTCCAATGACATGCCGATATACGCGGGAAACTCGAAAAAGCCCTCGCCGCCGCGCCCGATTTTGCGAAAGTAGATTCCGCGGGCTATCGCGTAATGCGGGCCGATCAACGATTGCGGCGCGAGACCCGACAAATTGAAAAATCCGCCCAGAGAATAGAATTCGGGCAAGGCGGTGGACTTATAATCGCCGTCAAGGCTGCTCCCCGCCGAAGTCCACAACAACAGGGTATTGCGCCCGCTCGAGCGGGCCATCAGCCAATCGGCCTGCACTTTGTCGGAGGCGATATCGGCGCCCAGGTCGGTGCGGTTGGCATCCCATTGCAGGCTGAATGTCTGCCCGTCGCGGGGGAAGTGCAGATTGTCGAGGCGATCGTAGCTGAACTTGAAAAAGAGCTCGCCATTGTTGTACTGCTGTTCCACCAGCGTAGGGTCGCCGAAGCGCGCGTGCGTCAGGCCGTTGTTTCTGTGGAGTCCGGCGCGGATTTCGCCCCAATTGCCGAGGTTGCGTCCGATGTCGAGATCGATTTCCGCCTCGCGGTCGCGAAAATCGGCGACCTGGAGGTTTTTGGTGTAGATCGGCAGATCGCGCGCCTCGACGCGCGCGCTCGGCGCCACGAACCAGGTCCGCGTTGCATCGAGCGGCTGATAGAACTCGCCGACGATCTTGGGGTCGCTGCCGATCTGGACGTCCGTCAAGAGTTCGGCGCCGAGTTCGTTCATTTCGGTCACGACAAATCGCACCGCGGCGTTGTAGCGGCTGTTGCCCTGAAAATCATCCTCCAGATTCAATCCGAAGCGCAGGTAATTGGGGCCCCAGGATTTGCGGCGCGCCCGCACTTCGAAGCCGGATTCCTCGCCGGTGCCCGGCGCCTGACCGACCAGGCTGTAGTCGAGAGTTTCGAAATTCCCCAGGCCGTACAGGTCGGTGATGCGCTTGCCGACTTGATCGGCGTCCAGCGGCTTGCCCACCAGTGGCTGCGTTTCCGCCAGGATGGTTTTTTCATAGCGCTTGGACTGCTCGTCCACACGGACGAACCGGATGGTCGGTAAGCCGGGCTCGCGCGCTGCGCGCCTCGCCAGGTAATCCCGGTACGCTGCATCGCCGGCACCGAGCGCCTCCAATCTGTCCAAGTTGCGGCGCGCGGCCTCCTCGCCGCGGGCAATGAAACTGTTCGGCGCGCTGAAGTCCGTCGCGGTCGCCGAACCCAGATTGGGTTCGATCAATATATCCTGCGCGGTCAGCGTCGCCCGCTGACGATCGGTGTCCTTGCGCACCAGAATGGCCAGCATTTGATTGGAAATCGACAATGCGGAATCAAGGCCGGCTCGAGGCTGCAATGGGAAGCTCACGTCGGAAACGATGACGATATCTGCATGCATCGCCCGCGCCACGCTGACGGGCAGGTTCTCCGCCAATCCGCCGTCGACCAGCAGTCGGCCGTTCAATTCGACCGGCGCGAACACGCCCGGCGCCGACATGCTGGCGCGCATGGCGATCGCGAGATCGCCCTTGTCCATCAGCACCGCATTGCCGGTCTCCAGATCGGTGGCCACGGCGCGAAACGGGGTGGGCAGCAAATCGAAGTCCGCGCTGTTGTTGTACGGCAGGGTCAATCGCCGCAAGGTCTCCTGCAGCTTCTGCCCCTGAATGAAGCCCTTGGGCAGCAGAATCTTTCCGTGCTTGAGGCCGAGCGGCAGCTTGACCAGAAAATTGCGGTCGTCCTGTTTGCGTCTGAACGCGAGATCCCGGCGCGGCGGCGCATCGTGAAACGCTTCCTGCCAGTCGAGCGAGCGCATGGTGGCATCGATCTCACGCGCCGTCATGCCGCTTGCGTACAGGCCGCCCACGATCGCCCCCATGCTGGTGCCGGCGATACAGTCGATGGGAATTTTCAGATCCTCGAGGACCTTGAGCACGCCGATGTGCGCCATGCCGCGCGCGCCGCCGCCGGACAGTACCAGACAGATCCGCGGGCGGGTATTCGGTTGTTCCCTCGCCCAGGATCCGGCCGGCCACAGGCACCCCGCGCAGAGCACCCAGGGCAAAGCAAGTCGTATGGTGAGCTTCCCCATGTGGGGAACTAGTTTACTTAATTCACGACGTCGATACGGGAAGCAGCAAAGGTGTTGTTGCCCCGGTTGTATGCCCCCGTGGCCACGAGGTGCAGCGCCGGGGTCGCTGCGACGATCGACACAGGCAGCTGGGTCACGAAAGCCGCGAAGGAGGTGAACACGGTGATGGTGGTGGTGCCCGTGGCGGTGAGCCCGCCGATGGCAAATATCGGCACGAATGTCGACGGCACGCCGGGGGCCGAAGGCGGCGCCGCCGCCTGCGGAACGATCTGCGTCGCCGGCAGGGACTTCAGATCGATGCTCTCGGATCCAATGCGGATCACGCCGGCGCTGTAATTCGCGTTGCTGAGGTTGATGCTCAAGCCCGTGTCGGTCAACGTGGCGAACGGCGCGATCGTCCCGGCGCTGGTCCAGTCGACTTGCAGGGTGGCCGTCACGGAAACTTCCGCGCTGAGGGAGGATGCGTTGAAGTCCGGCGGCGCGGATCCGAACGGCGTCATCAATCCATTGATCCAGAGCGGGTTGCCGGCGACCGTACCGGCCGGCAGGGCAAGGGTGCCGGTGTTCACCGCATACGCGGCCGGCAGCACGGCGCCGGAACCGTCGCCGGTGAAGTCATAAGCGCTGACCGGCCAATTTTCGATGGTCTGCAAATTCAGCACCAGGCCGCCCGACGCCGAGGACACGAGCGAGCCGAAGAGTTGCGTCGACTGGATGCGCACGGATCCGGTGTTGGCGCTGGAATTTCCGGTCGCGTCCAGGGTGACGACTCCGGAAGCGGGCAGCGAATACAGGCCGCGAGCGGTGATGTGCTGGCCGACCGCCACGGAACGGTAGTCAAGTCCGGTGAGTGTCGTGTTGTCGTCGGCCGTCACGATGGTGCTGGGGCCCAGCAGCACCACGGCGTTGGGAGAATTGTTGTAGGAGATCGTTCCGGTGTTCAGCTGCAAGGTCGAACCGAGCAGCGTCACGGTGTTGCCGCTGCGCGCGATCACGTCGCCCTCGAGCCCCTGAGTATAGTAGTCCTCGAGCGTGCTGCCGGCGATCACATACGTTGGATTGAATTTTCCCGCCGTCACCTGGGGATTCGCGGTCGGGGTCGGCTCGAACGTGGTATAGGCCGCGGTCATGGTCGAACCGGCGGATAATTGCGACAGCGCGAGGATGCCCGGGGCGCCGACATAGGTGATGCCGTTGATCTGGTAGACGGTGTTCGCGTCGTTGAACAGCGTCAGTATTCCCAGACTGTCCACTTCGTCCGCGAATGGCCGCACATACACGGTATAGGTGCCGATACTGGCGGCCGAGTTGATCAGCGGGCCGCGCACGCGGACCGGCTTGTTGTCGGGCGGGCTGGTGGCCACCGTCAAGAAGGGTTTGACGGTCACGGTCGCCGGGTTGGTCGTCAAATCCACGACGTTCGAGGCGGCAAGGTCGAAATCGATGGCCAGGCGCACTGCGCTCGACGACGACAGGGTCGGGGTGATGGTGAATTGATGCTGCTTGTCGAAGGTGACGTTGATAGTCTGCGTGGTCACCGCGGCGCCCGTCGTATCCACCACCTTCGCCTTCTGCGGCGCGCCGTTGACCATCACGGAGATGTTGGCGTTGGTGTAGTCCAGAGTGATGCTGGCCGATGTATAGGTGTCGTTCGGGATACTCGCGGCACTCCACAGCTCGGAGATATTCTTGAGTTTCGTGAAATCGACGGTTTCGACCGTGGCGACCGCCGTGACCACGCCGACGGTGGTTCCGGTCAGCGTCACCGAATCGATATTGACGATGTAGCTGGTGAAATCCCCCGGCGTATCGCTCAACGTGACCCAGCCGATACCGAAGCCGCTGGTGAAGTTATTGTGATGGCAGCCGGCCGCGATGACGGCGGCGGCGCAAATGAGCGCGCTCGAGAATTGACGAGCGTATCGACTGAACAGTGAGTGCACTACAGCTTCCAATTTTGTTGGGAGTTAGACCGATCGAGGCTGCGTAGGATAAAGACTTTCGAGAGCGCACGCGCAGCAAAGTTCCATCTGTGGGCGTAAGGGAGCCTCTACGGGCTCCTGTGGCCTCTACAGGCTTCTGCGGTCTCTGCAGGCTTCTGCGGTCTCTGCAGGCTTCTGCGGCCTTTACGGGCTCCTGTGGCCTACGGGCTCCTGCGGCCCGTCGGGCGCGGGACTTGCTGGGTTACACAGTGAATATTGCCCCCGCCGAGCAGCACCTCGCGGGTGGCGACTCCCAGCACCTTGCGGGTGGGAAACAACCGCTCGAGCTTGAGTTTGGCCGCCGCATCGTGCCGCTTGTCGAACAGCGGCATGACGACGCATCGATTGGCGATGTAAAAGTTGATGTACGACGCAGGCAAGCGATCGCCGGCCTTGCGCGGCCGGCTGCCGGCGCGCTGATCGATTCCGGCCGCCTCCTCGGCAGTCATGTAGAGCGGTCCGGGCTGGTGAATCTTGTGAATGGTCAGCTCCCGCCCCCGGGCGTCACGGGCTCTTCTCAAGCGCTGATAGGCGTCGTGCGAAATCTCGTATTGCGGATCCTGGCGGTCGGAAGTCCAGGTCAGCGCAACCTGCCCGGGGCCGGTAAAGCAGGCCAGCTCGTCGATGTGGCCGCCGGTCTCGTCGAGGTACACGCCCTTGCCCAACCAGATCACGCTGGTCACCCCGAGATAGAGGCGCAGCTGCTCCTCGACTTCGGCCTGAGTGAGCCGGGGGTTGCGATTCGGATTGAGCAGACATTCTTCGGTGGTCAAACAGGTGCCTTGGCCATCGACATGAATGGCGCCGCCCTCGAGCACGAATGGCGTCCGGTACCGATCCGCGCCTTCGAGCTCCAGTATCTTTTGCGCGACTTCGTCATCGCGGTCCCAGGGGAAGTACAGGCCGCCGTCAAGGCCGCCCCAGGCGTTGAAGCTCCAGTCGACGCCGCGCCGGCGGCCCCTGCCATCGATGACGAAGGTCGGCCCGCAGTCGCGTACCCAGGCGTCATTGCTGCTGATCTCGACGACGCGCACCTCGCGCGGCAGCCGGGCGCGCGCGTTTTGGAATTGTGCCGCCGAGACGCCCACGCTCACCGGCTCCCCGCCGGCGATGGCGGTGGCGATGTTCGCAAATGCCGCCTGCGCCGGTTTGGCCCCGGCGCGCCAGTTGTCCGAGCGCTCCGGCCACAGCATCCAGCAGCCCGAATGCCGCTCGAACTCCGCGGGCATGCGGAAGCCGTCCTTCGCAGGTGTTGATGTAAGCGTGCGCAATCGTTGAGTCTCCGGGCGCGCATGCTAGCATTCGCTTTGAATTTACAGGAGCGCTGAATGTCGGACGCAAAACCCATGCACGTGCAAGTCCCCGCCGGGGGCCGGAAAATTACGATCGAGAACGGCAAATTGCAGGTGCCGGACCAGCCCATCATTCCCTTCATCGAAGGCGACGGAACCGGTCGTGATATATGGCGCGCAAGTGTGCGGGTATTCGACGCGGCGGTACAAAAAGCCTATGGCGGGAAACGCAAGATTCACTGGATGGAGGTGTTCGCCGGCGAAAAAGCGAACAAGGCGTACAACACGTGGCTGCCGGACGAGACCGTCACCGCCTGCCGCAACTACCTGATCTCGATCAAGGGGCCGCTCACCACCCCGGTCGGCGGAGGCATTCGCTCGCTCAATGTGGCACTGCGCCAATTATTGGATCTGTACGTGTGCCTGCGGCCCGTGCGCTGGTTCAAGGGCGTGCCCTCCCCGGTCAAGACGCCGGAAAAGGTGGACATGGTCATTTTCCGGGAGAACACCGAGGACATTTACGCCGGCATCGAGTTCGAGGCGGGCTCGGCCGACGCCAAGAAATTCCTCGACCTGTTCAAGCAAAATTTCCCCAAGCAGTTCGCCAAGATCCGCTTCCCCGACAGCTCCGGCATCGGCTTGAAGCCCGCATCGAAGGAGGGCACGGATCGATTGTTCCGCGCCGCCGTCGCGTACGCCGTCGCCAACAAGCGCAAGAGCGTGACGATCGTGCACAAGGGCAACATCATGAAATTCACCGAAGGCGCCTTTCGCAATTGGTGCTACCAAGTCGCCGAACAGGAATTTCCGGCCGACGTGTTCACTTGGGAGCAGTGGGAGCGCATCAAGGCGGCGCAGGGCGAAAAGGAAGCCAACGCACAGATGGATGCCGCCAAGAAATCGGGCAAGATCATCATCAAGGACGCGATAGCGGACATCACCCTGCAGCAGGTATTGACCCGCCCGGACGAATTCGATGTGGTCGCCACCATGAACCTCAACGGGGATTACCTCTCGGATGCGCTGGCCGCTCAGGTCGGGGGCATCGGCATCGCCCCGGGCGGCAATATCAATTACCTGACCGGACATGCGGTGTTCGAAGCCACGCACGGCACCGCGCCCAAGTACGCCGATCTCGACAAGGTCAACCCGGGGTCGGTGATCCTCTCCGGTGAAATGATGTTCCGGTACATGGGCTGGCTGGAGGCCGCCGACGCCATCATCGGCGCGATGGACAAGACGATTGCCCAGAAGACCGTGACCTACGATTTCGCGCGCCTGATGGAGGGAGCCACCGAGGTCAGGTGCAGCGAGTTCGGCGATATTCTGATCCGCAACCTGTAGCCGCTCGCCGGCAGGGCGCCGCGCTGTCCGCCGTCAGCCCGCCGCGTGCGCGAGTTCGAGATGCGCGGCCTGCGGCGCCGATCGCTGCTTCATGACGTCGAAGGCGGCGATTCGGTAGGCTTCCGACATGGTCGGAAAATTGAAGATTTGTTCGATGAAGAAATCGGCTGTCGCGCCGCTGAATATCGCCGCTTGACCCAGATGAACCAGTTCGGTGGCGCCCTCGCCGATCACCTGGACCCCGAGCACTCGCGCCGAACCGCGCTCACAGAGCAGGGTCAGGAATCCCATGGGCTCGCCCGCGATGTGGGCGCGCGCGACTTCGCTGAAGTCGGCCCGGCCGACGATGAGATCGATTTTCTTTGCTGCGGCCTCGCTCTGCGACAGTCCCACGCAGGCGATTTCCGGAATCGTATACACGCCGCTCGGCACCAGACTGCCGTGGGCGGGCGGCTGCAACCCCAGGGCCGCGAGAGCGGCGCGCCGGCCCTGATCTGCGGCGGCGCACGCAAGTGCCGGCGGACCGATGGCATCGCCGGCGGCGAAAATACCGGGAATATTGGTCTCGAACCGCTCATCCACTTGCACGTGGCCGCGGCTGTTGATGGCGAGCCGGAGCCGGTCGAGACCGATGCCGTCCAGGTTCGCGACGCGGCCGAACGCGGCGAACACAATGTCGGCGGTCAGCTTTTCGCCGCCGCGCAGCTGCACCTCGACCTGAGAGAAGCCATCGAAGCGCGCGCCTGCAACTTCGGCGCCGCCCCGATACGTGCCGCCCATCGCGCGGAATGCCGTGAGAAATCCCGTCCGCAAGCTAAGGTCGAGGAATCCCAGCGGCTCCGCCGCCTTGTCGATCAATGTCACGGCGCAGCCCAGCGCGGCGAAAATGGACGCGTACTCGCAGGCGATCACCCCGCTGCCCAGTACCAGCATCGAGCGCGGAATATAGGGCAGGCTCAATATGGAGTCGCTGTCGAGGATATGTTCGTGGTCCACTTCGACGGCGGGCACGTGCCGCGGCCGCGAACCGGTGGCGAGAAGCACCCGCGGCGCATTCAGCACGATTCGCGAACCGTCCAAGCGCTGCACCTCGACGCGATTCGCATCCAGAAAGACGCCGCGGCCGCGAATCAACGCAACCTGGTTGCGCGCCAGCTGCGCCTGCAGATAGCGGTCCTGAGCGTCGATGACCTTGTCGACGCCGTGCAGCAAGGCGGATAGCGGGGCGTCGCCGCGCAGTTCGACGGCCAATGACGATGCGCTGCCCTGCATGCGGCGGTACCGCAGTGCCTGTTCCCGCAGCGCCTTGCTGGGAATCGTGCCCGACAGCAGGCAGTAGCCGCCCACCTGCGATTCGCGCTCGACCACCGCCGCGCGAAACCCGGCTTTGGCCGCTTGAATCGCCGCCTTCTGGCCGGCCGGTCCCGACCCCACGCAAATCAAATCGAATGCGTGCGCCTGCATCAGGGGCCTGCCAGGCCGAGAATCTGATCGCGTTTCGCGAGCAAGCGCCGCCGATCGTCGGGGAAAACACCGAGCTGCTCGAACGCCGGACTGTCGATCACCATTTGCGCGCTCAGCAGCTCCGGATGCATGGTGTGGGCGGCCAACAGATGCGCCGCGTGCACCGTGCCGGCGAGGTCGCTGTGGCTCGATTCACGGTAGTTGCGCCAGTCGCTGGCCGCATCCTGCACGTCCTTGGGCAGCCGCCAGCCATTCGTCAACAGGCGGCCGAGCGCCGGTTCGAATTCGACGATGAGTGCGCCCAAGGCGGGTGCGTCGATCACCAGGTGCTGTTCCGACTCGAAGCGCGACAGAATCTTGAGCGCGAGCGCAGCGCCCGTGCGATGCATCAGCGCCGCCAGGAAAGCGCTTTCCACATGCCTGCGGCGTTCGCGCGCAATCTCCTTGGCCCAGAGCCCCGCCAACCATGCCTCGCGCCACAGTTCTTCGGATTGCGGTTCATGGCCGCGAGCGATGAACACCTCGCCGCGAAGCATCACCGCCATCGCGAGGTTGCGCACTTCCGCGACTCCCAGCCACGAGACCGCCTGCTGCAATGAGACGACGGCCGTCCGCGGCCGCAATGCCGGAGAGTTCGCGACCCGCATGAGCTCGCCCGCCAGCGCCGGATCGGATTGAATCAATCGCGCCAGCTGGGCCGCGTCGGTCGCTTGCTGCGCCGTGAGCTGCGCCAGCTCCGCGCACACTCGCGGCAGCGGCGCAATGGTCTGCGGACCGGTCAATGATGCGCACAGGTATTCACGCGCCGCTCGAGAGTCCGGAGCGGAGAGAGCAACAACGGGTTCGAGACTCACGGAACACCCCCGACATGGCGCCTAACCCTCTAAGAATCGGCACACCCCGGGGATGCTTGAGCCGTCGCGCAGGTTATGTAAGATCGAATAAGTTAAACAAACGCCTTGTCCAAGGCCTGTTCCAAATCCTGAACCAGATCCGCGGCGTCCTCCAAGCCGATCGACAGGCGCACGGTCCCGCGGGTAATCAGCGAGGCGGCGCGCTGCGCCGGAGTGAATTCGCTGCCGGCCAGCAATTGGGGCGGCATCACCAGCGACTCGGCCGACCCGACACTGGCCGAAATCGAGAAGAGCTCGAGCGCTTCCGCAAACCGGGCGCCCTGATCAAATCCGCCGTCCAACTCCAACGAAACCACGGTGCCGAAATCGCGCATTTGCCGCCGCGCCAGCTGGTGCTGCGGGTGGCCGTCGAGGCCCGGGTAGTGGACTTCTTTCACGCGGCGATGGCTCTTCAGGAACAGGCTCGCGGCGAGCGCGTTCGAGCACTGCCGCTCGTAGCGCAAAAAATACGTGCGCATGCCGCGCTGAATGAGAAAAGCCGCGTGCGGATCGAGCGTCGGGCCGATCGACCCGATGTCCTTGCGCATCGCGGCGATGAGGTCGCTGCGCGCGATGATGGCGCCGCCCATCACATCGCCGTGGCCCGAGGCGTACTTCGTCAGACTATGCAGGAACACGTCGATGTCGTAGGCGCCGTGGTTGTGAAAGCCGGCGAACGTGTTGTCGAGCACCGTCAGGGCGCCGGCGCGCCGCGCATGAGCCGTCAGGTGCTCGATGTCGGCGATTTTGGTGACCGGATTGGTCGGACTCTCGAACACCACCAGACGGGTCGGCGTATCCCGCAGCACCCGCTCGATGCCCGCAAGGTCTTCGATCGACAGCAGCGTGTGGGTCACACCGAACTTCGCCAGAAGATGCTGCACGATGTAGCGGGTCGGGCCATAGGACTCGACGAACGCGAGAATGTGATCGCCCTGTTTGCACAGCGACAGAAGGCTCGCGGAAATGGTGGCGACGCCGGACCCCGTCAACAGACAATCATCTCTGCCCTGCAGCTGCGCGAGCAGGAGTTGCAATTGCTTCAGGGTGGGGTTGGCCGAACGTGAATAAAAAAACCCGTCCCGTTCGCCCCGCAGGTAGCGCAGCGTCTCGTCGGTATCGTCGAACGAGAACTTCACCGATTGGTAAATCGGCGCCACCAGCGGACGATTGTCCGCCGGCAGGGGAACGGCGGGCGGATGATTGACCCGGGTATTGTCTTTCATGTGGGGCACCATAATGGAGCGAAGCCCGCTTTGAAAGCAATCGATGCGGCCGGGCGCCGCCGGTTCTTACGGCGCCAGGTAGCGGTCCAATTCGGCGTTGATGCCGGCAGCCGAATCGAACAATGGTTCGGCGTCCTCGGGGGTCAGGCCAAGATCCCGGTACGCGGCATCCGTCACCAGCAAGTCGCGGGCCAACTGAGTCGATTCGAGCAAGGTGAAATCCGCCAGTCGATGCGCCACGTTAACGACATTGCTTTCGAATCGCGCCGCACCGGCCGCCGCGTACGCTTCCCACTGCAAGGTCACGGTGAGCACCGGCGCCGGCAGCGCCCAGGCGGTGACGACGCGCGCACCAATGTGGCGATGAAAGGTTTCGATGAGTTGATCGTATTCTTCGCTGGCCAGTTTCCTGCCGGCGCGCAGCGTGAGTTCATGCACCGCGCCCAAGGTGACTACCTTGCCGATGTTGTGCAGCAACCCGCACAGGTAGCACATGCCGGTCTCCTCGGCCAGCATGTGCGCCAGTTGCCGCGACCACAATGCGCTTGCCAGCGAGTGCCGCCATAGCCGCCGCGCCTTGTGCTGCTGCCCTTTGACATCCAGCATTTTGCCCTGCAGCGCCAGGGTAAAGGCGATGTTCGCGACTTCATCGAAGCCCAGCCAGGCAACCGCATGCGGCAGCGAAGTGATGGGCGATGCGGGCCGCTTGGCCGCGGAGGCGGCGATGCGCAGCACATACATGGTGAGCGCGGGATCCGCATGGATGATGTCCGCGAGCTGCTGGGCATTGGTCGAGTCCTGCGGCCCCGCGCGAATGACGCGCACGGCCACTTCGGGCAACAGCGGCACGTCGAGTTCATTGCCCGCCAGGCACCGCTCCAAAAGGCCGTGGACGATGTCGCAATTGGGCAATTCGACCGGAGGACTGCTCGGCTGGTTCGGCGGGTTCTGCATGACCTGCTTAACGGCCGGCGCCGCCGCCACTTGAGGCGCACATTGCGGACAATTCAATGCGCAAATTCCTCTGAACATGAACGCCGTCGCATTTTTGTCGGATCAAGCGCGGCGCGAGGATCGCGCCGGCATTGACAGATCGGAAAGAATCGCTATTCTTCGCGGCGGGCCATCCGCTCCCAACGGCGGACGCTCATCTGTAAGGATGGGAGTAGAACTTGACGACAGACATACCGCCGCCGGGCATCCATCCGGCTGATTCCCGATTTTCATCGGGTCCGACCAAGAAACGTCCGGGTTGGAGTCTTGGCGCCCTTGAAGGGGCGTTGCTAGGCCGCTCGCACCGTTCCAAACCCGGAAAAGCCAAGCTCAAGGAGGCGATCGATCGATCGCGCGAGATACTGGGTGTCCCCGCCGACCACAGGATCGCCATCGTGCCGGCATCCGATACCGGCGCGGTGGAAATGGCGCTGTGGTCGATGCTGGGCGCGCGCCCGGTCGATGTGTTCGCCTGGGAGAGCTTCGGCGAAGAATGGGTGACCGACGCGGTCGAGCAATTAAAGCTCATCGATTGCCGCATCCATGTCGGCCGGCCCTACGGCGTGCTCCCGGATCTGTCTCTGGCGCGTGAAACGGCGGACATCGTCTTCACGCAGAACGGAACGACCTCCGGTGTGAAGATCCCGAATTTCGACTGGATCCCGGCGAACCGCGAAGGCCTTGCCTTCAATGATGCGACCAGCGGCGCGTTTGCGCAGCCGATCGATTGGTCAAAATGCGACGTTGTCACCTTTTCATGGCAGAAAGTACTGGGCGGGGAGGCCGCTCACGGCATGTTGGTTCTGTCGCCCCGTGCCGTAGCGCGTCTTGAAACTTATGTGCCCCCTCGGCCGTTACCCAAAATTTTTCGGATGACCAAGAAGGGGAGATTGGATCAGGAGCTGTTCGAAGGCGCGACCATCAACACGCCGTCGATGCTCGCCGCCGAGGACTATATCGACGCACTCAAATGGGCGGATCGCATCGGGGGTCTTGCAGCGCTGCAAGCTCGTGCAAACGCCAACACCAACGTGCTCACCGAATGGGTGGCACGCACTCCGTGGGTGGATTTCCTCGTATCGGATCCCGCGATTCGCAGCAACACCAGCGTTTGCCTCAAGGTGGTCGACAAACGGGTGACTTCATTGCCGCAGGCCGGTCAGGCGGAGTTTGCGAAAAATCTGGCCGCGATCCTGGAGCAGAAAGGCGTGGCGCTCGATGCGGCGTCATACCGGTCCGCGCCTCCTGGATTGCGCCTCTGGTGCGGCGCCACGATCGAGCAAAGCGATGTTCAAAACTTGACTCCGTGGCTCGACTGGGCATTTTTGACCTGCCTGGCGCAACTCAACCAATAAGGACGTTTCGTGCACAAGGTTCTCATCGCCGATGAATTAAGCCCAAAAGCCATCGAGATCTTTCGCCATCGTGGAGTGGAAGTGGATGTGCGCGTCGGTCTCAAGAAACCCGAGCTTTTGAACGTCATCGGCGCTTACGACGGCCTGGCGGTGCGTTCCGCGACGAAGGCGGACAAGGACGTCATTGCCGCCGCGAAGAAACTCAAGGTCATCGGCCGCGCCGGCATCGGGGTCGACAACATCGATATCCCGTCGGCCACCGCTCGCGGCATCGTGGTCATGAACACTCCGTTCGGCAACTCCATCACGACCGCCGAGCACGCCATAGCGCTGCTCTTTGCCGCGGCCCGTCAGATCGCGGCAGCGGACGTCTCCACCCAGGCGGGGAAATGGGAAAAGAACCGCTTCATGGGCGTCGAACTCTACGCCAAGACCTTGGGTCTGATCGGCTGCGGCAATATAGGTGCGCTGGTCGCGGAACGGGCGCTGGCGCTCAAAATGAAAGTGATCGCCTACGATCCCTTCCTCTCGCCGGAGCGCGCGGTCAAGCTCGGCGTGGAGAAAGTCGAACTGGAGGATTTGCTGACGCGCGCGGATGCAATTTCACTGCACACTCCGTTGACCGACAAGACCAAGAACATTCTGTCGGCGCAAGCGCTCGCGAAGACCAAGAGCGGTGTCATCCTCGTGAATGCGGCCCGCGGCGGGCTCGTCGATGAGGCAGCGTTGCGCGCCGCTCTCGACAGCGGGCAGGTCGGCGCCGCCGGTTTTGATGTTTTCGTCATCGAACCGGCCAAGGAGAGCGTGCTGTTCGGCGCGCCGAATTTCGTCGCGACTCCTCATCTGGGCGCGAGCACCAACGAGGCGCAGGAAAACGTCGCTTTGCAGATCGCCGAGCAGATGTCGGACTACCTGCTGGCAGGTGCCGTCACCAACGCACTCAACATGGCCTCCATCAGCGCGGAGGACGCGTCGCGTTTGAAGCCTTTCATCGGACTCATCGAAAAGCTCGGCGCGTTTGCGGGCCAGATTGCCGACGACGGCCTCGAGGCCGTCGAAATCGAGTACGAAGGAGAGGTCGCGCACCTCAATACCCAACCATTGACCGCGATCGCCTTGGCTTCCTTGATGAGGCCTCTGATGCCCGATGTGAACATGGTGTCGGCGCCCGTCGTGCTGAAACAGAAAGGGATTCCCCTGACCGAATCGAGACGCGAAACTTCCCCCATCTACGGATCGCTGATCCGGATCAAGGTTCTCACCGGCGGGCGTTGGCGGACGCTTGCCGGCGTCGTCAACGCGGGAAGCGCGAAGATCGTCGAAGTGAAAGGCATGGCGCTGGAAGCGGATTTTCATCCGGTGATGCTGCTCATCAACAATCTGGACAGGCCTGGTTTCGTCGGTGCCCTGGGCACCATGCTCGGGGAAGCCAACATCAATATTGCGACATTCCACCTGGGGCGCCAGGCGGCAGAGCAGGACGCCATTGCGATTGTGGGCGTCGATCAGATCGTGCCCGAGGCCATCCAGCAGAAGCTCCGTGCGTTGCCTCACGTACGGTATGTGAAGGTGCTCACCTTCTAGCGCAGCACGCGTTCCGGCGCGACCCGGGAGTCAGTTGCCGAGATTGCCGGTGCGGCGAATGAACCCCGCGACGTTGTCGTGCAGCAGCTTGAGCGATGAGTCCTTGGCGTACACCATGTGGCCCGAGTCGTAGAACTTGTAATCGATGTTCGCCTGCAGGTTCGCCGGAATCGGCAGGTGATGCATCTCGTAGACGCCTTGATAGAACGGCGTCGCCAGATCGAAATACCCGGCATGCAATTGAATCTTGAGGTTCGGGTTGATCTTCATCGCGTTCGCGAGGTCGGGCATGGTGTTGGATCCCTGGCGCGATGACGCCGGTTGAGTCTGTCCAGGCTGCTGGTGCTGGAAATTCCAGGTTCTGAAGATCGGGATGCTCTGTTTGAAGCTCTTGCCCTCGCCGTAGTGCAGCTCCTTGCGCGCGTATTCGTTGAATGCGGAAACATAGGCCGAGCCCAGCGCCGAGGCCTGCGGATCGTAATCCGCGCGCTGGCTCAAGGGGTCGATGTCGGGGCCGGAAAACCGGCTGTCGAGCCGCCCGGTCGTCATGCCGTCATCGCCCTTGAGATTCTGGCGAAATTCCCCGCCGTCGATGCGCAGGTCAGCCTTCCGGATGTAATCGACGGAAAGCCCCGTGTACTGGTGAAGCTTTTCCGCGATCGCGCTGCGTTCCGCGGCGCCAAGATCGGATCCTTGCCCGAGCGCGCGCGCATAGTCCCCCATGGCGAACTGTTCGACCTCCGCCAGCAGGGCTTCGAGACTCTTGTGCTCGCCGGGCAGCTTCTGGTGATACCAGGCGGTGGCGGCGTAGGTCGGCAGCACGGTCTGGTACGGCAGATCGATGCCGGGATTGCCCGTGGGGCGATCCGGACTGAGATCGAAGTTGAGAATCTGGGATAGCAGAATCACGCCGTTGAAGTCGATCGAACGGTCCGCTTCGAGCTGATTGATGAGCACCGCCGAGCGCGGCGTGCCGTAGCTTTCGCCGAACAAATATTTGGGCGAATTCCAGCGGCCGTATTTCGAGAGGAATTGCACGATGAATTCGGCGAACGCATGCGCATCCTGATCGACGCCGAAGAACGCCTTTTCCTTGTCCTTGCCCGCGATGCGGCTGAAGCCGGTGCCGGGCGCGTCGATGAACACGAGATCCGTTGCATCGAGCAGGCTCGAGCCATTGTTGACGATGGAATATGGCGCCGCAGGCGTGTGCGCGTCGGTCGCCGTCACGATGCGGCGCGGGCCGAAAGCGCCCATGTGCAGCCACAGCGTCGCCGAGCCCGGACCGCCGTTATAGAGAAACGTCACCGGCCGGGCGGCGGCGCCGTTCTTGAAATAGGCGACATAAAACATCGAGGCCTCGGCAGTGGGGTTCTTGCCCTCGGCGCCCTCCTCCGCGGGCGCGGCGCCTCCCCTGTCCGCCTTGGGATCGCGCGGCACATCGTCCCACTCCTTGGGGTGCACGACGAAGGTGCCCGCGATCGCCTGGTAGGAAATTGCCTGACCGCCGATGGTGACCGTGCCGGTGCTGGTATTCGCCTCGGGCTTGAAGGGCTCGAACCTGCCGTCCGGCCTTTCAGAGTCGCTTTCCTGCTTCTTGTCCTGCGCGTTCGGCGCGCCGGGCGCCTTGCCCAAGGACGCGGCCGCGGCCATTGCCAGCGCCGCTGCCAGCCCAACCTGAACCATCGTTCGAATCATGATCGCCCCCCCCCCGAGAATGTCGCGTTTCATTGAGCGCCGCTGCCGATCAGACGCACTTCCCTCTGCGGGAACGGAATTCCGATGCCGTGCCGGCGCAGCTCCTCGACCAACGATAAATTGAGTTCGCCGGCGACGGCGCCAAAGTCGGCGACGGCGACCCACGGCTTGATCACGACTTGCACGGCCGAATCGCCGAGGGCCGCCACCTGGATCACGGGCGACGGCTCCGGCAAGACGCGTGGATTCGCCCGCACCAGGTCGCGAATGGCGCCAAGCGCCAGCGCAAGATCCGATTCATAGGCAACACCCACCTGGATCTCAGCCTGGCGGATGCGGCCATAGTTGTGCAGGATTTCGCCGACCACTTTGCGATTGGGGACGATGATCCGCGAGCGGTCGGGATGGTTGAGCGCGGTATTGAACAGCGTGATGCCGTCCACCTGGCCCTCGACGCCGGCTATGGCGATGTATTCGCCGACGCGGTACGGCTTTGTGAAAATGATGCTGAGGCCGGCGACCATATTGCTCAGCACACCCTGTGTTGCCAGGGCAACGCCGGCGCCGGCCACTCCCAGCCCGGCGATCAGCGGCAGCAGCTCGACGCCGAGATTTTGCAGCGCCATGATTGCGAACAGGCCTATCACCAGCACGCGCGCCACGCGGGTCAATAACTGTCGTGCGGGGGGTTCGAGCTCGAGCCGCTGCAGTCCGCGGCCGATGGCGCGCGCGGCCCAGCCGGCCACGAAAAACCCCGCCGTCATGATGAGTATCGCGACCAGCAGCTTCGGCCCAAAGCGGATCGTAAGATCGAGCAGGGTGTCCTTGGCGTGTATCAGTGGATCGGACGGATTGTTCATGTGTCTCTCCTTTCGCCTGGTGTCTTCCGTTACGCCTGGTGACTCCCCTTATGCCTGGCCGGCATCGGCTACGCCGCGGCTTTGTCGAGCTTCGCCGCCCGCGCCATCCACAAACTCACGCCGACGATCATCAGTGTCACCACGACGATGGTGATGGTCGCCAGCACGTTGATTTCAGGGCTGACGCCGAGACGCACCTTCGAGAACACCACCATGGGCAGGGTGCTGCTGCCCGGCCCCGACGTGAAACTCGAGATTACCAAATCGTCCCACGACAAGGTGAACGCCAGCAGCCATCCCGACAGAATGGCGGGGAAAATGATCGGCAGCGTGATCACGAAAAATACCTTGAGCGGACGAGCGCCCAGATCCATCGCGGCTTCCTCGAGCGCCGTATCGAAGGTCGCCAGACGTGAATTGACGATGACCGTGACATAGGCCATCGAAAACGTCATGTGTCCGATGGTCATCGTGGTGATGCCGCGTCCCGCGGGCCACCCGATCAACTGTTCCAGGGCGACGAACAGCAACAGCAGCGACAGGCCGGTGATGACTTCGGGCATGACCAGAGGCGCCGTGGTCATGGCGTTGAGCGTGAATCGTCCCCGGAACTGACTGAAGCGCGCCAATCCGAAGCCGGCCAGCGTGCCCAGGATAACCGACCCCGAGGCGTTGATCAGGGCGACTTTGAGCGAAATCCATGCAGCATCGAGTATTTCCTCGTTGTTGAGCAGCGAGTGGTACCACTTGAGAGTCGGCGAATTGGCCGCGTCCCACACCGTCACCAACTTGGATGCATTGAAGGAAAATCCCACCATGAACAGGATCGGGACATACAGAAAGGCGAAACCGAACCCGAGGCAGATCAAGATGAAGTACGAGCGTCGATAATTCATCGCGCCCCCGCCGATTCGCGCGCCTGCACGCTCTGATACCACATCATGAAAGGCACCAGGAGAATGAGCAGCAGAATCGCCACGGCGCTCGCCACCGGCCAGGCGCGGTTCGAGAAGAATTCGTCCCACAGCACGCGTCCGATCATCAGCGCGTTGGGGCCGCCGAGCAGCGCCGGGATGACGAACTCGCCGACCGCCGGAATGAACACCAGCATGGAACCCGCCAGGATCCCGTTGCGCGACAGCGGCAGCGTGATCTTGTAAAACGCCTGCCATGGGCGGCACCCCAGGTCCTCCGCGGCCTCGAGCAATTGCCAGTCCATTTTTTCCAGATTGGCGTACATCGGCAAAATGAAAAACGGCAGATACGAGTAGACGATGCCGACATACATGGCGAAGGGCGTATACAGCATGGTCAGGGGCTCGTGTATCACCCCGAGCCAGATCAAAATATTGTTGATCGCGCCGTTGGCTTTCAGCAGGCCGATCCAGGCGTAGACCCGCAGCAGCAAGGAAGTCCAAAACGGCAGGATGACCAGCAGCAGGAGCACGTTGCGCGTGACCGGCCTGGCGCGCGCAATGCCGTAGGCCATCGGATAACCGATCACGAAGCACAGCACCGTCGAAATGAACGCGACCTTGATCGAATTCAGGAAGGCGTTGATATACAGCCTGTCGGTGAACAAAAAGGCGTAATTGTTGAAATTCACCTTGATCGCGAGCGAATTCTTGCCCACCCACTCCAGCAGCGGTTTGTAGGGCGGGATCGACAGATCGATGTCCGAGAAGGATATTTTCAGAACGATGACGAAGGGAACGACGAAGAACAGCAGCAGCCACAGATACGGGAGCGCGACCACCAGGCCGCGGCCCGTCACGCCGAAGCGCAGCAATTTTTCAGATGTCGTGCGGGAACTAACGGGTCACCACCACCGGGCTGGTCGCATCCCAGGAGAGATACACCTGCTGGTCCCAGGTGATGGCTTCGGCATGGCGCGACGTATTGGGCTGGGTCACGCGCACGACCTTGCCGGTGGGCAACTTCACGAGATAGATCGATAGGTCCCCGAGATAGGCAATATCCTGTACCGCGCCGCGCACCACGTTGTCGGCACCCTCGGGAGGCACCGTGGACATGAAGATCTTCTCCGGTCGCACCGCCGCCCACACGGTGGCTTCCGGAGGCGCGCTGATTCCGTGGCTGACGTAAATCGTGCCGCCCAGCTCTTCCGACCCGATGCGCACGTATTCCGGTTCGTCTTCGATCAGCTTGCCTTCGAACATGTTCACGGAGCCGACGAAATCCGCCACAAATTTCGAATTCGGAAATTCGTAGATTTCCGATGGGGTGCCGGCCTGAACTATCTCGCCATAGTTCATGACGCCGATGCGGCTCGCCAGGGTCATGGCCTCTTCCTGATCGTGGGTCACGACCACGAAGGTCACGCCCAGCTTGTCCTGCAGGCTGATCAATTCGAATTGCGTGTGCTCGCGCAATTTCTTGTCGAGCGCGCCTAGGGGTTCGTCGAGCAGCAGCAGCTTGGGACGCTTGACCAGCGAGCGCGCCAGCGCCACACGTTGCCGCTGACCGCCCGACAACTGATGCGGCTTGCGTTTGGCGAAGTCGCCCAGCTTCACGAGATCCAGCATGGTCGCCACGCGCTCTTGAATCTCGGACTTCGGCACGCGATCCTGTTTGAGGCCAAAGGCGACATTTTGTTCCACGTTCATGTGCGGAAACAGGGCATACGACTGGAACATCATGTTCACCGGCCTTTCGTACGGCGGCACGCCGGCCATATCCTCGCCGTCGATGAATATTTTCCCCGAGCTCGGCGTTTCGAATCCGCCCAGCATGCGCAGCAGCGTGGTCTTCCCGCACCCCGAGGCGCCCAGCAGGCAGAAAATTTCGCCCTTGTAGATTTTCAGGCTGACGTCGTCAACCGCCTTGAAATCGCCGAACGACTTGGTGATGCCATCCACCTGTACATAGGGACGCGCGGTCGGATCGTTCCAAGGCGCCGCTTTGACGGGCGCTCCAACGGATGTCGTCATCGTCTATTGGCCTGTCTTGAATTTTTGCCATACCCGGGTGATGGCGCGGGTTTGATCGGCCGAATCCGCCAGCTGCACCGCCAGCTTTTGCCGCTGCTCGGGCGGAGGGTAAATCCCGGGATCGTTCTTGACGGACGCCAGCACCAGGGGATTCGAGGCGGCGTTGGCGTTGGCATAGCGTTTGAAGTTGGAAATGTCCGCTATGACTTGAGGCGTCATGATGTAGTTCATGTACGCGTAGGCGCTGTCGGGGTGCGGCGCGTCCTTCGGAATCGCCAGCATGTCGAACCACAGTATCGAGCCCTCCTTCGGCACGATGTACTTGATTTCGATGCCCTTCCCAGCCTCGTGGGCACGATCGCGCGCCTGCATCACGTCGCCGTTGTAGCCCACGGCCAGGCAAAGATCGCCGTTGGCAAGCGCCTCGATATATTCCGAGGAATTGATGTTGCGGATGAAGGGCCGGATCTTGGCAAGCACCGCCTCCGCCGACGCCAAATCATCCGGGTTCTGCGAATTCGGATCCTTGCCCAAGTAGCTGTACACGGCGCGCATCATTTCGGCAGGCGAATCGAGAACGCTGATGCCGCATTTAGCCACCTTCGAGGCCACGGCCGGATCGAACACCATGCGCCAGCTGTCGAGCGGCGCATCCGGCATCAATTCCTTGACCATCTTCTCGTTGTAGCCGATGCCGTTGGTGCCCCAGGTGTAAATGATGCCGTGGGCGTTGTCCGGATCGTGCAGCGCCACCTTCCCCATGAGCTGCGGGTCCATGTTCTTGAGGTTCGGCAGCTTCGACTTTTCGAGGGGAAGATAAACGCCGGCCTTGATCTGTCTTTCGAAGTAGGAGGCCGTGGGCACGACGATGTCGAAGCCGCTGCTGCCCGCGAGCAGCTTGGTCTCCAGCGTCTCATTGGCGTCGAAATAGGAAACATGGACCTTGATGCCGGTCTGCTTCTCGAAATCCGACAGGGTGTTCGCCGCCAGGTAATCGGACCAAATATAGAGGTTGAGCGCCCGCGCCGCGGCGTTGCCCGTGCCGGTACCGCCGGCGGCGGCGCTCGGGTCGCCGGCGGAGCCCGGAGCCGCTCCCGAGGAGCCCGCTCCCGAGGAGCCCTTGCGGTCGCCGCAAGCGCTCAAAGTCAATACGCACCCAAGGAGCAGAATCGACATCCGACGAACGGTGACCATCAATCGCTTCCCCTTGTGCGCGGCGACGCCTGTCCGCTTTATATCGCAGCGCGGGGGGGACCGCTACACGTTCAGCAGCAGATGCTCGCGCTCCCAGGAACTGATGACTTGCGCAAAGGTTTCGTACTCAGCCTCCTTGACCGCCGTATAGGCCAGCACGAAGCGATCGCCGAACAGGTCCACCAACGGCTTGGACTCGCGCAGCAATCGCAAGGCCTCGGCCAGGGTGCGCGGCAGGGCGATCGCCAGGTCGTAGGCGCTGCCCGCGATCGGCTCGGAGGGCTTCAACCCTTCGATCATTCCCAGATAGCCGCAGGCCAACGATGCGGCGATCGCCAGATACGGATTCGCGTCGGCGCCGCCGACCCGATTCTCGACGCGCCGCGCCTCGGGCCCGGACATGGGCACCCGCAAACCCGCCGTTCGATTGTCGTAGCCCCAATGCACGTTGATGGGGGCCGATGAATAGCGGCTGATGCGCCGGTAGCTGTTCACGTTCGGTGCGAACAGCGACATGGCCCCGGGCAAGTACCTCTGCAGACCGGCGATATGTCCGAAGAACAACGCGGAGGGTGAACCGTCGGAATTGCTGAAAATGTTCTTGCGGGTCTTCACATCGAGGATGCTTTGATGCAAATGCATGGCGCTGCCCGGCTCCTTGGCCATCGGCTTCGCCATGAACGTGGCATACATCTTGTGGCGCAACGCCGCCTCGCGGGCGGTTCGCTTGAACAAGAACGCCTGGTCGGCGAGGCTCATGGGATAGCCATGCAGCAGGTTGATCTCCATCTGCGCGGCGCCGGCTTCATGGATCAGGGTATCGATTTCGATGTCCTGGGCCTCGCAGAACGAGTACATGTCGTCGAACAGCGGATCGAATTCATTGACGGCCGCGATGCTGTAGGCCTGGCGGCCGATCTCCGGACGGCCAGAGCGGCCCACCGGCGGCTTCAATGGATAGTCGGAATCGACATTGGGTTCCACCAGGAAAAACTCGAGCTCCGGCGCCACCACCGGTTCCCAGCCGTGCGACTCGTACAGATCGAGGACCCGCCGCAACACATAGCGCGGCGCCATCGTGACCGGCCGCCCGTCGCCGTAATAGCAGTCATGAATCACCTGCGCCGTGGGTTCCGCCGCCCACGGCACCACGCGCACCGTCTTGGGGTCTGCCTTCAACACGATGTCGATGTCCGACGGATTCATGGCGCTCTGATCGTCCGGATAGTCGCCGGTCACCGTCTGCAGAAAGATCGCCTCGGGCAGGCGCATCCCCTCCTCTTCGGCAAATTTTTCGGCGGGCATGAGCTTGCCGCGCGCCACACCCGCCATGTCCGGAATGATGGCTTCGACTTCCGAGATCCCGTGTTCTTTCAAGAATTGCTGAATCGTACTGGCCATTAATCACCTTTCAACCGTGCTCGCGGGTGGCCTCGCCAAACGCCGCAAACAGCGCACTAGAAAATGGGTTTTTTTCAAACTGCCATTCCGGATGCCATTGGACGCTCAACGCAAAGCTCGGTGCGTTTGCGACTCGGAACGCCTCGATGACGCCATCCGGTGCGCGCGCTTCGACGACTAAATCCTTCCCGAGTGTTTCAATTCCCTGCCAGTGCAAGGAATTGACCGTTAAGCGATCCTGTCCGGCGATTTTGCGCAAAGCCCCTCCAGGCTCCAGCAGGACTTCGTGGGCCGGCCCGTATTGAGCATCCAGCGGGGTGGACTCATCTTCGCGGTGATCAAGGTTCCCGGGTACCTCGTGCAGCCGCTGGTGCAGCGTGCCGCCGTAAGCGACATTCATTTCCTGAAATCCGCGGCAGATCGCCAGCACCGGCAGCCCGGCGGCGATTGCGCGCGGAATCAGCGGAAGCGTCGTAGCATCCCTATTTGGGTCATGTAGCGTTCCCGGCGAACTCGCCGGTCCTCCGTAGTGGTAAGGTTCGACATTCGACGCGCTCCCGGTGAGCAGCAATCCGTCGCAGGCATCCAAAAGGGATGGCAGATCAATCTCGGACCCGAGAGCGGGCACCAGCACCGGTACCGCATTCGCACCCTTGGCGACGGCTTCGATGTACTTCTCGCCGACCATGTGGAAATAATGTTTTCCACAGAGCCTGCGATCGGCTGGAATTCCGATGAGCGGCAACCGAGACATGTTTAATATATTAAACGCCTAGATGAACGGCTAGGCTTCCTTTACGACCGTATTACACCACACCGCCGCCGACTCGTCCCGCTCGAGGTAGCAGAATTGGCTAAGATTTAGGCATTTCCAGCACTTAGCGCTGATTTGTGCAATGCGGCAATATTGCACTATGATCAAATACCCGGGTAGGCTCACAGGCCCCGAATACTGTCAATAGCAACAAGATTTTAAACACTCAACCCGCAGCCCGTTGTCAAGTGCGTTTAACATATCCTCCCGCCGCCTCCTATTACGCCGCCTCGTTAGGTGTTGGCAGCGATGGCGCGCCGCCCCATCGCGACGTGCTGCGCGGCGAACTTCGCGCCGACGTGGCGGTGCTCGGCGGCGGCATCGCGGGATGTTCCGCTGCACTGCATTTGGCGAAGCGCGGCTTTCGAGTGGCGTTGCTCGAGGCCCGGGCGGTGGGTTACGGAGCATCGGGCCGCAGCGGCGGGCAGACCATCTTTGGACTTGCCGCGAGTCAGCGGGCGCTCGCCGCCAAGGTCGGCCGCCTCGACGCGCGCCGCCTGTTTGATCTGTCCGTTGAGGCGTTGGATCTGACGCAGTCTCTGATCCGCGATTACGCGATCGACTGCGACTATCACGCCAACCATGTGCATGTCGCCACCAAACCGCGGCATGTGCGGGAACTGGACGAATGGGCCCGCGAACTTCACGAGGACTACGGCTACGCGTCGGCGCGGATTTTGAATCGCGGCGAATTGCCGGCGCATGTGCGCAGCGAGCGCTATCTCGGCGGCCTGATCGACCCCCGCAGCGGCCACCTGCATCCCCTCAAGTACACCCAGGGCGTGGCGCGGGCCGCGGAGAGCGCCGGGGCCAAGATCTTCGAGAATTCCCAGGTGCTTCGCTACGAGGACGGCTCCGAGGTGACGGTACGCACCGCGCAAGGAACCGTGCGCTGCGCCCACCTGGTGCTCTGTGGAAATGTCTACCTCGGCGCCGTCGCACCGTCCCTGGCGCGGCGAATTTTGGGTGTCGGCACATACATCATTGCCACCGAACCATTGGGGGAAGAGCGCGCGCGAGAATTACTGCCGAGCAATGCCGCCATCGCGGACATCAACTGGATCTTGGATTATTTCAGGCGCTCGGCCGATCACCGGCTGCTGTTCGGCGGCCGCGTCAGCTACAGCGCCGTGCAGCCGCCGCGGCTGGCCGAATCCATGCGCCGGCGCATGCTGCGCACATTCCCTGGGCTTGACGATGTCAAGGTGGCGTATGCGTGGGGCGGCTACCTGGACATCACCATGAGTCGGGCGCCCAATTTCGGACGCCTCGCACCCAATGTGTACTACGTGCAGGGATTCTCCGGTCACGGCATGTCTCTTACCGGCCTTGCGGGCAAGTTGGTGGCCGAAGCCGTCGCCGGCACCGCGGAACGCTTCGATGTCTTCGCGCGCATCCCGCACCGCGACTTCCCGGGAGGCCCGCTATTCAGGCGGCCGTCGCTGGTAATGGCGATGTGGTACTACCGCCTGCGGGATTTGATGTAACCGGAAAATCGCACGGCGCCGAATGACGCCGCACCGCGCTCTTGGGACGCGGTCGAAACGGCGAAGGCTATTTCAGACCCGGTTGTTCCTTGCCGAAACTCGGGACCAGCTTTTGTCCCGTATCGAGCAAGGTCAGCGAATTCAAGCCCCCGCCGTGCGATCCGTCCCGCAGCGGACTGAAGGTCACGCTCACGCGATCGCCGGCCTTGATGGATTGGCGGGTCCATCCCGCGCGCGTCAAGACCCCCGGGCTGGTGGTTTCAAACGACCACTCTTCCGCGGCGCCGCCGCCTTCCGGCTGAACGAGGACCCAAACGACGACGTGCGGATTGGTCCACTGAAACGCCTTGACGGTCCCCTTGAACGTCAGCGTCTTGGTCGGCTCATACATGGCGAAGGAATGGTGCGCCAACGCGGGCGACGCGGCGCCGATCTGCGCGGCCACCATCAGGCCCAGGGAACACCCCTTCAGTGATGCGTGCTTCATTTCGATTCTGATCCCACCGGAACGCCGTTGTGAAATTTGATGGGCGCGAAAGTGGCATTGCCGTTCTTGTCGACGGCCTCCGTAAAGGAGCCCTGCGTGCAAACGCCTTCGGCGATGTCGTACTTCTGCGCCCGCTGCCGATAATATTTGCGCGTCGTGCGCCAGGGTTGGGACAGCAGTTTGTTCGAGGTGATTTCCAGATCGTCGAGCAAGGTATCCGGGCCCTGCACGTGCAGGCGTTCGACGATGTGCATGTCGCCGTTGTTCGGCACGCCCACGGCTTCATTCACTGCGAGATAGACTTGCGGCAGCAGCGCCACGGTGTCGACCACCAGAACGTCTCCCTCCCAGTGCCCGATGGAATGGCCATGAAAGCTTGGATCGGGATCGGGCGGATGGGGCCGGCCATCCGTGTAGATGCGGCGCAGCCGATTGCCGTCGCCCTCACCCAAAATCGTGACGCGGCCGGGCGTGAATAAAATTTCAAAGGCGTTGTGGGTGATGAGCATCCAGCTCGGCATGCCGGTCGGGAAACAATGATCGATGATGGGAAAGGGACGTCCGGCGTGCTCTTCCGCATACATGTGATCGATTTGTTTGGCGATTTCCGGCTTCCACGGCGGGCGGTTGCTCTTCTCCTGAGCGACCTGATCGCTGATCACCGGCGTCCACACGCCGCTCCAATCCGGAAGCTTGGCGAGCGCCTGCCAGTCCTGCGCCGTGGGCGCGGCGTTGATGAGTTCCTGATCCGCGGCGGCGGCGGGCAGTGCCGCCATCGAAGCACAGACCGTCACCGTGGCCGCCATCAAGGCACTGCGAGCGATTTTTTTCCCCATAGTCTGCGAAGAGTACCGCATCGGACCTGAGGTTGTGAATCATTTGCGGTGGACAAGACGATGACACTTATTTGAACTTGATGCTGAAGCAGCGATGAATCCGCGAATGGCGCTCGAAGTCCTTGGGGATGGTCTTGGCGCTGATATCGTCCACGCTGAGGTCGGCGAGCCCTTCGGCGTCGAGCTTGAAGCGTGCGTAATTGGTCGAGAACACCAAGCGGCCCGACGGGCGGAGCAACTTCATCGACCGGCGAATCATGCCGAGGTGATCGCGTTGCACGTCGAGCACGCCCTCCATGCGTTTGGAATTGGAGAAGGTCGGCGGATCCACGAAGATCAAATCGAACCGCGCGCCTTGGGGCGCCTGCTCCTCGAGCCATTGCAGACAGTCCGCCCGATTGAGTTCGTGCCCGGCGCCGCCAAAGCCGTTGAGCAGCAGGTTTTCGCGCGCCCAATCCAAATAAGTGTTCGACATATCGACGCTGACGCTGCTGCGCGCCCCGCCGGCGGCGGCATAGACCGTCGCGCTGCCGGTGTAGCAGAACAAATTCAGGAAATCCGCGCCCTTCGCCCACTCGCGCAGCAGTCCCCGCACGATGCGGTGGTCGAGAAACAGTCCGGTGTCCAGATAGTCGCGGAAGTTGACCCAGAATTTCAGGCCGCCTTCCTGCACCGCATGGCGTTCGGCCTTGGCGTCGCGCTTGCGGTACTGCTCGCTGCCTTTCTGCTGCTTGCGCACGCGGGAGTGGATCTGAGCAATGGGCACGCCCAACACCTCCGGCAGTACCGCCAACACCTCGCGGCGGCGCTCGCGGGCTCCTTCCTCATTGACGGTCTTTGGCGGAGCATATTCCTGCACGTAGACATGCCGCGCCCCCGGCCCGGTCAGCTCGCGCGCCCCGAGGGCGTAGAGATCGATGGCGAACGAGTATTCCGGCATGTCCGCGTCGTACACACGAAAGCAATCGATGTGTTCCCGCTCGGCCCAGAGGTCCAGGCGCTGCAGATTCTTGCGCAACCGGTTCGCAAACATCTGGGCGCCGGGCCGGCTCGACCAATCCGCGCGAACCACATCGGCCGGCCGTTGCTCACTGGCCTCGTTCAATTCGAAACGCAACAGGCGGCACTCGATGGTGCCGTTGAAGAACCGATGCGTGCGCTTGGCGTAGACACCCAAGTTCCTCGCCAGCGGCGGATTGCCCGTGAGAATCGCCGCCTGCCAACCCTGGAAGCGATTTCGCAGCGTGCTGCCGAGTTCCGAATACAAGGCCGGAAGTCCCGATTCCGCACCGATGCGTTCACCGTAGGGCGGATTGGTCACGATGAGACCGACGTCGCCCAGCCCGTTTGCGGCCCTGGGACGAACGGCCTCGCTGAGAGCGCGTTTCTCCACGTGCAGCCAGTCGGCCACGCCGGCGTGCTCGGCATTGACGATCGTCATGCGCACCGCATCGGCGTCGGCATCGGATCCCAGAATGCAGCGCCGCGCCGTCCGCGCCGCGCGGCGTTCGCGAGCCTCGGCGCGCAATCGTTCCCAGAGCTCTGCATCATGACCGCCCCAGCCCGTGAAGCCGAAATAGTCGCGATCCAGCGCCGGCGCCGCGTCCGCGGCGATCAAGGCGGCTTCGGTGAGGAAGGTGCCCGAACCACACATGGGGTCGAGCAGCAGACCGCGGTGTTCGCACACGCTCGGCCAGCCCGCGCGCAACAGCACGGCGGCTGCCACGTTTTCCTTGAGGGGCGCCCTGCCTCCCTCGGTGCGATAGCCGCGCCGATGCAGGCTCTCGCCGGAGAAATCCACGGAGAGGAGCGCCGTGGGACCCTCGACATGCAAATGCAACAGCACGTCGGGGCGTTCCGGTTTGATGTTCGGGCGTTCGCCGGTGGAATCGCGCAGATTGTCGCACACCGCGTCCTTGAGCAGCTGGGAGCCGTAAATCGTGTGTCGGATGGATTCGTTGCCGCCGCTGCAATCGCAGGCCAGCGTCGCATGTGGGCGGAGGTGTTCCCGCCAGTCGATGCGCTTGACGGCGTCGTACAGGCCTTTCGAGCTGTCTGCATCGATGGATCCCAAGCTCAATAGCACCCGGGTGGCGGTACGCGACCACAGGCAGGCGCGATAGCCCACCTCGAGCGTGCCTTGAAATTTCACGTCATGGCTGCGCTCGCGAATATCGGTGGCGCCGAATTGCGCCAGTTCCTCGGCCAGCACCGAGGCCGCACCCACGGGCGCGGTTGCGATCCAGTAGCGCACGTTGTCGTTCACGAGCAAATCGTAGCATTTAGAGCCCAGAGGCGGCGGGAGGCGTCACGCAGCCGCTTTGCGCATGCGAATGATCACGCCGTCAGCAGCCGGTTGGCTCTGGTGCTCGCGTCCCAGACACCAATCCAGTCAACCACGTCTGCCGCGGGCATGGGCCGCGCAATGAAATAGCCCTGGCCGACGTCACATCCCAGTTGCGACAGGAAGTCCCAGTCTTCCCGGTTCTCGATCCCTTCGCCGACCACCTGCATTTGCAGCTGGTGCGCCATTTGCAGGCTCGCGCTGCAGATGGCCCGACGCGTCCCGTCGGTTGATGCACCATGTACAAAGCCGCGATCCACCTTGAGTTCATTGAATGGCAGGTCGCGTAGCTGAGCCAGGGACGAGTGACCCGTTCCGAAATCGTCGATCGACAGGCGGAAGCGCTTCAGCGATAGGCGACTCAGCACATCGAGTACTGTGCTCAGTTGCCGCATCACCTGGCCCTCGGTCAATTCCAGAGTGATGATTTGCGGGTCGATGCCGACCGAGGCAGCGAGGGCCTCAGCCATATCCGGAAAATCAAGCGCGGTCAGATCATCCATCGATATATTGACGGCGACCGATAAGTGATACCCCGCCCGCCACCAAGCCTTTGCTTGCTTCATGGCTTCGATGAGGACCACCCTGGTCACCTCGGTGAGGAGTCCCTGTTCTTCGGCCAGGCCGAGAAACTGGTCGGGGAATATCAATCCATCGATCGGGTGCTGCCAACGCACCAGGCTCTCCATGCCCACCACTTCGCCCGTCGCCAGCGCCACCTTCGGCTGGTAGTAGTTGACCAATTCGCCATGAGCAATGGCGGCGCGAAATTGTTCCGCGCTGTACGAATGTTGGCTGACGCGCGTGACGTTGCTATGGCCGATGTTCGGTTTCAGCCTGCTCAGCAAACTGACCAATTCGTCGGGCTTTACGGGCTTTTGGAGGTGGCCGAGGGCGATCAGCTGATGCGCCTTGAGCAGTTTCTCGACGGCTTCCAGAATGCGGCCGTTTTCGCCGCTGACCAGAATCACGCTGCCGCCGTACCGGCACTCCACCAGTCGGCGAATGAATTCAACCCCGTCCATCCCGGGCATGTTGATATCCAGAAAGATCAGGTCCACCACCTCGTGGGTCCCGGTGACCTGCTGCAGAGCCTTTTGGCCGCTGTCGCAAGCGACGACGCGCGTAAACCCCAGTTGCGCCAACATATGGGTCAGGAGCTTGAGCATGAAAGGATCGTCATCCAGTAGAACAATCCCCGCGGTTGTTGGATCCAGGACTTTCATGGGTGCCTCAAACACACCTTGCAGCGGAATCATCGTGCGCCGGCAGCGAACGCAGATAGCCGCCCACCGCGGCCATCTCTCGTTCAAAGCCGGGCAATAGCTCAGTCAACAGCGTCACATCGCCCGCGGTCCCTGCGGCCTCGATTGCGGCGCACAGCTCGCCGAGCTTCAGCGCACCCACGGAGCGGGCGGACGACTTCAGTTTGTGGGCAATATTCGCGGCGTCCTTCGATCGCTGCTTGTCGCATGCCTCGGCGAGCTCCGCGGCCGACCGGCCGGCGCTCTCGCCAAACGCATGCAAGAACTCCAGTATGAGCCGCGGATCGGTTCCGACCAGCGCTTCCAGGACGCTCACTTGCACCGGCGCCGAGGACGGTCCCCGCAGCGTCATCGTAGCATTGGCGGCCGGGAGCCACTTCTCGAGCACCGCAGCCAGGACGGCGAGCGGCGCCGGCTTGCTCAGATAGTCATCCATGCCCACGGCGAGACACCGTGCAGATTCACCCCGCAATGCATTCGCGGTCAGTGCAATGATGGGCATCCGTGCGCGGCCGCGTTCGGCTTTGCGGATTTGCAACGTGAGATCATAGCCGTCCATTTCCGGCATGTGTAGATCCGTCAACAGCAGCGCATAGTTGCCGCTCTGGCAGCGCTTGAGCGCTTCGCGACCGGTGGCCGCAACATCCGCCGCATAGCCGAGCAGATCCAGTTGCTGGCGGATGACCTTTTGATTGATCTCGTTGTCTTCAGCCACCAGAATCAGCCGGTGTTGCTGCAGGGCTTCCTCGCGCGATGGAGTCGGCTCTTTGGCCGTTCTGTGGTGAGCGCAGGGCGCGACTGGCTCCGCGGACGCGCGCCCGGTGACGATCGCGACGGCCTTGGCCAACGTATGACGATTGAGCGCGTTGCCGTCGATCATGATGACGCCATCGGTTTCGGCTCGGGGATTGCGCCGCTGGCCGCGCCCGATGACCACCAACACCACCCGCAGGTCCAGATCCGCGCGGGCTCGGAGGGCGGATTGCAGCTCGCCCACAGCCGGCAGATCTTCGCCGGCATCGACGACCCACACGATCAGTCCCTGCGGACACTCACGGTTCCACTCGCGGGCGGCCGCGAGATTCGGCACCCGCGTCACCGATGCAGCATCCGCCTCGAGGTAGGTCGCCAGATCGTCGGCAAGACCCGCATGCCCGCCTATGACGAGACAGGTCAGTCCCTTGATTTCGGAACCCTTCTGCGCGCTTTCGGCCGGCTGAGTCGCGAGATCGAAGGGCACGCGCACGGTAAACGTGGATCCCGCGTTCACCTTCGTCTCGACGCCGATCTGCCCGCCCATCAGGCTTGCCAATTGCTTGCAAATGGCGAGCCCCAGCCCCGTACCTCCATACTTCCGCGTGGTCGAGGTGTCGGCCTGCGTGAACGAAGTGAAGACCCTCGCCAAAGTCGCCTGATCCATGCCAATGCCGTTGTCGGCAACTCGAAACTCCACCACCGCCTTGTCCGGTCCGCGGCCTACCAGCACGGCGCGCACCGACACCCGCCCCGGCTGCTCGCGGCCGCCGGAGAATTTAATGGCGTTGTTGATGAGGTTGATGAGTATCTGCCGCAGCCGTGATGCGTCTCCCAGCACCATCGCCGGGATCGTCGGGTCTGCGAATACCGTGAGCGTCCCTCCCTGGCGCTCCGCGAGTCGATTGACCAAATTGCAGCTCTTCTCGACAACTTGGGCCACCGACATGGGAAGGCGCTCAATGTCCAACCGACCGGCCTCGATCTTCGAAAAATCCAGGATATCGTCGATGATCGTCAGCAGGGAGTCGGCCGATTCGCGAATCAGGTTGACCAGTTCCAGCTGCGAGCCGGCAAGGCTGCTTTGGTGCAGGACGTCGAGCGAGCCAATGATGCCGTTCATGGGCGTGCGTATTTCGTGGCTCATGCTGGCCAGAAAGAGATCTTTTGCACGATTGGCAAGCTTGGTCTCGCCTTCACGAATCCGGCTCTGAGCGAGCTGCCAGCTCAGGCGGCCCAGGATGGCGGTGAGCACGATGACCAGGATGCTGCCGAAGCCCGCCCGCCGCAGGAAGCTGAGGGTTTCGCGGTTCGCGGTCGCCAGTTGCTCATCCACTGAAAGCCCGACGAGCACGGCAACGGGAAAACCGTAGATCTCGCGATCCCTGGTCCACCGCTGCACCCCGTCCCAGCTGCTGGTCGAAATCGCAACGTCCATATCGTCGGCGTCGGAACCTGATGTCACGGACGCGTAGTCGATCCTTTCACCGGAGAACTCAGATTCTCCCGTCCGCCCGATACGCACGATCCCGTCAGCGCCCACGATGCCCAGCGCGCCATGGGCGCCCAACTTTGAAATTTCATAACCGCTGACGAAATAGGCCGCGTCGACCGCGACGACTACCACGCCGGCAAACGCGCCATTCGCCGCATTCATCCTGCGGCTGAAGTACAGATTTTTGTCCGCTGCTTGATCCCGCGCAGGCTGTCCCACAAAGAAACTATCGCTTTCACGCTGCTTGCGAAAGTAGTCTTCATTGGCCACGACTTGTCCCCGCGTCGCGCGTGTGCTGTCGGTGATTGTGCCTTGGCGATTGGCAATGCTTACGCCGAAAAGCAGATCCGGAGGCAACAATCCCTTGTCCCTGAGTTCCGCGAGCGCGCCGTGTTCCCGGCCGCCTTCGTGCCAATACTTGACCAGGTTCATGGTTTGATCGATTTCGTGCAAAGCGCGAGCAACCTGGGCTTCGTAGGTGCCCAATAGCTCGCGGCTTGACACCGATGCGGCACGCTCCGCATCGGAGTGCTTCAGCTTGATGAGTCCAAGGGTCGATCCCCAAATGGCGGTCAACAGGAGGATGGCGATCACGGGAAACAGGAAGGCTGGTTCGGCGAACCGATTCAATCCGCGACGAAATGTGTCTGCCACCGCCCTTCCTTTTGCTCGCCCTCCGAGCGGCGCTGGTGGGCCGGGAAAATCCTCAGTCCTGCCAACTTCCGTAAGCTAACAGGATCCGGGCGCGTCGCCGCTCGACTGGTCGTGTAAGGATTCCCCTACGCGCAAAGCAGCGGTTTCAGCGGGCCATTGCGCCCGTCGCAGATCAATCCAATCAAGTCTTGGATTTTTGGCGAAATAGCGCAGAAGAATTCTGTAGACATCGACGTCGAACGCAACGCTCGAATCCTTCTCGCCGAGCGCCGCGACTTCCTCCTCGCTCCGCGCCGTGCCGAGATAAGTCCAGTGATCGACGACATGCAGGTCGGCGCCCGACCCGCCGTCCGGACCGAAGCCGCGTGCAGCCCGCTCACGCAACGCAATGCGCCCCGGGAACGGCCACGCCTTTAATTTCAACGAGGACAGCGCCAGCAGCAGGCGCGTGGTGTGCAGGATGAGCGGCTCCTTGCCCAGGCAGGCACCCCTGCACTTCCCGACGTGGAATGCCAGGCATGAACCCGCCCCGTCTTCCAGACCCAAGACCTTGAGGCATAGCTGGCGCGCGTGGGCAATATCGGTGAGCGCCTTGCGGGCATCCTTCTCGGAATGAAAGACGCCAAAACACTGCGTGAGCTCCGCAGGTTCCACGCCGTCGATGGGGACCGCCTCGACAGGGTTCGGCGGACTGCGCGGCGCCTGCGCACCGCCCAGCGGCTGTGTACTGCCCGGCGGCCACGCACCGCCGGGCGCCCCCGCACCGCCCGCGCGCAATGTGTGGGACTGGGCCGTGCTCTTCGAACGCCGGTTGTACAGCGGCTTCTGGGTCTTGATCCACTCGGCTTCGAGCAGCATCGCCCCCAGTTCACCGGCGGTTTCCGCCCAGTCGACGCGCCGCACCTGATTGGCCATCCCGCCGTCCTTGGACCCTGCGTCCTTGGGGCCAAAATGACTGCACACGCGGGTGCGCAGTGCATTGCCCTTGCCGACGTACAGCAAGGTATCGCCCTCGCCGAAGAATCGATACACGCCGGGACCTTCGGGCAATTCGTCGGCCAAACCAGGCGGCAAATGATCGGGCAATTGGCGAGCACCAAGCACGATCTGCACCGCGGCGGCGAGCTGCGGTTCCGGCAGGTCGCGGCGCAATTTGAACCAGAAATCATGCAGCACTCTCGCGTCGCCCAGGGCACGGTGCCTGGCGCTGCAGGTGAGCCCGTTCCTCTCCATCACCGCATCCAGATTGTGGCGCGCATGCGCGGGAAACAAGCGTCGCGACAGTTTGACGGTACACAGAACCTTCGCCGAGAAGTTCATATCCGCCCTGAGAAATTCGCTGCGCAGAAACGAATAGTCGAAACGCGCGTTGTGCGCCACGAGCACCGCCCCTTGCGTCTTCTGCCGCACGACCTCGGCGATCTGGGCAAAGCGCGGCGCGTCAGCCACCATCTGGTTGCTGATGCCCGTAAAGGCCTCGATGTAGGCGGGAATGGGGCACTCGGGATTCACCAGCGAACTCCACTCGTCGGCGAGTTCGCCGTTCGTCACGCGAACGATGCCCACTTCGGTGATCCGGTCAAAGGCCGCGTTCCCGCCCGTCGTCTCCAGGTCGACGAATACTAGATCGTGCGGAAGATCCTCAGCCGCGGCCATCGAGCGACAGCAGGGGGTAGTACAGATCCGGACGCCGGTCGCGAAACACGCCCCAGGACTGCCGCTGGCGGCGCACTTCCTCCAGATCGAAGGCGGCGGTCAGCACGGTCTCGCTCACACGATCCGCTTCGGCAAGCTTTTCGCCGGTTGGCGAGGCGATGAACGATGACCCGTAAAAGGTCATGGTGTACTTTTCGCCCTGTTCCGTGCCGACGCGATTCGAAGCCACCACCGGCATGATGTTGGCGGCGGCATGACCCTGCATGGTGCGCTGCCAGTGTCCGCTCGAGTCGATGCCCGGGTCCTGCGGTTCCGAGCCGATCGCGGTGGGGTAGAGCAGCATGTCGGCGCCCATCAATGCCATGGATCGCGCGGCTTCGGGAAACCACTGGTCCCAGCAGATCGCCACACCCAGTTTTGCATAGCGTGTGTCGAACACCTTGAATCCGGTATCACCCGGCGAGAAATAGAACTTCTCGTGATAACCCGGACCTTCCGGAATGTGCGATTTGCGATAGCTTCCGAGCACCGCGCCGTCGGCGTCGATGACGACAATGGAATTGTAAAAGGCGTTGTTGGCGCGTTCGAAGACACTGATGGGCAGCACGACCCTCAAGTCGCGCGCCACCGCGCGGAAATGCTCGACCGCGGGATGAGCGTCCAGTGACTTGGCCAGTTCCAGATGCCGCGAAGAGTGATCCTTGCAGAAGTACGGCGTCTCGAACAACTCCTGGATCAGAATCACCTGGGCACCGCGGCTCGCCGCTTCGCGGATCAGCTTGTCGGCGCGCGCGATGTTCGCGTCGCGGTCCCAACTGCAGGCCATCTGAGTGGCCGCTACTGTTACTGTGCTCATGGGGCGCCTATGCTACTCGATCTCTGAATCTGTGCACTGTCGGACGGGTGCGGTGCATGCGTCGCACCCGTAAATCCGGCGCGCCAGCGCCTAGAAAGTCGGCGGCGAACTCGCGCTGACGATTTCGCAAGCTTCGCGCCCCAGGTTGCGGAAGCGATGCGGCAGCGAGCTCTTGAAATAGTACGCGTCTCCGGGGCCGAGGATCCGCGACTCGCCGCCCACCGTGAGTTCGATTTTTCCCGTGACGATCACACCGCCCTCCTCTCCCGGATGCGTCAACATTTCGTCGCCCGTATCGGCATTCGGAGCATAGCGCTCATGCAAGATCGACATGCTGCGCTTGGGCAAACGACTGCCGACAAGGCGCAGCTCGACGGACCCGGTGCCGATATCCGCCAATTCCTGCCGCGGGAAGAACACCTGCGGCTGGCCGCCGAGATCCAGCGTGAAAAAATCGGCGAGCGCCATGGGAATGCCGTCGAGTACTTTTTTCAGCGAACTGACCGAAGGGCTCACGCGGTTCTGCTCGATCAAGGAAATCAGACCGTTGGTCACGCCCGCGCGCTTCGCCAATTCGCGCTGCGACAGCCCGTACATCTGGCGTACGGCTTTCAAATGGGTACCCACGTCCAAGCTCATAGCGTCTATTATAATAGACAGAAGGCGGCTGTTGTCAGTGAAAATTGAGCTTAGTGTCGATTTTCCTTATCATTAGTGGCCCGAAGGCAGCCTACCGCAAGGATCCCGCATGAACGCCCGACTCACCCCCGCTCTCGCGAACGGCGACCTCGACGCATTTTGGATGCCGTTCACGGCGAATCGACACTTCAAGGCGAATCCGCGCTTGCTCGCTCGAGCGCTGGGCATGTACTACTGGACGGCCGACGGCCGCGAAGTCCTCGACGGGGTTTCAGGCCTGTGGTGCGTGAACGCGGGTCATGGCCGGCGGGAAATTACCGAAGCGGTGACGCAGCAACTGGGCACCATGGAGTACGCCCCAACCTTTCAAATGGGTCACCCCATTGCGTTCGAACTTGCCAACCGGCTGGCCGGCATCGCGCCTCCCGGGCTCGACCGCATTTTTTTCACGAATTCAGGGTCGGAATCGGTCGATACCGCGCTGAAAATCGCGGTTGCCTATCACCGCGCCCGCGGCGCCGGCCAGCGCTCCCGTTTCATCGGCCGCGAAAAGGGCTATCACGGAGTGGGCTTCGGCGGCATGTCGGTCGGCGGCATTGTCAACAACCGCAAGTTCTTCGGCGCCGCGATGCTGCCCGGCGTGGATCATCTGCCGCACACCCTGGATATCGAACACAATGCCTTCTCGCGCGGACTGCCGCAGTGGGGCGCCCATCTCGCCAATGAATTGGAGCGTCTGATTGCCCTGCATGACGCGTCGACCATTGCCGCGGTCATTGTCGAACCCATCTCCGGATCCGCCGGAGTGATTCTGCCTCCCATCGGCTACCTGAAGCGTCTGCGCGAAATCTGCGATCGGCACGACATACTGTTGATTTTCGACGAAGTGATCACGGGGTTCGGGCGTATCGGCAAACCGTTCGCGAGCCAGGCATTCGACGTGACCCCGGACCTCATTACCACGGCGAAGGGCCTCACTAACGGCGCCGTGCCCATGGGCGCGGTATTTGCTCACCGCAAAATTTACGATGCCTTCATGCAGGGACCGGAAAATGCGATCGAGCTTTTCCACGGCTACACTTACTCTGCGCACCCCGTCGCCTGCGCCGCCGCGCTGGCGACGCTCGATGTCTATGCCAAGGAAGGTCTGCTGACGCGCGCCGCATCGCTGGCGTCCGAATGGGAAAACGCCGTGCACTCGCTGCGCGGCCTGCCGCACGTCATCGACGTGCGCAATTACGGCTTGATCGGCGCCGTGGAACTCGAGCCGCGGGCGGGCAGGCCGGGCGCGCGCGCCTTCGAGGTATTCCTCGAGTGTTTCGAGCGCGGCGTCATGGTGCGACAGACGGGCGACACCATCGCCCTGTCGCCCCCTTTGATCATCGAATCCAAGCAGATCGCACGCATCGTCGAAACCTTGGGCGCGGTGATTCGCGAGATCGCCTGACTCGAGGCGTGCAACTGAAAACGCCCGCATCGTCGCGGGCGTTTTCGTTCGGCCGCCAGGGACCGCGTTGGCTCAGCCCGGTTGGCTAGTTCACCAGCAGGGCCTTTGTAATACGGACAACATGTCCCCCCGCCACTGTCCCGTCGGCGAAGTTGTTGTTCCAGTAATAACCGCTACCGCCGGGAGCGACAAAGTAAGTGTAAGGTGCGTTGGCGTGAAATCCCGCATACACCACGCTGGCAACACAATCAGCGGTCATCGTGTAGGTGCCGGTGCCACTATAGGTGAAGGTCGCGGTTCCGCCGCTGTTAAACAATTGAAACCACTTGAAGTTGCCGTGCCCGTCATAAGACTCTCGGCCGCTCGTTGAATAGGGCCCGCCGGCATTCGTGGCGGCATAGGCCCACACATACGTGCCGAGCATGGTCGCGATTGAACAAGTACTCGCCGTATCGTCTTCGTTGTCGGCGAAAGCTGGGACAGCGGCGCTGAGCCCGAGAAGCGACATGCATGCGGTCGCTATAAATTTTCTTTTCATTGGTTCTCCACTCCTTGATTTTTCGATGCACTGCTCACAGCGTCGAGCGCTGCAGCTTGGCGGAACGATAACACGTGAATGACGTTCCGCATGGCGGCGGGTCTTATGTCAAGTGATTGCCGAATCGGGAACGAATGCCTCGCGTGCGGGCACGCCGAGCCCTTTCTAACTCTTGGATTCGAAGATCGAGTACCATTTTTTACAAGGCTCGGCTACCTCCCAGACGCCCTCGAAACCGGCGGGTACGACGAAGGCGTCGCCCGCGCGCAGCTCGTATTTCTCGCCCGAGACCGACTCGACGCGAACGCGGCCTTCGATGAGCACGCAGAATTCATGCTCGGTGTAGCGCACGCGCCATTTGCCGGCGGTACTGGTCCAGATGCCGCAGAAGAATTGCTGAGTCGGCTCGGTATATTGATTCGATACCCGCGCGCGCGGAATGCCGGCGAGTATATTTTCGGGTGAAGGATTGGCGGACTCTCCCGTCTGCACGCGGTCTAGGACGACGATCTTGGGGCGCTCGCTCATGCGCTATCGTAGGCTGGGGGCCCCGGCGGAACAAGTGCGGCCCGGAGCCCATGGGCGCTCCGGGCCGCGACACTCGCCTCATCACTCGTTCTCGCTCACCTGCGCGACAGCCGCCTCGCCCTGCGCTTGCAGCGTCAAGCGAACCCGGCGCTCGAGCGCATAGCCATCGTTGTCGGCCGCGACACTCTGACTCTTGCCGTAGGCATTGACTTCGAGCACCTCATCGTTGATCCCCGCGGCCAGAAACAGGTCCCGCACGGCGTTGGCCCGAGCCTCCGAGAGCTTCAGATTGGTTTCCACGGTACCGCGCGGGTCGGCATAACCGTCCACCCTCACTTTGAGCGCCGGAGACTTGGCCACCGCCTGCGCCAACATCTGAATCTGATGCGCGATTTCCGGTGTGATCTCGGCGCTGCCGGTGCGAAACAGGATATCTCCCTGCAGCCCATTGAGAACCTCGCTGCCATCTTCCCTGGCCTTTTGCGCGGTCTCGACCTTGTGAGTCAGATCGCCGAGCCGAGCCGTCAGGCTAATATTGCTCTCGGTCAGTTGGTTCTTTTCGTTCAGCAGCGCGGACTTCTCGGTTTGCAGCTCGGTTTTGTCGATCTGCAACGCAGCAACCGTCGCCTCCGCCTTGGTCGCATCGCCCGCGCGATGCACCCGGTTCCCGAGCCAGGTTCCGAGCCCGGCCCCGATGACCGCGCCCACCGGCCCGGCGGCAAAGGCGCCGATCACTCCACCCGTCACAAATCCGACCGGCTCATGCGCTGTGGCCGGTTTGGGCTCGCCCGCCAAGGCCGCCGTGCTCATCGCCAATAGCCCAATCGTCCCAACGGTCTTTGAAAATGCAGTACTCATAACAGCTCCTTCATGTCGATTCGCCAGGAGGCGACGACCGCCGCCTCGTGGAAGCCATTACGGACTCACATTAGGGCATTGCCCTACCCCACTTGAGGCAAATGATGGCGAAGCGACGATGAATTCGACAAGGACGCCGGGAGAGTGCGTCGGGACCTTCAGGTCTTCAGCGAGAACGGCGTGAAATTGGTGCCGGTATCGTAGTAATCCTCGTTTTCCGCCTCTTTGAGAAACGACACGATGCGATAAGTCAGCGGCGCCGCGATAATTTCCCAGCCGCTTTTCAGAAGGTATTGGGTGAACATGAGACCGATGAGCTGCGGCAGCGGCTTGATGCCGTAGAAGGCGGCGAAGTAGAAGATCACCGAGTCCACCAGTTCGCCGCACACGGTTGAACCGACGATTCGGGTCCAGAGCCAGCGGCCCCGAGTCCAGATCTTCATCTTTGCCAGCACGTAACTGTTGACGAAGGTTCCGCATAGAAATGCGGTTATCGATGCCATCACGATTCGCGGCGTATTGCCGAAGATCGCCTCCACCGCGGCTTGATTGGCGCGCGACATTGCCGACGGCGGCAAGTGCACGACCACGGCCGACATGAGGGAGGCAAAGGCCAGCGCCGCAAATCCCGCCCACACCACGCGCCGATCGCGCGCGTAACCGTACACTTCGGTCAATATGTCGCCAAAGATGTAGGAGATCGGGAAGAACAGCACACCGGCGAGAAAGGTGACGGTGCCGAATATCGGCACGTCAATCGAGGTCTCCTTGGCCGGCCCGATCAAGTTGGAACACAGCAAAATACAGACGTAGGCCGCCATCACAAAATCGTAATAGCGGTATTGACGGGGATGCTGCGGCGTAGCCATGGTGCGGTAAGTGTAGCCGCAACCACCCAGGATTCCGATGATATGTCACACCAGCTGCGCCACTGTCGTGGTTTGGCGAAGAGCATCACACCAAGAGAGGGGCCGGTACGGTAGATATACAGATTCAAACCTCAAGCAGCGGATCTATGGAGCACGGCAAACCCTACAGCGCGACGGACAGTCCGCTCGTCGATTTCGATGCCGTGTGCCAGAAAGTGCGAACTGCAATCGAGCCGGCTCGCGCCTATGCCGTGTCTCTGCACGACCAGAATGGCGATGTGCTGTGGTTGAGCGAGAGCTCCATGGGCCCCGACGAACACAACGCGGTTCGCGAAGCAATCGAAGCATTCTCCAACGCCAGCGGGCCGCCGGTGCTGATATACGACCTGGGCGACTCGCGTTCGGCGGTACTGCTGCGCGCGGTCAACGGCCGACGCGCCATGGTCGGCGCGATCATGATCATCATGGACGCTCGCGTCATCAAGCAAGACGCTCGCGGCGCGCTCAAAGTGATGACGCCCAAGCTGCAGCGCGTGCTCGCCGATTTCGCCGCCATGCGCCCCGACAGCGAGCCGCAGGCGGCGATGCCCGCACGGCTCAACGGAGCGGCGACGCTTTCCTTGGTTGATGAAGCGCCGGCGCCGGCCGCACGCACCGCTTCCACGCCGCCACCCGCCGCACGCACCGCTTCCACGCCGCCGCCCGCCGCGCGCACCGCTTCCACGCCGCCGCCCGCCGCGCGCACCGCTTCCACGCCGCCGCCCGCCGCGCGCACCGCTTCGGCTGTCCGGACACCGGCGCCCAGTGTGCCGCCTCGGGCGCCGGGACCGCCCGTTGGGACCGCCGCCGGCAGCCCGGCCGGATTCGCGAACAACCGTACGCAAGGGACAGTGACGCCGGAAATCGATCGCCTGCACGACGCGTTGCGCCGCAGCCCGATTGCGCTGCATATACAGCGCTTGGTCCCGCTGACCAAGGGCAGCCAGCTCAAACGCTATGAAGTGCTGCTGCGCTCGGGGTCCGATGGCTCACCGAACGCCGCCCCGCACGCCATGCTCAAAGCCGCCGTCGAAAACGGTCTCGGCTCCATGATCGACCGCCGGGTGATCACCGAGCTCATCGGCTTCCTCGTGCGTCATCCGGAAGTCTGGAAATCCACCGCCGTCCTGTTTTCCGTCAATCTCACGACCACCGCACTGCACGACGAACACTTCTTCAAATTCGTCGCATTGTGTTTGACGAAATCGTCACTGCCGAAGGGAATGATCGCATTCGAGATCGATACGGCGACGGCGGTCAAACTCACCGACAAAATGCCGGAGGTCGCCGCCGCGCTGCATCGCCTCGGCTGCCCGTTGGTTCTCGATGACTTCGCGCTGAAGACCGAGTGCTTCGATTTGTTGCGCCTACCGGGGGTCCACTACGTGAAGCTGGCCCCCGAGATCACGGCGAAAATGCGCACCGACAAGTTGTCGCAGGCGGCCATCACGGCCGTCGTGCAAATGGCCCGGGTACTTGGCATGCACACCGTGGCCAAGCGTACCGAGAGCGCCGCGGAGCAGGAATGGTTGACCGCGTTGGGCGTCGACTTCGTGCAGTCGAACTCGATGTCGCCGCCGGTGTCCATCGATACTCTGGCGAAGACGACGATCCTGCCCAGACCCGTGAACCCGATCGCCTAGTCGCTGCGCGAGACCTGCGGCGAATTCCCGCGCGAGACTTTGGGCGAGTTCCCGCTCCAGCCGCCGCCCAGCGCTTTTACCAGGTACACCGCGGTGGCGAACTGTTGGCCATGCACCTGCACGGCCTGCCGCTGATTGCTGAGCAGAGCCTGTTGCGCCGTGATCATTTCGAGATACGTATCCACGCCGCCTTTGTAGCGGATGGTGGCGATATCGAACGCCTCCTGAGCGCTCTTCACGCTGGCATCGGCCTGAGTCGCGGCTCGATCGAGCGAGGCCAAGCCCGTAATGCCGTCTTCCACCTCTTCCATGGCGGTCAATACCGTCTGCCGGTAAGTGGCCACCGCGGCAGAATAATCGGCGTTCGCGAACACCACGTTCGCGCGGGTTTTCCCGGCATCGAACAGCGTCTGCGTAGCGGACAATCCGAGGGACCACAGCCGGCTCGGCGCCGTGAACAGGTTTGACAGCGCGTTGCTCTGCCAACCGATATTGGGCTCGGTAAATCCTGCGCCCAAAGCGATGTTCGGATAATAAGCGGCGCGAGCCACGCCGATTCGCGCATTCGCGGCGGCCATGGAGCGCTCCGCCGACGCGACGTCCGGACGGCGTTGCAATAAATCCGAGGGCAGCCCCACGGGGATGTTCGGCAGCAACGCTGCCGGCAGCGCGCGCGGAATGGCGAACCCCGGCGCCGGCGTGCCGACCAGAGTGGCGATCGCGTGTTCGAAATGCGCCCTCTGGTTGTCCAAGAGTTCGAGCTGAGTCGCATTGGCATCGACCAACGCCTGCTGCTGCGCCAGATCGAGACCCGTGGCAAATCCCAGGTCATGTCTCGATTCGATGAACCCAAGGGCATCGCGCTGCAACTCGACGCTGTGGCGCACCACGTCGATTTCAGCATCGAGTTCCCGAACAGCGAAATAATCCGTCACGAGCTGCGCCGTCAGGAGGAGTCGCGTGTTTTCGAAATCCGCCTCCGCCTGCTGCGCGGACGCCCGCGCACCCTCGACCTCCCGGCGCACTCGGCCGAACAGATCGGCTTCGTAACTCACCGTGGGGCCTACAGTAAAACTATTTTGCGTGATGGACTGATTCGGCACCGCGTATTCGCCGAGCGGACGATTCGCCGACGTTTTTCCGCGGGCCGCCGCAGCCCACAGGCTAAGCGCGGGAAACATATCCGATCGGGCAACAGTCACTTGTGCGTTCGCCTGATCGAGCCGGGCGGCGGCGATGCGCAAATTCTGGTTGCCGGTGAGCGCGCGCTCCACCAGAGGATTCAGGGTAGCGTCCTCGAACAGCAACCACCACTCGCCCTTCAAAGCGCGGTCATTCGGCGCCGCCTCGTGCCACGGGGCATCGGGTTGCCAAGCAGACGGCACGTCCGCGGGAGGTTTGCGGTAATCGGGACCGACGGCACAGCCCGCCGCGACGGCGGCGGCGGCCCAGCACGGCGCCTTGACCCACCCGGGGGTCCTCGCCCACCGCAAGATCGAGCGGGCCTTGAGAACGCGCATCACCGCTCCACCGCACGCTGCGCTGCGGGCAGCGTCACTACATCGCCGTCGGCGAGCGAATCGGCGGGATTCAACACGATCCGATCACCTTCATTGAGGCCGCTCAGGACCTCCACACTGGTGCCAAAATCCGTGCCCAATTTCACCAGGCCCATGTGCACGCGACCACCGGAGTCCACCAACGCAATGCGGGTACCGTCGGGCCGAAACAACAAGACATTGGTGGGCACCACCAGTGCTGAGGGCTCGACATTGATCGGCAGCGTCACCTGCACGTAGGAGCCCGCGATCAACGTGCCCAAAGGATTGGGAACCCGGATCTCCACTTGCATGGTGCGCGTGGCCGTATCGATGGAGCGGGCGGTGCGCGCGATGGCGCCCCGATATTCCCCACCTGCCCGGTCCGCCAAAGCAACGGTCACCGCATCGCCAATCCTGATTTGATGCGCATACGCCTGCGGCACATAGACGTACAAACGCAGCGGATCGACCTGCGCCACGGCAAACAGCGCTTGGCCGGTACCGCCGTTGCCGGCATTGACGAGGTCGCCCACGTCGATATTGCGCCGGGTCACGACACCATCGAAGGGTGCCACCACCTGGTTGAATCCCTGGAGCTTGCGCAGACGGCCCACATTGGCTTCCGCCGCCGCAAGGTTCGCCACCGCTTGATTGTAGGCGCTCTGGCGTTCATCCAAGTCCTGCTGCGTCACCGCGTCCTTTTGCCGAAGCGCCTTCCAGCGATCGGCAGTGCTCTTCGCCAAGTCGGCGCCGGCAGCGGCCTGCACCCGCGCCGAAACGGCCTGCGCCAACTCCTCGTCGATCTCGGGCGCGGTGATCTCGGCGAGGAGATCGCCCTTTTTCACCGAACTGCCGATGTCCTTGACCCATCGCACGACGTAGCCGTTGCTGCGCGCATAAACCGTCGATTCGATGACCCCCAGCAGCGTTCCCGGCAGCGTCAGCGGCTGCCCGTCGCCGCCCGCCTTCGGCATGATCGTCGTGACGTAGCGTTTTGCATGCAGAGCGGTGGACGACTCCAGGGCGCCCGCCTGAAAACCGCGCAGCACGGCCACAATGACGGCTCCGATCACCAGGACGCCGACAATTCCGCCGACAATGAATTTGGCGCGCTTCAACACCGCCGATGATTCCATTTCAGCCATATCAGCCGTCTCCTGCGGCGGCGGGAGGCGTTGCGGACAAACGCCTGTGCCTGCGCCGTTCGAGGCGTCGATGGACGCCGGCGAATATCACCGGCACGAAGAACAAGGTGGACACCGTGGCAAACACCAGCCCGCCGATCACCGCGCGGCCCAGGGGCGCATTTTGTTCGGCCCCTTCACCTAACCCAAGCGCCATCGGGATCATGCCGATGATCATCGCCAGGGCCGTCATCAAGACCGGCCGGATGCGCGTCGCACCGGCATCGAGAGCCGCCTGGACGGGCTCGAGCCCCTCGCCCATGCGCTGGCGCGCGAAGGACACGACCAGGATGCTGTTGGCGGTTGCAACGCCCATGGTCATGATGGCGCCGGTCATCGCCGGCACGCTCAAGGTCGTGCCGGTGAGAAACAGCACCCAGCAGATTCCCGCGAGCGCCGCAGGCAACGCGGTAATGATGATGAAGGCGTCGACCCAGGATTGGAAATTGACGACGATCAGCAAGTACACCATCACAACGGCCATCACCAGACCGACTCCCAACTCGACGAAAGACGATTTCATGGTTTCCGTCTGGCCGCGGATGTCGACGCTCACGCCGCGCGGCAAATGGGGCCGCAACTCGGACACCAATCGCCCGATGTCGACGGAAATACTCCCCATATCGCGCCCTTGCGCCCCGGCATATATGTCGATGGTCGGGGCCAGGTTGTAGCGCGAATCGACCGCTTCCTGCGCCGTCGGGGCCACCCCGACGAGATTGCTCAGCAATTGCGGCGTGGTGCCGACGGCGGCTGACGCCGCTCGAACCGGTGTCCGCAGCAGCGCGTTCAGACTGTCGACCGCATACTGCGGCGACTGCACCGCCAAGCTGTACACAATTCCATTCGTAGGATTCAGCCAGAAGGCCGGTGCGGTTTGCGTGGTACCCGCCGTGGACACCAGCAAGTCGGTGGTGACGTCTGTCGGAGTCAACCCCAACTGCTGCAGTTGCGTGCGATCCATATTCAGGGACACAGTGGGCTGATCGAGCCGCTGGTGAATGTGCGTATCCACCGTACCAGGAATCATTTCGATCCGCTTCATGAGTTGCGCCGCGATATCATAATCGAGGCGCAAATCGGCGCCGGTGATTTTCACGTCGATCGCGGACGGCAAGCCGAAATTCAGAATCTGAGTCACCATATCGGCGGGCTGAAAGAAGAATTCCACGCCGGGAAAACGCCGGGGCAATTCGCGGCGCATCTGCTCCACGAAGCGCTGGGTCGGACGGTGTCCTTCATTCAGCGAAACCTGAATCTCACCGTCTTGACTGCCGAAGGTCCCCGCGTTGCTATAAGTTTTGTTGATGCCGCTGACCGCCACCCCCAGGTTGTCGAGCACAGTGCCGAGTTCCGCGGGCGGCACTATCATTCGAACGACGCCTTCCACCTCGTCCGCCACCCGCGCCGTTTCTTCGATGCGCGTACCCGTCGGCAGACGCATGTGCAGGCGAATTTGGCCGCCGTCCACGCTGGGGAAAAAATCGCGCCCCAGAATGAACACCAAGCAGCACGACAACGCGCAAAAGCCGAGGAAGGTCCCCGCGAATACCCGGCGCCGCCCGAGCACCTCCGACAGAATGATCGAATAGCCGCCGCGAATCTTCTCGAAACGCGCGTTGAACGCCCGGTACACGCGCTGCAGCAAGCTTGGGCGGGAGACCGTCTCCGCCGGCGCGTGATCCATCATCAACATCACGAGAGTGGGCACCAGGGTGCGCGACAGCACGTAGGACGCCAGCATCGCGAACACCACAGCCTCCGCCAGCGGGGCGAACAAATAGCGCGCCACGCCGCTGAGAAAGAACATCGGCACGAAAACGATGCAGATACACAGGGTGGAGACCAAGGCGGGAACGGCGATTTCGCCGGCGCCTTCCAAAATGGCCTTGTGCAAATCCGAGCCCAGGTGCAAATGACGCTCGATGTTCTCGATGGTCACCGTGGCGTCGTCGACCAATATGCCCACTGCGAGCGCGAGCCCACCGAGGGTCATGATGTTCAGCGTCTCCCCCGTGATGTAAAGCGCGATGATCGAGGACAGGATCGACAAGGGAATCGAGACGGCGATGATGCAGGTACTGCGCCAGTTGCCGAGGAACACGAGGATGAGCGCCGCCGTCAGGCACGCGGCGATCAACGCTTCTTTCACCACGCCGCTGATGGCCGCGCGAACGAAGCCGGATTGGTCGAACAGCGGCGTGATCTTCAGGTCCTTCGGCAGAATCTGCTCGACTATCGGCAATTGCGCGAACAGTGAGCCGACGATATCCAGGGTCGACGAGCCGCCGTTCTTGATGATGGAAACAAGCACGCCGCGTTCGCCGTTCTGACGCACGATATTCGTCTGCGGCGAAAACCCGTCGCGCACGTGCGCCACCTCGGAAAGATAAGTAGTCGCCCCGTTTCGGGTCTGCACCGGAATCTTGTTCAGCCCGGCGATGGTATCGGGAGATCCGTTGGTGGCGAGCACATATTCAGTTGCACCGATCTTGGCGGTCCCGGACGGCAGCACCAGATTTTGGGCGCTCACCGCATTGACCACGTCGTTCGGCGTCAGGCCTTTGGCGAGCAATGCGTTGGTGTCGAGATCGACGGAAATGACGCGCTGTTTTCCGCCGTAGGGCCATGGAATGGCAACTCCCGGAATGGTCACCAGCCGCGGGCGCAGGAAATTCACCGCGGCATCGAATACTGCCTGCTCGGTCATGGTGGGACTGGATAGCCCGAGCTGGATGATTGGAATGCTGGACGCCGAGTATTTGATCACCAGCGGCGGCAGGATGCCGGGCGGCAATTGACGCAATTGCGACTGCTCCGACGCTACCACCTGGGCAATGGCGGTGGGAATATTGGCGTTCGGCTGAAAGAATATCTTGATGATCGCGAAGCCGGCCAACGACTCGGATTCGATGTGCTCGATGTCGTTGACCGTGGTCGTGAGGCTGCGCTCGTTCACCGCCGTGATGCGCTGACCGATTTCCTGAGCCGACAGCCCGCTGTAGGTCCAAACGATGCTGATGACCGGAATATTGATTTCCGGAAAGATATCGGTCGACATTTTCAGCAGTACGAGAGGCGTTGCGAGGAGAATCAGCAGCGCCATCACCAAGAACGTGTAGGGCCGCCGCAGCGCGACTTCAACGATCCACATTAGCTGAAGAACCTCAAGCTACGCCGCGAGGTGCGGGCGCAGCGCATCAATCCACGGAAAACAGGAGCAAACAATTGCCATTTCAATCGCCACGCTGGGCCCGGCGTGGTTAACACCCGGTGGTCGATTTATTAAAGTCCGTTAATGAGCGAAGCATACGTGCCGATGTCCATTTCCTGATCAACGCGGGCTTCGAGGGATGGCGATGGTCACCGCCGCGCGCACCCACTTGAGGTCCTTTGCCAGACAGCACTTGCAAATCATTGGAAACAAAGCAAACTACGGGGGTCTGCAACGAGACACCGGGACCGGGCTAAGTGTTTTGTTAGTCCCATGAGGTTCGGTTCCGGTTCCCGTTAGACTATCCCCTATGATATTTACCGCGCTGATCGCCGTCTTCGTACTTGCGGGAATTTTATTCTTGTTCGCCGCGGTCCGCCGCCTGCGCCGCCGCAGTTTGCTTGGCGGTGCGGCGCACGGCGCCACCGCGCTCGTACTCATTTTGCTCGGTGCGGGCGCCGCACTGATCGCCGCCAATTTGCGCACCTACCAGCGCCTCACCTTCGAACAACCCGCCGGCGAGCTGCAACTGAGCCGTACGGAGGAGCGTGCGTTCAACGCGGTGTTGACCTATCCCAGCGGCGAGCGCGCGAATTTCGCGTTGCGGGGCGATGAGTGGCAGGTCGATGCTCGAGTGCTCAAATGGCATGCCTTTGCCAATATGGTCGGGTTCGATACGGCCTATCGACTGGAACGCATCAGCGGCCGCTACACGCGCGTCGAGGACGAGCGGACCGAAGCGCGCACGGTGTATTCTTTAAATCCGCCGCAGCGCATAGATCCGTGGGACCTGGTGCATCGATACCACTCGTGGATGCCGTGGATGGACGCGCTATACGGCAGCGCGACCTTCCTCCCCATGTCCGACGGTGCACTGTATGAAATCAAGGTGTCGCAGAGCGGACTGATCGCGCGACCGCTCAACCAAGCTGCGCGCGATGCGGTCGGCAGTTGGCGTTGAAGGCTAGAAGCATTGCGCGGATCGCTCTGATCGGGGCCGGCGCGGCCCTGTTGGCCGTGACGGTTCCGGTGGTCTGGCTCAAAGCTCATGAGAATGAGCTGGTGTTTGCGACTGAGCGCAGCCGAGAGGATCTCCTGCCCGCACCGCCTGCGGACGCAGAACGCGTGGCGGTGCCCGTGCCGAACAGCGTCGCTCTCGCAGGTCTGGTGTATCGCGCCGATGGCGCCGCTGCTACCGGCCTTTGGGTACTGCAGCTGCATGGCAACGCCGATTCCGCCTTCGCGGCCGGGCAGGTGGGCCGCTGCGAAGCGCTGCGCCGATCAGGATTCAATGTGTTGGCAATCGACTACCGCGGCTTTGGTCTGACCCCGGGCGACGCTTCGGAACGGGGAATGTACGAAGACGCGGAAGCGGCATACCAAGCGCTCTTGGCGCGCGGAGTGCCGCCAAATCGCATCATCCTTCTGGGCCATTCGCTGGGATCGGGACCGGCCGTACTGCTCGCCACGCGGCACGAGGTGGCAGCGCTGGTGCTGTTCGGCGCGTTTACGTCGATACCGGATGCGGCCGCGGACAGATACCCATTTTTGCCGGTGCGCCTGGCCGTCTCGGTTCAGTTCGATTCGCTGGCCCGAATCGGGGCCGTTCATGTGCCAGTGGTGATCGCCCACAGCCGCGCCGACACGCTGGTCCCCTATTCGCACGCGCTGAGACTTTTCGCCGCGGCAAACGAGCCCAAGCACTTGATCACTTTCGACGTCCCGAGCGATGACGGATTCGGCGGTCACGTCGCCTCGCTATTCGATCATGTGGATGTGCTCCGGTCGGCGCTCGTCGAACTGATACCCGGGTTGCCGCCGCCCAAACTATGACTTCGGCTATAATCCGCCCTGCACCACGCCGGCTTAGCACAGAGGTAGTGCAACGGTTTTGTAAACCGTAGGTCGGGGGTTCGAATCCCTCAGCCGGCAAGCCATTTGCAGGGTCCGTTCCCATGAAGATGTTCATTTGTCTAATCCTGATTCTGGCTCTGATGGGTTGCGCCACTTGCAAGAGCTCCGATTCGCCGGAGGTGTGCAGAACGAAGCAGCGCAATCATTCGCAGCCTCGTCCCTGATGGCTGGTAAAGTAGCCGTAAAACCGACCCCAATAAGAGGAGCCGACATGAACTCTGGGATGGACTCGGATCGCGTGCGTATAGTGGGCAGCCGCGACAATTGCCATGCGCGATCGGTCTTTGGAATGTTCAGCATGCTTGCGCTGCTCGCCGCTCTATCGGGATGCGGTCAAGCGGATTTTGGCGACGAGTCGAACAAGATCAACGGCTCCATTCATGTGCCCGCCGGCAAGGCACCCGGTGCGGTCGCGACGGTCAACGGCGCGATTCAAGTCGATGACAATGCCACGATCACCAGCGCAAAGACGGTCAATGGCAGCGTGCACCTGGGTGATCATGCGGCTGCAACGTCACTGGCCAGCGTGAATGGCTCCATCACGCTGGGCGCCGGCGCCCACGTGTCGGGTCGCGCTGCCTCGGTCAACGGTGAGCTGAACTTGGGCGATGGAGCGGAAATCCTGGGGTCGCTCGCGAACGTGAACGGCAGAATCACAGTCACGGGCGCGCATGTGGGAGGCGGAATCAAGACCGTCAACGGCAGCATGAACATTACCGGCGCATCGCATGTGGAAGGCGGAATCCTGGTGGAAAAGCCGTCCGGTAGCTTGGTGCAGGTAGTCCGTGATGTTCCACGGATCGTGATCGGACCGGGAGCAACCGTGCAGGGCGAGCTGCGCTTCGAACGCACGGTACAGCTCTTCGTCAGCGACAAGGCAACCATCGGCACCGTGGTCGGTGCAACCCCGATACCGTTTACCGGGGAGACTCCGCCCACTTGATGGGCGTGCGCGCCGATAGCGCACCCCGCCCTCACGGGTTTGTGATACTGCGGCTTCATAATCGAATCGAGAGGAATACCCATGCAAAGTCCCCGCATCCGCGCATTGTTCGCTGTGTGCCTGTTCAGCTTCGTCGGGTCTGTCGCTGCCGCGGCGGCCACCCAGACTGATCCTGCGCTCGTGAGCGCGGTCGCGAGTCCTGCGCGCAATGCCGCCGCGTCGGCGAGGGACGCGGCCCGGCACCCCGTGGAAGAGCTGACTTTCTTTGGGCTTGCGCCCAAGATGACGGTGGTTGAACTGTGGCCGGGCGGCGGTTACTGGACCGAGATCCTGGGTCCTTATCTCGCCGCGAGCGGCCACTACTACGTTGCGTTGCCCGCGGCGGGCGATGCCGAGGAAGATGCCGGCGTGAAGCGCTTTCACGAGCGAATCGCCGCACAGAAGGGCCGGCTCGGTACCCTTCATGAAACCACCCTGGGCGCCGGCCACTTTGATATCGCCCCACCCGGCTCCGCCGACCTCGTACTGACTTTCCGGAATCTGCACAATTGGATGGAAGGCGGCTATGCGGACGAAGCCCTGGCGGCGTGCCTCAAAGCACTCAAACCCGGCGGAACTCTGGGCATCGAAGAACATCGCGGCCGGACCGATCAACCGCAGGATCCGAAGGCCAAGAATGGCTATGTGCGCGAGGACTTTACCATTGCCTTGGCGAAGAAGGCAGGGTTCGAATTCGTCAGTTCCTCGGAGATCAATGCCAATCCGCGCGACACGAAGGACTGGGTTGACGGCGTCTGGACTCTCCCGCCGACACTCTCGCAAGGAGACAAGGATCGCGCCCGATATGTCGCGATCGGCGAAGCCGACAACTACGTGCTCAAGTTTCGCAAGCCGCGGTAGCGCGCGCTGAGATCAAATTTCGGGGCCGATCACGATCGGCGAGCCGTCGCTGAATCGGGAGGCGCGAAACGGCGTCGGGTCGACCGACGGAGTTACGCCGATCGCGAGCTCAGCCGCCAGACGTCCGGCCGCGGGACCAATACCGAACCCGTGTCCCGAAAACCCGGTCGCCACCGTCAGTCCCGGGAGCGTGCCGACCGGACTGATATAGGGTATGACATCCGGTGTGACGTCAATGTATCCCGCCCACTGCTGCACAATGTGCACGTCGCGAAACCGCGGATGAAGCCCGATCATCGCTGCTAGAGCGCCTCGATTCAGAGATCCATTCGGCGGGGGGTCCAACACCCGTGTCGTTTCGAACGGACTTGCTCGATCCAGGGGCCAGATTCGCGGCGCGCGGAATTCTCGAAGCGACTGAGCATTCACGCGCAAGCGCAGCGAGTCGCCCTCCTTGCGAATGGTCGGCAGGAATTCGCGCAGATACCGTAGAGAATCGGGCACGAAGGGAGCCACATAACCTGCGCCTTTGGCAATCGTATAGCCGCCGTCACGCCGCTTGCGGTAGGCGACCTCGTCCAAATACGTACACGTGTCCGGACCCTCCGCGACGGGCGCCGTGCGCATCACCGACGACAGCACCTTCAATTGCGGCAGGCGGATGCCGAGACTCCCGCAGAACAGGCTGGACCATGCCCCGGCGGCCAGGACAACCGCGTCGCACTTGATGCGCCCTCGTTCCGTAACAACCGCGGCCGCGCGGCCACCCGTGCGCTCGATACCGCGCGCAGCGCAATGAGCCAGAATGATTGCCCCCTTGCGCTGCGCGGCCCGCGCGATCGCCGGCGCCGCCCGCTGCGGCTCCGCACAGCCGTCGCTGGGCACATGCAATCCGCACAGGAAGGTGCGGCTGGCTCCGGGCATGAGAGCGCCGAGTTCGGCGCCGCGCACTATGCGGGTACCGATATCATAGGGTTTCGCCATCTCTGCCCAGGCCGCGAAGCGTGCCTCGTCGGAATCGCTCTCGCCAACATACAAAACGCCGCACTCGCGAAACCCCGCGTCGAATTCCGTCATTCGGCTCATGTCGCGCCACAAGGCCAAACTCTGCACGATCAGCGGCATCTCCCGCGCATCACGGCCTGCCTGTCGACACCAGCCCCAGTTGCGACTGGATTGCTCGCAGGCGATATATGCCTTTTCGCATAGCACCACCGGGATCCCGCGGCTGGCCAGGGTCAGTGCGGCGAATGTGCCGATAATGCCGCCTCCGATGACGACCACGCCGGTAGCTTCGGGCATCACCTCATCGGCTACGACGGAATCGACGTAAGGACCCATGCATTTGCCCTGAACTGATCTATCGGCCGCAAAATCAATCGATGGCCATGTTTCCAGGCCGCTATTCCCGGATTGATTCTAGCCGGTCTCCATATCGCAAAAAAAATCTTTGACCTTTTGTCGCTTTAGCCGTCCACGAAACGTCAGAACGTCATGGGGGAAAAAAACAATATACTTACCCCGACCGCCCATCGGCCTCGTTGAACGGAACATGGATCACCCCATTCCTCATATCGATATCGGCGCACTATTCGGCGCGCCGTCGCGTGAGCGTGACCTCACCGATCAGTCAATTATGGCGGCTGCATCCGCCTCGGGTTTCTTGGTGGCCGGAGGATTTCCGCCGGATGTGCCGGCAGGCCACGCAGCCCGAGCAGCGCTGTTGCGCCTTTTCCAGCTGCCGGACCAGGAGACCCGCAAACTCTGGCGTCAGAAGTTCGATCCTTCGCACCCGAACGTTTATCGCGGGTGGTTTCCTTTGCAGACGGGGTTTCTGACAGCCAAGGAAGGCATCGACATGGGCCCCGACGTGGTGCACGGCATCTCTGTGGTCCACAGCGGTGACCCGCTGCGCGAATCTACACCGCTGCCGTCTGCGGACTCGCTGCCCGGCTGGCGCGAAGCGGTGGCTGCGTACTATCGCGGTATGGAAAAAGTGAGTCAGGCATTGATGCGGGCGATCGCACGCGGGCTGACGTTGGAGGAGCGCTTCTTCGATTCCGCCTTCGACCGGGGCCTCTCGACATTGCGCTTGCTGCGCTACCCGGTTCGAACCGACGCGGATCGAACGGCACAGTCGGATCCCAGCGTCTGGGTGACCCATCGGGGCAATCGGTTTTACGTTAACGGCGCGCCGCATGTCGATTCGGGATTCTTGACGCTGCTGGCGCAAGACGGAGTCGCGGGCCTGCAAGCGCGCCACCGCGACGGGACCTGGCTCGACGTGCCGCCGACCGATAACGGTCTGGCGGTCAATTTCGGCAAGGTGCTCGAGCGGTGGTGCGGCGGCCGAATCAAGGCAACCGAACATCGCGTGATTGGAATCGGCCGGGAACGGATGTCCATCCCATTCTTTTATGAAGCGCGCGCCGACGCCGAAATCCGCCCCCTGCCGATGGACGGCCCGTCGTCATTCGAACCCTTTCTGTACGGCGATTATCTATGGGCAACAACCACCGAATTCGTCGAGTTCAAGGGAATGGAATCCTTGCGCAAGCCAATGCGTGTGCAGCCGAAATCCGGCATCTTTACGTGATTGAACCGCGACCGATCTTCATTATGCAGCCGCGCCGCGGTGTTCACCGATATAATGCGGCGGCCACCCATGTTTTTCTATCACCGGCGCGTCACGGCACGCCGCAAGGAAGCAATTCTTACGATGTCACAGCGAGACTTGATTACCCATCGAAACAGGGGATTGGTATTTTGGCGGTCGCGGGACCGGACCTTGACGGGAGGTGAATCCACGGCCCTCGTCAGATCAAGGCCCTCCAAGCATTCAATCTCCCAGCCAACGCGCACGCAGGAATATTTCGTCGAATGGAACGCCGAGCGGCTTGGCATTACGGTCGCGGAAAGTCGCAATCGATACGTGCAATCATGGAACACCATCCCCAAGGGCCACAGCGGACGAGCGTTCGAGCATTTTCATGGCCGCTGCTACGACGTATTCAAGGTATTTGCCGATGACAGCCCAAGGGAGGTGATCGATGCCTACAAGTTGCACGAGTATGTGCATTTCCTTGCCATGCTCACCTACCCCGAGCCAAAGTGGTTCGATGAAGATGCCATCGTCAAGCGGCTTCGGGATAAATCGTCAGTGACCGTTCTGGATTTTGGCTGCGGACTTGCCCAGCATTCGAGAACGTTGACCGAATATTTGCGCGACAAGGGATTAGAGGTCCATATCGTGCTGGCGGACATCACCACAGTTCGCAAGGACTTCTTGCTGTGGTGGGGAAAGAATTGCGGAATCCCAGTGACTTTTCTCGAATGCAGCGCCGAACGCCCTATTCCAGAGCTGCCGCCAATTGATGTCTGCTTTGCACTTGAGTTCTTTGAACACGTATACGATCCCGTTGCCTATTTCGCCAGCATTGATCGGGCACTGACCGGCGGCGGCATGCTGGTCACGAATATATCGGACCGGCACAAGGAATTTATGCACGTTGCACCGAAGCTCGGACCGCTTCGTCAAGCCGTCGCAGCGAACCGCTACGAGGAAATCTTCGCCAATTTCATTTACCAAAAACCGAATCTGGCTTGAAGATCGCCGGAAACCTCCTGATCTTCGTAACATTGCCCGCAGGAGGATCGGATGGATAGGCTCGAAGGCATCAAGATATTCGTGCGCGTCGTCGATAGCGGGAGCTTTTCGGCGGTTGCGCGCGAGCTTGGGACCGGGCAGCCGGCGATCAGCAAACAGGTTGCCGCGCTCGAAGAATATCTCGGTGCGCAGCTTCTTATGCGCACCTCCCGCAGTCTCAGTCTGACCGAGGCCGGGCGCGACTTTTACGAATCTGCCGTGC
>Ga0210410_10000224_pt1 | contig 79906 bp, 65 predicted proteins | sample IncBWC4MmetaG_FD_161058 | JGI IMG/M metagenome (GOLD analysis project Ga0210410, IMG submission 161058) | Forest soil microbial communities from Barre Woods Harvard Forest LTER site, Petersham, Massachusetts, United States - Inc-BW-C-4-M | ecosystem: Environmental > Terrestrial > Soil >... | reverse complement strand
CCCCGCTTGTAGTTGTCCGGCGGCCGAAGAGACCTCAGCCATCCCACGACATTTCTGATTCCCGCTTTCCACACCTTCGCATCTTGAGCATTCTTTGCTAACGTGGCGTAGCCCTCGACCGTTGCGATCAAAAAGCTGGCAGCCTCGGCTGGATTCAGGTCGCGGCGAACTGTTCCTTGGGATTTGCCCCTCCGCAAAAGCGTTGCAATACCTTCCTGCCAGTCAAGGAATATCCTCTCCAGTCGCTTGCGGAATTGCTCGTCCAGCGGAGACATCTCCTGTGACAAAAGCAGCAGCGGACAACCGGCGCGAACGTCTTGGGGCCCAGCTGGTATCCGCCGGACAACGCCGATCAAAATGTCGATGGGTTCCCCTTCGCTCTGCATAGGACGCAACCACCTGTCGCGCGTAAGTTTTGCGATCTTCTCTTCGACGACGGCATAGCCTAGGGCTTCCTTGCTCTCGAAGTGGTGATAGAGCGCTCCCTTGGTGACGTTAGTGGCGGCGAGGATTGTATCGATGCTGGCACTCTGAAAGCCTGATCTGTGGATCTCCCGAAAGGCCGCTTGTAGCAAGCGGTCCCGCGTACGCTCCGGATCACGAGTCCTTCGCTTCTTCTCGTGAGCAACTAGCATACCAACTAGTATGTATGTTAGACCCTTTGAAATCAATCGAAATAATCTGTCCGACTCTTGGCCGCTCGGTGTTCTCGAATTTCGTAACTTCTCGCCAGTTTGTGTATGAAAAGTTGGAGAAACAGCCCCTCTGGTCGATTGTGGGTCGTCCCAGGAGATTGTTAATCCGCCACTCATCTTCGAACTCTGAAGTGTTTGGCCTGTTGTGTCGCGTAATCATCGTGAACGTGGAACGCCACATGCTTCCTCAGTTGTCACTCAGCAGGAATTTGTGGAGTTGTGAGCCAATTCTGCTCTCAACTGCTGGAGCGCCGAGTGGTACGTGACGTAAATCGCCAGTCATGTCGGCACGGCGACTTTCATCGGAGGAAAAGAGGATACATGATCACACTAAGACGGTTGCGGAATCTCTGGATCCCGTGCGTTACAACGATTGTTCTGGGTTGCTTCAGCGATGCGGTCGCGCAAGTCAAGTATCACGTTGAAGATTTGGGCACTCTGCACGACGGGTTTTTCGGCTGTACGATGGGCGTCAATAATCATGGGTGGACGGAGACCCAGTACGGGCTCTTGGAGTCGGGAAAGCTTGTAAAAGGGCGGGTAGCGATAAACGTCGATGGATTCACCTTCCCCCTCCCCACGCTCGGAGGACCGAATAATTGGGACAACCCCTTTGGCGGCGAGATCAACGACCGAGGGGAGGCAGTAGGCTATTCCGAAACCGCTGTTCCAGATCCGGACGGCGAAGACGTCTGCGGGTTCGGCACACACCTTACATGTCGTCCGTTTCTTTGGAAAGACGGCCACATGCGCGCTCTCCCGACGCTGGGCGGAAATAACGGGCAGGCCAGCGCCATGAATAATCGCGGGCAAATCACAGGGTTTGCGGAAACGACTGTTTCTGATTCCTCATGCCCAGCTTCCTCGCCTTCCAAGACTGATTCGCCGGTGATATGGGAAGACGGCAAAGCCCGAGCTCTTCCTACGGTGGGTAGCGATCCAGATGGGGAAGCGAACGCCATCAACGATCGCGGTCAAGCCGTAGGCTACTCGGGAACCTGCACCACAGCGCTTCACGCCGTATTGTGGGAAAAAAACGGCAATGTCTTCCCCCTTCCTGACCTCGGAACTGGTGGTTTCGCCTTCGGCATTAACAACCAGGAACAAATCGTTGGGGATGTCGCTAGCCCTGACGGCACAACCTTTTATGCCGCGCTTTGGCGGAACGGCGCAATCACGAACCTCAAGACTCTGCCGGGAGATTTTGCCGCCATAGCCAGCGGCATCAACGATAAGGGCCAAGTGGTGGGAAGCACATTGGACTCCAGCTTCAACTGGTCCCATGCCTTCATCTGGCAGGACAATGTGATGACCAGCCTGGACACGCTGTTTCCTGCCAGTTCCAACCTGAACCCAACCATGGCTAACCAGATCAACGAGCGCGGTCAAATCGTGGGAATGGCGACGGTGCTCAGCGGGCCGCATACGGGCGAGACCCACGCCTTTCTGGCAACGCCCATAGACGAAAGAATAGACAAGTCGATTGCGGATGTCGCGACCACGCAACCGAAGCCGCCCGCAAATGTTGGCAGACAGGTTTTGAGGAAACTCGGACGCGGCCGATTCGAGCAATAAAGCACCCGTTCCCCGAGGTATGTGCCTGATCTCTGGCTCGGTTGATTCCCAGACGCGACGGCACCCACGGTGAGGAACACGAACCCGTGAGGCGTGTTAAACGGCACGCCACACGGGTTCTTTGTCGATACGAAAAATTAACCGGATAGTACTCTTTCCAACGCGCTCACTGAATAGAGACGGTAACCACAGTCAAGCATTTTTTGAGAAAAATGAGAGGTTCACCAAGAGACCCTATTATGGTAGACGACAAGACTTGGCGGTTGCTCTCCATATCCCAACCGTTGCATCCAATTCCGGTCCCACTTTACGATGCTTTCTTGCCGAAATTCGACACACGCGATAAGGGGGCGTCAATCCTTATGGATGCACAGACCCATTGGGAAAAGATCTACACAGAGAAAGCCCACCGGCGCAGTCAGCTGGTACCGTCTGCACCTTGAGACCTCGCTCGCCCTGATAGAACAGGCGGCTACTGGCTGCTCTGCTTGGGTCATTGACGTCGGCGGCGGCGAGTCCACATTGGTCGATGACCTTCTTAGCCGCGGATACGAGACCATCACCATCCTCGATATTTCCCAAACTGCCGTCGACGCGAACAGGAAGCGACTAGGAAAGGCTTCTGAGCGTGTCCATATGCTTCTTCAAGCTCTCAGACTCCATCTACATGAAGGAGCAGCTCAGGGCGTCGGATGGCTCTTCGCGCTCGCTGATCCGCACATGCCGCTACAGGCGTTGTCGTCATCAATGATCGAACAATACTGCCGCCTGTCGACTTACCCAGCCCAGCGCCCCTGAGTGAGACTCAACCTAATGATTGCGGCGCACAGTGGTCGGTTCGGTTCCAGGTGTGCCTGTTCATCGCAAAGTCCGTTCCCGGATGCGAATCAGGCTCGCACTTCGTCTGCCAATGACTCGATTATGCCCTGGGTAACTGTCGTCACGCGCCCCACAATCGTGGCCTCTGCTGGATAACGGACGTGTTGCCTCCGTCTCTTCGACTGCTGACTGGGAACAAGAATCAGCCGTCCGTCCAGTATTTCGCACCAAGTGCAAACGTAATGCTCGCGGAGCTCCACGAAGAAGATCGGTCGATCATGGTCCCCGTGCCAACCGGCGGAAGGGATTTTCTTTTGTCGAGGATCGATGGCCACAAACGCAATTGAGCGGAGGTCTTGGAGCTGTCGAATGTTCCGCACAGTCGGTGGATAAGTATAAAGACGTCCTGCAGCAGATCATCGGCTTCGGAGGGGTCCTTCAGGACGCGGAGGGCCACCCTGCGAACAACGCGGGCATAACGACGAAAAAGGAGACCGAGAGCATCCGTGTTACCGGTTTCAATTAGGTTGATGAGGATTTCATCAGGCCTTGTTGCTAAAGGTGTCGCTTCGATTGCGGCCCCGAGCGAGCGTGCAGTGTCCTCTTCAGGCAGAGTCAGGCCGAACCGAGTTGCGACGGTGTCACTCATGTTCTTTTGTGAACGGCATCCGCGTTCGTGTACTTGAAATGATGGGTTTTCCCCGTTGGCTTTTATCCATCACTGCCGTGACACTCTTCTCGATGCCGCACGCTCGGCAAATTCAACCTAGATCAGGTCCTGAAAAGGCCTTTGGGACTGTGGTACGCGAGATTCGGCACGCGGCAGGACTCTCTCAACTGGATGCGTACATAAAATTCGGCATCGACAGGACACAACTGAGCGCGATTGAACGTGGCGTGCAGAGCCCAACTCTCAGAACAATCGTTCGATTGTCGCAGGCCTTCCGCGTCACACCGACCGAGATGATGCGCCGAATGGAACGCTCTCGCTACTACCCTCGGCACGGCGCGTAGACAGGACTTGGGAAGCTCGAACCACATATTCGGCCACATATATATCTAATACGCAATGTTTGTGCCGTCAACCATATCTGTTACGTCCTGTAAATCGACCTGTCTGCGCTAGTAGTTTGGCTGTGCAATGAGGCGAGACCTTGGCGTGCTATTTCGGAAGCGACTTGCCCAACTCCGAGAGGCGCAAGGGCTTACGCAAACTAAACTCGCAGAACGAATTGGGGCCGGCCCCCAATACATCGGACACCTCGAGACCGGCCGTATCAAGACTCCGCCCTGGGATAAGCTCAAGAAGCTCGCAACGGCGTTGAACGTATCTGTCGGGGATTTCTTTTTCGTCGAGGGAATCGATGAAAACGCGGATGAACTGCGAGCCAAGATCTACCAAGTCGCGAAGACGAAAAACGTCAAGCTACTACGTAAGTACTACCGCCTCATGCTTGTTGCCCGAGAAGATTGGCCGGTCGACCGCGACGAGCAACAGGGTGGCTGACAGGACAACAACTTTTCGCCCTCGATTCGTCTTTAGAAGAGAAGTGCCCCGACAAGGTACTTACATTGAGGATCGCCGTCATTCGTCCGTCTTGGTTGATCCTTTTGCTGAGTTGCACCCGAAATGAACCGGCAATCTGTTCGGCGGCGGCGCTGGCGGTGGTTTCGTGGGGCCAGGCACACGCGCCGCACACAGGACTCATATAAAGCCCAGCGGATTTAGCCTCTCTTGAGGTCCGACAGTCAGCCAATCGTTCTTTTTCGAGTCGCCGGTATCACCGCGCAAACTTGCACACAACTGGCACACCGGTGGAGTCCCACAAGACATTTCCCAGCCGGATCCGAGACGACTGTCCTGCACTTCCTCGAAGCCCGTTTGTGGACCATGACCCGGTCGAGGGGAGAGAGGGACTCCTCCACCCTCGGGCGATTTTCAGGACTAATCTTGTAGGGGCGCCAAACCAGTCTTCGATGAGTGCATTGACGTTTTGGCGCCAGTCGTGGCCAGCTTTTCCCCTTGTCAACGGACTGCCACGATGAGGGCCGCTGGGCCGCGCACGGAATGCTGACGCATGATACAGAATTTCGATCAGAATTCGGTCGGTTGACCCTTATTCTTGTGCTAACGCTGGCTCACCGAACGGGAGGCACGTCAACTGAACCATGACCGGAACTGACAGCAACACTCCGCAACCCGCAACCGAGTACTACTGGAGCGAGCTCCCGAAATACATCGCCGCAGTGGACCACGCGATTGCCACCTCCCGAAAGATAGCCATGCGCCCTAGTGATTCTCGTAGGCAATACTGGGCTTCGGTGCTCTTCACGCGCCTCTGTTCCGCAGCGACGAGCGTGCTGCACCTCTGTCCCGGAAGTCCGGTGAATAGGGATGGAAAACACTGGGATTTTAGCTACCTAGCCCCGATCATTCGCAGCGTCGTTCAAACCGCGTTGATGCTGTTCTACTTGGGCACTGAGTCTGTAGGCGAAGACGAATCCAGGGCACGATTGCTCGTCATGCAACTACGGGATTGCATGGAACGTCTGCTCCTTTTCCAGAACGGCGGCGCCGATCAGAAAAAGATAGATGGCTTTGAGAAACAGGCCAGCCAACTCCGTTCCGAACTCAAGTCAAACCCGTATTTCGCGCGCCTGCCATTTCGCATCCGGAGGTCTCTCATTAGGGGCGACCGGGCAACTATCCTAACCGACGACCAAATCTTGGATCGGCTTGGGGTACTCGATCCGCAAGGGCGCGGCCTCCTCCGTTTTTGCTCATCACACGCCGACGTCTCCCCGCTCAGCTATTATCGGACCGGAGATAACAACCGGGGCAGAGGTGAAGAAAACGAAATCGACGTACATTACACTGCGACTGCCGTTGCCATTGCTCGCGAGTTCGTACAACGGGCAGACTCTGACATCCAGATTCTATTTCGGGATGCACTTACCGTCAGTTCCGTGAAGAAGCCATCAGCCGCACGTGATGAACGCTTCGAGAGCGCTTTCAATTACGTTAAGAGCTGGCAAGGAAGCCATCTTGATGAGTTCACCAAAGATGATGACCCAGGAACCCCACTGCTTTGCTCCGACTGCTTTCATGACGAAGGCTTGCGCCTGATCTCCGCCGAGGTCGGGCAAAAGGACATGTCAGGTTGTCCGAACTGTGGCTCCCAAAACAGCATGAAACTGACCAGGAAGCATGTTGCGTTCCTAGCGCAACGGTTCTTCGTGCGGGGAAGCATACGCAGACCTAGCTACGGCGGATATCCAGCGGTGCAGTTCAATACACAACAGCCCACATCAATAGACGTCGCGCCGTGGCTCGAACCCGATATCCAGCTAATCGAGAAAACTCTGCAAGTCGGCTTCTTTCATTATGGTCCACGACTTTGGATGGTTGGGGAGGTGGAGCCCCTGAAGGCGCTGCAGAATGCGAACTCCCGGGCGGAAGTCATATCGCGCATCCTCAATGAGTTTCCGGGTCGCATCCTCGATATCGACGAACACTTCTATCGCGTCCGGAAGGCTCCCGCGCACCCGGACAGCTTCAGCGAATACGACTCCCCGCCGGGTGAAAAGCTCGGAAAGGGCAGGCTCGACACACTCGAACTTCCCATCCTCTACGGCTCCCAAGATCTCGAAGTGTGCCTGCACGAATGCCGGGTCGCAGCTGAGGACGAAATCTTTATCGCGACGCTTGCGCCATTAAGAAGGCTCAGGCTCCTCAACTTGGCTGAAGTTCCATGGGAGGAAACTGTCACCGAGTTTGAGAGCCTCGACATGGCGATCCACATGCTGTTTCTCGCGGGCAGCCACTCATATGAAATCAGCAGGGAGATTGCATCTGCGGCACATAGGAACGGGTTTGACGGGCTCGTATACCCTTCGTATTTCACGTTGCTCCGTACAGGCACGACCCCATTCGATACGACATTAGGACTCTCGCATCGCAGATTCCCGGGATTCCGTGAATACGCTCGCCAGAACACAATCTCCAACCTCGCCCTCTTCGGCAGCCCCATTGCTGAAGGTCTGGTTACGGTCCGGTGTATCGACCGGGTGATGCTCAATAAGGTCGAATACAAGCTCAACTTCGGACCGCTGCTGACGGATACGTCCAGATCCGATAAAACATATCGAGCAGCAGCCGAGAACCGTTCCAGTAATCGTAAGTAGACCAAGTAGACCGCACGGGGAGGGCGAATTGTGCCTGATCTTGCTCCTGAGTTGATGCCCGCAGGTCGCAGGCCAATAGCGGAATTCTCGTCCCGCTAATCATGTTAGCGGTCCTAGTCCGGCGACGGCTCCTGAATTTGCGGTGGAGTTCCATGAGCGCAAAATCGCCAAGTCACTCATCGAGGAGATTAGTAACGGGAAGTCGGCCAGTGTAGAGCGATTCGTCAAAAGGCCTAAACTCCCAAGAAGTCTTAGTGCTGTATCTGAAGCGCCCCCGAGCGAAGAGCTGGGAGTTGAGACGCTGTGTAGGGGCGCTTCAGATACAGCGACTTGAAGGAAGCCGCCCCGCGGGGCTATGGGATTTGTTTCTCGATGAGGCGGTTGTTGTCGTTTGCGAGGTGGCTCTCGCTGTCGGTGAGCTTCCGTTTCAGTTGCTGGTGGCAGAGAGAATGGTCGCAGGCCGGCACGTCGGAGAGTCTGGAGCGCACCACCACACTGCGTTCTGAGAAATGCGAGACACAGAGCCAGTGTGCGCGCCGAAGCACGAGAGGGATTCGAGGCTGGGGATGTGGATTCATGCGGCGCATCGGCTCAGATGGGGCGGAGATCGGAGTAGGAGTTGCGCGGCGGAGAGGCCACTCGACAACCTGCATGGTCCCGCCGCAGAGCGGACAGTTCCATGTTGAGTGAGCGGGCCGCGTGGTTAGCGAAGCGGCGGATACCGTCGGCTGATCGGATGGCTGGAGCAACCGGAAACAAAGCGGAAGGAGTTCTGCTCGCCGCCGGTTAGCGAGGAAGCCAAAGTTGCGGATGCGCATAAAGCCGCGCGGCAACAGGTGCAGGAGGAAGCGGCGTAGAAACTCATCGATGGGCAGAGTCATCAGCCGCTTCTTGTTGCCGTGAGTGGAGTCTCTCCAGCGGAAGGTGACGTTTCCGTCGGCCAGAGCAACCAGCCTATGGTTGGAGATAGCGACGCGGTGAGTGTAAGCGCCGAGATAGCGCAACACATGTTCTGGCCCGCCGAAAGGCGGTTTGGAGTAGACGACCCAGTCGTGACGGAACAGTACCCGCAGCCAGGAGGCGAAGGCGCGCGGTTCCGCAAGCGGCAAGAGATGCCCGTGGAACTGGAGTGCGCCGGCATGAAAGGCGGTCTTGAGTCCGGCGATAAACTTGCCGCGGAAGACACGGCTGAGCACCTTGATGGGAAGAAAGAAGGAGCGGCGTGAGGAGATCCAGCGGGAGTGATCCGGAGTGATGCCGCCGGCGGCAAGCACGCAGTGGACATGGGGATGATGCTGCAGTCGCTGGTCCCAGGTATGCAGCACGCTGAAGAACCCGATCTGCGCACCGAGGTGATGAGGATCGCTGGCGATCTCCAGCAAGGTATGAGCACTGGCGTGAAAGAGTAGGTTGTAGATCAGCCGTTTGTTCTGCAGCGCGAGGGGGGCTAGTTCCCGCGGCAGCGTGAAGACAACGTGCACGTAGCTGGTGGACAGCAACTCTCGTTCCCGCGCCTGGAGCCACTGCAGGCGTGCATTGCCCTGACACTTGGGACAGTGCCGGTTGCGACACGAGTTGTAAGAGATGGCGGAATGTCCGCAGTCCGCGCACTGATCGCGGTGCCCACCCAGCGCAGCGGTACGGCAACGCGAGATGGCCAGCAACACTTTTTGATGCTGCCAGCTGATCCACTTGCGACTGCGCTTAATGAAGGACTCTCCTGCACAACGAACGATGTCGGCCACCTCCAGAGGAGGCCGGCTCATGCGCTCTGCGTTGGTTTTTCTTCTACGCGGATCGGGAGTGCATCCAGCGGACTGCCGGTGGCGCTGAGATGCCGCCGGGAGAGATGCAGGTAGATCGTTGTTTCTTCAAGGTCGCGATGCCCCAGCAGCATCTGGATGGTGCGCAGGTCGGCACCAGCTTCGAGCAGGTGAGTGGCAAAACAGTGGCGCAGGGTATGGGGATGGATGTGCTTGTGTTCAAGACCGGCGCGTTCGGCGGCCAACTGACAGGCGCTCCACAGAACCTTGGTGGAAACAGGATGACTCGCCGTATGCCATCGGTTGCCGGGAAACAGCCAGTCGGTGGGCTTGCGCCGAAGCCCGCGCCAGTAGACGCGCAGCGCATCGAGCAGCTTCGGGCTGAGCATGACATCGCGGTCCTTGCGTCCCTTGCCTCCGCGGATATGAATGACCATCCGTTGGCTGTCGATATCGCTGATCTTCAGGCGCGCTACTTCTGCGCGACGTGCGCCCGTGGCATACAGTGTCATCAGCAGGATGCGATAAAAGGGAAACTCGGCCGCGTCGATCAGACGCGCCACTTCTTCCTGGCTCAGCACCTGCGGTAAGTGCAGTACCTTCCTCGGATACGGTGTTTCGGCAACGCTCCAGCCTCGCTTCAACACTTGAACATAGAAGAAGCGTAAAGCTGCCAAGCGCTGGGTTACGGTGTTCGGGGCCAGCTTCCACCGAGTGAACAGCGCGGACTGATACTGGCGAATGTGCTCGGGGCCAAGCTGATCAGGTGAACGATGGAAGTGCCGACTGAAATGCTCGACCGTGTGAATGTAAGCGTGGATGGTGGACTCGGCGTAGTTGCGGCGCCGTAGTTCCTCAAGCATGATCTGGCGTAGATGGGTCACAGAGAGTTCCTCCTCTGCGACAACAAACTAGCTCAGATCACCTCGACCGTCGGCTCAGCAACACGCGAATGCGTCCGCCGCAAAGCGGCTTAGTTGTGTGCTGGGCATGTTCAGTAACTAGGAGGTGAAAGTGCTCTGGCCGACCTGATGGAGGTGAAGGCCTAGTGATAATGCAAGGGCTATCGCCGCGAGGTGAGGTCCGAAGGAAGCATGGAACAAACGTGCGAGTCGATGGACAAAAACCGAATAGAAGGCGCCCGTACCGGACGAGCGGGCGACTTACCGCGAAGTCCATATCCATCAAGGTGCGAAACGTAGATTCGGCGATGGTGCACGGAAAGTGACTGAACTTACCCCAGGAGATCTGCTCCGTGTCGCTTCGGCGACTGAGGTGGCCGTAAGGCGACCTGACCGCGGAGCAGAAGTCAGCATAGGGCATAGTACCCGGCAACGGAGAAGGCCCGAACGAGAAGGAGCGGTAAGTAGGCCATGAGTCTCAAAGACGACAAGCAGCAGAACATCCAGATGGAACTGGACTTCTCTTCTGCGCTGACGGGTGCAGCCCGAGGTGTCGCAGGAGAAGAGACTGAATCGTCGGTGGCGACGAATGGATCCGAAAGCCCAGCTAGAACCGATCGATTGATGGAGGAAGTATGTGAGCGAGAGAACCTGAAGGAAGCACTGCGACAGGTGAAAGGTAATAAAGGTAGCGCGGGAGTGGACGGGATCACCGTTCACCAACTCAGCGACTACCTGAAACAGCACTGGCCAGTAATCCGAGAACAGCTGCTGAAAGGGACCTACGAACCGAAGCCGGTGAGGCGGGTGGAAATCCCCAAACCGGACGGCGGGGTGCGAAAGCTTGGTATCCCGACGGTACTGGATCGATTCATCCAGCAAGCGGTGATGCAGGTGCTGCAGCGGCGGTGGGACTCGACGTTCTCCGACCACAGCTATGGTTTTCGACCCGGACGATCTGCACATCAAGCGGTAGCTCAAGCGCAACAGTACATCGCCGCAGGCTACGGCTGGGTGATTGATCTCGACCTCGAAAAGTTTTTCGACCGAGTCAATCACGACAAACTGATGGGGCAGATCGCCAAACGAGTCGAAGACAAGCGGCTGCTGAAACTCATCCGGGCATTTTTGAACGCCGGGGTGATGGAGAACGGACTGGTCAGCCCCAGCGTGGAAGGCACTCCGCAAGGAGGCCCACTTTCGCCACTGCTGTCGAATCTCGTGCTCGACGAACTCGACCGAGAGCTAGAGCGACGCGGACACCGCTACCTTCGCTACGCGGATGATTGCAATATCTACGTGCGCAGCCAACGGGCCGGTCAACGAGTGATGGAGGGCATCACGCGCTTCATCACCCACCAACTCAAGCTCAAAGTAAACGAAACGAAGAGTGCGGTGGCGCGACCGCAGGAATGGAAGTTCCTCGGGTTTAGCTTTAGCGCCGGGCCAGAGGTCAAGCGCATCATCGCGCCGAAAGCTCTGGAGCGGTTTAAGCACCGAATCCGGGAAGTCACACGCCGGGCAAAAGGCGTCAGCATCGAGACGACGATAGCGGAACTCGCTCCGTATCTGCGGGGTTGGCGCAGCTATTTTGGCTTCTGCGAAACGCCCGATGAGCTGATGTACCTGACCCGCTGGGTCCGATTGCGACTGCGGGCAGCGATGTGGCGGCAATGGAAAACACCACGCCGTCGCCGCGCCGCTCTGTTGTCGCTGGGGGTCCGTCCGCGACTCGCCAATAACACGGCGGGCAGTGGATGTGGCCCTTGGTACCTGGCTCGGGCCAAGGCCCTCTCTGTTGGGCTTTCCAATGCTCACTTCAAATCGCTTGGACTCCCGACGCTGATCGATGACTGTTAGCGCAACCCACTCGAACCGCCGTGTACGGACCCGTACGCACGGTGGTGTGGCAGGGGTCGGCGGGTGACCGCCGCCCCTATGCCGATCAAGTCGGCTTCTGGGAGGTCATCCCGCCAGTGTGGCAAACGGATTACCGATCCAGCACGGCGCCGGCGAGATCGCCATCCGCTCGCGAGTGCTGCCGATGGGCGTTCCGCTCCCCTCCCGTTCGACTCTAGAAATCATCCGCTTCGCTGCGGCGAATCATCTATGCGTCGATCTCAGGTATGACGGCAGCGTGCGCCGTATAGAGCCGTATTCACTTCGGCAGACGGCCGAGGGATATTTTGTGCTGCACGCAATCCGCAGCGGATTCAGGGGAACACCGTTCCTATCGTGTGGACCGAATGCAGGGGGCGACCGTAACTTCGCAAGTGTTCATGCCGCGTTACGCTGTTGAACTGACTTCGACGGGTCCGCTTACGGTTGCGCCTTCAACCGCGATGCCGCGCATGCCAATCCTGCGGCGTGCAACGAGAACCAGACATCAAGGACCAACCTACGTTTATCGCACCGTTCGCAGAAAAACATTCAAGAAGAAAAGCATGAATGGCTCTCTGAATCCTCACAAGAATCGTCGGGGCTCTCCCTGTTACGGACGGTATGGCGTGTACGTGCGCACGAAGTATTAGAGCAAGCAATCCCTATTGTTCATCGGACTGCGCCGCATTGCGGCCAGGCGCTGTACAGTCGGACTCAGTTACCATGCAAGATTCGCCGGGCGCCAGTTGAAGGGCTTGTGGGGCCTCAAACCCGCAGCGGCACCCGTGACAAAGTAACTGGGAGATTCTTATACCCATGTTTTCGCAGTAGGATGTTCATCGCTCTCGCCGACTGTTCTTGAAATTGGCTCGGTCCACATCGGATTTCAAGCAGCGGCAACCGTTTCTGCGGTGAGGGCTCCAAAATCATATATGGAAGCAAGAGTCTTGCTGTTGGGCGAACTGAAACTCCTTCGTAGTCCGCAGGTTTTACTCCAACCAAAGTGGCACCCTTCGGATAGGTAATGATCCGCCATTCCTTTTCCTCTGAAAAAGCTCCGTGCTTCACGGTACAAGCCCAATCGGTCATCTCCAGAATTAGCAGGAGGGATAGTTCGACGTGCGCAGCAGCTCCTTGCGAAGAAGTTGTCGCGAATGAAAATCCGTTGACCAACTTGACCAGATGGTTGAGAAGGAAGCGCAGCCGCGCTCGTTGTTTGTCGGGGTCATAAATGACCCTTTTGACCATCGTTCTGAAGCCATTCCTACAGGCAAGCCTAACCTTGTCGTGCTCAATGAGAGGATTGAAGGCCAAGGAGAATCCGCTCATGCCGCCATAAGCACGCCATTGGCTCAACAAGTCTCCGTCTTCGCAAAAAGAAACAATGAATGGCTGACCGAAGCTGTGCAGCGGGGTTTGGAAAAGCCGTACCAAGTGCTCAGCGAGCACTTTTTCCCAGGGGCCTAACCTCTTCTTCTTGCCCCACGTTTCTTCAATAAGTTCAGCCGCGATCGACACCGCATACTCAATTTCAGATAGATCGTTAGAGAACTGCGTCGCTGTCGACCACAGCGAATTCGATGCGACTATTCCTTGAACGCCGAAAGCATCGGTATAGTGATGAAGAATGGGGGCGTCCACCATTCATGGAGGTTCGCCTTCGAGAATGGCGAACCACCGGTCCATTACGAAATGTCGAGTTACTTTGCCGGATTGTGCCTTCGGCATGATGCGTATCCATTCACGCGGATTCTAGCACGTCGAATTGGGAATGTTGGACGGCTCCCGACGATCTGACTTTAGGCTGGCCGGAATAGGAGCAAATGAGCAAAACAACGAGGATGGAACCTACATTCAACCTATTAATAGATACGTGTGTGTGGCTCGATCTCGCCAAGGATTACCAACAGCAGCCGGTACTTGCCGCGCTCGAAGAACTCATACGACAGGGCGACATTGCACTCATCCTTCCGCGTACCGTCGTCGATGAATTTGCCCGCAATAAAGCGCGCGTTATCGAGGACAGCAGTCGCAGTTTATCGAGCACGCTGAAGCGCGCAAAGGAGGCCATTCAGAAGTTTGGCGATCCACGAAAAAAGAGCACGGTATTAAGCCAGCTCAACGACGTAGATTATCGGCTTCCGACGCTGGGCTCAGCCGCCGTGGACACCGTGGGCCGGATAGAGAAGCTCTTCGCGGACATGGCCGTTGTCGAGATTTCCGATTCGGTGAAACTGCGGGCGGCGCAGCGCGCCATCGACAAGCGTGCTCCTTTTCACAGGCAGCGGAACGGCATCGACGATGCGGTTTTGATCGAAGTCTATGCAGATGCGGTCACGGCCAAAACAACCCCCGGTAGCCGCTTTGCCTTCGTCACGCATAACATCAAGGACTTCAGCTACCCGAATGCGAACAACAAACTGCCGCACCCCGATATCGCGGCATGTTTCTCGCGCGTTCGGTCGCTGTACTTCATCACCCTGGGCGAAGCGCTGCGCCGCGTCAGGCCAGAGCAGTTTGCCGATCTTATGATCGAGCAGGAATGGATTGAAGAACCGAGAAGGCTCGCGGAAATTCTTAGCTCCATCGATGAACTGACGACCAAGGTTTGGTACAACCGGCACAAAAATCTTGCGTGGAGTATTCAGCGAGGCCACCACAAGCTCGTTACACGCACAGAGTGGGACGCGAAGTGGAGGCGGTTTAGAGGATATGGACAGACCCATACCATCGATACGGTCTGGAAGGGTGCGCTCCAGGCAGCAAAGAGAGCAGAACGCAAGCTGGGTAAAGGCAACTGCGGCCCCTGGGATGATTTTGAGTGGGGGATGATCAACGGGAAGCTCTCTGCTCTCCGGTGGGTGCTTGGTGAAGAGTGGGACAGCTTGTACACGTAGGGCAAAGCAAGAGGCCGGCGAAACTGCCCCCCAGGTTGCTGCAAGACCTACTCTCTCTTCGTAACTCGAATTTCGCCGATAGGAAATGCAGGCACAACTAGGCGCTCCGTCAGGGAAATCTGATCCATATATTGCGCGACGGGAGGTGCCGCCCCAAACTCCCACTTTGCAGGTACTTCCTCCTCGGGGAAGAAATTGCGTTTCAAGCACTCCAGCATTTGAACACCCGATTGTGCGGTCAAAAATCTCGCCAGATCAGGAGTTTCGACCGGAACTCCGTAGTCAGCAAACGATAGCGGGACATCGATAAGGAGCCGCTCATAATCCGGGTCCTCATTGGGGTCCACATGCGCTCCACCTTCCTTGTTCGCCAGGATCAGGACAACCTGCTTTCTTCTATAAATCAACTGCGTGGCCATCCTTGACTGAAAAGTGAAAACGGTGCGATTCCACCATGCACCAACGGAACTCAGCGTATGGTGCGAGGAGCCAAGGTCTACGGCAGGTGCAACCGTTGGCCCCATTCTCACACTTACCGCAAAGCTAAAGATCGCTTCCTGCCCGTCCCTTTCGCCGACGTGCTCCAGAATCGGAAGTTCAAGACAATTTGGCTTTGCCTGCTTGAGCAGCGGTTTACTCATACCACTCTCGTGAACCAGCACTCTAATCACTGTAGCAATCCGAACGCTCTCGGCGAAGTCACCTGCGTAGAATCCGCGCAGAGAAGTACGCAGAAATTCCATCTGCTCCTTCAGCCTGGCCTCTACATTCTCCGCGCGTCTCATCATTTGCCCAACTTATGAATGTCGTTCAGATCAGCCGCTTTGCTCGCCCGTGTTCCAGTGGTCGCCCTCGGTCCTCCATACATTCTATGCTGGATCACTCCCGTTCGATATTGGCCCGCGCCCGACAGGCAGCATTTTGATAGGGTATGCGGTAGCCTTCGGGAGTAAAATAAACGAAAGGCCGGGGGTCCTTCACGTTGACAAAGCTTTTGCCTCCGCTGCGCTCTACGATTTGGCCGACAACTACGGCCCACTGACCGGGGCGGCTAATCACTCCGGGACGCCCTTTGGGCTCAGAGCTTACATGATGCAATGCCCGCGTTCTGCCGCGGGCATCGCTTTTTCGGTAGTGTTTTCTGAATCTCGAAAGGGAGTGAATATGTCTCCGATCGTCCGTGTAATTACAGCCCACGAGCCCGAGCAGCTTTTCATTTCGATCGAGGACATACCGTTAGTCTTATCCGAACTGCGTCGATTGCTGCCTCAATTGCGAGAAGAGCTGCACCGGAAATGGCCCGTGGAGAGCGTACATATCGAAGAGCGAACGCCGCGGCGCAAGAATCCGTTCGACGCAATGCAAGTTGTGCCCGCAGCTTGCATTGGACTGGTGATTGTCTTCAGTTCAGCGGTGCTTAAGGCCGCAGGCACAAGGATAGGAGAAGGTATTGGTGACGGCATCAAGCCGTTTGTGACTCGATGGCTGAAAATGCAGTTCACGAAGTCCAGGACAGGGCTTATGCCTCCGAAGAAGAGAAATAAACGACGGATTTCCAGGCTGCCTTGAGTCATCTGCGGCGTCGTTTCCTCGGCCACCGAAGATTTCCATCAAGTTCCTGCAGGCCTTGCTCTTCCTCGTCGTCACGGAATTCTTCTTTTTTCGCTGGAGGCACCTCGTCGTTCTCAAACGATAGCAGCGTCAAGGTCTGATCCCATTGCGGAAAATGCCTCGCCTCCTCAAGGAGGACACCGCCGCGTTCCCAATCTGCAAACCAGATGTCGGCATCGAGCTTCTCAGGTCCATCGGGTGTTGCACCGCCCCGGACTTTCTCCGACAGTGAACCGCGCGGCAGGTCGAGGCGCGGCTGAATCCAAGCATACGCGTCGCGCAGCGCATTTGACCGCGAGGCGTAGCGCACTTTGCCCTGCTCGGAGAGCACAAAGGCACAGGGCGCCGGATGTACCGCAGCGAAACGCGAACCGGTGGCGGTGATCGAGGCCAGAAAGCGGCCTGCCAATTCCTCGATGCAGTACATCTCTATCGCGGCTTCATCCGCTAAGGGTTTGAAAAGCCGATAAGGGAGAAGCAATTCCGCTGCGAAAACATCGCAGATGATCTCCCCAGGTGGTCGCTTGGCGTAGCTCCACCATGGTAGGGCGTTATGTTCCGACTTTATGCCCAGAAGAATATGGGCCAGCTCGTGACAGATCGTGAATCGTTGGCGTTCGGGCCGATCCGCCGCATTAACGCAAATGTAATGCTTGCCGCCGCTACAGAAAGACCAGCCCGGCTCCTCCGGCCCCAAATCGTTTTGCATTCGCAGCACTGCCTTGGATTCTTCAACGTAGGCCTCAACTCGGGCAGGTATGCTGTCCAGATTGGCATTACGTACAAACTCACGCGCCTTTATGACGGCAGCGAATTCATCCACTGAAATCCTCTTCACCGAGAATTCTGCGAACCCGGTCGCGACTTCGAGCCGTCGGTTGAAAACATCGACTATCTCGTGAATGTTCTGGGCGTGCAGGCGATTCTTGGGGCCGTTCTTCATGAATCCGGCGCTGGCGTCGATCATGAAGATGCCCCTGCGGGCGTAAGCGCCCGGATGAACGCTGGTGTTGGCATAAACGCCCTTTGTGGCTACCGAACCATCAACGTCTGTTGATTCGTCAGAAACGGACCTCTTGGAGATTCCTGACGGCCCGTCCGCAGCTCGGAATGGATTGCTAACTGTTCGACTGTTCGCCGGGGCCGGTGGCGACTGCAGCATGGGTTTAGTTCCCACTTTCCAACGGTAGACTTTGAACTGCGTAGAATCCTGCGCTGTCGACGCCGTTGTAGCCTCCGCGCCGGCGCAGGCGCGTGTCTCGCCAAGAGCAAGCTGTGTGCAGACAATTCAGTCGTCCTTTATCAGGCAAAACTAAAAAAGCAAGAGCAGCGTCCCGGTACTGCTACAGCTTTAACATCGCCCAGCGTTATGGTCCGTGCTTTTAGCCAGAAAAAAACTGATCCAGCCTGACAAGCAGCCAAATGACTGTCACGCCGGCATTGTAAGCGGCGGCCGTATTCTGCCCGTTGCCTCTGGATCCAACTTCCTCATCAAAGTGTCCAAGACGATCGGTTATCCCGGACACAAAGAGGAAGGGGCTTTGCGACTGAGCACGGATGATACCGTGTGTCGTTTCGATCGACGCAGCTCTCCCTGGCCTGGGCAAACTGCCGAATTTCTGCACAGTCTGAGGATCAAGATTCTTGTATTCCAAATAGTCGGTCACATTTACGGTTCCAAGCGCGACATTGTCAAAATCTGCCAGAATCTTCGGGGGAGATGCAGGGTTAGCCGGGACTGCGAGAAACCTACTGGCGATGAGATCGGTGTCAAAGGTCACCATCTGATGAAATACATCTTCCGGTAAAGCGGACTCTATCACCTGATCAAATGTGCTACTCCAATTGCTGTTTGGGTTAGTTCCGCCAGGATGCCCGTCATGGATAAAGACCTTGGTTCCAACGCACGTATTTCCGTTTTGCGACACATCGTCGTAGGGAGTTCCAGCGGTTCCAACTGCGATTACAAGATCCGGGACCGCACCCGACGAGAAGATCCGCGGAAGAAGCTTGGCTTTCTGTTCCGAACTGGATTGCTGGGCACCTGGCAAGTGCTCGAGCAGGTCCGAAATACACCATATTTCTGCTGCAAATTTGCTAAAGCCGAATGTTGCCCGCGGCTGGGGATTAGGATTCTCAGGCGGAGGCGGCGCAACAGGTCTTGGACGCGGTGGTTGCAAACCAGTTGGCCAGGGCGACGAGGCGGGCCGGGCATTGTCATTCAGCATCGCCAACAATGCGGGATCGCACTCCCACCATTTATTGATAATCACAAGTACACGTTTCATCGGTTTCTCCAATAGGGGGAAATAAGCTCTTCCGCGCATTTTGGATCAGCTAAATATATCTGACCCGAGCCAGCGATCTCCTTGCGGTAACCAGCGCTCTGACTTGGTTTGAACAGCAGCGGCGCCGTACTTTATCCTTTGCACGTTCGGCGCAACTGAACTTACAAGCGAGTATAATCGCAGCGTTTGCCGAGACTGCGTATAGTGTGACAACCGGTTCGTGTGGATTCTGGGCTAGCTTGAAGTGCAGCGCGGCTTTCTCGCGCAAAGGATGAACGATGGCTGAGCAACTACCACCGATCCCGTCCAGTGCCTATACATATGCCGATCCTTATCTTTCTTTGTGGCAGTCCGCAGCGACAGAAGTGCGTTCTTCGGAGGGATATTCGGAATCGGCGGATTTAATGGCGCCGGTACACACGGTCTATGCGGTCGTCAACGAAGGAATGGAATCGGCTGCGGAACTTTTTGGACTCGATGCGGAACCTGAGGGAATCGGGCGAGACTGCGCCAAGCTTGCATCGAAGTTCCTCTGGGCTGAGGTAACAAAGAACCACGAAAAAGCGCAGTTGTACGCAGACGAGTTGAACAAATCTGTCTGTGATGTCGGCGGCTGGTCAACTTGCCTGGCTACGTATCTTAAATTCAAAGCAGAAGGCGGCGCTTGGCCGTACCGCGAAGGCCTGGACGTCACTTTCTTATTGAAGGGTAGCGTAATCGCGCTGGTGGGCGACTGGGGAACCGGCGAGCATGCCGCATCGAGCCTCCTCAGTGAAATAAAAAAGCTCTCTCCCGACGTTGTAATTCACCTTGGTGACATCTACTACTCCGGAACCCAAGACGAGGCTCGCGGCAATTTCCTGTCAATCTGTCGGCAGATTCTTGGCCCAGACTTTCCCGTATTCACACTGTGCGGAAATCACGATATGTATTCCGGCGGGGCCGGATATTACTGGCTGGTTGACCAGCTAAAACAACAAGCAAGCTATTTCTGTTTGAGGAATGATCAATGGCAGATCCTTGCCATGGACACTGGGCACAACGACAACAATCCGTTTACGGTATCGACCAACATGACCAGCATCGCGGCCACGGAGCAAGCGTGGCTCAAGGGCAAGATTGCAAGTGCCGGAAACCGCAGAACAATTCTGCTGTCTCATCATCAGCTATTTTCTGCGTTTGGTTCGGTCGGTCGGATTGAGGGTCGCGACTACGCGTACAATCCAAATTTGTATGCCGGATTTCAGGATGTGTTGACCAAGTTGGACTGGTGGTTTTGGGGGCACGAACATAATTTGGCGATCTATGACCCCTACATTGGCCTCAAGCGAGGACGCTGCTTAGGTTGCTCGGCAGTTCCGGTGCTCGTGAGTCAACAGTCCTACGCACTTCGCACCGATTTGGAGACGTTACGACCGCTCGAGTATCCCTCGTGGAGGAGCAATGCACAACTCGGCAACAACGGAAGCGACTACGGTCATGCTTTCGCGATCATCACTCTCAAGGCCGATCGAGCGACTGTCGAGTATTACGAAGTACCCGTAGGTGGAAGCGCTAAGCTGTTGTTCGCGGAATGAACCGAATATGAGGGGACAAGGTCATGGTTGAGCCAGTGGGTCTCTGGACCCGAATTTCTTGAGAAGAAAGTAGACGTGCATGGCCCAGCAAGATAAGCAAACCCTCCAAGTTCTCGCAAAATTACAACACCTGATCAGTGTCCATCAGTCGCTATTTGACAGTCCCGAAACGATTTCTGTCCTCCCTAAAGGCGAAATGCGCAACGGCACTGAGGATTGGACTCGTCCCTATATCGAGGTACGAGCCCGCAAGCTCGAGGACCTCAGGAGGACACTTCCTGCTGAACTCGAAGGTACTCCCATCCGCGTAGTTCCAGCGACGCTATATGAGCAGGCTGTTCGCGCAGTCGCTTTGGCCAAGTCTGCTGCAACACCTGCGATCGCTGCCACGGCTTGGCGAACTGGGATTATCGATGAGGCTGTCGAGGCCCGTGACTACAGTGGATTGACCTACAAACCCATGGTGCCGACCGAACTCAACCCCGTTGAGGAGCCCATGGATTTGATCCTTCACGTCAGCCCGGAAGCGGGATGGGCGCAGTTACGTGATTTTCTGCAGTCCTCCCCCCGCTGGACCATCGCGATGTACGATTTTACGGCTCCCCACATCATCGATCATGTGGAGGACGCCGTGTCCAGCCCTAGCGGGAAGATTTCGTTGGTTCTGGATCCGAAAGTAAGCCTGCCAACTGACAAGCAACGCGAGGCTCATCCAGATGACCCGAAGGCGAAGGATCGAACCGAAACTTCGCTGGTGAAGGAGTATGAAGACAAGTTTGGCGATCGCTTCTCCTTTTCATGGGCCTCCATCGGAACGAAGGAGCAGTTTCCATCCGCCTATCACATCAAAGTCGCTGTCCGAGATAAGAAGTCCTTTTGGCTTTCGAGCGGGAACTGGCAATCCTCGAATCAGCCCGATATTGATTTCCTCGGAACTGGCAGTGGCCAGACCTTGACCCCGGATTTGGCGCGTAAATTCGTCCGGTACAATCGCGAGTGGCACGTGATCTGCGGGAATTCTGCTCTCGCGCGGGTTTACGACGACTACATCCAGCGTGACCTAGTCGAGGCCGAAGGATCTCCAGGTCCAAAAGACGCGGGCGGTGCAACTGACGAAGCGCTTGCCATCCCGGGCCATCTTCCCGATGAAGACTTCGTAATGGAAAGTCGGGTATTCCTCGATGATCTCGGTGAGGCAGAGGCAGTGCGCCTTCCCATGCGCGTGTTTCCGCCTTTAGTGCTGTCCGCAAATTCGGGCCAAACGCGGAAAGTACAGCCGATATTGACACCAGACAATTACGCGGAGAATGTTGTTCCGCTCATAACAGGAGCCAAGAAAAGGCTATGGTTCCAAAATCAGTCTCTTTCGGTAATTGAGAGTCGTTCGGACAATTACGATCAGCTGTTAAACGCTCTAAAGCAGAAAACATGGGACCTGGATGATTGTAAGATCATCTTCCGCGATTTCTTCAGACCGCAGACGTTGGATTATTTGCGGAGTCTGCGAGATTTCGGCTTCAATATGGACCGTGTGCGCGTGATGAAGAACTGCCACACCAAAGGAATTTTGGTTGACTCTTCACGTGCATTGGTGGGTAGTCACAATTGGACGAACGAGGGCACTACTTACAACAGAGATGCGAGCTTGCTTTTCGAGGACCAACAAATCGCAGCCTATTTTGAACAGGTCTTCTCGCATGACTGGGACAACCTGGCATATTCACTCGAGATTACCGACGAAAGTGTTGCGACCGTACTGTATCCGGGAGAAGCGAGTGTCCCCGACGCCGTACGTTTACCTCTCGATCCAAATAACGATGGTAGCGATGCATGAGGTGATCTCGATGCAAAACCGTTTATTTACAATTACCATCCATAAAGTCCAACAGGGCGATTTCGCCCGCCTTTCGGCGAATCTGCACAGCCATCTCACGCGGGCGTTCCCTGATAATCCCCCCAGGTTCGCTCCCGTGCCGCAAGCTGAACATGCTTTGCAAATGTCCGTACCACAAGTTCACGCCAAATCGGTGATGGACCGAATAGCGGAATGGCGAGCCCAGAATCGTGAGACGGACATCCGAATTATTGACGAGCAGCACGACATTTCCGTGCCCAAAGTGGCGGGTCCAAGGGCTGACGCCGAGGATGGCCCAGCTACTCCAGGAGGAATTCCCGACGGACATTTTGTGGAAGAAGAGGCGGCAGAATCGGAGTAGGCTAGTTCGAAGAGCACACCCGTCACTAGGCCGGCCCAAGTGGACGTGGAGGTAAACTGCCATGGGTCCCAACCTGCATATTGACTTCGAGGACATAGGCTTCGAAGAGTCGAAAAGGTACGCCAGCGCGCTGCGAGACTACCTGTTGAAGCAAGCCACTTGCGCCGGCATTGAGCTTCCCATCCGCCCGGAGACAGCGAATCGCGATACCCTGCGCCTCACCGTGTGCGCGGGCGGACATGCAAAAGCGGTTCGAGGTTGGGTGAATGACTGGCTGACGGAAAATCCGGACGCGACGATTGACGTTACCGACAGCGATGCGCGTCCGGCGGAGCCGACTCCTCTGCCAGACACCAAGAGAACGCAAACTCCGATGAAGTTACCTGACATTGACTTTACGACTGAGCTGTTTCGAATCGACCCGACTAAAAAGAAATGGTGAACGCAGCGCGCTGCGCGGGCTTTCGCGTCAAAGCCATCTGCTGCCGCCGTGTAGCAGCGTAGCGCGACCGCGGCCGTAACTTTTTTTCCAACCACCCCAGTGTACCCCGACTACTCGGCTACTCTCCAGGTGAACCAAAGGAGAGCCCCCACTACCCGTCAATGTAAAGCAGCTGTGATCAATCGCGGCGCCATCATCGGAAATTTCTAGAATGATGCCGGGCTGTAGCCGCTTCGCTCCTGGACCGGACCGGATCGTGCGAGCTACCGCCTCAGGGTCGTTGCGCGAGTCCGCGATGGGATAGCCGATGAGGTAGACATTATCCAAGACTCGAGCAGAACCAGGTGCGTCCGCGAGGCACAGGCCACCTGCCGCACTCGGGACACTTTCCAAAGTGAGCACTGACAGGTGACCCTGCGGTACGGCCCGGACCTGAGAGACTCGCACCTGCGATCCACTGGTTGAAGGGTTAACTCCAAAATCGATGACGACAGAGAGACCGGGCTTAATTAGTGGCGAGCCCCCTTCGGTGACTTCTTCGGCAACCCGAATACTCGCGATCGCTCTTCCTTCCCCTATCAAAAAGGCTGTGCCGATAATCACTGAGGTCTTGCCGTCTGTTTTCAGGACGGCTCCCACGCTTGGCGCGAGTGCCTCGATCTGTGGGCGGTAGCCCTCAAGGATGCGCCAGTTCTCAGGAATGCGTTGTACTTTGCTTTCCGCGAAATCGATCACAGGCTCCCGCGCCGTCCATGCTGTCCAGGGAGACCCCGTGAGTAGGGAGTGACCGATGCTCCGAAAGAACGGCTTAAACTCGACGTTTTTGGCATTGAACAGGGCGGAAAAACCTTCGGTGAACAACGGGAGTCCGAGCTTGCCCGCATTCGCGAAGTGTTCTGTTCGATGGTCCGGTTGGGCCAGGCCGGCCAGAATATGGCTGTCTGGAATGGAACCGAAAAACTTGAGCATATTCCGCATCGGTGACGGCTCTATCTGGTTCGGACCTGCACCGAGACCTGGCACTCCGATGTACCGCTCCGTTTGTTTTTGTCGGATTAACAGATATCCGGCAAGACAGCCGAGGATAGGATCCACGAACTTCGCATCGAGCAAACGTTCTATAACGTGATCAGGAACCCGGTCGGTGCTGGTGTAAAACCGCTGGGCCATTTCCACTGTCCGCATATCCGGAGGGTCCAACTTCCCGGGTTCGGCATCGAGTGGCAATAGATACTGCTGAACATCTACGGTTCCATCATCGTTTGCAACAACCACAAGTACGCTGGCCCGGCCCGACATGACGATGGTGGCATAGCGCGTGTCCGCGAATCCCGGGATACGCAGTTCCACAAACTTAGGGCCGGATGGACACTCGCAACCGAATTCGGCGGCCGCAGGAAAGCCCTTCAGAGGCTTGAGCACGCCCCTGCCGTGGAGCTCTTCCATGTAGCTCAAAACGGAGACTACGCTGCCGGACAGAAAATCCTCAGGCGCCATATTCCGCACTGGTTGTTTGCCACTGCAGCCCAGCAGTAGCGTCATCCAACCGGAATCAGGACGCAAGGGCGGAACAGGAGTCACGCCGAACGACCGCAGCTTGTTCATGTAATCCTGACGCTTAAAGCTGTAGGCTGCGTAGGCGGCAAAGGCCAACAGCGATGCTACTTTCACATCGGCGGTGGGTCCAATCAGTTCTGAAGGTTGAACGTAAGCTTCGCCGGGGGCCGTCATTCCGACAGAAATAAGTGCACTCAGTTGCTCGGCATTCATTGCGGGAGGTGGTGGGAGCAGACGGAAAAACCCATCACCGGTGGGCATGTCTTTCGGAACGTCGACAAGGAGGGGACCTCCCGCGCCTTCCGGAAGGATGAGTTGGGCCCGGTAGATGCCAATCACGGGATTGTGGATCGTAACCTCGTGTACTCCTACGACAGGAACTTCGGAGTCAGGACAATACACCACGATCGGAATATTCCAATCATCGGACCTAAAGCGGATTGCATCAGGTAACGCAGAGGCGCCGGGTTTAGGCGATGGTATCTTCGCCTGCCCGAGGTCAACATCCAGTTCCACTGTCTTCGGCACCGTGATCGACTTGCGCCACGAATCGTACGTTTGCGGTTCCACTCGGAGCGAGTAGTCCCCTGGCCGGAGTTGCACAACCGCAGGCATATCGAGCGGCGGCCCGATGCAAGCGTCCTTAATCTTCGTCTCTCCCGCTGGCGTGTAGTAGTAGACCTCAATGCGACTTTCCGGGCGCGCCAGCCTCGGGTCCACTCTTACTTTCACCGGATACGGGTCAACGCTTGCCGGCGAGTATGAGGCAATCACAGTGTCGAGCTTGGCTTTGGAAGGAACTGCTTGGGGTTTCTGAACAAATTTGGCTGAACCCTCGGGAATAATACGGTCTATTCGTCTCGAAACCTCTTCGATAACAAAATCGGTCAGGCTCTTAAACGTAAGCTCATACTCGTTCAGACGCGGATTGAAGAAAAGAGCGCTGAACCCTTTCAGCCCTTCCAGAAGCGCTTCTCCGAATATTCCCACTCCTTTCTCGGTCGCCTGTTCTCCGGGCGACGCGCTATGCAATAGAAACTGTATGCGGCGCTTGCCCTCGCCGCGTTTGGGACCAACGGCGCTGGCAATACCGCGCTCATGGTCTTCCAAGAGGAAATCACGGCAGGCATCGAAAAAAAAGAATTGTTCTGCCGGCCCGCTTTCAAGTAAGGGATGCTGTAATTCCGAATAGCCTAGAAGTAGCTTGTAGTCGATGTCGAGGTTTCCTGCATCCGATGGAATCAGGACAGGCTCAGGAAATTCATCCCGCTTGGTTCCTGGGGCAGAGCAACCATGTCCGGCAAAATAGATAAATGCTTTTTCACCAGTTGCCTTTGCCAGGTCACGAATTCCCGTTAACACAGCACTGGAAGTCGCGGCGCTGAAATTGACGACTCCCGCCTTGTCAGGCAGCGAAACCGGATTCGGAATCGTGACAACTGGGCTCAGGAGCAGACGCAGGTCTGCCACATTCACCTTTCCATATTTCACTGCCCACGATGCAAACGCGAGCGCATCGCGCGTCGCCGAATCCAAATTCCATTGTGGATTCGCATAGGCGTCAACGCCGACAACGAGAGCACAATTCCCCATAAGACCTCAGTCGAACTGAACACCGCGTTCCACAAGGTAATCTTTCAGAGGCCAAAGCCAGATGGCATAATTTGCTTTCAAGTAGCTTCCTTGGAAATGTAATCCTGTCACTAATTCCGTTTCAAAATCCATGACAAACGAGCCGGAGTTTCCTCCCAGGGTTGAGCAATCATGGGCAAAAACCCCTTGGTCCTCCCAATTGGCAGCCACCGTCCCCGGTGCCAAGCGCTTTACCTCAAAGATTCCACCAAAAATGTCATCAAGCACGGCCTTTGGGATTCTATTTTGGTTGTCCGCAGCCGGGTACCCGACCACGTATATGTTCTGGTCATTCTTCAGATCGGGCGCGGTTCCGGCCAATTTCAGCGGCGGGGGAGCCGCCGAGGCGGGAGTGCTTGTAGATTCTTTCTTGATTCGTAGCAAACCAAGATCATACTTTGGGTGAGTGAGGGCAGGAGAATGGGTGTCAAGAAGAAAGACGCGAGAGGTGTCGTTTACGAGATACTCGCCTTTAAAGTTAATCTGTGGCCGGAGATTGCTCCTAATTTGCCACTTTGTCGGGTCGGATCGATCCGCGACAGCAATCACTTCTACGACGTGGCGATTCGTCATGATCAAACCGTCCCCCACAACAAAACCACTGGCCACCTCGCGTACCGTGTCGCCGATGGCGATCTCAATCCGCCCCGCTTTCGGCAACCGCGCAGAGATCGCCGTGTCAGCCGCGGTCAGGGGACCGTCCCAGGGTTTTGCCGCAGCCGCACATTTGTCGTTTTGTACCAACAACGCTGGCCGATCATAGATCAGTACTACACTTTCGTACGCCGCAGCCTCTTCATCACTCAACGGCACTTCGGGTCCATTTTGCTTAATCTTCTCGACCACCTTGATGCCGCTTTCGAGCACTCGCTTTGTCGTGTCAGAGATACCGGTGGGACGAGAGGATCCGATGAGGGACCGTTGTATTGCGGGAGCAAAATGCCTTGAAAAGTCGGACAGGTCGGGAATCTGAGCCAGGGTAAACGCTCGACTTCGTCGAGCGATCGGTAGCGAGGGCAGTCCCTTGGCAAATGAATCATCGATTTTCATTGCAAAGATCTCCTTAACGTGATTGCGCTATGCGAGTGAGAGCGCCATTAGACGGCACTTCCCGCCCTGTCGAAGCCTCGGTGCTGACGAATTGTGAACATGGAAATCTCCTGAACGGGAACCCAAGACAAAAGAAAGTCTCGATCCTTTGTCTTGGGCTTCCATTCTAGGCTTTTTCGACGTGGGCCTCCTGTCATTCCAATGATCGGACCCAAGACCATAAGTGTGTATATGGATCACAACTATGCATACGGCATGGTTCGTTCTCGACCATGTCCGTATAGAGTAGAAAGCGTGAGCTCAACCCAGTACATTGAAGGAGGGGCACCAACGACAATACGTTTTATGACGGATTTAGTTCCCGTTCTTCAAGTCCGACGGACACGACCAAGTCCTGCCGTTACTACCTCTTGTGCAAAGCGCAGCACTCAGACAACAATGCGTTAGATCCATCAAACAGCGAAGGGAAGCACCAACGAAACGTGGAGCTGTCTGCCCCTCTGTGTTGTTGATCGGAGTGAACTGGGGGAACAGACGGAAACAATCCGGCCCCGCTTCGCAATTCAGCGCTGTCAAAAGCCATCTTGAATTGCTCACTGGCAGTGCGTAGCCTATAGAAGACAATGTTGTGGTGAACCATGAGAGTTAAATCTTTCACTTACGAGAAAAATTGGACCGGGAAGTACTACCGGCAAAGGTTGTTGCCAACGATGCAAACAATGGATCGGCACATGGCAAGTATGCTGAGCGACGGCTGGGAAGTCATGACCGAAACGTCTCACTCTGGCAACAGCCGAGGATTTCGGCCTTTCGCAAAACGCGATACCATCACGGTGTTTTTTAAGAAGGCCAGGTGAATTCTAATGTCGCCAAGTCCAGGTTGGTTCTCCCTAAGCCAGCTGACACCCTGGCTAGGGTTGCAATTCGAGGGTTTACATTTGAACCAAACTGGCATGATTCAGCCAGACTGAGACGGACGAAGCACCACTCAAATGATTGAACAGCAACAGAATTGGCTCCGCGCCCCCAAGTTCGGAAACAGAGTGTCACTTCTTTGCTGCTCTAACCTTCGCCCATCGTGCTCTCTGTGCTGAAGCAATCCGCCGACGAGCCGCCACTGATAGCGTTCTTTTGCCACGACTCGCGCTATTCCTTGAACTCACACCTCTGAGGGCTTATATTGCGGATTCGATACGATCCCGTTCTTGCTCAAGCTGCCTGATGATGCCATCGAGGTTTGTCATGGCGGGAATTCTAGCATGCGAGGCAGGGTCGCCCGAATCCAGAACTGAGAAACGGACCTTTGGGTACGCTACCCACAGGTCGTCCGCTACATGGCTGGTTTAGGGCAACGAATCGTTCGCGAATCCTGCCGTGACTTTTGCAAAATCAGCAACGAACGCTTTCGGCGGCATTCGTCCCGCAGATATTCTGGGCTTCATTGCGGCGCGTTGGTGGGCATAGCCCCAGCACCGGCGCTATTCTCCTCCACGCACCAGTCGATTTCAACGTCTAGGTCCAAGCGCATAAAGAACTCCGAGCGGACTAACCACCTACACGAGCTGCGGGGGCGACGTGGATGGTAAACCTGGCCTTGACCGAACCTTACTGTCGGAACGGGCTGAGCATAGTCGTACGTTATGCGGTGGTGAACGGTTGATCAGTCTGATTCAAGTTCGTGCAGATGACTCACTGAGACTTTTCACAGAGTCGCAAACTGGATTCCGGAGACGCTGCCCAGACCTTGTTGATGATGAACGTATCGCGGCTATGAGGCTCGAGCAAACCTGTTCCAAGTAAGGCATACAAAACCGAATCGCGCCCGATCTCGCGATTTCCCTTGACACGCTCGATCAAGTCCTCCAATTCATGAAGGTCAATCGATCCGCGTTTCTGCGAGTACTCCCCGAGGCAGCTCGTCACCAGACGCCACGTCCGTTCGATTGCTGCCTTGCGCTCATCGTTACCGCACAATTCTCCTAGACAGTGCGACTCGAATTGTCGTGTGGTTGCCCAGTTGGCTATCACCCCTCGTCGTCTTAGCTTGCTAGGCTGAGCGTCTATTAATTCAACATCGAGTTGTCCAATCCCGTCAATTACGAGGGCCGTCCGCTCAATATCAAGTATGAGTTCCTTCGAATCCGGGTCCGATACCGCTTGGTTTTCCAGTTCGTCGAAGGCTCGTCTTGCTCGGGTACCGGCGGGATCAGGCTGTGAAACAAGCTCGCGTTTCCTTCGGTCGAACCCTGCTTGATCCAATCCATCCACGGAAATCACCGATGCATCATGGAGAAATGACGCCAAGTCATCACTGATAGTTTTCTCAAGAACGTACTCCAAAAGACTCCGGCGACTGCTCAAAAGAACTCTCCCGCCACGATTCTTAGCATATCGTAATGCTTCACGGATAAGCCTAACCATATCGGAGGCACTACCGGCGTCGTCGATGCCGTCGACAAAAAGCCACCATTTCCTGTTTGACTCAAATGCATCGCTTAGTTCTTCGACCGATGGTTGTAGCCAAACGTCAGGCCCTTTGAAGAGGTTCGAAAGTTCCGTACGCAAGCACGCGTCTATGTTGTGTTCGCCACGAGCGTAGCACTCCCTCACGGTGATCAAAGCGCTCGGGACCGAGTAAGGAGCCATCGCCAAGGTTCGGCGAAGCGCGAGCATGAAAGGACGCTTGCGAACGGCAGGTTGAGCCAACAGCAACAACGGGCGCTGGGATGGCTCTCCCGCGATCATGCTAATTTGATCTTTGCCATTTTGCTCGTCAAGAACAATGAGCCCTTGAGAACGCAGATCATGCGCTTTGTAGTAGGAGATCAGCCAACCTGGAAGATGCCCGTCACTCGAGAGTATCCGCTCTTCGGGGCTTTCCCCTTGGATATGGGAGGAGAACTCAGCTGCCGAGAGTAAGCGGTCGCGGAGGAGTCTTTCCGGAGCTAGGTATATACGCAGCCAGAGAAAGAATAATGCGATCGCCCCCGCTGTGATGACTACGGTCGTGAAGAATCGAGGTCCGGCATGCAACCGCCCCTGCAAACGCCTACGAAGATGTCCAGTGTCCTTGCCATATACCCACCACAGGTAGAAGGCCAGCCCGAGCCCCAGTGATACATGTTCGACACCCATCTTCGTCCGAGGTAGGATTTCAATCGCAGCCCAAGTCGAACACAAAATCGCAACAGCTAAGGAAATGCCCGACACCCAAACCCGCCGATTGAATTGTCGTGTCTGATCCTTCCTAGCCACAGTTGCACACCTCTCGTCGATTTCTGCACATTCTTAGGAGCGGGGAAAAGGCCGAATGGCTGCCATGGCGCCGGGATCATAGCACAGTTCGCCTCAGCCAAAAGAGGGTGGAACAGAAACAGACTGGGCTGCAACGGGGCGAGGGGAGCAGTATGCGGTGACGAATGCGCGTAAGAAGGCGAATCCAAGGGTAGCTTGACTTTGTAGGGGCCCGAGCGTATGTTGCTCACGATTTCGGCGAACGGTAAGGACGAAGTGCCAGTCGCACTTCTCGTCCGAGGGGGCTTCCTTTCGCCACTTTCCCTAAACACGTATAGGTGTGCTTGTGCTGCCACCCAACGGTAGTGTTGCAACCTAGGGTGGCAAGAATTGGCAACCTCGGCTTCTTCCGCATTCAACATAGCGTACCAAATTTGCGAGAATAAACGTGTGTGCAACCGATACCGATTGACCCACTCAAAGCGCTACCTGGCCGAGCGGTTCCAGGCGTGGGATGAAATCGAGGACACTCCTCGATACAACATCGCGCCGACGCAGCCGGTCCTGACCGTGCGCCGAGAACAGGGCAAGAAGACTCGCAATTTTAAAACAATGCGTTGGGGCCTCATTCCTTCATGGGCGACGGACATGAGCATTGGCAATCGAACGCTCAACGCTCGGTCGGAAACAGTCATGATGACGCCGTCATTTCGAGATTCAATCCTGACCAAACGCTGCCTAATTCCGGCTGACAGATTCTACGAATGGCTAGCAATGGGAAGTGTTAAGCAGCCCTACTGTTTTGAGATGGGCGAAGGAGATATGTTCGCACTCGCAGGTTTGTGGGACCAATGGAAGAGTCCAGACGGAGAAGTCGTCGAGAGTTGCACAATCCTGACAACGTCACCCAATTCTCTCGTGGCCGACATGCATGACCGAATGCCCGTGATCGTGACGCCGGACAAGTACGACATTTGGCTTGATCCCTGTGTGAACGACTTTGATGCCATTAGGGACATTCTCAAGCCATACGACTCTGACCTGATGCGCCGCTATCCCGTGAGTACAAAACTCAACAATTCGCAGAATGAAGGCGCGGAGTCCGCTGCGCCGGTCGTTATAGACACTCCCACACAGGCACAGTTGTTCTAGCCTTGTGACGCGGACCCAACCGGCGCGAATCAGACTAGTGCGATGCCTTTTCTTCTTTGCGCGGGAATACATAGCAATAGTCAGTATGGGAAATCGGAACTGCCTTGCCGCGACTTGTGTATCTTGCACCGCGTGGAAATCGTTGGGCAGAGGACAGCGAAAACTTCACGCCTTCCGCCAAGGTCAACGTTCCATTCTCCAAATCCCACTTTCCGAGAAACGTTGGTTGACGTATCCACATGACCGCGCCAAAAAGGTCCTCGGTACTGGCAAGCTGTTGCGAGGACCTTAGGACTTGAAGATCGTTCTCTTCCGAAACCACCAGTTTGTCGTCAGGTTCGTAGTCTTCCGGGTCGTCGTTTGGTCTGCGCGCCTTGCCCGGAAAATATGACAAGTACACATTGGGGTTCTCTTTCAAAGATCGGAAATTGGGTCGGTCGAAGAATAGGTCAGGCACGCCTTCGATTTTGCTGCATGATGCACCGGACTCGGCTCGATATATTGCAAATTCAAACAATGGTCCCTGCATACCCTGGACTTGGGCGTCTTCCAGTATGTCTGTGGGCAAGTCTTTGAATGTAGTGAACCAAGACGTTCCTTGCTGATTAGCGAGGTAGTTGCGTAGTTTCTTTAGGTAATTGACTGAAGTGAACGTCTGCCCCGCAGAAAAAGCAACATGAAAATGCCCCAAGGGGCGCTGGAGTCTGACAGTTTCGCTTTCGTACTTCGCCTTCATCTCGTCTCGCGCTTTCTGGACAGCCTTCTCTATGTTAGATTCCGCTTTAGCAGACGCTGCCTTCGCTTCGGCTGCATCGCGCTCTGATTTCGTCTGTTCTGTCACGCTGATTGAAATGGAGACGAGAAGACCGGCAATGATACCCCTCAGAGCCCACTTCCCATTGCGGGTAATGTTGTGCTTATCATCTTTAAACTCCGTCAGGAGTCCCCAAACGGCTGAACCCGCCGTGATAAGGTCTGCGACTATCTTCAGGATTGTAAGAAGAAGGCCCATTTGTCGCCCCTTCTTTTTTGAGTGTCTGGATGATCGCACGTCGAATTGTTGGAAGGCAATCTAAACGCCCGTGCTTTCTCGTGAGACCCGCGCCAACGAAGAGTGGGGGGCCGTTCGGCTTCCCAAAGACTCGACAACTCTCTTGCCGCCGACGAGAATTATACACTGTAGGCGAATAGAAAGCGAATATACGCATGTCTGCAACTGCCTTACTTCGTTTCGAGCTGGAGGCCCGATACCCCGGAGCGTTCAAGACCCATCAGGCGAGAAACCGCGATACTATCTCTACCGGCATCTCGGCGGTTGATCTGGCGACGGGAGGAATTCCTGTAAGCCCACTGAGCGAGATTTGCGGTTCCGAGGCTGGTGCAAATCTATCGCGCTTGCTTTGGGTCCGATGCGGGAAGAGCAAGTAGAAGCTTCCGCCGCTTGAGCAAGCCTTTGAGCCAACATTCTGCTCAATAGCGGCGGGTTCGGATTGGGCGCGGCTGATCTCGGTGACTTCTCGGAACGCTTGCTGAACAAAATCGAACCTGCGACATGGTTGCCCTTGTGAACTGTGGGAATTCCTTCTCACCGCGTGTGGAGTCCTCTTGCACTGGCACGGTCATTCTCGATCTCAGCGGGACCGAGAAACTGTTCGGAGCTTTCGAAAATATAGCCCGCAAAATATCCGCTGCTGCTGTTGAACAGGGCTTCAATCTTCAATCTGCACGTAGCGGTTGCGGCCCACCCGGATACGTCGATGTACGCAGCCTGTGGTTATGCAGGGATCACCATAGTTGCTCCGCATCAGGAGGCGGAACGGCTGCGGAGTACCCAATCAGGGCGCGTTTATCGATCTTCTGATTCCCATCGTCCACCGTGTCGATGAAGATGCCTCGGGGCCTTCCGCTCAGTCGAATCCATTGCTCGCGTCGTCCAGTCGAAATACCCCTTGGCGCTGTGAGCTGGATCATGGATGCTCTTCCGCCGATAAGGCCTGATACAGGCTCTTCTCCGTGCCGTCAGCCAACCTCCTCAGATCGTTCTCAATGGCGCTGCTGCCCGAGTCATATACCTCAAGGTAAATTCGCTGGTCGTTAACCGTCTTGGACACGCTATCCACATTCAGAGACGGTTCCCCATCACTGAAAATCCACAGAAATCGAGGTGGTGGCAGTTTCGAGAGGGTTTCGAAAGCAAGATCCAAAGCCGGTCTGATATTGGTTTGACCGTCAGGCTTGATCTTCGAAACAGCGTTGCCGTCCATTCCTGACAGGCGACGTTTTTCTCGGATGGTGTCGGCAAAAAAGACTACGACGGACTCAGGTGATGGAGCATCATGCAAAGCCCCGAGTCGCTTCTCGAATGCATGATGCAGATGCTCCGCGGACGAGATCGTGCTGCTCGACGTATCGAACAGCACGACAATCGAGGGTTCCTGTTTCCAAGCAAACGGTAAGAATTGGCGAAGGGCATGATCAAATTTTCGAAGCCCTTCACCATCAGGGTGTACATCCGACAAGAGCAAACAATTCGAATGAGAAGCGACGCACTCAGCGTCGTAGTTCATTGGATAGTAGTTATGCACCAGGGTCAGCAGGGCCTGAAAGTCTTCGTGGTAACGTTGCGCCACCTCCGAAATCCTTTCTCGGTCATAGCTGAGGCCGTGCTTTGGATCCGCAACGACAATATAGCCGCCGTCTTTGAACCGTATCGCAATGTCGGGCATATTTCCGCGAGCGGCGCCCCTGCTATAGAGCTGATAGTAGACTTCCAACGCTTGGGATGAGCCCTTTAAGATAGCGACCGGATCAGCGTCTTTGGTGAACTTGAGGGACCAGACTCCATCTGTGACGCGGTTCGAAAGATCGACTTCAAAGTCGGCACGAACGAAAGTTGTGATGAGATGGGCGAGCGTCCACAGTTCATAGAGGCGCCAACGATGCTGCCAGACTTCCAAATTGAAGAAGTCGACTAAACCGCTGACATCGGTATTGAACTTAGAGACCGCGAGCAAGATCTCTCTGAGCAACCGGATTTTCTGCAGAACCGCTTCGGTTGTTTGTTTGCGAATTTGAATTCTCAAAGGGTATTCGTGGGAGACGGCCACGTTAAGCCCTGCCAATTTCTGAGTGGTGTTATGTTGCAGAGACTCAAGACTTCGTAGATACCCTGCCGTCTCTGGGTTCTTTTCAGCCTTGCTTAATTTCACGCAAAGGTTAACCGTCTCGTCCAACTGGGCTGAGATCTTCCTGAGAGACTCACGGTCCGCAAAATGGTATTCATGTACGAGTCTCTTGTAACGCTCTGCCAGGAACCGATCCCCCGGATCGGCGGAGCGAGAGTAAAACTCGGATTGGGGAGTATGTCTGCGAACAGCCATTGGCCGGAGAGATCCGATGACCGAGTCGACCCCCTGAACAACCTCATGCAACCGCCGATCGATCTCGTCTCGACTTCGCCGAAGAGATGCTCTTTCGAGAGATTCAGCAATCGCTCCCTGCATCTGCGCGCCGAAATCCAGCTTAAGATCTTGCTCGTCTTCGAGCACCACGAAGCGCGCCGAACTGCGAGCCCTGACCCCGGCGGACGCTAGAAATTCCATGACCTCCTTAAACATCCTCATGAAAGGCAGTCGCAGCTCCACAACCTCTGACATGAGCGTCGTAATTGATAATCCTGCTACCGCTTGGCGCAACTCGTCTTCGTTGTCCCCCGCCAACTTCATTCTGCGCGCTAAAATGCCCCGTTCTTCCTTATCAAGCAGTTCGAGGACGGCTGCCGAATCATATTTGGCTTTCGATCGTGGCATAGACGACGAGAATCCTAGGGGAACGCTGACGGCGCAATGAAAGACGCGATTTACACGTCGTCCAGAGCGAGCGTTTATTGCAGGCGGCCGAGATCATCATACGATCCGGCTTCGTAGAATGTCTTGACGACGGGTAAGACCTTCTCAACATCTGTGAGGACATTCTTTTTGCGGCAACTGTAGCCCTGGTCACTCTCCCAAAGTCGCACTTCCTCTTCGCTGCCTCCCCGTTCTTCGTACCGCCACGCTCCCATAAGTTGGAAGAGAGCCCAGCGTCCCTTCGCCGCCACAGCCATTGAAGATGTTTTCGCCTTCCTCACTACCCGTAGTATTTAGCTGAACAATCGGATAGCAGTAATTGTCCATACGCCCGATCGCAGATTCGACATCGAACCAGGAGGGTGAATTGATCTGTTTCCGTATCCCAATGTCGGCCATCACGGTAATAGCGAATGACAGTAGCGTGATGGATGAGCGAGACCATTTTCTTGCAGAAAGCGTAGTCTTGTTATTTTGAGTTTGGGAGTCAGTAAATCTATTCAAGAAAGTAGTCGATATAGGTATCGGTAGCGCGGATGCCAACTTTTTGAGCGTTGTAGGCAAGCTTTTCAGCCACGTCCGAAATAACCACCCGTTCATTCGTCTTTTCCTTCAGCGCCTTGAGAAGCGCCGAGGCAGGCATCTCCCAACCCTTTGTGCCCTGCTTCTTTGCGGTTTGCTGGTCCAAAGGAATAAAGGCGACGAGATCGTCCCGCGTCATCAGTTCGAGCCCTCCTTTCTTGAGAGTGGCGTTGTGACTGCAATGGTGCCCCACTTTGTAAAAAACCGTGCGGGCTAACAATTCGAGGGCAAGCAGGGGCTTGGTGCGACCGGGGACGTTAAATCGCACCTGCTCCCATGAGCGCCAATTTCCCACTTGTGCGTCTCCAACGAACAACAGCACTTCGCCTTTTTTCAGGAACTCGAAAGCTAAAACGAGGCTCGTGTTATTTGTGTCGTTGTCTAGGTCAAGAGCCAAATCGCCATAGGCACCGAGCCAGTCATCTTCGATCTGGCGCCAAGACTGTGCAGTCTCGTCGTAGGTCTGTGATACGAAGTCCTTAATGAGGGCAAAATAAGGGCTCTGGCCAGGAAGATTTGGAAGGGTGCGCGGGATACGATGCTCGTCTGAGAACGGGAAATATCGCTCGCCATCCGCCGCGGTTCCGCCGGTAAGAGTAGCCAGCGCCGCCCCCAATGCGTCCATGCCCACATCACCGATGGCGGTCAGGTGGTAGATAAGATCATGGCCTTTCATTTCTTCGGTCACTCTGCTCGTCTTTAATAGGCCGGGATCTTCTGGCGGGCCAAGTACGTAGACACAGACACCGGGAAGACCATCCAATTGCAGAGGGTCACCGCCAGGTTTTAGGTATTCAATATTTTCGGCGGACTTGCCGCGGAGTTTCAGGTATTCAAGTGCCTCTGCAATCTTGCCGGCACCGGCCGTGTCGTCGTCCTCGCTAAAGGCGAGGACAGACGCCACTCCCTGCAAGGCGGGCGAAGTTGCGAGCGGACTCGTGAGTGCGGCCTGCAGCTTGGTGACGGCCTTTCTCTTTGCCTCTTTGAGAGCTTTGACCTCTGGCTTGGTTAAATTTTCGGTCCACCCCATCCACACTCCACCAATGTCGATGTCCTTATTGAATACATCGCGCGCCTGATTGAAGCCCGAGAGGTGGTCCCTGTGTTCGTGAGTCGCGACAACAAGGTCAAGCCTGGCCTGGCCTCCACTATGCTCGGAGCGTAGGGTGTCGCGGATGTGTTCAACGATCGCTGTCATGAACTTTTTGTCGCGGGCCAACGCCCCACAGTCGATAAGGATATTGAAGAATTCTTTGCCTTCCCGTGGGAACGTCAAAAGGAAGCAGTCCCCGAGCCCCTGCCGATACATACGAACACGGACTCGAAACGTCTTCGGGCTGCCTGGAGCGTGAACTGGGGCGAGACGGTCGCCGCTCCCCTTGATCGTCCCATGAGCACCAGTCGACTTAGCCCTTTCGATTATTTTTCTGAGGACCGGCTTTTTGGATCTCGCAGTTGCATTCATCGATTAAATCTCCAGAGGTCAGGCGCTGCTACTGTGCAGAGCGGCGAATGGCTCATAGGTCCCAGCAAAGTAAGTTGAGCGTAACGACGCAGAGGCAGCTTCCTCTTCAAAGGCAATGGTTCGCAATAGCCGCTCCTGATCGTGTAATCCCTTGCGAATCACGTAGGTCACGCGCTCTTCGTCGAGGTCGATGACGAGGACGCTGCCGCAACGGAGGGAGTATGTCTGGCCATTGTGTTGCATCATCTCGGTTTGAAGCAGCGTGATGAACACCTGATTGAGCACGCGACCGTCGCCCCTCTGGCGTCGAGCTTCACGAATCGACTTGACGAAGAACACTGGCGCCCCACCGGAGACCTTAACACCCGGAGGCGGTGAAAATCCTGATAACGCCAAACCGGTCATGGTCTGAAGGATTTTCGCCTTAATCACCTGGTTTTGTATGGCGGCATGCAGGTCGGCCTGAATTCCACGGCTCATGCTCCAAATGTCCCGGCGAGAAGTGAGGTAGCGAAGCTTGTCAATATGCGTGCGTAAGTGAATGTCTTTAATGAAAAGCTTAAGCCGTTGTTCCATTTCGCCGGGAGATAGCGTCGGATCCTCTCCCGGGCGAGCCCACCGCAGACTGTGCTCGGAGAGAGTCCGCACATTGTTTGGATAGATCCCACGCCGGCGAAACGCTTCGATGAACGCAACTCGATAGCGATCCTGATCGTCTAGGAACAGATCCATGTCGGAGGTGATAAGAGCGCGCAAGTACTCGCCGAAAGTCAAATCTACCGGCGGGCAGTAGTCCAGAGCGCGGATGCATATGTTCAGGACGTGACCGGCAGATTTCGATGCCTCTTGAGCTAAACGGTTCGATAGATCGGGATGAAGTTCGCCTTGAAGCAACCCAGTTCCACCACTGGCCAAGCGAAGCAGATCGCGCGAACGGTTTTGATAAATTGATAGAAAGGCGTCGAATACGGCTGCCACCAGAATGGCGCCGCGCGCGTGCACTTTCGTGGTCTGATCTAACTCTGCCGGATCCGGCGTCAAGCGGATCCATTTCCCCGTTTCAGGGTCGTACTTCCCAATCGCATCTCGAAGCGCTCCGTGGGTTCCGCGAGCGTGGCCAACCTGAGCCGCCAATTGAGCGAGGAGATTTTCTGTCCCTAAGTCGCCGCGCGTCTTGTCGATCTGATGCCGCAGTACATCAGTAAATGAGAAGTGTTGGAAGAGTGCCACGATATCGGCGAAGGCCTCATGAAAGGCAAGCACGTCCCGGTTGGTGGGTTCGAGAAAGTGTTCATGAAACCCGTCGAGAAGAGCATGTGTTGTTTCGTGAGCGACTACGTCGTGAGAGAGGCAGGTAAACACCATGCCGCCTGGGAATTGCCCCGAAGTGCGATCCTCCGTGGCAGGAAAATAGCCAAACAAGAGGGCCCCTTTCCGGCGGCTGTAGTAGGCGTTAGCCATGCGCAAGGCGCGCGGATAAATTCGGAGCCGGGGTACAAACTGGTCCGTTGTTTGGGCCCCGCTCCGGGGATGCTGGTCTGTCCAGAAGGCCTTTCGGCCAAGTGCGCGTTCAAAGCGGTCGATCGTGGTCATCGCGACGGCGTATACCATTTGCTGATGAAATTGAGGATTGCCCTCCGACGGAGCCAAGCCATTTTGGGCGAGCACACGTTCGTCATTGAGGTTCACTGGAGCGTAGAAACAACCACTGGGCGGATCGTAGTCCACAACCTCGATATATTCGCCGATCGGGCCTGGGTCTACCTTCTCCCAGGGGATTCTGTACGTGATTTCACTGACGAGGGCAGTTTCGAGTTGTGTCGCCAATGTCGGATCAAACGCGTATCCCCGTAACAGACGATGCGTAGGCGCGAGAGGCTGAGATGCGATGTGTTGAACTGAGTGTCCGGACATGGAATTTGGCGCAACACTTACTGGTCTATTTCGTCGGGATTGAGGCATAGGCGTTAGTCCCGTAGTGCATTGATGTGCCCAGTGGCCCGATCATCTAGACCGTCGTCGTAAACTCTTTTTCTTTTGTGTGCTGGTTCGCGACGAAGTTCTCAGTCCGAGGCTGGCGTCGCGGACTTCAAGGATTTCCGCCAAGCTAACTGCAAGCTCAAACGCTGCCGGAGCCTCGTAGCCTGCGAGTGACGTTCGTTCCGCAAACTTTCGAGCCTTCCTGAGCTCTTTCTCGATCTCATCGCCTTTCCAAGACACAACCCCAACATAGCGAGGTGCGTTCACCACGACCTTGCCATCCTGGGTCAGAGACACGGACACATTCGCATTCGCTTTAAAAAGCCCTTCCGCCTCGGGAAGTGTGAGATTCACAGCAACGCCCTTCTGGTTGTGAAATGTGTAAGTGAACGTCGCCGCTTTCAGGGCGGCTACTATCGTGAGGTGATTCTTGTCCAAGATGTCTCTGAGGCATGAGTCGCGCCCATGCGCCATCAGAAAATCAATAAGAACGCCGGTCTCGATCGTTTCGTGCTGAAGGCCTCCCAAGACAACGGTTGCGCTGTTTACACTTTTCGTTTCGAGCTCGGCTTCGGCCTTTCCCAAGATGAATACCTTCGCCAAGAAACTGATGATTCCTTTTAAGTTGAACTCGAATTTCCTCTGGAATTGAAGGGTATCGGCGGAGCGGTCCTCGGTGACCTTCAGCGGCGGATTGGGCAGGCAGGTACCGGGGTCCCGCACAATTAGAAGTTGTCCATCGTGAAACGTATAGATTGTCGTTGGCCCCGATTTTTCACGCGGAAGCGGCAACGCGGTGTACTTGGCTTTCGCAAGCACCTTCTCTAGATCTGCCATTAGGACCTCCAGACTCCATGTGTATCAGATGTGGCTATAACTCACTTGCACCGCGGTTCCATCCGTTTCGAATGTGACGTGGTAGTGTTCGTCCGTACGATAGATGGGTTTGTGCGCTGCCAAGACACTAACGACTTTAGGGTCAGGATGGTTGAACGGGCGAACGTGGCTGCTAATCCCCACGGTTGCAAGCCGCGGGATGTGAGGCAGCCAAGGCGTTGCTCCGGATGCCGTAAAGGTTCCATTCCAGGAACCGTGGTGAGGAACTTTGAAGAAACCAGTATTCGCGGGGATTTGTCCTGCGATTTGCATCCAGACTCCATCAGCCTCCGCATCTCCGGTCAACACGAATGATATGCGGCCAAGCGTGACTACCAGCACCACCGAATTGTCGTTTTCGTTCTGGGAAACCTGTCCAGGGTTTGGCCAGAAGGGCTGTATCGAGGCAGGTCCGAAGCCTGGCAAGACCTTACTGGTGTCCACGGAGTCGTATTGTCCGACCTTGTTTGACCGGGCGGCGAAGCGGAGCAAATCGGCAAAAAAAGCGGGCTGGTTTGCTGGCGTGGAATACCAGAAGCGCTTGGTCCCGAAGTCGCGGAGGATTTTCTTTAGTCCTTGTCCGTGATCCGCATGGGCGTGAGTCAGCAAGACCCATTCAAAAGTGTAGAACGAAGAAGGCAAGGCAATGTTCTTCTTCTCGAAGAAGCGTTTCAAGAAGATGTGAGACGAGCGAAAAGTTGAAGTGTCATTGGAATCGATCAAAGCGTAATGATCTTTGTTGGTACTGTCATCGTGTGATTCAAGCAGCAGTGAATCGCCCCAACCCACATCGATTAGAGTCGCCCGGAGACTGCTCACTCTCTTATCTCCATTTCTCCATCTATGGAGTGCTCGCCACTAAATGCTCTTGGTTTGCAGACGAAATTCAGGGTTCTTGGGTGGCCCGTTCTGAGCCGTGGAGATTTGCTCGGCAGTCCAGCCTCGAAAAGCCAAGGTCTCCTCGTTCGAGGGAACAATCTCGCGCTGCAACTCTTTACAGAGGTCTTCAAAGGTCTCTTGAGTGTAGCGTCCAGCACGAAACTGAAATGCGGCAACAAAGAGCTTAACCCCCACCCGGTAGATGTCTCCCACGCGAGGTTCGCCATGAAACAAGAAGCTCGGCAGCCAAACGTCTTCGAAATTAATCGACAACATCTGTTGCTCGATCCCGCGAAAGAACTGATCAATCACGTTGTAATTGTCGAAGCGAGCCGCACCGAAAGGTTGCTGGACGATACCAACCAGATTCAACATCAGGAATGGCATCTGGGTCCCGTTTACGCCGAGACTCCAGCCGGGGAGGAGATCGTCGCATTCGACGGACATGTAATGGCACCGAACCATCGGAAACACTGGTCTGCCTGGTGTTTCGACTAGAACTGGTACGTCGGGCTGCGGTGAGGCATTCAGCATGAGTTGGCGCAGCACTTCTGAAAAGTCCATTTCCCTGCCAACTGACTAGATCTGATAATCGATATAGAGGCCCTCATTTGGCGATGTGAAGCCTTCGGGTAATTCTGGGAGCTCTTCGCGAGCCTGCTCGTCTGGTTTGGTATCACCCGCACTGACCCAGTCACTGCGCACTAACCGCTTGCCCGTTCGCGTCTCGAGTGCTTCCATCAGAGCGGTTCTGGGAACTTCCGTTTTTTTCGCCTCGCTGCCGTAGGCGCCAGTCGCGGTCGAACACATGGCGGCGCATCCCTGATTCAGTGCGTCCACTACCGGAATCGGTGTGGCATTGGTGCTGCCGTGGTGTCCAACTTTGTAAAAATCGATTGTCCCGAGAATGTCCTTGGCGCGGTCGCTGATGCCGGGATCCGATCCCGTAACGGCTTTGCCATACAACCAATACGCCCAGTTACCCCATTGGGCATCCCCGACGAAGAGCAGTTTCTTCCCATTGCATGTGAAGAGAACGACAAGGCTTTGGTTGTTGAGTGTGCCATCTAGTTTATCGGCTGCGGCGGCAAGCGCGTCTGGTTGCATGTCGCCGAGAGTTTTCTCCATCTGTCCACTGCCGTCAAACTCTTCGAAGGTATGCTTGGGATATTCCTTCGCGGATCCGGGCCATTTCTTCGGATCAAATGGCTGAATTGTTTTGGTGTCGGGCACGCCGTCGTCTCCGAGCGCGGCGAGGTATTGTTCAGCCTTGTTGTCGGAAGCGGCGAATTCCCCGCCAGAATCCTTTGGCGAAGGAGCGAGGATCTCGGCCGTGATCATGCCTTCGAGTTCGTCGGGCAGAGTGGGCGTGTCCCCGCCCTGGTAGTAGTAAACCGGTGGTTTGTTCTTGAAACCTGATCGCAGCAACTCGAGGGCCTTGGCGTTGCTACCGCCGCCCCCGTCCTCGCTGGCAACGCCGAGAGCATTCTCGACTTTGAACTGCGCTTCAATCCCGGTCTCATCCTTGCGGGCACCGAGCTGCATCTTAAGCTGTTGCGCGACATTCGTGAGCTGCATCATAAATTTCGAGGCGTCAAAGTTGTCCGGATCGAGCCGGTTCGTGATCCATACCGCGCCGACATTGAACTCCGTAAAATCGTCATAACAAGTAGCGAAGCCTGACATGTGATCGGCGTGATAATGCGTCAGTATCACCAGTGCGAGATTCTTGCCGGTCACTTGCGCCATGTCTTGCACACACTCTCCGATCGTGCCGATGTTCGCCGCATGCACACCGCAGTCGATCAGAATGTGGGCGGGGCCATTCTTTCCGGGAATCGTCATCAGAAAGAAATCCCCGAAGCCTATGCGGTACATCCGAATGCGGATGTTGCCGTTCCCGGCGGCGCCCCTCTGCGCGGCATTTGGCTGCGCGGTTCTACCGGCTGCCCGGGCGGATCTCGCTGTACGGCTTGGCGGTGCGCCTTGAGGGGACTTGCGACTTTTTGTGACACGGGTCTTTTTTGCGGCTTTCTTGCGAGTTGCCATGATCAATACTCCTCATGCAACAGGCCAAAGTTGGCCTGGAAGTGGGTCGCATCTTCGGTGTTGCCCTGAGCAAGACCTTGCGCGATGAAAAAGCTGCGTTGCTTCTCTTCGCGTTGCTTCGCGTCGGGGCCAATCATCTCTCTCCCAATCACAAATCGTACTTTCGGGGGCACATCCATAGGCTGCTCGTGACTCTTGGGCTTGGGCGCCTCAATAATGAGCGTCACGCCGGCGCGGAATGGAAAAGTGCCAGCCTGGGGAACGGAATCACTGAATTGCGCCTGCGTCGATTGGATAATCTCCACGACCATCTCCATGCGCAGACGACCGTTCTGCTTGGTGCGAAAGACTGGATGGAAGGAAGGCACGGTGATGGGGAGATGGGGATCGAGGCCGAGCGCGTCGCGATTCTTGTTTGCCCAATCGCGAAGCGCGTCGCCGTTGTGGTCCTTCTCTTTACTGGTCAGGCCATTTGGACTTCCGAAGAGAAGCTCGTCGATCGCAAGCAGATCGGGATCGGGAGGCCAACTTAGTGCGTCTTCCGAGTAGAAGCTGGCGCTTTCCGAATAGATGCCTCGCAGGCGGAACGCCTCCATCAGGGCATCGCGCACGCCGTCGTTATCCGCGGGATCGAGGTCTCTGGAAACCGTAATGATGGCGCGCAGGAAATCGCCATATGTAATATCGATGGGAGGGCAGTAATCAATGGAGCGGGCGCAGAGCTGGAAGAATTGAACAGCTGTTTGAGCGGCGCAGGTGGCCAGTAGTTCGGCCAACGATGCGGGCAGATCAGCACTCACCGTAGCCATGCCCCCGGAGCGGTAGATCCGAAACATCGGGTCGGCGCGTTTCATGTACACGCTGAAAAATGCATCGAATACGGCAGCGACCAGGATGGACCCTCGGAAGTGGGGATCACTGACGTTCTTATGGATGTCATCGGAGTTAGGCGGCGTCCCCAGGGCGGAGCGTAGGCCCCTCTTCTTTCCGGTCGCCTGACCAAATTGGATGGCTAACTGGATCAGCGGGTTCATGCTGCGGATCTCGGCGATGATCGCCGGCTGGTCTTTGTTCGAGCCGTCGCCAGCAATCGGCCTGAGCTCGGTCTGATAAAGCTGTCCGCCGCTTTGACGGATGGTGTCGATCAGCGAGTCGTGCTGCGAGAAGTGAGAGAACAGCGCGCAGAGATCGGCGAAACCTTCATGAAACGCCAGCACGTCGGGATTAGTAGGCTCAGTGAAATACGTCCGGATGCCGTCGATGACCGCGTGAGTAACCTCGTGCGCGATTATGTCCTGCGACAGACACGTGAAAACGAGCTGGCCTGGAAGATTCCGGCCCTGTCCGGTTTTGTTCGCGGTGAAGTAGCCAAACAGAATTCCCTGCGCCTGCGGGCTGTAGTAGGCATTCGCCTGCTGCATCGCGTGAGGGTAGAGCTTGAGAACCCAGATATCCCCAGCCTTGCGGAACCGGTTCTCCGGGTTTGCCGAACCGCCGAAGCGATCGGCCCGGCGCCAGTGAATCTGCCGCCCAAGGGCCACCTCAAACATCTGGATGGTACGGGATGCGATGGCGTAGACCATCTGCTGATGGAAACGCGGATCCGCTTCCGTTGGACCGAGACCATCAGTGGCCAGTAGCAGAGGGTTGTCGAGATCGATCGGCGGATAGTAACACTTGTTGCCAGCGTCGTAGTCGACCACCGCGATCTTCTGACCGGCTGGCCCAGGCGCAAGTGGTTCCCACGAAACCCGCACCGTAACTTGATTTCCCGAGTATTTGCCGGAGCTCGGATCGATTCCGTATACTTGCAGCGACCTCATAGCGGGCGTGGGCACCTCTAACCGTGGGTGCGATGCGACTTGCAGCGAATTTTTCTTTTTTCTAGCCATATGTCTTCCTCGACCTCCTGACATTCGATCGGCCAGTCCACGAGTCAACTAAGGCGCCAGGCGTAACTCGAAGCCCAATCTCGATCGAAGACTGCTTGGAGCGTGTGGACTAGCGAGGGATGATCGGTGTTGAAGCTGCTTCCCGCGGTTGAAGCGAAATAGTCCCAGGTCATATTGGACGTCCCGATGTTGATCCGCCGGTCCGTAACGATGTATTTGGTGTGGTTGACTCGCGTGTGACCCGGAAATTTGCGATTGCTGCCACTCGTGCTGTTCCATCCGGGCACCATGAGCAGCTTGATCTCCAGTTGTCCAGCACTCATATAGGGGTCGGCCCGACCGGCATCGGCCGCACTCTGAAGGGCTCTCAGCATGGGTTCGATTAGCGCGGAAGTATGAGCCCACTTGCTGACGATTAGCCGAACGTACAGTTTGCGGGTCAGAACCGCCGAGAGAAGAGCGTTCGTCAGCAGCGGCCACCACACCGGTGTGTCACTCGGGATGACGCCTTCGTCGCCGACGGGCGGTCCTGCGCTCGGGCGTGAATACAGACCGGCAGGCGCAAAATCCATGACGCTGATGCAGACCGATTTCTGAGCATCGTCTATGGTGTGAACGAGCCCTTCCCCATCCCAAGTGCGCCCCTTTCCCAGAACCTCTTGCGGGCATCCGGATAGAAACACACCGCAGTTCTCTCCGTTCAAGCAGAGGCTCAGTGGATTGCGGCTGCCATACTGGGTCGCGTATTTCTCGCCGTCGAACGGCGATTTCGGGCGATTTGGGGTAGTAATCAAATTCGACCACGGCGGGACACGCCGGTCGATGCGGACGCCCGGATCGAAAGCTTCTTCGTTCACCGGCGTAAGAGCGCTGAACGTCCACCATGACTCAAAGTACTTGTTCGCATCGGCGGCAAGTTCTGGACAGTCCTCTACGGCGACGCCCATCTCCTTCACTTGTGTGAGTGATTTCCAATCCATGTTCGCCGATCCCAGATAGAGGTGAATCGAATCAAAGATCCAAATCTTCTGGTGCATGATGCCCCCGCCGTACCACTTGCCCATATCGACTTCATGGATCGAGATTCGCTCTGGGAACTGATCTCGCAGAGTATCTGACTCTTGCTTTTGCCCTGAAAATCCTGGGCTCTGCAGAATTCGAATGGAGACGCCGCGGCGCGCGGCGTCAGATAAGGCCTCGTAAAGGGCGCGTCCCGAATCTGCTCCCATTTGCTGAAACTGCTGGTCGGTGAACCCTTGCTCGTCCACGCCTTTGGGGTCCGGCAACAACGCCCAGTACATGGCAGTCAGGTCGATGGTTGATTCCGCGGCTTGGGTCAGACGTACAAGAACATCCTCGGTGTATTGAACTCCTGGAGTGCAGCGCAGGTTGTCGAGCCCGACCGGAATAGATTCGACGAGAGAGGCTCGCGGGTTTCGCGGCGTAGGGTCAGACATGCGAAGTCCTCAAGGGAACATCAGTTGCGGGCGTTTCGAACGGACGACGTTCGTGTTGGGCTTGATGGGCGGGAAACATCGTCACGAAGAATTCCGACCAGCCTCCCATCCGAGCCCGCAGAAGGTCATATTTCTCGGGATCGAGCCTCGCCTGCTCGTAGGTCTCGGGATCGGCACAGCTGATGGTCATGATCGATGAACCGCGTCCTTTGGCGAAGGCTATTAAAGCGTCCTCGAGTGATTCGGCCGGGAAGCCTTCCCGGATGTTGAAGTCTGTGGGCGCTCCGTCCCACATGGCTTCCACGCCCCGACCGGCGTACCCCTCCATCACGGACACTAAAGGCGCTTCCTTCGGATCAATGGGCAGGTCGCCAAACGAAGGAGACGGACTCAAATCGGAAGCGAAGGGATCGCCACTCAATCGGCCATCGGCCGAGGCGCCGCTCATGTTGCCCCAATCCAGATAATTCTCGAAGGTGCCGACTCCGGGTTGGATCTGAAACCCACCAAACGGCAAATCCTTCGTCCCTAGGCGCTGGGCGAGTGCGAGCATCTTTTCTGCAGTGCGCTTGGCGGGATCGGTGAACGTCTCAACCGCAGTAACCGCAACGCGTCCGATGATTGCATCGCCGAAGGCATCTACCTCCGGGTTCCCATGTCCGAACCGAGGCAATTCCATCGCAGCTGCGCGCAACTCCCGGAACCGTTCCGCGCGAGCTTCGATTCGCGCCGGGCCTTCGAGGACATTTACGAAGGGTTCGGCCATGTTCTCACCCCAATTGCACATCAGCGCCTCGACCAATTCCGGTAATGAGGTCACAGCAGTCGTGGGTTCGAAGACCAAGGCGCGGATCGACCAGAGCGAGTCAACTAGCGTGGAGAGACCAGTGAAGCAGGGTGCGATCACGTTGTATCGCGGGCCACCCTCGTAGTAATCGAGCCCTTTGTCGATACAGTCTTTGATCAGCACCGAAAGTAAGGGCGCTGGGCAAACTGCATTCATCCGTCCGAACAGTCCAATCTGGCCGTCGAGTTGTTTGGCATACATCCAGCGCATGTGCTTGAAATACAGCTCAATTAACTGTTCGAAGGTAGTGATCTTGCTGGATGGCTCGGAGGTGAATGAGACCTTTTGTCCACGAAACCAAACCGGTCCCGCGCTCTGCCAGGCTTTGCCCTGATTGAGTGCAGCCTCCAGAGGTTGTGTGGCAATCAGGCCTCCCAGTGTGAACCAACTGGTTCCCGACAATTGCGGCTCGTAGCAGCCATCGCAGGCGTAGTCTCGCGCGTCCTTGAGAGAGACCGTACTGCGCCATAATCCTTGAGCTTTGTGGGCGACCGGAGTTGAGCCATTCGACTCCTCGGTGCTACCTTGACCGATGCCGTCGCCGCTCTGCTTGAGTCCGGGCGTGATCTTGGCGTCGGACAACAGGATGGGATGGGCGCCGCCGGAGAGGATCGCGCGCGCCGCCTCGCGGACCAAATCGGGGGGAATGTCGGACCGCATGCGCAAGGAGAGGCACGGGGCATTCAGCGGCAGACGCCGGGCCGCGCGCAGACAGAGTCGCGTGACGTCGTTATATGCCGGCCGTCCCTCCCCCAGGGAATCGTCAGCAACCGTGCCACCCACCGTGACCTGCTGGATCCACTGATTGACGGAAGACCCCTGCGGATAGTTGCCGGAGGCACCACCCATGGCCAGGTTTCCGAACACCTGGTGGTCCTCGACGTATTGACGGTTCAACTGAACCTTCTCTCCGACCTTGAGCCAGAAACAATCGATAATCTCTTGCGCATGTGCCTCATCGAGGCGACCCGCCTTCAGGTCGGCTTCATAGTAAGGTTGCAACAACTGATCGAGGCGGCCGACGGCGGTGGGCTCACCGACGTGGTGCAAGCACGAATGGAGAGTGAAGATCAGCTGTGCAGCGTCTACCAGAGTGGTAGGCGGATGTTCGGCGAGACGGTTCATCCGATCCCGAATTAGGACCAGGTTTTCACGTTCAGCGCTCTGGCCTTTCGTCATCGTTTCAGACATCTTGTCCGCAAGACGAGCGAAGGCGCGGCAGTGTTCGGCGACACCCTCAAGGACCAGCACGCAACCGGCGTAGAAACGGCGACGCTTTTCATCGGGTGCGGTGTCGCGACGCGCGGTGATACGAGCGGTGAGTTCGCCGAGACCCAACTGCAAGGTCTCCTCGAAGTAGGGCACGATGTGTCCGACCCCGGAGGCATAACTCAAGTTGTCGAAGAAGTTCGATAACGCTTCGTCTTCGCGCGCAAAATCGATGAGATATTTCCCCTGGCCAAGTCCGATGTTCGGCATTGCTCCAACCAGAATCTCGAGCGGATGAATGTGATAGGTGTCGGCTCCGTTGTAATAGTTCCCGTGGCTGTCCTTGCGACGCCCGCGAAAACCGTAGTCCTCGCTGGTCAAGACGTTTCCGAGCAAGACCTTGCCCGCCCACCCGGCCCGCTCCTCAATGGACAGTGACATGACGTCTTTGGCTTTGGCAGGTCCGAAATGACGGCGCAGGTAAACGCACAAATGCGACATTTCCGGCTGAGCGCGATTGAAATACCAGTTGTCCTGCCAGCGCGAGAAGGCATCGGCCAGTAGTGACAATACGCGATAGGAGGGCGGCTGGAACTGGCTGCGCTCCTCAGCGCTCATCGTGGTCATTCGATACAAATATTCCTTGTGGTTGTAATGCATGTAGCCGTTGGCCGATTTCTGATCGAAATGACGATCGAGCCTTGACCAATCGACTCCGGGGAAGCGTTGCAGGGCCGTGCCGTCGGGCGTCTTGCTCTCGGGCGCGAGATGGAGATCAAGAACGCTCGGAATGTAATAGAAGCCGCCGAGATTGGACCGCACTTGCGACAGCAGACGGTCAGCCATGAAACCCGGCTCATCGCCACACTGACGGCCCATGATGTTTTCCAAGACGCGAACACTTTTCGCATATCCAGCAAAATAGATCCCTTCTTCATCACGCCGGCTGGCGCCTTTCTGAAGGAAATCGTCGCGATCGATGGCTTTCGAGTGCCCGAAGGGCAAGCCAAGGCGAAGGACGGACATGGTATTGCCAAACTCATCCTGCGCACGCGCGCACTTAATGTGGCTACGATCGTCGCGCGACGGGATCAACACATCGCCGATCGCGCGCCCTACAAGATCCTCAATATTCTGCGGCGACATCGCTAGAATTTGCTCCCAGTTGATCAGGAAGCGCTGAGCCAGCACAAAGGAGGCGCCAATGTGTTCGGGATCTTCAAAGCTGACGATGGTTTGCTGCTGGATCGTTAAGGGATCGGTGGCGTTGTTCAAGTTCTCAGAGAATCGGCATCCCAGCACTTTACCGCCACGCTTGTCAGCTCGGTCCGATTTCGTGGCGGCAGCCTGCCAAACCGTTTTGTCGGCCGCCGCCCAAGCTTCTTCCTGCTCCATGCGATTGCGTAGCCAGGTGAGCACTCCTTGACAGTGCTCTTCCTTGTCGCTTTTGATGTGGAACCATAGATCGGCGCCTGAGTCTACAAATATGCTGCCGGGCCGGTGAAAAACATTGGAACGCAGGGAGGGTGCTCCTATGCTTTGCGGATCCATTCCATACAGCAGTTGCATTCCCTGCGGCATAGGACTCTGATCCAAAAGCGACATCTCATACCACAGCCCGAAACCTACGCCCATGATGAGGGAAGTGTGGGCATTCGGAAAATCTTCGTGAATCTTATGGCGGCCGTTGGCCAAAATGTGTCCGAGCCCGCCTTTCGTCATCTTCGAACGGGGGGTTGCGCGCCGGAAGAATGTGACAAAAATCGCGTAAGGAGAAGGATAGGCAAGCCCGCGCTGAGCGAAGCGCCAAATACGATCGCTGGTTTTTTGTCCGGCATCGGCGGAAAGGTCCGCGACCGTTCCCGAATTCACGGGGGGATTCCGATTTGTACGATCCGTGTCACCTGTGCCCATCGTGGTGCATGCTCCTTCGAGCTACGATCTCGTTCGCGTGTAACCACCCTCGATCAACTGCAAGCGGGATCCTTTGGCGGTCCGATATAACAACACGATCTTGTGTCCACCCCGTCCCATCGCAAGGGCTCCGCCGGGTTCGCATCGCGCAGGGAAGATCGGGCGCTGCTTGCTCCACCCGGCCTCAGCCAAAGTGCCAAAGCCATTGTTCACGTCGCGATCCGCATTCTTGTAAGAGACGGGTTTGCCGGGAGTCATCACCCCAGAAAGAGAGAAGGTTTCCGTCATGAGCAACGGATTCCTAGGCCCGGGATGCACAAGGTGAAGAACTCCATCTAACGTTGCCAGGGCCATAGGACCGCTGGTTTCGTACGGTCGCGTCAGCGGCTGACGTTTGCCGCCGGCATCGGGAGAGCCGGAAAAATGAGCGACGGGAAACGTACTGGGAGACCAGGCTTCGACTGTCGTGTCATCCCAAGGGCCACCGTACTTGTTTTTCTTGACCGTCACTGCATTGAACCGGGCGGAGTTGTAAGAGATCACGCTCATCGAGTGCGCATCCGGCGTTTTGACGATCAGGTACATTGCTGCACCGAGCGTTCCGAGGACGATGGCGCCATCTGTGCGTGCGGCCTCGACGGTCATTAACTTTCCCCATTTGCCGTTCGCGTATACACGAGTGAACACTGCCCCCATAACATCACGGCCGGCGAACATTATTTTGGACTCCTGGGCAAAGGAGGTCAGCGAGATGGCCGCGATTTTGCCATCGATGGGAGCAGTCCCCCCCGACCAACCGGACTGCAGGTTGTACTCTCGGCACTGAACCGATCCTGAGGCCGACAGCGCCACCAATATCAGATCAGTGAAAGTAGAAGCCATGGCCAACCCGCCTGATCCGTCCATCTCAAGGACTTGTTCTTCCGACCATGCCGCAGAAGCATCGGAGCGGGTTCTGACCTCTACCCGGCCATCCGCGTCAGTACACGCCACGAAAAGTGCACCCGCAAAACCTGCGGCAGCAACGCGACCATCGACCTCGACGAAAGGCGTGTCTTCGGGCGTGCCCCAGGCAAAACGCAATCCCCAAAGAAAGCGGAACCAGTTGGCTCCGGCATCATTTTTCCCGAGATGATCCAGCCCGAAGTTCTGCTCCACCGTGCGAAGCAAGCTGTAGTGGTTGTATCCCTCTTCCTCGAAACTCGAATCACAGCCGTCGCCCAGAAGCACCGTGTAAATCTGGTTCGGACCATCGTAGGAGGATGCAATGTCGGGCTTGTAGTCGGCTTCAAAGTCGGACTCGTCGAAGGTAACGACGACTAACGTTCGAGGTGGCAGATGGGAATCGGGGCCGGGAAACCGCAGCTTTGCGAAAAATCCCTCGAGCCATCGCGCCTGTTGGTTGACGAGCAACGGCGCTCGCGGACTTGGATCGATCTCGGTGCCGTCAATCCAGTGTCCGTCACTCCATATATTCGGCGTGAACCAAGCGTATTCCGGGAGAGTCCCATTGAGTACATCGGCGAAGAACCCAGCATCATTGTCGATGTGCTGCCAGCGCTCGCGATTCTGAAGGATCGAGGAAAACGACGAAAAGGGATTGTGCTTGACGAAATAGGGGGAAGCGTCCTGGGGTGAGAACTTCGGCGTCCACGGAACAGCGCTGGGGACGTAGCTTTCCATATACGCGTTCCAGCGCAGCCGGCCGGGCGCCTCTTCGAGAAGATCGACGATCGTGCGCTCGGCAAGTAGTGGCGGCCGGTCATCACTGGTTACGTTGCAGAGCTCGCCGGCAATAGAAGCAATATAGTTCGTCTGAGACGGATGCATCACGCCGAAGTAATTGCCGAGCTGGATTCCGCGGCGCGCCAGCCGCCGCAGAAAGGGGTTGCCAAGAACGTACCCGCGATACTGATTCTCGAACATGATGATGAGAATACGGTCGAAGGCGCGACCCGGCATCTGTCCTCCATCGATGGCGGCTAATGGGCGATTCGGCATCTGTCCCTTATCGGATTACTCCATCCGGCCACACTTCACTTAAATCTCAGCTTTCAACAAAGCCTCGATAACCTTTTAGGTCTAATTGGTGCTATCCCGTGAGGTCTGAGACATACCGCGTTACTCTTTGCCGGTCGACCACGGACTATGGCGACGGCTGATTGTCGGCTGTCGTCGCCGCCAAGCTCCCATCGTCGTAGCTCGTCACGTCATGGCTACCGGATTGAGGATTCCCCAGTTCGTCGGTCGGTACCAGTTGCTGGGTGAAGACGGTAAAGTAAGCCGCCATCTCGGGCTGCCCAACATCGACGATCACAGCCCCGTCCTGCCAGATATCGTTGTGGTCATTGTGATCATCCGCTCCGTTGTTCAGGAACGAAGATTGCGAACCTTGATTCATGTGTACGTCGTGGATTCCATTCCCGTCGGTGTAAGTGCGCCCAAAGATGTAGGTATCAAAGTTGCCGGTCTGCGCTCTGTGGAGCAATCGGAGAAGTGAGGCCACAGGTTCGACGACATCGGACCCGTCCATAATGTCGCTCACCCGCCACTCTCCGGTCTCAATCAATACATCACTGCGAAGAAAGTCCAAGGCCGGAAGCTGATTGGTGCGCGTCAGGCCCAAGAAGCCCGGGGCAGCGGCCTTCAGAGTCCCGACCAGGGGATGATGAAAATCGAATATCAACTTGTACTGCAGCAAGTCGTCCGAGTCGTTGGTGCCGACGTTGATCGCAGTATCCCATTGCTCGATTGAACTGTCCGCTCCGGAAACAGCTACCGTCGTATGCAGATGGTACTGAATCTCATTTTTGTGACGAGACGACTGGAGCTTAGGGGCAGACACAATCTTGCATTTCACATAGCCGTAAGTCAGCGCCATATCGTCTCCGAGGGGAACTCATTACACAAGTCAAGTGAATCGGTGACCGATCACCAACGTACCGCGGACACATATCGGTCCAGCAATCGAGATCGTCCCACTTACACACCTTCCCCACGGCTCCAGACAGTCTCTGGAACTGGGGCCTTGAGCCTGCAGACGAGACTCAGCCCGAAATAGCGAGAGTTCGCGCTTGCACGAAACGTGAACGTCACTTGTCCAAAAACCTTGTAACCGGGAAATTGGCGGGTAGAAGCCCCCTCGGATGTAGAGCTTTGAGGCAAAGCTCTACTCTTCCGTCCACCAAATTAGGAAACAAAGTATGCCTTTTATGCACAAGCTGTCAAGACGATGCCTAATTTCCAAAGCAGATTTGACACATGCTGCATGGCCCGGGGTTCGGTTGATGCCCATGCGGCACACTAATCATTCGCCCAAGATAGCTATTGGAATAGAGACCACGAAAATAATGGGCGCAGACTACGGACTAAAGTTCAACGATCTGAACAGCGCGGCAGTTGGTTACAACGGACGACACGCCAGTGATGTTGGAGCGTGATAGATTGATCGATAGATCTTCGGCCCCGCAAGAAATCAGATCTGAGCGAATTGGTGCGGCTTGCTCGCAGTTTGTGATGTGTCTAAGAACGACAGAACCTGTGCTGTCAGTCCTCCGCTAGGTTCCTCACCCACCGCGGATGGGAACTGGCTCCAAATGGAAGGCTCAGACCTGTTGACGAGCCCATGCCAATGCCAATAAGTTACTACCGTGTTTTACAGCAATTCTCCACGCGACAGACGCACGTTCGTTCGATTGGCGGTCTGTGCCCTGCTTTCAGCGCTACAGGCAGCTTGCTCGCTTCAGCACCATACTCCGCAGTCGGAAATGAAGCGTTTTGTCGAGGCCCTGCAAAAGTATTCGGATAGCGACATCGTCGCTTTCTTCAATGGCGTTAATCGTGAGATGCATTATACGGTTCTGCCAGATGAGTACTGCCCAGCTAAAGCAGACTTGAAAGAGAGTGAGTACAGCTTCCATCTCAACGGATGTCCATTGCAGGTTTTTCCGCGCGCGTTGCAAGGCCCGTCTCAATTTGTCCTGGGTCTGATGATTCTCCCCGGCTCACCCACGGATCCTGCTTTCGTGCGGAACGAGCTGACTCGCGTTTTGGGCCCGCAGGCCGGACTCGACATCTGGAAAAGGCCTGTTTGGTTCGTCGCTGGAGGAATGCTCGTGGCTCGCGACGACAAAAACAGCGCAGATTACTATTCGTCCGCTTATACGGGAGACCACTTGGACCAGGTTGAGGACACACGGTTGCCAACGTTACACAATGCTCCGATTCTTTCGCGCTTGGCCTCAAGTGAGTGGTTCCGCTATCCAGCCCGCGACTCCGCTGAGTGGAAAGGATGCGTGGAGCAGTGGTTTGTCGGGCCGAAACCGACTCGTCCTTTGTACTACGCGCCAGATGTTACTGTATATGCGCCTCCAGGAGTCGTCGAAACCAGTGGTCTTCGTCTGACTTTGGGCGCTTTCGGCGATGGTGATCCCACTCCGATCCTTCAAAACCTCCTAACCTCATGGGGGATATCGGGAGCGGATGACCTCGTCAGTAGCGCAGTTGCCGCCCTTGCGAAGTCGCCACGTCACGGAGGCACCGTCGTGCTATCACGAGAAAATTATGTGATTACGTTGAGGACAGTGCAAATCATAGGCACCACCTACATTCTCGAACTGTGGAAGCGTACCGAATTTCGACCGGAACTCAGGCGCTATATGCAGCAGATTCCTCGCTGGAAAGATGCGGATGGAAAAACAGCCGACGGAGAGGCTGCCTACACCGGTGATCCTGCCCCGGACACACCATGTCATTTGTAGTAAATGGGTTCCAAGGCAAGTCTTATGTGCTCAGACGCTGTGCCGAGAGCAAGTCGTTAGAATTCGTAGTCAATCCAGAACTTTCCGACTGTGAAGTTTTTCGGGAATTCCGGCACGGGCGTCGGACCGGAGGGGGCGCCACTAACATCAATCCAATCGCTACGCACAGCGACGTGACCCACGCAATGTTTTTCGAGTGCATCCAGTAGTGGCATACGGGGAATAGTTGGGAACGGCTTGATCTGGGTCGGTACTACTGCGGCAAGACCATCAGTGCGAAGTGCATTCACCACATCAACCGGAGTGGCGTTTTCGCTTCCATGATGCGCTATCTTGAGGAAGTCGACCTCGCTTAAAAGGTCCTTAGCCTCCGTCGTACCAATCCACGACTGCCAGTTACCCCATTGAGCATCGCCAGGAAACAACATCGTTCGTCCCTGATAGCGAAATGCGATGACCAAGCTCGTGTTATTACGAACGTTATCGAGTGCGAGGGCAAGCCGTTCTACTGGCGCTTCAGCAAGTCCGTGAAGGATTTCCAACTCTTTGTCGCCAAGCACCGGTTGACCAAGTTGCAGAATTACCTGGTAGTCCGCATCATCTTTTTTGATTTCCAGCTGAGGGAAGGGCCGAAGACTATTCGAAACGGCTCCGGGTTCTGCTAAGAAGTGTTGATCCGACGGTGGATCCATTCGGGTAAGGAAGCTCTTGTCGCGGGACGGCCCCTGAATCTCAGCCGACAATCCCGGAACGCCCCCAGCTCTAGGAAGTTTGTCGCCAGCCTGCAGATACCTAACGCCGGCGCCAGTACCGAACCCTCTCGCAAGTTCCGAAGTAGCCTTCTGGTTGCCGGCCAAATTTGACAAGGCATCCATAGCCATGGCGAACGCTCCGGGATTCTCGATGGTCGCTCCGAAGGAGAGTCGCAAGTGGGTTAGGAGTGTGTCGTAAAGAGCCAGATGTTTTTTGGCAAAAGTGCGCGCATCGGGGTCTTTCGGATTGTCCGTCCACGGCAGCCAAACTTCACCGATTGCAAATTCGGAAAATCGTGCCGCGAACTTGCCAAACCCTGAAATGTGATCTCGGTGCGCATGAGTCGCGATCACGAAGGCGAGCTTTTTGCCAGTTTCGGCTTCAATGTCATCCATGATCTCGTCCATGGTCCCAATTTCGCCGTGCATGTGAGCACCAAAATCGATGAGTGCATGACGTGGGCCTTCTTCGGACAGGAAGCGGATCAGGAAGCAGTCACCAAACCCCGGGCGATACATTCGGATTCGAATCGCGGTAGTCATTGCTAGTATCCGCGATGAATGCCACGAAAACTAATATCCCTTTTCAGATCGAAAGGCATGTAGGGAGCTAATGGGAACGAACTGGCCAGCCGGGTAAGGTATTCGCGTTGTCGTGCAAGTCTCTTGTCACCGCCTTCTCCTCTTAGGGGCTTCGATATCGAAAAACGGACTTCCCCCTGGCGATTGATGAGAATGGTAGTGCCCCCATAAAACCGAAACGTCCCCGCCGCAAGATTTGTAGGGTCCAACTGGACCAGATCGTCCTTCTGAACCAGTTCGGCAACGATTTGCCGCTGCAGGGAGCCGTCGGGCTGAATGCGATGCAAAGAGTTGAGGGATTTTGCTTGAACTTCGTCGGAACGTGACAGGCCCAACTCCTCGCGAAATGTCTCGGCTTTCCCCCACAAACGCTGATACAAGCTCTCGTTGGTCTCACGGTCGGGTTCATTTTCAAAACGGCTCAAGTCTATCCACAATCTGTGAAAGTCCGGGCTCGCGTCGGTCGCCTTAATACCTTGATAAGAATCCCAGCTTAAGGCTTCATCACTATATGAGATCACCCCCTCCGGACGAATACCCCGCGCCCGAAACGCATTCACTAGAGCTGCACGAAAACCAATTTCGTCGTCCAGGGCAGCATCGCGGTCGGAGGTCACGAGGGCACGGAGATAATCTCCAAATGTGATATCAACCGGAGGACAGTAGTCGAGGGCCCGTAAGCAGATATTCTGAATCCGTAGCGCTGTTCTTGCTGCCTCTTCTGCCAGACGATTGGCCAAGTCAGCGTGCAGAAAATTTGGGGTGACTGGCCGGCCGTCCGGGTAGGCAATCCGGATGAGGTCACGTGTGCGATTGATATACACGGTGAAAAAAGCGTCGAAAACGGCCGCTACCAAGATGGCTCCCCGTTCATGCGGCTCGAAACAGGTTTCCAACTGTTTGGGGTCGGGCCGCGTTCCGAGGGCGCTGCGCAGAGCTTTTCTGTAACCCATGGCTTCACCAAACTGGCGAGCCAAGTCAACGATCGGGTTGTCTTCACCAATCTCAGCCTGGATCATCGCTCCCGTACCGTCGGGAGATATGGTTGGCTGTAATTGCCGGCGATGGATCAGGCCGCCGGTCCTTTGAATCGTCTCGAGTAGTGAGTCCTTGAAACTGAAGTGCTGCAGCAGAGCTACAATGTCGGCAAATCCCTCGTGGAAGGCCGCGGCGTCGGGCCCTGTCGGTTCATTGAAAAGGCCGCGAATACCATCGAGGATTGCGTGTGTGGTCTCGTGCACGATAATGTCGTGAGACAGACACGTGAAAACGATCTGACCCGGCATGTTTACGCCCGCCTCTGCTTCCGAAGCGGCAAAAAAGCCGAACAAAAGTGCCCGTTGATGGGGATCGTAGTAGGCATTTGCCTCCTGCATCGCATGCGGAAAGATCGTCAGCAGGCCGTGGAATGGATTGGCGGCGATGGATGTGTAGTCCGCTCTCCAACGGATCTCGCGGCCCAGAGCCGTCTCGAAGCGCCGGATCGTGTCACTACAAACTGCATACACCATCTGCTGGTGAAACTGGGGATTGGCTTCCGATGGGACTAACCCATTCTGTCCAAGGATTGCAGTCGCATCCAAATCGACGCCTTCGTAGTAACAACGATTGGAGCCGTCGTAGTCGATCACAGCGATCTTCCTGCCGACCGGTCCCTTCTTTAGTCTTTCAAACGGAATACGCACCGTAAGGTGATTTTCGAATCGGCCTCCTCTCGACGGATCAAAGGCATAGACTCGAAGTATTCGGTCCGGCGGGTCCGTGGCTGGCTTGGCTCGGGGAATAATCTACCTTCTGGATTTGGCTTGTGGGCCAACCCTCAATCGTAGGCCGCGTGCGACATGAGTTGAGCTCAGCTCGGTGAAGTCATCTGAGATAGATTTCAACCGTGCGTGTAGTCCAAACTGGAATCCCCACCCCAAAAAAGACTTGATCCTGGCTCCAGATTCCGTCGCCAAAGGCGAGTGCGACGGCTAGGACTGGCCACTGATCGAGGTCATCATCTATCAATCTTTCTCGTGCGGCCTGCTCGAACTGATCGTATATAGCATGTTCCAAAGGCTGAACGAGTTTCGAAAGTTGCTCGAGCGCGGTGGAGGCGCTTGCGGGGTCGAGGCCCCGCCGCTCAAGAGTCTGCCGAAGAGCCCTGGACGCCATCTGAAAACATAATTCAGGTGTACGAAAATCAACGTCCGTTTCGTATTTCTCCATCAAAGCCAAAGCATCGCTTGTTGGCATCAGTGCATCAATCAAGGTTCTGTAATCTAGCACCAAACCTTTCCTGAAAATCATGCGCCTCGCTGCGCTCGCGCCGCTTTGTTCTCCCCAGATGATTCAATCGCGGCTCGATCCGCTGCCTCCGTCTGCAAATCTCTTAGTTGCTGCCAAATCTCATCCGAGGAGATCCCATTCTCGTTCAACACCTCATGGAGCTTCGCCACAGCTTGCTTCAAGGCGATCTTGTCGTCTTCAGAACGTCTTGTACGGGCTGGGATGTAGTATCCAACCGTGTCCCCATGCCGGGTTATCGCAATGGGCTGGTCCGAATTGCCCACATAGTTGGCAAAGTTATCCCGAAATTGCCGAGCCCCCACCTTCATTGTTTGTGTCGTCTGAGTCATAATGTGTACCTTTGCGTTCCCGTGCGTACACAATCATATTCCAGACTCAATGCCGTTGTCAACGAATTCATCTAAGTTTAACATAATAAACAACTTAAAATCTATCACAAAACGGCTAACTGGAGGTTCCAGTGCATTCCTCGCGGGATTTCGGATTCACCTGACGAACCGTTCTTCATGGCACAAATTCAATTTGTCCGAGCGGAGATGCAAGATCGCTACAGGCAACGTCAGGGTGCCTCCACCCGTGATCATCGAATTCTCACGCCTTATAGCATGGAATGGGAATATTCGACCTCTTTTGTGCTTCCGTTACGGAATCCGGAATGCAAGAAGACGCGCAGTTGAACCGCGCTGATCGAAGAGAACTAGAGCAATTCGGAGAACGGCAAACCTGAGCCGCAATTCGTGATCATCACGACCCAAGCTGACGCCTTCATGCGGACCATCCACCTTCGGATGCCGGTTATCTTGAGGCCCGATCAGGAACACACGTGGCTTGAGGCAAAGACCGCGGTGCCGGAGCTTCTGGCGCTCCTTCGACCGGCCAGGTCAGGCGCCCTCCGGGCCTACGAAGTTTCCCCGGCGGTCAATCGGGCCCAACGCGATACCCCGGACCTCATAGAGCCGGTGTAGTGCATCGCGACCGAAATCGCTTGTGGCCGGATTTTCCTTGACATTTATAAGACGTTTGTCTATACATATACGCCAGGATGAAGGCACAAACGCCTATCAATTATGACGAAATGTTCTCCGCACTGGTACAGCGTAGTAACGACCTGTCTCGCCAGCGCGACGCAATCGACGTGGAAATCGCCAAGGTCAGACAATTGATCATTGCTACGTTCCCGTTGCTTCCAGCAGAGAAGCAACTTCTTTTCCAGGAGGATATTGAGGCAATGGACGAGGAGAGTGCCGGACTCTTGGACGCGATCAAGTTGGTCTTTTCCGCACACAAGGGCGAGTGGCTGACCGTTTCCAAAGTTCGAGACTATTTACTTGTGATGGGATTCGACTTTCGACACTACCGGGCTAATCCCTTGGCGTCTATCGGAACCACTCTAAAGCGCATGGTTCCGGCCCACTTGGAGGCAACAACTTCGGGTAGCGGAACGCTTTACAGGCGCCGCAAGACGTTTGGAGACCGCATCGCAGAAGGGGGACAAGCCGAAGATTTCAAACCGAAATATGGCCATCCCGATCCGTTGAATAAACGCGGGAAGAAATGATCTTGGGTCAAATATGAAACGCTCTGCGCGGGAATCGCAGAGCATCTCAGAGAGGAGGAATCGCAGTGAAGGTAGTGATCATAATTCGCTTCACTGCTAACGGTCCAACGGTGGAAGTGACCGTTGTACCTCCCTAGCGGGTAACCCTTAACAATCTGCGCCCCGGCTACTGCGTCAACGGTGGTCGGGGCCAATCCAACCAGTGAATATTTTGGCTTGTTTCTCCGCACAACACAAGCGGAGAAATGAGATGACGTGCATCAATCCCGCATGAAAAAAGAGCCAGGCGATGCTGGCTCTGAGTGGTGAAGCTAGGTTGTCGATGAACGGTTTTCGTCCCCTCCCCCACCTTCCACTGATGCGACAAGTTCCGCGGCCTTAATTTCGGCCCTGGGAAGTAACAACCCGTCGAGACTGCGGATCTCGTAGAGCGGCCAGGGCAGAAGCCGGTCGCAGGAACCGCAATAGGCATCCACGTCGCACTTGTGGCTGACGGTCTCGTGGTCTTTTTCATCGTGATCAATGTGGAGGTGCGCCGCGTGGATATAGGTCGAATTGTCCTCGCGGAGCGAGATCTCCTCGGTGCAGGTGTTGTGAAATCCGGCATCGAGAATGTTTACGCCACAGCCGGGGCAAGGCAGGTTGGGAATCGTTTCTGCATCCATGTGTTTGGGTTTCTCCTTTTCGGGTTTGAGTTGCGGTTTATGGCTCCGGGAGGAGACGCGCGGGTGCATCTCCCTCGGCAGACATGCCAAAGAACTTGCCGAGCGTAGGTGTCCATCGGATTTTCATGTCTTGGACTCCGAAAGGAAGCTCTTGGGGATGAAACGGATATAGGGTCGTTGAGGGGAAGGACTTAAACGGCTTAAGGAGCGATGCGGGGAATTCGCATTCGAGTCACTTCCCACGGGTAAGGCAGTCTTCGCATATGGTGATTCCGGGGAGAGTGCAGTGCTTTTTGGTGCAGTCCCATTCATTGCCGCAATGCGAGCAGGTATGGGTGTGCGGGGCGCACGCAGGGCAAAGACCTATTCGGCCCTCATAGTCATCAGGATCATCCCCGAAGGGACAATCCTGCAGATTCGGACAGGTGAACAACGCCCCGCACTCGCGACAAAAGTGATCATGCGGGATTTTCAAACTAATCTCCCCGCGAATTCAGTTTCGCCGCCAGACATGCCAAAGAACTTGCCGAGCGTCTGAATCGCGGGAAGGCGCGTGGTCATAGGCATGACCTTGGCGGCTCCGGTGAAGGCGTTATGCAGAGACCAGGCGGTGCGGGGTGCGAATTCCGGAACATCGGGCTCGAAGTAGGAGCGCGAAACCTCCGGGAGCAGGCGAAGCGGCATGAGGCCATCGGCAAAAGCGTCGTGGATGAACCACGCCGTCAATGAGTCGGATGAATGCGGCGCAGCAGTCAGCGGGGAGGTAGGCCAAATCAACTACCGCGATTTCGGCCACTGGGCGGACATGGCAGATGATGCAGAGAGCCCCGAGGAATTCGAAGAGAGCGTTCTGCACGAGCAGGTGGAGCACCTGAAGAAGTACGTCGTCAAGAGAACTGACATCAAGGGCAAGGGTGCCGATTACACGGACGAAGAGAAGACGGCCATCGCCACAGGGACCGTACGCAACGAGTTCCGGAAACGCACCGGCATGAGCTTCCAGGAATTCTTTCTCAATGTGAAGGCTGACAGCGCCGCCTCAAGCGCGTAGCTTCAGAGAGCGGGAGTTTCCTCCCGCTCTCTTTCTTTTTTGCTCGGACACTAGAAACAGCGAGCTAGAATCGGATGGAATCTTGCGGAGCAAACAGATGCTAACGTCTCAGGTTCAGACTTGTGTCTGGCGAAGTATGGTTGATCCCGCTTATCAATGCAATGAGCCTGTTCGAATAAAAGATGAACTCTGCGTTCTCCATAGCGGGAACACAAAGGATGTCGCAAGCTTTGTGTCCAAGGTGGAGGAGAAAAAAAGACGACGGGATTTCAATTTCCGTGGAACCATTTTCCCAACCCAAGTCTCTTTTGAGTATACGGAAGCCGCAGACTTCTCGGAAGCAATTTTCAAAGAGAAAGCGTCATTCGTTAAGGCAGTGTTTAAAACCGGTGTGACATTCGCGCATGCGAAGTTTCGCTCGGAGGCGGACTTCACGTTGGCTGTCTTCCAGGGTGACGCACGATTCGATGCAACCGAATTCGAGAGTCAGACCACTTTCAGTCGCGCTAAGTTCCATCTTGAAGCCAGCTTCTACGAAACCAAGCTTCACGACACCGATTTCCGTGAGACGCGATTTTCTCAGCACGCTAACTTCACAGATGCAACATTTCACGGGGTTGCCGATTTCTACTTTACATACTTTGGAACCTCCGCGGAGGCGGAGGCTACGTCCTTCGTCAGGACGATTTTTTCAAAAGAAGCATACTTCACACAGACGGGGTTCTGGCAGGGTGTCGATTTTGATTCGGCCAAATTCTTGGCCGATGCGCGCTTTGTAGAAACTGCATTCGGCGTTCCTGCAATTCAACCACCCGGTGGGGACGAACCCTCGGCATCGTTTTTAGGTTCACGATTTGGAGCAAAAACCTACTTCCGCAAAAACGAGTGCACGGGACCATTAGACTTCACGAGTGCCGAGTTCGATGGTGCCTTGCTTGTCGTGGGCCCGTTCTACGAGGCGCACCAACCTGATGCTGGTTCCTCTCCGCCGCCGGCTACTATACCGACACTATGCTTCGAGAACGTTCTTCTTGCAGAACCCACGAATGTCCGGTTTGAATCGCTGAATCTGGGCGCTACGACATTTGCAGGCACGAACATAAGAGGATCGGAATTTAGGGACGTCGATTGGCCAAAGAGACTGCTGGGCAAGAAGCTCTTAGCAGACGTTCCGGGCGTTGTTCCATACTCACCTGTTCCTCGCTGGAAAAGGCGCATGGCTTCTGGCTGGCGTTCTTCGTCGATGTTCTTTGCGCACAGCACCACTGCCGATGAATGGAACCGTTATATCCCCCGCGAGCGTGCGCGTCGCGTGTGTCGCGACCTCAAAGCCAATCTCGAAGATCAGCGAGACTATGCCGATGCCGGTGACTTCTACTACGCAGAGATGGAATTGCGCCGTGAACAACTTGGAAGAATCCGTGGGTGCCTGCTCTGGCTGTATTGGTTGGTATGCGGGTATGGCGAGAAACCGTTGCGAGCCCTTGTGACGTTTGGATGCGTATGGTTGGCGCTGTCCGTAGCCTTTGGGCACACGTGGTTCATTGCAGGAGAGAACGTTAAATGGCGGACCGAGCAGGTACATATGAAACGCGAATTCAAGCCTATATGGACCGAAGCAGCAGGTCATAGCATCCGGTCCCTGACTTTGCAGCAAAACAGCGGGTATCTTAAGCCGTATTCTCCGTGGGCTCATCGGCTCACTCTTTTTGCGAACGGCGTAGGACCGACCCAATTGGGGCTCTTTCTACTGGCGATGCGCCGACGATTCAGGCGTTGACTGCGTCGAAACTATCCAACCCGGTTCGTCCCTTGCCGAAGTTATTGTGTCTAGTGAAAGCCATTCCAAAATCCTAACCTGGAATAGAAGCTATCTCGATGAAAGAGCCGTAGTGAAGGCATAAAAATTCAAGCGAAAATACCAAACAATCGAGGAAGTGTAGCCCAAGCTACGTTGACGAGATTTTTGGGATTTGTAGCTGAACTTTTTATGACTGTAATAGGCGAGTTTCATTGAGATCGCTTCAAGTTCCTTGAAAGTCCCTCCGCGCATTTAACCGCCACAAAAAACCTCAACCAAGAAAAAGGAGCAACCATGCAACACGGTCAACTTGTGTCCCATGTCGATACCGACATGGTGACACGTCCCCAACTTCGCGCTCTGCCCGACCCCGAAGCCACACGCACGTTTAAACCGGTGCCGCGGCTCGAAGCTCGCGTATAGACGGTGTCCCGTTCGTACTTCGGCCAGAATTTTGTCTGGTAGATTGCGGCCTTCACCTTCTTGGGGTCGATGATCGCCAGTTCCTAGGCGAGCCGTCGCGCGGTCTGGAATGGCAGGCCGCCGAAGACCGCCTTAATGTGGCAGTTCGTGAGAGCGGCGTCGATGATGTTTTCGTCGAGTTGGCCAAAACGCTGGTGCGCCAAAATCGCGAAGAGGCCGCGCTTGGCCACCTCGTCGAGCATGTCGCCAAGGTCGATGCTTATGAAGTTCTGGAATTCATCGATGTAAAGATGGTACGGCGTCGGATCGTTGCCGAACTCATCCTTAGGGCGGCGTTTGGCGGCCTCAAAGAATTCGTTGACCAGGAGCGCGCCGAACACCCAGGCGTTCTCTCTGGCAAAGTCATCGGTTTCGGCAAGATTCACGAGCAGTATCTTGCCTTCCTCAATAATTTTCCCAATGTCTATGGAACGCTCGGCGAGACCCATGAAGCGGGCGAGCACGGTTGAAGTGAGCAGACGGAAAAAACGGTTTTTGGCGGAAAGCACCTCGTCCCGCCATTTAGTTGCAAAAGGACCTACGGGAAAGGACAATTACGAATTCACCCATGGAAGTTGCGGATCTGGGAACTACTACGTTATCTTCCCCTATAACGTCCTGTTTGGATATGTGGATGCGCCGGATATATTTGACGGCGCTTCGGTTCACTTAACGCCCCTCACTATTTCGGATTGGAAAGTGAGTTCGGATGAGGCCCTAAAGGTTGCACTCAACAATGGCGGACAAAACATGGGCTCATTCTTTGCGGAGGAACTGAAAGAAGATTATAACCAGCTCGTTTGGGATGTTAAGTTTGGCTCAATGAATGAAGGCTTTGTATTCACCATCGACGCAAAGACAGGGAATCTGTTGAATAAGCATCCCTATATATTTGGCTTAGGTTAGACTCAACCCATCTGCAGACAGCAACTAGAAAATGAAACCGCCCGCGAGGGCCGTTTTTGTCTACGCGCAGTTGGAGCCAGGGTTCCTCCCGATCCTTACTCCGTCGGGGTTTCGGGGGGGCTTGATGAGGTCCGGTGTTTTGACTGCATAGGCATTTCAGGGTGTGTTGGGTCGCGGGTTTTTCGTGAGGAGTGGGTCGCGGATTTTGCGTGGATTTGATGGGAAAAGCCGCGCGGGAGTGCGGCTTTTTGTTCTTTGGTATCTGGGTTACCGGGATGGGGCAATTAGGGCCTCCCGGCTTCGGTACTTCGGCATGGCAATTACGCAGGAGAAACCGCCGTCACATGCGCTCCCTCCCCCAAGGGAAAACAGTGACGGCGGGTTAAGGCCGCCATCGTCTTTTGGCCCAAGGAAGAGAAGCGACGGCGGCGGCGACGGCCCGGACCCAATGATCTATTTCTTTTTAGGATTTGTCGGAAAGCCAATCCGCGTCTTATGTCCATTCTCGCAGATCCCGACGCGGCGGCGGCGGTGCGAGGTGCGGGTGTGAACTTTACGGGCAACAGGCTCGCGGAATATCTCGAATTTCCGGGAACCGCAGGTGCAGACGAGTTGATGTTTGATCCAGTGGGCGCGAGGCCGCTGGGTTTTACATTTTCTGGCAGTTGTTTTCATATTTTTACTCCCTCATTTTTTCTACCTAAACGAAAAAAGCCCGGCTCGAAAGCCAGGCTTTTTTCATGTCGGATTTTGTAAAACTACGCGAAAAACGGCCTGATTTCTCAGGCCGTTAGATAAAGCTTCGCTTGCGGAGAACTATATCACTTTTCTGAAATAGGGCGGACAAATTTTCTTTCCCTCGCTTCCCAATGAAACCGCGAGGCAAAAATGTATTTGATGGTGGAGGGATTTTTCTTGGGGGTCATGCGGCAGTTCAAACTTGCTTCTTTTTGCAGTGGATGATGAGCGAGTTCTTGAGTTCGTGTTCGAGCCTGATTCGCCGCCAATATGAATCACCCTCCTCAAATATTTCATTCCCGGTAGGACTGCTACATCCGACCACTTCGTACCCCTCTTTGGCTGATAGGCTCATGAGATCGCCCCCATTGTTAAAGCCGACAAGCACAAATCGTTTGGCATCAAGATATGCATGTTCGCCCGCTGTGAGCCACGCAGTTTTTGTTGTCAGACGCGAATCCTCTCCGCCTATCTGCACAACAAATGCGGCATAGCTTTCGACATCATCCTGCCAATCCTTCGTCACGGCCTCGGCGCCACCCTGTGAAGGTTCGCCTGTGCTGGCGAGGAGCCGCTTGAGTTCAACAACGATACCCTCAACGGAATCCTTCGCGGAATCCTTGGCTAGCCTGTCTGCAAAGGAAGCGCTATACCCAAGCAGATCTTCGCGTTGAATGTTGTGCCAGATGGGCAGGATCACCTTGTTTCCCGACCGCTCACGGGCGAAAAGTCCATCAAGTTCGTGTTCCGTCCATTTCTTTCGCTTTAGAAAAGCCGGTGAGAGCACCACAATGCCGAAGCTTGAACTCGTAAGACCCTTGTCTATTGCGCCGCGCAAGGTGTCTCCCCATTCGAGAACGAAGTCGTCATACCATACCTTTACTCCGGCATCGCGAAGGCCGCGTGCGAGAGCGTCAACAAAGCCGACTTTGTCTTCGCTAGCATGGCAGATGAACACATCGTATTTCTTGGGTGTGGTCATGTGACAGTTCAGATTCGCTCCCACCACTTTCTGAATGTGGGACTCAGCTTACAGAGTTGTTTTATGAATACCCCGAAACACAGCAGAGAAAGTGCCGAATAGATTAACGCCAGAAGCAATTTCAGTTGGTTTTTCCCACTGCCTGCGCCTGCCGATTTTACGCTGGCAGTCAACCAGAGAGCTCGTCCCGCAGACTAAGAAACATTGCATCAACATCGTCGGCGTACGATGAACGGAAGTCCTGGTCATCTCGATCATCACCGTCAGGTTCCCGATCCGCGCGCGCTTTTTCGACATCGTCCGCACCTTGATATAAAGGGTCTGTGAACTCTGTCACATCCACTTGCAACCTTTCACCAACGAACTCGAGATTGGCCGCGACTTGCCGCAACCAATCCGGATCTTCTTCATCGTCCCAACCGCTTGAATACGCGTTTGCAAACTGCATGAATTGCGTTTTTACACCATCGAGGTCGGCGGCGCCTATCTCGCCTGTGTAAGTTTTCGCAAACTCTGCGATCGCGCGAAAGTCGTCGATTGTTTCGTACTTCGCCGACAAACACGTCTTGGCAGACTTGAAGGAATCGTCGCTTCTGCTCATTCCGCGCTGTGTGAGAGCCGCCAGCAGGCTAACCAAGTCCTCCTTATCGGCATGCCCCTTTTCCCATAACTGCCGCAGTGCGTTTATCAATTCAGTTGCGACTTGATTCGCGTCTACGCTGTTGAGGTCGTTCGCGACGCGGAGGGCGAATTCGGCCCGACTTTCATTCGATGGTGGCTGGTGGTTAACTCCAATCGGATCACCCTGCATATTTACAACTCGAATTGTCCTTGCGCTAGGGCCAAAGATGTTCCGCTGAAGAGCGCCAAGGAACTTTTCTTGATTGCGATCAATACCCCCGTATCGCTGGTCTCCGCGACCCTTCCAAAGGACGGCATACTGTTCATAAAAGTGCGCACCGCTGATTAAATCCGCCACATCACTTTCGGAGGCAGAAAGGAAGTCCTCGACAAAATCGCGAATCGACGGATTATGAAAAGACACGAGAAAAGCCTTTCCAACTTTCCTCGTGTGGATGAAGTTGCCGTCGAGTTCTTTCAGAGCGTCATTCCAATCACTGTTCCTGGTTGGAAATCCAAAACGACTCTGGCGAAATCTGTAAAAAGCCCAGAATGCTGTCTCCACGTCATCCAGAAGAGGGTCGTCAGGTAGCGTACTCAGTACGAGCAAAAGGTGCCGCGCAGCTTCGGAGATTTGATGCCTAAATGCGTGATCCCAGATTTTTGTGGGATGATCCAGACTGCCAACAAATTCAGGTAAATACAAGGATGCAGCGATTGAACCCTGCGTGGGATGCCTGGGTCATGTATTCAATCACCCTGGGATTATAGTTCCGGTGACGCAGGATGCTCTCGTATCCTTTGTTCTCCAGCACGGCCAACTTGTGTGCAGTTGGCAGACTGGAGAAATAAATGTGATTGTAAAGAATCTTGGCGCGAATAGGCCTCGTATAGTCCCCCAGATTGACAATGCAGGTCATGAACTCAATTGGGGGGTGCGCGAATGCCTCATAAAGCAACTTCGCACTGTTCAGGATGTACTCGCGCGTCGTTAGGATGAAGCGCCAGTTTGCGTTTGATGCCACTTCCTCCATGAGTTCAACAAGACGCTGGTCCTCATTCTTCTCTAGCTTCACCGCGTGACCAGTCTTTCCCAGAAAATCGTCAAAATAGAAGACTTGTTTAAGTTTCGAATTTTTGATTGAGCGAAGCTCTGACAAGTCGTGAGCAACCCTGAATGCCTCAAACCCATGGCGATCCACCAAGTCTGCGAGAAGGACTTCTGCCAGCGTTGTCTTACCAATTCCGGGAATTCCCGCGATGATGCAGTAATGCGATTTTTCCAACTGAGCGAGCGCTCTATCAAAACTAGGGTTTAGTACATACCGGCAAAGGCGAAGCCGTACTCGCTCAAGATGCGCTTCTGAATCGGTAAAGATGCCAGCATCCAAAGCCCGTCGAAGCACCGTTTCGCTAGTCAGCCACAGCTTGAACTGCTTACGTTCAATGTCGTCATGCTTTCCGAGGAAGTTGTTGAGATCTTCGCGACCAATAATGTCAGACAGGGCTTTACAGTATGGTGTGAGGATCTTCTTGATCTGCTCCTTTCTCTTGGGTGTGAGTGAGACAGACGTCACGAGGATATATCTGCTCGGCGCCAGCTTCTCAATCTTTGGCCGTTCCTTGTGACGCAAGACGCTGAGTAACGCCGTAAAACCGGAACCGGCTAAATGTTTGGATTGAACGACCAGATTGGTTGTCTTCGTCTGGCATCGGAAATCGATGCCGGAATCGGGACCCGGCGCAAATGTCTCTAGGTGCACTCCAAGTTCAGCCTGCAAGAGATCTCTCGCCAGCAATGCAAAGTCGTAACTCGATAGCGATTTGAAATCGTAGTCTGGCATATAAGAAGCGTCACATATGGACACACTTATTTCATGAAATCCTTGGTGCCGATCTGGTGGCCCCAGTATTCTGTCATTTCTATGATTCTGTCGATCGCGACTCTCAGCGTGTGAATGATCGCTCTGGCATCGTCTTCAGTAAAAAGATCCTTGGGACTCTTAATCTCTGTCCCTTCGAAATGGACGTACAGCGCGTTCATACGTTGGGCGGTTGTGGGATGGTCGATCTCCAGATACGTCTCCTGTTCGACATCAAGATACTCTTCGGCATCCGCTGAGGCCCAGGCCATTCGTCCGATCTTCCTCTTGTGATCTTTGAAGTATTTCCAAAATGTTTCCTCTTCTATAAAACTGGTAAACACGTCAGCGGCAAGTTGAGATTTTGCAATTTCCTCAAGGCCCGTGAACGCAAGGAAGTACGCTCGCGCGTATTTCTTGTGCTCGAAAAGAAGTTCAGCTTCCGCCAAGAGCGCCACTGCATTATTGTGTGCCGTTCGGTACATTTCTAAGAAATTTGTTTTCTGTTCCATTAATCTGTGCTCAATAAGTAACATCGAAATGCCGGGCGATAATGCAAATCGAAAGCCAGATCTACGGAGTGTTCACTGGATGGCCCAGTGGCGCGCCGTAGAGTGTCTCCAAGCAAGCGACCGCACCCCGGCGCGCTGGAACTCATCAACAACCACCGGTCATTTCAAGCGTGCGACGAACATATCCCTGTAGTTCTGTATCGCTGATGGGCTCGGTCGCGGCCTGCGGATTCTCGCCGTGATGGTAGCGTTTCGTGTATTCGTTCAATTCCTCTAATTCATCGCAGAGTGGGAAAAGCTGATGTCCTGCTCCTGCATTGCGAATCTTCCCAACGATCGCACCGAGGGTATCCGTCTCGGTGAGCGTGCCGCCGCCGAGATTCTTGCAGTAGGTTTCCAGCACCGGCCGGATTTTCTGTACCACATCGCGAGGTTGGCCTTCATTCGCGACGTAGTAATTCGAGAGAGCGTTGCGGTCGGCTTTATAGTGGTCCTGCGTACAACGTCCGGTGTCTCGTCAAGCGTTTACAGCGCATCGATAAGGAAATGTCCGGGGATGCGCGCGAAAAGTTCGCGTCCTACATCGCCGGCGGGGACCTCGCCGGGTTCGCGCGGGACCTTGCGGCCGATTTGAAGCGGAACTTCGCGGGCACGATGAAGCTATTGCGCGATCCGAATTTCCAGGACCTGCTCGTCAACTACAAACGCAAAGAACGGACGTTCGTGGTTGCGTATGAAACGAAGGACGAGGTTAGTTCATCCTGGCTCGCGCGCGGTGCCGACGGGAAGGAGTACAAACCAGAAGATTATCTGACCGCATTCGCGCGCTTCGTAGAAGAGAATCCGAACCACATCGAAGCCATCCGGATTCTGCAAAAGAGCCCGGAGGAGTGGAGCACGGAGGCGCTCGCGGAACTTACGGAAAAGTTGAAAACGGCTCCCCAGCGTTTTACCGTAGACAGCTTGCAAAAAGCTCACCAGATCCATTATCAAAAAGCTCTGGTCGACATTATCTCCATGGTGAAGCATGCCGCCGACAAGCAGAATCCGTTGTTTACGGCAAGCGAGAGGGTTGAGCGCGCTTTTCGGAACGTGACGGCGGGGAAGACCTTCAGCCCAGATCAGCAACAGTGGTTGGATCGCATCAAAGACCACCTGGTCCAGAATCTATCGATTGATGAGGATGACTTCGAGGCGCTACCGGTGTTTGCGCGTTTCGGCGGGTGGAAGAAGGCGAACGGTGCGTTTTCAGGCGAGCTTGTGAAGCTTATTCATTCTTTCAATAAGGCTATTGCCATATGACTGACGTTGTTCAAAAACTGTGGGGATTTTGCCATACGCTTCGCCATGACGGGGTTGATTATGGCGACTACATCGAGCAATTGACGTATTTACTGTTCCTCAAAATGGCCGATGAGAAATGGTTAGCCTAGCTTCGTCGGGGAGCAGTTTGGGAGTATCGATGGCAAGCGTGCCGCAGCTGAAATGTGTTCAATGTCAAGGACCGCTGCCGGAAGGGCGCACCCGGTTTTGTTCGGACTTTTGTCTGGCCACCCACAAGCGAATGCATGAGCGGCTGCACTATGGGCATCGCCATAAATACCGCTGCGTTGAATGCGGGCATGAACTGCATCTGGGACGTCATAGAAAGCCGCAGTGAGCCGTTTCAGTTTCTTTTCTGAAGCGTTAATCGAGACCTTGCTGGAGGTATTTCCGACCTTCATTTCTGGTGAATCACAACCGCTTCGACAGTGCCTGACGCACGCTGAGGCGCGAGAAATACGTTTTCTTGTGAAACGAAACCCGTCGATACCGCACAAAGCTAGTAGCGACCCGGATTGAATCTACCGAGGTGTTGTCCCGGCCAAACTCTTTTTCTGCTCTCATTGGGGCGCTGGAGGACAAGATGCGAGACATTCGGAATTCCGCGGTGGTCCTATTGGTTTTCGCTTGCTGGTTCGCGCTCGAGGCTCGGGGCCAGTCGTGCGGCAAGGAGCGCTGGTCAGTAAAGACAGGAACCGACTCCGGGGTAAGCCAAGTCGGGCTCGCAAATCCGCAAACCGCGAACATCACGGACCTGATCAACATGCCTGCCCCCAGCCCGCTTCCAGGCGACACCCGGTTTGCACCCACCGAGGATACGGTGTTCGTGGTCAATGCAACCTTAACCGACTACAAGCTTGAGTCTGACTCTGACTACCACCTGGTCCTCATGGACGACCAAGGCAATACGATGATCGCCGAGATCCCGTCTCCGGCATGTGTGGATCCAAGCAGCCCTTTCGTTGGGCAGATCGCCAATGCCCGGGCTGAGTTTGATGCACAATTCACCGCGAATTCTTCATTCCAAACAGCCAATATCCTTGTGCAAGTAACCGGCGTTGGCTTTTTTGACTTTTTCCACAATCAGCACGGGGTTGCCCCGAATGTCATTGAATTGCACCCGGTGCTCGATATCCAGTTCAATCCGGGCCCCATTGCTAACGATTTTGTGGTCTCCACTGCGGCGACCGCGATGCATCTGCACGCGAATAATTCAGCCTCCCTAGGGATTTCCGCCTCCTCTACGCAGGGAGGTGCCGCACCCAATGTGAGGTTTTCGGTTTCGGGACTCCCTTCTGGTATCTCTTCCCAGATAGTGCCAGGACCCAACGGCAAAGTGAACTTGGTTCTCTCGGCGACCTCTAATGTCCCAAACGGAACATTCCCTGTCACGATAACCGGCTTGGCGAAAGGGCGATCCCGGAGCCAGACGGTTGCTCTGAATCTGTCGAACGCTCCCGAGAGTTTTGAACCTCAACGATGGGAATACAAGATGATCACTGCAGCGAGCGAGCAAGATGTGATCGCTGAGGCGAATAAGCTCGGGGCTCAAGATTGGGAAATGGTCAGCGCAGTGCGGGTTACCGGCACCCCTCCTTGGAGGGTGTTCTTTAAGAGGGCCGTGAAGGAATAGCCTCGAAGGCGTGGGAGCGGGCAATCTATCTGTAGCGAACAGCACACTCGTACGTTTAAGGAGAAGCGAATATGGTTCAGCCAAAGCGCTCACTCGATCGAACACAGAAAAAGTTCGCAGTTGCTCTCCGGCCCAGACCTGCTCAGGCTCATGTCTTCGCCGTGACTCATGCAGGTCATCGAACGAGCCTCGGTGGCCGTACCGGGTTCGACTATCCCACCGTCCAAGAAGCGAGCACGGCGCATTTTGTCGTTTCCTATGACCCGGCTCTCGGCGATATGGGGAAGAGCTGTGCCGACGGGGTCCTCGCCACGTGCGAGAATGACTACGCTCAGACTTCTGCCTGGTTTGGAGGAATTGACTCCCCGAATCTTCCTATTAATATCATTGTAGCGGCGCTCGATCCATCCGGTCAGGGCGGCGGCGGCGCCTACCACTATGGGTGCAGTGCAATTGATCTCTACTGTGATTTCAAGAACGTTCCGAGTCTCGATATTGACTACACCCGTATGCTCTTGGTGGCCGAGTTGGTAGAGGTTTTCGAAGCTGCCCAGAATGTGGGCTGGAACTGTGGAGCCAGCAATGGGGAGGGATTGTCTCGCGTGCTGGCAACAGCCCTCTACCCGGCGGAGCTCAACGGCTACACCACAGCTGCAGCATGGCTCGATACGCCAGCCCGTCCGGACTGGGTTAACAAGACGAACCCGACGGACACAGATTCTGTGTCCAACGGCTGCGCACTACTGTATTTGAACTACCTCAACACGCAGCTAGGATTCGGATGGGATCAGATTGTCCGAGCTGGAGCTCCGACCCTTGCACAGACGTTTACCAACTTGACGGGTAACCCAGATGGTTGGACACCTTTTAGGGCTCAGTTAGATAACAACTTTCCGATTGGTACTCCTTCTGGAGTTACGACGGACAACCCGTACCCGCTCCCATAGTCAGGGAGCGGGCCCTCAACCGTAGTCCCAGGGAAATTCGATGTCCACGTCTCTCTATGCACCCGATTTTCAGGCAATCTTCAATCGCGACCGCGACACAGGAGGCCCACTTCGAGCATCTGCCTCACCCCCGGACTGGCGCGACCAGTGGATTTACTTCCTCATGGTGGATCGCTTCAACAATTCCCTCGCGCCGCCGCGCCATCTGCCGTTTGACGACCCGGATTACTATGATTTCCAGGGCGGCAACCTCGCCAGCATTCAGGATCAGCTCCCCTACATCAAGCAACTCGGAGCAGGCGCGATCTGGCTGAGTCCAGTTCTCACGAATGTCTCCCTCCAAGGCGGGACCTATCACGGTTACGGTATTCGCGACTTTCTTCACGTCGACCCGCGGTTCGCCCGCGATCCCAACGATGCCGACAACGAACTTCGCTCCCTCGTGAACGCCGCTCATAATCTCGGCCTCTACGTAATCCTGGACATCGTGCTCAATCACACCGGCGACGTCTTCGCGTATGTGTGCGACCCGGGCGAGAGTAACTGCACCAACTCACAAGGCGTCCAGGCCGACTTCCGGCCCTCCGCTCGTTCCATTCGTTGGCGCGACGCACAAGGCAATGCCCGTGCGGATTGGCCAGACGTTGCCGCAATCGCAAACCCGCCACGCACCGCTGTCGTCTGGCCCGTTGAGCTACAGAAGAACGATTGGTTTCGTCGCCAAGGTACGCCCGGGCCGAGCGATGACACGATTGGTGATTTCTCGTCGCTCAAGCAGTTCCGCACCGATCTCGTTGATCTTCAGCAGTTGCTGATTCGCGCCTACCAATACGTGATCGCCTGCTTCGACATCGATGGCTTTCGTATCGATACACTTCGCTATCTCAAAAATAACTTCCCACTTTTATTCGGTAATTCCATCCGAGAGTTCGCGCTCAGCATCGGCAAGAAGAACTTCTTTACTTTTGGCGAAGTGTTTGTGGGCAATGCCGAGCAAGAGATCGCTGCGTTCATCGGTCGCACCACCACACAGGGCGCCGAGATGGTCGGCGTCGACGCGGCTCTCGACTATCCTCTCTTTTTTGATCTGAAGCCGGTCGTAAAAGGCCTCGCACCGCCCTCCGACATCGTCGGCATGTATGCCTACCGAAAGCAGGTGGAGGCTAATGTGCTCAGTTCCCACGGTGACGCCACCCGCTACTTCGTTACCTTCCTCGACAATCACGATGTCAAAGAGCGTATCCGCTATGTCGATCCCGCGAATCTCTCGCGCTACGACAATCAGGTCACACTGGGCCTTGCTTGCCTCTTCAGCTTGCCTGGAATCCCTTGCCTCTACTATGGAACCGAACAAGGTCTACACGGCGTCGGCTCCGATCCCGCTGTTCGTGAATCATTGTGGGGAGGTCCCGGCTTCCTGCGGGACAGTTTCTATTATCAGCACATCTCACAAATCGCCGGGGTCCGCCGTGCAAGCCCCGCTATGCGCTATGGCAGGTTCTATTTCCGGCCCATCTCCGGCGATGGCCAACATTTCGGTGTCTCGACATTCCGCAACGGCACGCTTGCCTTCTCGCGCATTCTGATGGATCAAGAAATCGTCGTCGCCGCCAATACAAACATAACGAACACCTGCGCGGCTCATGTGATTGTGGACAACACTCTCAACAATCCCAGAGATCAGCTCCGTATTCTTTACAGCAATCAACCGCGCCCACTGGCGCCAGGCCCAGTCCAACAGTTGGCCGCAGGCAGTGTCATGGTTCAGGAAGCAGACGGCTCAACCGGAACGGGTCCTCTTAACTGCATGCTCGTGACGCTCGCTGCGCTCGAAGTGCAAATTCTCGGCCGCTGAGCGCGGCGACCGGCATCGCCCTGTCGCTGCGGGAGGAGGTGGATCTAAGCCCGCAGCAACGTTTTCGCCTCGTCGGAGTTGGCCTAAGCAACTTTTGCGAACTCCACGAATACGAAAATGCACCCCCGCAGCCAGCCCTTTTCGAGTAGCTGCGCATCCGGCTGTGAAGTTTCGCGCTAGCAGGAGGTTCTTAGGAAGATGCGTGATGGTGTTGCGCGTTGCTAAAGGTCTTACCCTAGGGCTCCTGGGCATATCCAAGAGGCGATCGGCGCGTAATATAATGCGTACACTCACACTATCGGCGACCGGACCCACGGCACAGATAGGCGTGGTGTTCGACCTTCTGCGACGCAAATGTCTCAAAGGGAGGCTCAGTGGCCGACCCTCCTAACTCGGCTGTCATTGGCTCCAGGCCCGTTGCCGAAAGCTTAGCTGTCGAACCGTCCAAAGAAACGTCCAGTACGGGTGGAGCCCCCAAGGAGTCGCCCGCTGGGTTTGATGCAGCCCTCGAGTTATCGGCGATCTACGATCGCGTGCGTAAGCTGGAGATCGGTGCAAAAGAAAGCAAGGACCACTGGTACAGTTCACAGCTTTTCTCGAGCGTGCTCTCGGGAGTCATTCTGGCAGCGTTCGGATTCTTTCTAACCGGCCGATTGGAGCAGGCGGCGAAAGAGCGAGAGCTCAACATCCAGAGCGCGAAGGACATGCAGGAGCTGCTCGTGAAAATCAGCACGGGGTCGCGCGATGAGGCGGAAGCGGCGGCAGTTAGCCTGACAACCTACGGACCATATTCGATTCCTCCGCTGATCGAGAATCTGCAATACGGTCCGGAGAGAGCCCTCGCCGCGGAGCGTGGGCTCCAGGCACTGGCGCTGACCGATGCCGGGGATCTGTGCAGCAACCTCGGTACCGTTCTAGAAAATCGGACACAGCGCTACACGGCCGCCAGCCATACGGCAGTGATTCGCATCCTTGGCGCGGCGGATTGCAAGGGCCAACCCCAGATTCAGATTTTGCGGGCGTATGCTGACTTCATCAAACGGGCCGATGCTAGTGGACCCGGACTAATCCAGTATCAACAGACGGTGCGTGATGCAACCGCCAGCAACGTTACACAAGCGAAGCAGGAGTTGACGAACACCTTCCGCTTGCTCCATGTTGACTATGCGTTCTAGATTCGCCATTTGCGGGGTCATGGCCACGGTGTTTGCCGCTGCTCCCTTCTGCACGGCGCAGACGCAATGCTCTGGTGTGTCAGGCGGAACGAATTACAAAGTGCTGGTGGATGAAGTCGAATTTGCAACAGCGACCGGCAGCCACCCGGCACTATCGCTCGAACTGCTCCAGAGTTCTGTCGAGGGGGCTCTCGAAAAGGTGCGGCGTGTCGTTCTGACGCGGACTGTCTCACCGGCGAGCGTTGTTTATCTGCCCTGTACCGGGCGCCATCCGCAGGGAGTGAGTGAGTTCACCGATACCTACGTCCGCACCATGTCGGCGAATCACGCAATTCTTGAACTGTGGGGAACGCTATTCCCGCTGGGCGGCGACCAGCACACGTTCGACATCCACTACGTGATGTTCCCCGTGTCGTCCGTCACCGCCCCGCCTCCGTCGGGTATTGCGACCACACAAAAAACAATGGCTAGCAAGCCGACGCCACTGCAAGTGAAGGACTACTTCGTGGATGCACGCTCGGACCTTCCGGCGTATTTCACGCTCGCCGCAGGGGTCCAGGCATACTCGGACCATAAATGGGATGAAGCGGCCCCGCTGCTCTGCGAAGCCCGAACCCGGCTAAAGAGGAAACCAGAGCAGCAAGATCTGATGAAATTCGCGGATCAACTCGCCTCAAAGGCCGGGGCGGAACTCCGCAAGAGTGGCGACCCGGCGGGAACCAGCCTGATGTCGGAAGCTCAGGCCCAGGACTATTGCACGTTCGCGACGACACGATGACGCTTACAAATACACTCACGGCTCGATTCCCTCTCTGTGCGGTCGCGGTCTGTATAATGTCTCTCGTCGCAGCGCCGCGAGCGCAAGCAGGCGCCATTGCCTCCTGTGGAGCGCCGGTCGTTTTCGAAGACGCTGAGGTCAATGTTGTAGTCCTTCCCTATTTGCAGTCCGGTTCGTCGCCGCGGCAGCTAAATGGCCTGGGATCTCAACTGGCGCTGCTCGTGAAGCTTGAAACCCTGTACCGCGCTCTTGCCTACGACAGTTGGGGCATCGTTCTTCTCACTGGCCAGAAACAAGAGTGTGATCCCAACAGAATCGCAAGGGACCTTCTCTCGCGGATCCACCCGTCCGGCCGCCTCCTTGAGGTATGGGGCAAGCTCTACCAGCAGGACCAGGACATCTACGTACAAACCTTCGCGAGGTCCTATCGCAGGCCGGTTCCCGGTGAAAAGGTGGTCCCGGAAGAGGTTGGGTTTCGGGTCGGCGGGAAGTCGTTCCAAGGCCGAATCACCGGACAGGAATTCGCATTTCCGCCTGAGCAGCTACCCATCAAAGTGATGGACGCCATTGCGGCCAACTTCGCGAAAGCTGCATTCATTTATGATTCGCCGGATGTAGGCTCCCCGAGACACTCTCTTCCGCTTGACCAATTCCGCAAGTGTGATACCTGCCAAGACGCGCTGGCATTCACGGTCATGGGCCGGAGCGGGGACTGGATTCACGTAAAACCAAAGGACGGGCGCGATGGTTATCTGCTCGCACATCTCGAGGAAGGATTGAGCCTGATCCAACAGCTGCCAGAAGTGGGCTTCGTGCATGGACTCATGGGATTTCTCCGGTATGCCGAGCCACTGGCGGAAACGCAGACAGCGCAGAGTTCAGCGGGCATGCAGGAGGCACAGCAGGCGCTGCTGGAATATGCGAAACAAGGTGAGGCTGCGGAAGAGCCGGAGTCCAAGGCGTCGGCACTGCAGCTCGCCGGGATTCTGGAGTTTGCTCGTAAACGTGCCGGTCCGGCGGAACAATTTGATACAGCTTACGAGCTTGTTCCCTACAACTCGGACGCGCGCAACCTGGCGGCGATGTTCCGGCTGTACCGTGACTATTCGTTGCCCGGCAAGAATCTGCGCGCACGCGATACCGCAAATGATTTCATCGCAGCGATCGCGCTCCAACCGCGGAACACGCTCGTTCTTGGGAATCTTGAGAGCTTCTACGAATTGCTGACGACTTCTGCTGCCCAAGACAGGATTAAGGCGGGCACGGTCATCGAGCCGAGTGAGATCGAAGCACAGCTGAAGAAGTTAAAGGCGATCCGTCAAAGACTTGCCGAAAGCCCTGCCCCATCTGGCGAGTGAAAGTTCTCGGTCACGACAGAATGCGGCGAACCCTCGAATTCATAAGAAGGGACAACGCGCCGGTAGGATGACGTGGACCAGGAGCCAGGAACATAGGTGATGTTCGGTGAACTTTCTTGTTTCAACTGAGATGGCGACCCCTTGAACGGCAACTCGCTGACTGCCGAAATTTAGATCTGGTGCGAGGCTGACAGATGACAGACGCCGCGCCTTCGACCACCCAACAGAAACCTCCCGCAACAGAAAAGGGCTAGCTCAATCCGATCGATGTTACTAGTGGTGGCTTGTCTTGATATCTTCATCTTGCATGAGGAGTCCTTGTACTTGCCGCTCGGAAGATATCCAGGATCCGAATCTCTCCCTGATGGGTGCATGCTATTTCCGATGCTGTCCTTGGCGGCGCTGGCTCCACTGATAACGGCCGGACTCGATGCAGCCTCGAAAAGAAGGCGCTTCCTGTGCCCGGTCTATATTGCAATCGCGCTGGCTGTTCTTGGCAGGCCCCTGATTTCTCCGGCCTATCGCATAGGACCGTGAATTGTTCGATTGTGGTATTTACGTCTCTGGGTGTCGTGATCGCGGCCGAGATAGACCCGGATAAGCCATCTGCGGTCGCCTCGTGCGATGATTTGGCCAACTTTGCGAGCCAAAGAGATTTCCTCCTTTGCCCGCAAGAAAAGGTCGCGGTAGGGACAACCCTTGCGAGTTGCCACCGGGTGGCCGGGGACGGTCGCCCGCGCCCCGGCTCCCACAGAACGTAGCGTGCGGATTTCCCGCACTACGCTCGTCAGAAGTTGCTTCACAGCGCGGCGATAGCTT